>JAEEGH010000976.1_pt1 | contig 86337 bp, 71 predicted proteins | sample 9134181 | NCBI WGS metagenome assembly JAEEGH01 (sample SAMN16246544, study PRJNA631951) | gut metagenome | biome: gut microbiome; feature: rumen; material: DP-attached | host: Bos | place: Iran: Karaj | collected 2018-10 | reverse complement strand
AACACGGGATTATAGCCATTGACATTTGCTGTTTCATCGTCTTGAGTCGCATGAGCAGCTAACAACTTATCGTTAGTGATGACATTATAGGTAAAAGTATGAGTTACATCGTTGGTGAATATCAGACGAGCGCCATCAGTGATGGTGTTGGAAGTTGTAGTAAATCCAACTTCTGACTCAACAGATGCTGCAACAAGTGTCTCTGCATCAGATGCCGTCATGCTGCCACCATTCAAGAAAGAATAGGTTAAACCGTTACCAGCTGCAGCTAGAGCATAATCACCGCTTGGATGATTTAGAATTACGAAGCGATCCGTTTCTCCTACTTTAATACCAGTACCCATTTTATTTGGATTAACTGTGGGGTCAGCATCTTTGTTCGCATTACGGTTAAAAAGCTGTACTGCATACGGGTCAGGGGCAGTGTAATAAGGATTGGGTTCTCCATTGGGTAAAGTTGCAACACTTGGACTACCTAAGAACTTCCACTGCCATTTATGCTGTGAAGCATCTTTAGAGCCTGTATAGAGACTTACGCCAGTTCCTTCCCCTGCCGTAACTGTACCACTCGCTTGTGTATCCTTTCCTCCCAGCGACATCGTCATCCAGCGTCCTCTCAAGATGTTGTCGTAATCAATGTCGTTCGCCTCGTCGTAGCTGTAGCGGATAAAGATATTAGCATTGTTCTGTATGCCAGCAGCTGCGAATGAACTAGTAATTTCTTCAGATTCTATATTCGACAAGTCATATACGCCAGCAGTTTCTGTCAGATTCTTATAAAACTTAAAGTCTTTCGCCAATGGGCTTTTGAAATGCTCAGGAATAGAGGGATAGGATTCACCTGCTGTTTGATAGTGCATCGCCACATTACCATCGTTATCTAAGATGCGGTAGTCGAATACCTGCGGACGCACAAAGAAGGTGGTCTGTGCTCCAGGGGTAGCATCATCGACATCAGCCTTTTTTGTTTGGGTCACATCTGGAACTGCCACTGTGGTAAAGCCATTGATACGACGACTATGGTCGAAGCGTGGCATCAACTGCATATTACCCATCTCGTCCTGCACGGCCATGAATGTCTGGTTGGTCATTTGGATATACGTATGGTCGTATCCTTCATTGCCATTAGGTTCGGTCGCTGGACGATTATGTACATCAACCCAGTCTTCCAATGTCACATCGTATGAGCCACCAGAATAGTTGCCCACCATTGCACCTTCACTAAGTGATGTGTTAGTGATATGAGTAGTGAAATATTTTTTCGAGTCTACATTCTGTATCTGGAGGTTGTAAGGATCGAAACCAGTCTTGTTTTTATATTCATCCTTCGTTTCATACTCAGTATGCGGTTCAAGTGACGCTTTTTCTTCTGTCGCCCACCTGATACCCATTTCCTTATCGATATGTAGGTTGGGTTGCAGATACCAAAGTTCGTTTTTCTTTGAGCCAGTCAGTACATCGAAATGTGCTGCATTATCAATAATATACTTCGACAAATTATCTGGGGCAGTTGTCGCAGCTATTGAAGAGCCACTTTCTTTAGCATACTGATGGTTCTGCAATATGATAAAAGGGGATGGTGTACCAGACTCTTCGAAGGTCTTTGTAGATGGATAAGGTGTCAAGTTGTATGCGTAGCTCTTTTCATACTCTTCCTTCACGGTGTAAGTTACAAAAAGGTCGCGATCTGCCTTGTATGGAGGTAAAGTGGCTAATGAATTAGAGGTAAAACGTATATTATTCACAGCAATTGTATCTCTTTCTTTTCCACCCTGCATTCGTATCGCATATTTGTGGCAACCAGTACCCTTTGTAGCATTGCTATAGAATGTGTACTCCTTCACCATCGGGCTGTCATATACCCTCAAAGCTGCTAATTTTTCACCAGCACTAGGATCGGCATCACCATCACCCATCGGGATAGGCTTTCGCATAATCTCCCAGCCATGGCGGTCGAGCAATACCAATACGGGGGGTATGTCAGCATCCTCAATATCGAATGTGCCGTCACCCATGTCGAAAGTTTGGAACCAGTGTTCCAATCGTTCGACCTTTTTCTTCTCGTAACCGCTCGATCCTTCAACATCATTATATCCATTCCATCGGACAGCATAGGCCACAGCGTCATAGCTATGCCAACTGCAGTCATCAACATAGTTGAGATCATTAGGATCATTAATATCGAAATTACCTGTTCCGGAACCAAGCTTCGTTTTCAGCGTGGGCCATAATTCACTTGGCATTTCAAATGTAGAACGATCATCACTGAAATCATTATGGTAAGGTTCGTCCTTATCATTCACATTAATACCCAGCACACACTTCTTGATCATGTTGTAGGTCTTCCAATACTGTTCGAAGGAAGTGACGTATCTGCGTTCGTTCTCTCCGTCATCAGTCTTGTTTCCGTTACCATTCAAATCAGCTGCTACAGGGTCAATGGTCAGAAGCTTATACTTGTTCTTAATGCCTAAAATGGCATATTCCGTGGCCTTGTCCTGCGTGATACCAATCAAGTTACCACCCGTAACGATGCGTTGCTTGTTGGGAGCGTCTGTCTCTTGGTTGAAATGTACAGCAAAAGTCTGCAGATAGGTAGTGTTACTTCTTCCACCAAACGAAATAGTACTTTTAGAATGGATCTTTACATGGTATGGGTCATTGTTGTCGCTCTCAAAAAACCAAACCCAGCGTGGGCGGGTGCTGGAACCGCCTGCCATCTGTTCCTCGTTCATCGCCTCACCATATATATTGAGACTACCATCACCATTGCAGTAAGGATACATAGCCTGGATTGTAGCACCTGTCGTTAAATTGTCATTACCGTCCTCCAACTTGTATGATTTTCCATTCCAGAATTTCAACATATGTGGGTGTTTATCGCCAAAGCCTATCTCGTCACTAACATCGTAGAAAACATAAATGTTACTATTTTCACCTGCTTCTGATAAGTCCGTTGGCGATGACCTAAGGGTAAAAATGTCATCTGCGGTATTTTCCTCACCATCTGCACCATTGGCTCGGTTCACGTCTGATGCTGCATAATAGTGATAGCTGGCTACCAGAGGACTCACATAATCTGCAGGAAGTGTCAAACGTGCGTTTTTCGAACTGATTTCATCTCTAAATATCTCTTTGCCACTCTTATCTATCAGGTGATATTGAATGAGAGTCGTACTTTCCAAAACAAAACGCAATTGGTCTGCACCATGGGGATAGGTTGAAGTACTATATATTTTTACCTCTTCATTTTCCTCCGAAACACGTCCAATATGGTAATAGGTATCATTGCCTGTAGCAGCCATCACTTCATAGACACCAGCGTAGTTACCCAACATAGCAATAAAGCGTGCAGCATGAGTTCTATCAGTATCAAAGGCAAGGGATTTATCATTGTCCCAAGTCCCATCTGAAGTCTTTACCCAAGCACCCTTATATCGAGTTCCTTCAGATGTTGATCCATCATCGGCATAGATGGTAACAGGTTCATTATCTGTAAAACTTCCATTGTATGCATTTGCGGTTGCCCCTATATTGTCAATAATCATGGCATAGGGATCGCGACCTCTTAGGCGCCAAAGATACGCGTTGGCTGTAAGATCTGCAGGAGATGCATTGCTCATGACTTTACCTGTAGAACTGTCCCAATAGATATATTCACCATTCAACTTAACATTGAACGATTGGGTTTGACTAAGTGTGATACTCTTGGAACCAAGACGGGATGTCGTATAAGCCACATAGATATCACCGCCTGTACCTGGTAATTCTTGCAGTGCTGAACTTAAGTTGCCACGTCCTGTACTGCTATATGTACTATGGAATGTAATAGTCTCGTCAGCAATATACGGACTCCGGATGGTTGCTGGAATCATGGAATAGCCTACCCCCGTACCTGTCAATGGGGCGAAGGGCGTCGCTTCAGCAGTAGCTTGTATGGCGATGTTTCCCGCCAAATCAACCACCTTGAAGGTGTAGTTCAGTTTACCGATTGTCATCGGCTTGATACGAGTAGATGCTATAGTGCTGTAGGTAATGTTGTTACCAGCGCTGCTGGCATCCCAATACCAACAGGCATTTTCGCTATTCATTTCCCTCAATGTGAACGAACCCGATGTGTCATCATAGGGAATCTCCCACTTGTAGTGAGCACCTGCATCTGAAGCATTCACGTCAAGGTTTATGCTGGAAGAAGGATCTGTACAGCCCACATAGTAGTTGGCAGAATTTTCCGTTGTCTGCTTGCGGCAGATAATACGCAACTCGTATGGGTCACCTATGAAGGCGAACTCGCTCTCCTTCTCATAGGTACCTGATTCTCCATTGTTCTTAAATACGGAATTCATATTATCCCATCTGATTTTCTTTCCGTCAGCCTGAACACTTCCAGCATCCGTCAACTCATACCATGTAGCAGTTGAATAGCCTGAAGTTTTATTGGCAGCCGTGATAGCAGTAAAGGGAAGAGATTCCTGAACACTGTATTTTACATAAATGCTGTATTTACCTTCTCCGTCTTGAGTACAACGGCTTTTCGCATCAGCAAATGTGGTGACAGGAACGGTAAACGCTTGATCACTGTAAAGTCCTTCAATGGTGACATACTTACGTCTTAGTTCGTCAGGGAAATGCTCCATTATTGATTGGGAAAGATTGGCATCACTCCAATCCTTACCCACGCTGATGATGGTTTCAAATGGTGTCTTTACCTTAAAAACATAGTTGTAGACAGGATATGTCTCATCATCCGTAGAATAATTCTCGGAAACAACTGCCAGCGTCTTTGACTCAGATTTCAGATTATTCCAATTTGCGTCGTGGGTAAGGAATCTATATGAAGCAGTTCTATAATCTCCAGGAGTACTGATGTTGCCGTTTTTATCGATATACCTACTAATCATGAAGACATAACCGTTCGAACCAGTGTTGTTCAACAGAGCAAATGAGTTATAGGTAAGATCAGCTCCTTTACTCTTGAAATAACCAGTCATAACTTCTGATGTGACAAAAGCCTTGGGATTAGGGTCGTAACCGGTACTCACTTGAGTATATCGCGTGTGGTCGTCACTCGACAAGAAGAAGCCTGAGCCCTCACTAGCAGGCCAGAACAGGTAACTATCCTTATAGTATTTGTAGCGCAGAGAATTCTCGCTTCCGTGTTTTTCTATGTAGGTATAATTCTTATTGTAGGCAGTGCGAATAAGGATGTTGTAAGGGTCTTCTCCCACAAGCTGGAATTTGAAGTGAAACTGTCCCGCCACTTGATCCCTGGGGTTCGGATTACCAGTCCAGTAGTTGGTTATGTTGGTTCCAGTAATACCACTGACATCAATTTTGACGAAATCATCACTAGCCAAGTCTTCAGCGCTTACGCGACCAGAACTTTCAGGAATGATAGCAATACGGTTGTTACGACCTCTATTAAACGCCAGGAAGCCACCGCTCATCGAGAGGTTATAATCCTTCGTTCCATCGAGTTTGTAAATAGTATTGGATGTTTTATAATCGTAGATGACATAGACATCCATATTCGCGGAGACAGTGTTTCCTTCAATATTAGTCGGGCTTAAATTTATTTCATAGTAGTAAGACTTGTTCGTGCTACTGTAATCATACATCTCCTCAGCAGAAGCTGATTTGGTGACATCACTGTTTGCATAATACCTGAAGTTCTCGGCCAGCGGGCTCTTAAAAGCTTCTGGCAATCCTATTGTCGTAGCACTATTATCAACAACCCTAACAGCCTCCAGACGTTTACCACTAAAAACATCTTTCAAGTGGTAGATGTCGTTATCTATCGGCTTAGTCAGAATGTGATAAGTCACTTTATAAGCCCACGCCTCGTTGGCCACACCGCCAAGAAGCAGCAGGGTCAAAATAAGGGCAATATGTCGACTATTTGTTTTTACCATTGTTCTGTATATTTTTCAGCAGACACCGTAAGGGCATACTTGCTAAGGGTAAATGTGTATGTGTAACTATATCCTGGTTGCCATGAGCCTACATTCACACTAGCACTCACGTTCTTGGTTACGTTACTCCAATCGTTCCATGTGGCATTAACTGTGAAAGTTAGGCTTGCAGCAAAAGACTGAGGCAAAACCAAATACGGGGTATTGCCAGTTGCAGGAGTGCCTGTAATGACAAGATTTGTAGCTTCGCCGCTAGGAGTCCAATTCGTCGTACTACCATCAAAGGTACAGATTCCGTTATTCTTGATACCTCCTATTGTCACACTATTGATAGTGACATTGGTACCACTGGCTTCTGACATCTTAAAACTGACACTGGCAAAGGGATGTTTGAAGGTAAGCGTAACACCCGATACTCCTTGCCCTGCTTTGCTCTGATTAGCCGTATAGGCATAAATTAGTTCCTGAGTTGTTGTTTCTCCTGCTGAAAGTTCCACTGGTAATCCTGTACAAACAATGCGGGGGCTGTCTTCTGAATAGCCGTCAGAGTTTGTACTGCTATTATATGCCGTAGGATCGAAAGTGCAGGATGTATTTTCGAGTTCTGCTGGCATAAAAGCAAAAAAGTTCAAAGCACCTGATGCAGGCCAGTAATGCTTGCCATCATCGAACAACCATTGATCGACAGAATAGCTTACTGTTGAACCGTCGATATAAAGGTTGGTCGTACCATCTTCATAAGCATAGCATTTAAAAGTACCTGCCTGCAAGTCCTCATTGTTATTGAATGTCGCCGCCCTCGTCCCCTCCATAAAATTCCAGACACCGGGATTGAAGCGGATTTCCTGTTTGTCTTGGGGCGTTGGCTCATTCATGCCGTCATCGCTGGAGGAACAGGACGACAAAAGGAATGAGGGTGATAGGAGGACTACCACAGCCAATAGTAACGATATATTTATATGTCTCCTCGCGCGTGTCATATTTTATTAGTAGTTTAACTTTGCAAAGATAGGCTATTTTTGGCACAATACAAAATTTTTGCGGACTTTTTTGCGCTATTGTAAAGAAAGTGTGGAAATATGGTGGCAGTATTGAAAAAAATGATTACCTTTGCAGCCACTTAACCAACGACTTAAACGATGCGCAAGATATTCATCATCATCGCCCTGATTGCAAGCATGGCCGCCTGTCAGCAACAAACAGGCCGCACATCGGGTAACGGCAACGAAGACAGCACAGCCAAGGCTATCGACAGCATGTGGATAGACTCGATTAAAAGACTGTACAAGGCTACCTTATACGATCATTACTTGAACAACGAGAAGGACTCCTTCATGGAGAAGTTGCCTGCTATTATGCAGTTGTGTCAGGAGCACCGCGCATGGCGAACGTACTATCAGGCGTGGAATAACAAGATTGACTTGATCCTTTGGGAGAGCGATCTCCAAACTGCCACCCAAGAGGCTAATGCCATGTACGACGATGCCAATGCCAAGCACGACAGCTCAGGCATTTCAACAGCATGCTCAGCAATGGGCCACATCTATCTCTATCAAGACAACTACCCGGAGGCCATCAAAAGCTATGCCAAGGCGGTGGATTACTACCCCAGAAATCCCAACCAAGCGGACGCGGGTCAACTTATTCTCGACTATTTCTATTATTGCCAGGCTACTGAACTCGCAGGCAACCATGCTGCCACCGATTCTATATTGAAGGACTGGGGCAAACTGATTGAACGATTCCCTGTAAAAAAAGACGATCCACAAGTTGACGTAAAAGCCAACTGGCGCGTACAATATTTATACAACTGCTTTTCAATCTTGCTGGAAGAAAACCGTATTGCCGAGGCTGAGCCACTGCTTGACTCGCTCTACTACTACGAGGAGATGGAGGGCAACGTACCCAGAAACGTCGCACTTATTGACAAGACGTATGTCAAGTTGCAGATACGCAAGAAAGACTGGGCCAAAGCCAATGCCAAAAATATCCATTACCGGCGTGAAATGGAAAAACTGGGCGACCATACTGGAATGGTCATTGCATCCTTTGACCGTGCCACCATCATGAAAGGAATGGGACGCTATCGTGAGGCCTACGAAGCCCTCGAAACCGCCAGGACAATGAACGACTCCATCACCCAGGCCGACAACCGCGAACAGCTAAACGAACTGAACAAGCGCTTCGAGGTGAACGAGCTGAAGATGCAGCAGGAACGTGAACGCATGCAGGCCAAGGAAGATGTCATGAAGGCCCGCGAGTATCAAGGGCTGCTCATTGGCACCATCATAGCCCTCGTGCTGATTGCCATCATCGTCATCGTCGTCATGCGATTACGCTCTGCCCGCCGTCTGGCTGCCATATCGGCGCAGAAGGAGCGCATAGAGAGCGAGCTGAAGATTGCCCGCGACATCCAGATGTCGATGGTGCCCAGCCAGTTTCCTGAGCGCGAAGGTCTGGACATGTATGCCTCGATGACTCCCGCCAAGGAGGTCGGTGGCGACCTATATGGCTATGTGCTGCAGGGCGACAAGCTCTACTTTGCCTTGGGCGACGTATCGGGCAAGGGTGTGCCGGCATCGCTGTTCATGGCGCAGACCACACGTCTGTTCCGCACACTTGCCGCACAGGGTATGATGCCTGCCGACATCTGCAACCGCATGAACGACGAGCTGACGGATGGCAACGAGAGCGCCATGTTCGTCACGCTATTCATCGGACTGCTCGACCTCACCACAGGACATCTCGACTTCTGCAACGCCGGACACAACCCGCCAGTTATTGGAGGCGATGCCGACAAGGGCCGCTTCCTCGAAATGCTTCCCAACGCACCCATCGGACTCTGGCCCGGACTGCAATACGAGGGTGAAGAGATCGACAACATCAAGGGACGCCCCCTGTTCGTATACACCGACGGCCTCAACGAGGCAGAGAATCAGCAGAAAGAGCAGTTTGGCGACGACCGACTGATCAGCATCCTTCGCAACACGCACTTCGACACAGCCCGTCAGGTGATAGAAACACTCGAGACTGCCGTCGAGGCGCACCGCAATGGTGCCGAGCCCAACGACGATCTCACCATGCTCTGCCTGCGGGTTGGGGAGTAACCACTCTTTGTACACAAAAATAGTGCACAGAGGGACAGTCCCCCTGTGCACTCTGAGTCTACGAATGATGATTAATCGTTCGACGTTGCAGGATATTTGTCCCAATCGTTGAACGAGGAAGCAATATAGTTGAACTCCCATCTGTAAGAGGTGCTTTCATACCAGTTGCCATGAAATCCGCTGCCATCGATGACTATCTCACTCGTGCGGTATTCTGCATGAGCCGTCTGCCAACCAGCGTGCTCCCATTCCAGATACAGGCAATCGTTGTTGAAATACCATCTAAAATTGCTGCTTTCAACGAAATCCGTCTTATAGGAATTATTGAAAGCTATGAGCCGTCCCGTTCCCGTAGTAGATGACGTCGAGGCGCGGTCAAAACGTATCACGGTGTAGCGTTCCTTCTTGGTTCCTTCATTTTTAACCTTAGCAGACTCCAGGCCTTCCCATGCAAAGGAGGTCTTGTCCTGAAACATCTTATTAGTAAAATTCAAACGGTTTTCCTCAGAGTCTGAATCCTCCTTCTTGCAACTCGTCATTGTCAGGGCTACTGCAAGAACCATAGCCATACATGAAATTAGCTTTTTCATCTTTCAATTGTTTAGTAAAAAATCGCCTGCAAAGGTAATGTAAAAAAATCAAACTGCAAAACAAAATGATTCTTTTCTTTAGTCAGAACTGCACAGGAGCCCCTGTGCACTTTGGTTGATTGTGGTAGGATTTGCTGGAGTAGTACCTGGAATGTTTTCACATTTCTACAGGAATTTCAATGCTCTGCCATCCGTCGATGGTGGGCTGGAAGCCGGAGCCGTTGACGATGGGCTTGGGAACGGGGAGTTCATCGAGATCGATGTCGATTTCGTAGTTCAGCTCCAGCGTCTCAGGCTGTTCTGGGTCGTAATGATACTCAGGATTCTTCACGTCGTCGTGCATCTGATTGGAAACGTCCTGCGTGTAGTACCACTTGGAGCCATCGGCCAGTACGGCATAGATGGTCAGCTGGTGCTGGTGGACGAGGTCATGGGCTCGATGGGGGCAGTGGCCGAAGATGTTGAAACGCATCCAGAGGGTGCTGTCGCCAACGACTTGAGCGGTGAAGGCCTGTGTGGCCTCCTCGTCACCCACCTCGCCAGAATCCATCATGACTGAGGCTGCCAATCCAGAGAGTGTACCGCCAAACTGTGAAGAATACTGCAGGTTGGGAACACCCGTAATGGTAATCTCGACAGGAATGACGCGTGGAGCGGTATACAACTCTGCCTCTGTCTTGTCTGCGTTGCTGAGCGATAGTGACTCGTCGGCAGCCCATAGCAAGTCGGGATCCAGTATGATAGGCTCGTTTTCCGTTCCTGCAGCACGCGGCATCGCATGACCACGGGTAAACGGTGCCAGCTGGGTGCCCTCCTCAATAGTAGACCGGCGGGTATAGGCCTCAAGGGTATTGGGTGACGACGTGCCGCGATAGAGAATACTCTCGGTATCGTTGTTGTAAGCAATGACGCGATAGTTGCCAGCGGAAAGACTGGCTGAACCGCCGTCACGGCCCGAGAAGTCGTAGCGTATCGGTTCGGCAGCAGGCTGGTCAGCAGGATAGAACAGGGCCGTCATACCCTTGACGGCAGCAGCCTCTTCGGTGTCGGGCCACTGGAAGTTCAGACTGACATTCGCCATGTGGCTATGATCGTAGCAAAGTTCACGCAAATCAGCCTGGCAGGACGACAGCAACATGAGTGCCATCAGGAGCATGAGGAAGAATACGGGCTTCATAGCTCACCTCCTTTCTTGACTTTAGACGACGAACCGAAGAGATGCCACACAAAGGATATCTCGGCCTTGGTAGGCCCAACCCAGTGGCGAATCTTATCGGCTGTCCACACATTGTGGCGATAACCGTCGTTGCTGACCTCGTATTCCTGATACTTGCCGCCAACGTAGCCCACAGCCAGAGAGAAATCGATGGTGAAATGGCGATCAAGATGGACAGCATAACCACACGACAGGCCTGTGCCCCAATTGGCCTTGGCCTCCTGGCCCTTATCGTTGAAGAGGAAATCGTAGCGATAGACGGCACCATACACACCGGCATGCAGACCTCGCAGGGGACTGTCGGCAGCCGCAAACCAATAGCGCAGCTCGGCATCGCCCGTCACTACACGGATATGCTCGTACCAAGGACTGCCGTTCATCCAACCATAAGTGCCACTGAGAGCCACCGACCAGCGATCGGCAAGACCAACCTCGACACCCACATTGGGAGCAACCACCAGGTCGTAAAGCATATTAGTTTTAAGGGCAAGACTTTGTGCCTTTCCCGATACCGTCCCTCCTAAGATAAGGACGGCTAAGGTGATGATATATGGTTTCAGTCGTCCCAAAAATTCTTGAATGATTTTGTTTCAGTCTGTTATTATCGCGACAAATGTAGATAAAATAAGGCAAATCGCCAAGAAAAAAAGCAAAAAATCAACAAAAAGGAGAAAAAAAATACCATTTTTTTACCAAAATGCTTGCTTTTTTGGTGGAAAAGCCGTATATTCGCCCCACAAAACAACAACAAGACAGAAAAACTAAAAACTATGGAAAAAGAACTATTAATTCACATTTGCGGCTGGGTAGCCAGCATCGGTCTCATCCTAGGTTATCTGCCTCAGGCTATTCAGACCATCCGTACACGTAACACCGATGGCATTTCGTTGCCAGGCTTCATCATGATGGCTGTCGGCGGCTTGGCTTTTATGATTCAGGGCCTGCTGATTGAGAACTACTACCTGTTTCTCACCAACCTCATCACTTTTGCGTGTAGCGTCATCATCTTTGGCATCAAGATTTACAACGATTACTATAAAAAGCCCAAAGCCTAATGGATATACGTTATGAACCCGCACCAGAACTGCTTACCGAAGAAGCACTGCAACAGCGGGTGGAACAGGCCGTAGAGCTCTTCATGGAGGGGTACGGCTGTTGTCAGAGTGTGTTTGCAGCCTTCGCTCCACTCTATGGTGTCGACGAGAAGCTGGCGTTACGCCTGTCGGCTGGATTTGGGGGTGGTGTAGGTCGACTGCGCATGATGTGCGGAGCCGTCAGTGCACTAGTCATGCTGGTAGGACTGGATTGTGGACAGACAGAAGGCAGCGATCGCGAGGGTAAATCGAACTGTTATCGCATCGTTCAGCAACTGCTGGCAGAGTCGCGCGAAGCCAATGGCAGCTTGATTTGCGCAGAGATACTGGGTATTCAGGGACACGAAAAAGCGCACTGCAGTTACGAGGCATCACCCCGGACTGCCGAATACTATAAGGTACGTCCCTGCGCAGCTAAAGTGGAGAGCGCAGCACGTATCTTTGCCGACTATTTGTTGAAGAAATAATTACTGAGGAAAGGTAGCGCGAAGCACTTGCTCAACCACCTCTGGGAAATGTCGCATCTCCAGTTCGTGCTCCTTGGCAGCGATATCGTCGACGGTATCGGTAGGCAACAGAGGAACAGAGAACTGAGCGATAATCTCGCCGGAATCGCAAACAGGAGTGACGTAATGAACAGTCATTCCTGTTTCTGTCTCGCCAGCAGCCTTCACAGCCTCGTGGACATGATGGCCCCACATGCCCTTGCCACCATACTTGGGAAGGAGTGCGGGGTGGATATTGATGATGCGACGAGGGAAGGCATCGATGAGGAAATCGGGAACCAGGGGCAGGAAGCCTGCGAGGACAATGAAATCGATGGCATACTGGCGCAGCAGGGGCATCATGAACTCAGGATCGTTGAGCTGTACCTTGGGAGCTACAGCGGTAGGCACACCCAGTTCCTCGGCACGAACCAGCGCATAGGCATCGGGCTTGTTGCTGACGACTAAAGCGCAGTTGACAAAGGAGGAATCACGGAAATAACGAATGAGATTCTCACAATTAGTGCCGCTGCCGGACACGAAGATGGCGATATTAGTTTTCATTGTCTTTACGAATTTGCGTGCAAAGGTACGAAAAAAAGTGAAAAGTGAAAAGTGAAAAGTGAAAAATTATTTGTAACTTTGCAGGTAAAAACAGAAAGTATGGACGCGAAACACTATGCCGACGTGCTGAACGAGCACCATATCAAACCAACGGCAAACCGCATCATCGTGCTGAAAACACTGGCGGAGACAGGACGGCCCCTGTCGATGATGGAACTGGAAAACAAAATCATGAGCATCGACAAGTCGGGGATATTCCGTACGCTGTCGCTATTTAAGGACAACCACTTGGTACACGTGATTGAGGACGGTGGCGACGGGGTGCGCTATGAGCTATGCCACAGTCACGACGAGGAGGTGGACGACGACCTGCACGTGCACTTCTACTGCGAACAGTGTCAGCGCACCTACTGTCTGGACCATATCCCTGTGCCTCAGGTGGAGGTGCCGCAGGGCTTTGTAGTGAATTCTGCCAACTATATGGTTAAGGGCATCTGTCCGCAGTGTGCTATGGCAAGGCATCGAGCATAATCTCGATGAGACGAGGCACGGCATAATCGGAGAGATTGGTCTCTGGTATCCAGATATAATCGGGGGGAAGCGCAGGCTTCTCTCCGATTTCTAATAAATAGAAGTCGGCATAGAGGATGCGGTGAGTCAAAATGTGCTTGACGTTTTGGCGCAGGAGAACTGCGCCGGGCGGAATCTGGTCGGTGCGCCAGGGTTCCCAAAGGCCCTGCCAAATGTCGCCGGCGCCACGCCGATGAATAGCTGTCTCACCCTTGCACCTTATATATATATAAGTAAGATGACGCTCTTTGATCTTCAGCGTCTTGAGTTTGACGGGTAACTCCCCTATCCTATTCTCACGGAAAGCCACACAAGACTCCTGGAGGGGACAGTCCATACAGCGGGGCGATGACGGGGTGCACTGGATGGCGCCGAAGTCCATGATGGCCTGATTGTAAAGAGAAAAATTGGTTTCTGGCAACAAGCTTTGGGCCAAGGACGTAAATGTCTTTTTGCCCTCAGTGGTATTGATGGGTGTATCGATGCCGAAATGGCGGGACAGCACACGGTAGACGTTTCCGTCGACCACCGCAGCAGGGAGATTGAAAGCTATACTGCCGATGGCTGCTGCCGTATAGTCGCCAACACCCTTGAGTTTCTTGATTTCTTCTATCGTAGTGGGAAAGCCACCAAGAACCACAATCTGCTTGGCGGCAACATGCAGATTGCGGGCACGACTGTAATAGCCTAAGCCCTGCCACTCGCGCAGCACTTCATCTTCAGTAGCCTCAGCCAACATGTCGACAGTAGGCCAGCGGCGCATGAACCGATGCCAATAGTCCATGCCCTGTTTGACCTGCGTCTGCTGCAGAATGATTTCAGAAAGCCAGATGGCATAGGGGTCGCGGGTCTGCCGCCAAGGCAGGTCGCGACCATTCTCCTGAAACCATTGTAATATCGTTGTCGTAAAACTCATGGGTGCAAAGTTACGAATAATTTTTCAGAAACTCGTCGAAAGACAGGGGGTATTTCGTCGAAACTCATTTTGAGCCTATTGATTTTTACCTTACTTTTGCCAACAGAAATAAAAACAAAAAGCAAAAGAGTATGAAACAGACGAATTTCTTCAGAGCAATGCTCGCAACAATGATGCTGACACTTTCAGCTACAGTAATGGCCCAGACAGACAGTCTGGAAGTAGTGTATGCAACCGACAGCCAGGCTCAGGACTCTATCACTTGGTCGAAAGAACTGGACGGCGTAGAGATTGTTCACCAGAAGCGACTGGTGAAAATGGAAGTAGACAAGATGACATACAAGGTTAGCGAAGACGAGGATGCGAAATCGTATACCGTACTCGACATGCTGCGAAAAGTGCCTATGGTAACAGTAGACGGTCAGGATAACATATCAGTTAATGGCTCGTCGTCGTTTAAGGTATATGTAGACGGCAAGCCCAACATGATGATGTCGTCGGCACCCAGCCAGATATTCAAATCGATGCCCGCCAGTGCCGTGAAGAGCATCGAGGTGGTTACCAATCCTGGCGCAAAATACGATGCCGAAGGTGGAGCTGGTGTGCTGAACATCATCATGAACAAAGAGATGACAGGAGGTATGGGAGGCGGCAATAGCATGAACGGCTACAACGGCAACATCCGCCTGTCGGCAGGAAACAAGAGTTATGGTGCCAGCGCCTTTGTCAGTGGTCAGCAGGGTAAGTTGTCGTATAGTGCCAACGTCACGTATAGTCATCAGAATCCCGGTACCACCACGACAATGATGGAACGCGAGCAGACGGGTGCGATGGCTTCAACGATGACTTCCGAATCGAGCACGAAACCGAAGATTCCCTTCACAATGGGTAATCTGACGTTGGGTTACGACATCGACTCCGTCAGCTCAATAGGTTTCACAGCCGGTATCACGGGATTCAGCATGAAGAACGACGGACACACCAGCACACGGATGGGCGGCAATATGTATGGCGGTAATGGATTTGTCTATGACAACGACCTCACGATGAAGAACAGTCGCACCTCGTTCAATGGTAGTCTGGACTATCAGCGTTTCCTAAACCGTGAGCGTACCAGCAGTCTGACGGTGACCTATCAGCTGACCTACGCTCCCTCTAACAACGATCAGAACAGCAAGTTCTCGTGGGGCAATCCGTCGCAAACATCGTATATCGACCTGACAGACCGTTACTCGGAGAACAAGGAACGCACGACAGACCATATTCTGCAGGCTGACTACACGACACCTCTCAGCAAAGTATTCACACTGAACGCTGGTATGAAGCTGAGCTACCGCAAAGCCACATCGGATGCCAAATACTACCTGCAGGACGTCTACAACGAGGCACTCAGCTCGGAGTACGACTTCAACAACACCATCCTTGCTGGCTATTCAGAGCTGGTGAGCCGATTTGGCAAGTGGGGCGTCAAGGCTGGTCTTCGCTATGAGCAGACTTGGCAGAAGGTAGAATACCATTTAGGCAACGGCGAGGACTTCACCACACAGTATGGCAACCTCGTACCATCAGCCAGCGTGAGTTATAATCTGAGCCCGTCGTCGAACCTCGGTCTGACTTACAACATGCGTATCTCACGTCCTGGTATTACCTATCTGAACCCCTATGTCGACCGTTCGAATCCTACGGAACTTTCTTATGGTAATCCTGATCTGGATACGGAGAAGTCGCACAACGTGGGACTGGTATTCAACACCTTTGGTCCTAAGTTAATGGTCAACGTCAACCTGAGTCATAACTTCACCGACAACGCCATCGAGCAATACTCGTTCTACGACAATAACAACCTGCTGAACAGCACGTATGCCAACACCGCCAAGCGCCATCAGACAAGTCTCAGCGTCTTTGCAAACTGGATGGTTCACAAGAACACGCGTATCTTCCTGAATGGTGGTGTGGACTACAGCGACCTGCGCTCCAAGGCTCTCGACATGAGTAATAACGGATGGCATGCCAACCTGATGGGTGGTGTACAGCAGACATTACCTTGGAATATCAAGCTCAGTGGCTATCTCATTACGTCGACCAAGAGTTATAGCCTGCAGGGATGGAGCAGTGGTTTCAACCTGCTGACAGCCAGCCTCTCCAAGTCGTTCCTCGACGACAAGCTGACAGTCAGCGTGATGGGACTGACGGGACTGGGTAACGGTGGTGCCCTGAACATAGAAAGCCACACTGCCGGCAAGGGATTCACCAACCACATGCAGGTGAAAGTACCTATGCAGAGCTTCTCTATCAGCCTTGCCTACACCTTCGGCAATACCAAGAAGCAGTTCCGCGAGCGTCAGACACGCGTCGAGAACGACTATATCGAACAGCGTTCGCAGGGTGAGGTGATCAATAGCGTAGGAAATGTACAGCAATAATTTGGCAGTTTCAGAAAGAATGCCTATCTTTGCCAACAAATTGGCGACGTAAACATACACTCGTATGAAGAAAATAGAGAAAAAAGATATCTGGCTATTGATAGCACAAGTAGCAGTGTGGGCAGTGGTTCTGTTCGCACTGCCACTGGCTACGCTGCTGAGCACGCAGGACATGACGTCGACGCGGACATCGTTCTTAGTAGCTTGGGGACTGTTCCAATCTCCGATAGTAGTTTATTTTGTCAACTTCTACCTGTTCGGCCCTTACCTTTTCTTCAAGCGCCGCTATTGGTTGTTTGTGCTCTGCAACCTTGTGCTTATCCTTGGACTGAACTCGCAGTTCTTCCTGCTCTATTACCACAGGAACAGCATTCCTAACATGCCACCGATGGACGCCAACATGTGGATTGGCTTCTTCTCAGGAATGCTGATGTTCATCCTCCTCAACTGTGTAATAGCTGCTGTCGCTATCGGCATCCGTCACTTTATACGTACCAGGCAGATCAAGCAGCAGCTGGCTGATGAGAGAGCCAAGAACACGGAGGCGGAACTGGCCTGGCTGAAGAACCAGATTAATCCGCACTTCCTCTTCAATACGCTGAACAACATCTCGAGTCTGACACAGATAGACCCTGATGCTGCCCAAGACGCTATTGCACAGCTGAGCGACCTGTTGCGCTATGCGATGTACGAGACAAATAAGAAGATAGTGCCCATCAGTGGCGAGGTGGAGTTTATGCGTAACTATATCTCGCTGATGAAGTTGCGCTGCAACGAGAAAGCCGTTGTCAACTCGCAATTCTCAACGTCCAATTCGCAATTGGAAATAGCACCACTCTTGTTTATATCGTTGATTGAGAATGCCTTCAAACATGGTCTCAGCAGCAATCGCGACTCGCGAATCGACATATTGCTGACCACTGACGAGCACCAGCTAACGTTTGCCTGCGACAACACCAACTTCCCCAAGGACGACGCCGACCGCAGCGGATCGGGCATCGGCATCGAGAACACCCGTCGACGCATGGACCTCATCTATAAGGACCGTTACACGTGGGAGCAGACCATTGAATACAATATCTATAAGGTAAAAATCACTATTCAGCTATGATACCTATTACCTGCATTATCGTAGACGACGAGCCACTGGCCGTCAAGCTACTGGAGTCGTTTGTACAGAAGACACCTCAGCTCCATTTGGAGGCTTCGTTTACCGATAGCGTCGAGGCGTTGGGATGGTTAAAGGAACATCCTGTCAACCTGGCCTTTATGGACATCCAGATGCCCGATATGAACGGTATGGAACTATCGCACATGTTGCCCGAGGGTACGAAAGTCATTTTTACTACTGCCTTCAAAGAATATGCCTTTGAAAGCTATGAAGTGAGTGCCATTGACTTTCTGCTTAAACCCATACGTTATAACAAATTCATTGCTGCAGTGGAAAAAGCAGAGCAGTGGTTTACGCTGGAAGAAGGAAGGGGGAAAAAGGAAGAGGCACGCGATACCATGTTTCTGCGTGTTGACGGTGAACTGCGCCAGATTAAGATGAACGACATCCTCTATGTAGAAGGCATGAAGGACTATGTGCGTTTTCATCTGGAAGGCGAACGACTGCCACTAACCACCCACATGACGATGAAAGCCGTGGAGGACGCATTGCCAACGGATGATTTTATGAGAATAAACCGTTCCTATATTGTCCGATTAGACAAGATAAGAACGGTAGACCGTAATCTCTGCGTATATATTGGCGACGAAGTGATTCGCGTCACGGAAGCTTTCCGCGAAGCCTTTGAACGCTATTGCAACTGACCTCCGCAAAGGGTTATGCACACCTTATCCTGGAATGCTCTGGCATCGGCACTTCGCATAACGCCCTGGTTAATGATAGCAAAACACAGAGGACGTCCATCGGCTGTCGTCATGTAACCAGCCAAGGAAGAAATGCCTGTCACCGTACCTGTCTTGGCTTTCACATTGTCATAAGCAGGTGTGTCGATCATGCGTTTCTTCAAAGTGCCATCGATGCCGGCAATAGGCAATGAAGGCAAGAGATGATTGATAATATCAGGTGTGCGGTAAGCATGTATCAGGAGACGAACCAGCAGTTCGGCACTGACATAGTTGTAGAGGGAAAGTCCTGACCCATCGGCAATACGATAACGTTCACCACTCAGTCCCAAGCGTTTAATCAGCTGGCGGGTGATGTTACGAGCCTCAGTGGCCTTTGCCAATTTACGTCCATTGGAAGCTGCCGTCTGATAGAACATGGACTCCGCATAGAAATTATCGCTCTCCTTCATCATTCGTTCCAATATCACATCAATCGCATGACGATAGGTGCTCAGAGTGCGCACATTGCTTGGGGCTGGTCCTTCCTGCAACTGTCCACCCACGAGAACAACGCCCTGACGCTGGAGTTCGCGCTTGAAAGTGGTCATAAAAATATCCTTGCGACCTATAGTGAGAGGAATCAGCATGGGGTTATCATCGTCCCAACACCAGCCTTCACCATAGTCGAGTGTTTCCTTCATCGTACGGTCTGCCACGAGATTGCCACGAATCGTGTCGACACCTTGTTCACGAATACTCTCTACCATTGTGGCAACATCGTCGGGAGTCAATGTCGGGTCGAAACCGCCTATCACATAAAGGTTGCCTCGGAGCGTGGCACCACTAAGGGTGCCGGAATAGCAGAAGCGTGTCTTATACTCATAATCGCCACCAAGACGATCCAAAGCCGTGATAGCTGTCACCAGCTTCATCGTAGAGGCAGGACGCAGCAATTGGCGAGCCTGATGCTGATAGAGGACGGAGTCGCCCTGAAGATCGTAAACCATAAGTCCAACCTGGGTAGTCTCGAAAAGAGGATCGGACATTAAAGAGTCAAGTCGGAGAGCCAGGCTATCCTGTGCCCAAGTGGTCACAGAAGCCATCAATATAAGGGTTGATAATATCGTTTTCTTCATAATGAGTGCAAAGGTACGAAAAAAAAGTGAAAAATGAAAAGTGAAAAATGAAAAATAATTTGTATCTTTGCACCCAACAAAACAAAAAAATGAAAAAGGCTATGGTTTACAAATACGATTTCCTGGTCATCGGTGCAGGTGTCGCTGGCATGAGTTACGCATTGAAAGTGGCAAGAGCCAAAAAGGGAAAGGTGTGCATCATCTGTAAAGCAGAACTGGACGAAGCCAACACCTCGTTTGCACAGGGTGGCGTAGCCAGTGTAACGAACATGAAGGTTGACACCTTTGACAAGCACATTGCCGACACCATTATTGCCGGTGACTACATTTCAGACCAGAAAGCAGTAGAACAGGTGGTGAGGAATGCCCCTAAACAGATAGAGGAACTGGTGAAATGGGGTGTCAATTTCGATCGCAAGGAAGGTGGCGAATTTGACCTGCATCGAGAGGGAGGTCACTCGGAATTTCGTATTCTACACCATGCTGATGATACTGGAGCAGAGATTCAGCGAGGACTGATGGAGGCTGTGCGCCAGGATCCCAACATCGACATCAAGGAGAATCATTTCGCGGTGGAAATCATCACCCAGCACCATCTGGGCGTCAGAGTAACACGCCGTTCACCCAATATACAGTGTTATGGTGCCTATGTGTTGAATCCCAAGACGAAAAAAGTAGACACCTATCTGTCGAAGATGACCGTGATGTGTACTGGCGGATGCGGAGCCGTGTATCTGACCACTTCGAACCCCGTGATAGCTACTGGCGATGGAATAGCAATGGTATACAGAGCAAAAGGAACCGTAGCAGACATGGAGTTCGTGCAGTTCCACCCCACTGTGCTCCACAATCCCAAGGAGACTCACCCAGCCTACCTCATCACAGAAGCCATGCGTGGCTATGGCGGTATTTTGAAACTGCCCAATGGTGAGACGTTTATGGAGAAATACGATGAGCGGCTCTCGCTGGCACCACGTGACATCGTAGCTCGTGCTATCGATAAGGAGATGAAGATTCACGGCTTGGATCACGTTTGTCTGGACGTCACACACAAGGATCCTGCTGAAACCAAGAAACACTTCCCCAATATCTATCAGAAGTGTCTCTCTATCGGTATCGACATCACAACCGATTATATTCCCGTTCGTCCTGCTGCCCACTATATGTGTGGAGGTATCAAGGTTGACCTGAACGGACAGTCCAGTATCGAGCGCCTCTATGCTCTGGGCGAATGCAGCTGTACCGGACTGCACGGAGGAAACCGACTGGCGTCGAACTCTTTGATAGAGGCTGTCGTTTATGCTGACAAAGCAGCGATACACTCACTGGAACATGTGGACCTGTATGACTATAACGACCAGGTGCCTGAATGGAACGATGAGGGAACGATGACTAACGAGGAAAAGGTACTGATTACACAGAGTGTAAAGGAGGTGAACCTGATTATGTCGAACTATGTGGGTATCGTGAGAAGTGACTTACGCCTGCATCGGGCCTGGGACCGTCTGGATATGCTCTACGAAGAAACGGAACGACTCTTCAAACGCGTCAAGGCTTCGAGAGACATTTGCGAACTGCGAAATATGATTAATGTGGGATATCTCATTACCCGTTGGGCATTGGAGCGCAAAGAGTGCAGAGGTCTGCATTTTACCACTGATTATCCATTGCACGCCTACGATAAGAAAAAGTAAATTCGCGCGTACATTATACTATATTATAGGCTTTCTTTGCAGGGGAAACTGCGCCCAAAATCAAAAATATCGTGAAAATTGAAAAAAAATAGGCCGAAAATTTCGGTATCACGCTGAAAATTAGTAACTTTGCAGTCCGAAACTGAAAAAAATAAAAAAGCATAGAAATGACTAAAGCAGATATCATCAGCGCTATCGCTGCAAAGACTGGTCTCCCAAAGAAGGATGTAACTATTACTGTGGAGGCATTTATGGAGGAGATTCGCCTGAATATGGCAGAGAATAAAGAGAATGTCTACCTGCGCGGTTTTGGTACATTTACTGTGAAGCGTCGTGCCAGAAAGACCGCTCGTAACATCTCCAAGAACGTGACGATGGTGATTGATGCTCACGATATTCCATCCTTCAAGCCTTGCAAAAGCTTTATGGAGAGAATGGAGAAGTATTAAAGAGAACATTAGTGAATATTAAACAATACATTAAATTTTAGAAAATTATGCCTAACGGAAAGAAGAAGAAGGGCCACAAGATGGCTACTCACAAGCGTAAGAAGAGACTGCGCAAGAATCGTCATAAGAGCAAGTAAATAAAGCTCACTGACAGCAAAGGAAATTTTTATGAAAGGAGTGTACCCGAGCAATCGGCGCACTCCTTTTTAGTTTTAAACCCTAAAAAGAGAAAAAGTCAAGACAATGACAAGTGAAGTAATCATTGATGTGCAACCGAAAGAGATCTCGATAGCGCTGCTCGAAGACAAGAATCTGGTGGAATACCAGAACGAGAAGCGCCTGGAGGCCAGCTATTCGGTGGGCAACATCTATCTGGGAAGAGTTAAGAAACTCATGCCCGGACTCAATGCCTGCTTCGTGGAAGTAGGTTCTGAGAGGGATGCTTTCTTGCACTATCTGGACCTAGGAACTCAATTTAGCTCTTACGAAAAGTACCTGAAACAGGTGCAAAGCGACAAAAAGAAACTATACCCCATCGCCAAAGCAAACAAACTGCCAGACCTGCCCAAGGAAGGTAGCGTACAGAACACGCTGAAACAGGGACAGGAGATACTGGTGCAGGTTGTCAAGGAACCCATCTCAACGAAAGGTCCGCGACTGACCTGTGAACTGAGTTTTGCTGGAAGATACATGGTGCTGATGCCATTTGGGGACAAGGTTTCGGTTTCGTCGAAAATCAAAAAGGGTGAGGAGAGAACACGACTGAAACAACTGGTGCAGAGCATCAGACCCAAAAACTTTGGCGTTATCGTGCGTACATCGGCAGAGGGCAAGCGCGTTGCAGAGCTCGACGCCGAAATGAAGGTGCTGATAAAAAGATGGGAGGATACCATCACCAACGCACAGAAAGCAGCCAAAGCACCCACTATCTGCTTTGAAGAGACAAGCAGAGCCGTAGCATTGCTACGTGACGTGTTCGACCCCACTTACGACGGCATCTACGTCAATGACCCAACTATTCACCAACAGGTGAAAGACTATGTGTCACTGATAGCCCCCGACAAAAAGGAAATTGTGAAGTTGTATAACGGCACAGTGCCCATCTTCGACAATTTCAGTGTTACGAAACAGATTAAATCCAGTTTCGGACGGACAGTCAATTATAAGCGAGGGGCTTATCTCATTATCCAGCACACAGAGGCCATGCACGTGGTAGACGTCAACTCAGGTAACCGCACCCGTGCGGAAAACGGACAAGAAGCCAATGCTCTGGAAGTGAACCTTGGTGCTGCCGATGAATTGGCACGACAGTTGAGACTGCGTGACATGGGAGGCATTATCGTCGTAGACTTCATCGACATGAGCCTGGCTGAAGACAGACAAATGCTCTACGAACGCATGTGTAAAAACATGGAGAAAGACAGAGCAAGACACAACATCCTGCCACTATCGAAATTCGGACTGATGCAAATTACACGTCAGCGAGTAAGACCGGCTATGGATGTTAATGTAGAGGAAACCTGTCCTACCTGTTTCGGAAAAGGAAAAATCAAGTCATCGATCCTCTTTACGGATCAACTTGAGAGCAAAATTGACAGAATGGTCAACAAGATTGGCATCCGAAAATTCTACTTACATGTTCACCCGTACGTGGCTGCCTATATCAATCAAGGCCTCGTATCTCTGAAACGTAAGTGGCAGATGAAATACGGCATGGGTGTTCGTATCGTGCCGTCGCAGAAACTAGCTTTCCTGCAGTATGAATTCTATGATAAGGACAAGCAATTCATAGACATGCAGGAAGAGAACGAAAGCAACGACTAATGATAGTCGGAAAAGAACTAAACAAGGAGGACTAGCACAAAGATGGTAGCACTGAAAACAGCCTTTTGGATTTGCTTTCTGCTCGTGTTCTACACTTACTTAGGATACGGAATGCTACTATGGCTGCTAGTACAGTTGAAGCGCATCGTAAGGGGCAGAGCGGAACGACCGCTTTTGCTCCCTGGCGATGAGCAACTACCAGAAATCACCTTCATGGTTTGCGCCTACAACGAACAGGATGTGGTGGACATGAAGATGCGCAACATTCAGGAACTGGACTATCCCAAGGAGAAACTACATGTGATGTGGGTCACGGACGGTAGCACCGACGAGACCAACGACCGATTAGGAAGGTTCCCTGGTGTTGAAGTGGTATTCAGTGCAGCCCGAAAAGGTAAGACAGCAGCTTTAAACCACGGATTGTCTGTGGTGAAAAGCGAAATCACCGTCATGACAGATGCCAACACACTGGTCAACAAAGGCGCCCTGAAAGAGATAGTCCGACTGATGCAGGATCCAAAAGTAGGATGCGTAGCTGGCGAAAAACGTGTAATGGCTCGCAACAATGCACAAGGCGCTGCGGAAGGAGAAGGACTCTATTGGAAATATGAGAGCACTCTGAAACGATGGGACTACGAACTGTATAGTGCTATGGGGGCTGCGGGCGAACTGAATGCTATCCGCACCTCACTCTATGAGCCTATGGCTGAGACTGCCCTACTTGACGATTTTGTTATGTCAATGTGCATAGTGGATAAAGGTTACAAAATAGCTTACACTAGTGATGCCTATGCAATGGAGTATGGTTCTGCTGATTTACATGAAGAATCTAAACGTAAACGCAGAATAGCAGCAGGCGGACTGCAAAGTTGCTGGTGGTTGAGAAAGATGATGAACCCATTTAGAAAGCCCGTGGTAGCCTTCCAATTTGTAAGCCACAGAGTACTCCGATGGAGCATCACCCCCTTTGCCCTCATGGTGCTGATACCTATCAACGTGGCACTTGTCATGCTGAAAGCAGGAAATATCTATACCATTGCGTGGATTGCACAAATCCTTTTTTATCTGGCAGCATTTGCTGGATGGTGGTTGGACAAACGGGGTATGAAGAATAAACTGTTGTATGTGGCATACTACTTCCTCTTTATGAACCTGAACGTGTTTCTGGGCATACCATATCTGATAAGTCATCGTGGAGGAGGAACATGGGAAAAAGCGAAAAGAGGATAAAAAAAATCTTAATATTTTTGTTTGATTTCAGTTTTTTTTATATCTTTGCAATGTTTTACACATTGTTTTAACAAAGATGCATCAAGATGAACGTGAAACACTTCTGCAAAAACTCGCAGAAGTAAATGCCAAAAAACAAGCTGTAGAGCTGGAATTGGAGGCAGCCAAGAAGAAACTTAGCGAATATGAGGCAAAGGCGCAAAACGCCGAGAAAGCCAGTCGCATGAAGTCACTCTTTCTGGCTAACATGAGTCATGAAATACGCACACCACTCAATGCTATCGAAGGATTTTCACGTATTATGGCTGAGACTGATTCTCCAGAAGAACGTATGAAATTCATGGAAATCATTGAGAGCAATAACGGACGCGTCTTGGCACTGATCAATGAAATCTTGGATATTTCGCGTGTTGAAGCAGGCGAAATAAGCATCAGAAAATCCATGACCAACCTCAACGAGATGTGTAAGAGCATTCGTCTGATCTTCAAATTCCGTTGTCCTGAAGACATCGATCTTATTTGGAAAGAGCCTAACATGTCCGTCACACTGAATACTGATCAAAACCGTCTGACACAAGTATTCTCAAATCTGATTGGTAATGCACTAAAGCACACCTCAAAGGGTAGTATTACCTATGGATACCGACTCATTAACGACGGACAGGAAGTTGAGTTCTATGTTAGCGATACCGGTTCAGGTATTGCCGCTGAAGACCTGGATAAGATATTCCAGACCTATGTATCCAGAGATGCAGATCAGATGCAGAACGGCTTCGGTCTTGGATTGTCGCTCTGCAAAATCATTGTAGAAAAGCTGGGTGGTCATATCAGTGTAGCATCAAAACTGGGTGAGGGCTCAACGTTCCGCTTCGTACTGCCTTTCGAAGGTACCATTGGTGGAGTAACCAAGAACTCACGCATCACCACAAATTCACGTACAATCCGCGTCAGCACCAAGACCAATGTGCAAAATGCTCCACTCATTCTCGTAGCAGAAGACGAGGATTCGAACTTCGAGCTGGTACGCATCGTTCTTGCAAAGCGCTATCGTCTGCTTAGAGCCCAGAATGGTATCGAAGCAGTGACATTATGCGAGGAGGAACATCCTGACTTGGTATTGATGGATATCAGAATGCCAGATATGAATGGTCTGGATGCTACCCGAATTATCAAGGAGGTGAATCACGACATCCCCATTGTAGCGCTGTCAGCTTATGCTTTCGATGAGAATATACGCGAAGCCAAAGCAGCTGGTTGCGACGAATTTATGGCTAAGCCATTCAGAGTGGAAGACCTGCTTGACATGGTGAAGAAATACGTGAAAGAATAACAGGAAAAGAAATTTCATCAACAAATATGGGTAAACTTGCTGTTTATAAATTTGGTGCCATGATGATTCTCGTGGTACAAGTCATTTTAGCGGTATTTACTATTGTAGCCCTCTTTGGAGGTAATGTCACTCCTGTAGGCAATACAGCCCGTGCCATGCTAGTCTACGCATTGCCTGTACTAATCCTTGCCAATGTGGTGATAGCCTTTTACTGGCTGATACGTCGCAAATGGTTTTATCTGCTTATCCCCATTATTGTCGTAGCTTGTTGTTTACCTTACATAGGAACTCTCTGGCAACCTCTCCGCTCGTTGGATATTAAGGCTGCTGACGCCCAGCAGGGATTGAAGATAGCGACTTACAACGTTTGTATGTTCAATCGTGAGACCTCTGGTTTTATTGCACAGGACGTTTTGGCAGAAATGAAGCGTCAAAAGGTCGACGTGCTTTGCATTCAGGAATATAATGAGGTTAGCGGTGATAAGGTAAATGCCGATAGCTACAAGGAGTATTTCCCCTATATGGTTATGGGTAGATCGGATATGGTAATTTTTAGCCGATTCCCTATTAAGGGCAATAAGACGTTTACGTTCGAAGACACTAACCAAAGTGCCATGTGGGCTGATATTGATTTTAAAGGTAATATGCTGAGGGTATTTAACGTTCACCTCGAGACCACAGGTATCAACCGTACAAAGCATCAGGCTGATAAATATCAGGCAAAGGGCATGGACATTGCTAACAACCGACTGATGCAGGCATTCTTTGGCAACTACGTGATGGGCATGATGTTCCGTTCAGGTCAGGCTATTGAAATCAGTAATGAGAAAATAAAGTCAGACAAGCCTGTCATTCTCTGTGGCGACTTCAACGATGTACCCTACTCTTACGTTTACAACACGATGTTGGGCAATATGGTCGACGGATTTAAGGAGTGTGGTGCTGGCTTTATGCGTACCTTCCGCGAACCCAAGAAGCCTGTACGCATCGACTATATTTTCCACGATGAAGCGTTGAAAGGTCTGACCTATTATAAGACTGACATGACCTACTCAGACCATTTCCCCGTCTTTATGAAGGTAACATTTAACTAAGCATTATTAAGATATTATTAAGCCCTGTCGTCTTGACAGGGCTTTTTTCATACTATCTTGAATCTTACTCTAAACGAATGCTCATGTTCATCCCAATTGGTGCCGAGCATTTCAAAGCGTCCTATCTGCGAGGTGGAACGCACATGTTTACCAATACATGGGCAAACATCGTAATCACCTATGCGCACCAGTCGGATAGTCTCTGAAGCATTGTCAGGCAAGCGGTCTGTTGACACCTCTTCAGGCAATTCGTCACGAGAAACATACTCAAAGGTAACAGGCAGATCGTCGTCTATCAACTGCTGCATCCTGCGTTCTATCTCCCGTTCCTCCTGTCTCGTGGGCTTATGATCCAGCAGGAAACTCATCTTGCTCTTCTTACGTTCGATATGAGCATTATGAGAGCGCCCACATCCGAAGATACGAATCATCGTCTGGTTCAGAAGATGTTCTGCCGTATGAGCAGGTGGAAACTCCTCTTTGTTGTGTTCGTTCAGTTGGTAGTCTTCCATACTCTTCCTCCGCGAGCCTTGATCGTCATGCGTACATGATTGTCTTTTTCCAGCACCATGTCATCCTTCTCACCTGTCAGCAGGTCGGTTACCACGACTTTCTTCTCCTTCATTTCCAGATAGTCGAAAGCATGGGCAGGAATATTGACACGGATATCAACATCTACATCATCAAAGTTAACCACTACCAACATCAGGTCTTTCTCATGGCGACGCAGGAAAGCATACTGACGCTGCAGATGCGGATTAACGTACATCAAATCGAAGAATACACCCTCACCAATGGCTTTCTGCTTCCTGGCTATAAGCATCGTCTTCTTATGAATATCAAACAACTGCTGTTCCTCAGGTGTCAACTGCTTGCTGGCAGCTCTGCAAAGCGTATCCACACTCCAATAGTCGAAGATAGTGGTACGTCCGTCGTTTCCTGAGAAGCCCTCATGATCCATGCCTCGTTCACCATATTCTTCGCCTGCATAGAGCATAAAGGGGTTCTGCTGCATCAGTACAGAGGCTATCATGCCTGGCACGCCCTTATTGCCATCCGCTGCAAAGAAATCGCTGGCTATGCGCTGCTCATCATGATTCTCAAGGAAGTACAGCATATGGTCGCGGATATCGTCCGTCTGTTGCCAGGCACGACTGATGTCAAATGGTGACTGATGATGGCATATCACGTTACGCATTGTGTCGTACATGCCTACCTTGTCGTAGAGCCAGTCGAAACCTGACTGCAGATAGCGACGATATTCATGGGGATTATATACCTCGCCCACAAATACAATATCCTTATAAACCTTCTTTACCTCAGCTGTTGCATAAGCCCAGAACTCTGCAGGAACCATCTCAGCCATATCACAACGGAAACCGTCAATACCCTTCTTTGCCCAGAACAGCAAGATATCCGTCATCTTCAGCCAAGTGTCAGGTATCGGTGTAAAGCAGCCACGGCGTCCGGCATAATAGTCTACACCGTAATTCAGCTTCACCGTTTCATACCAGTCATTCCTGCCTGGCGCATTATCAAAGTGATCATTACCCGTCGCCTTGGCAGGTTCCTCCAAATAGGGTTGCTCCTCACCAGCATACAAGTCAAAATAGGGTGAGAAACGCTCACCAGGACAATAGTAGAAATTGTTCTGCGGATCAAAGCCCTTCTGTGGATCGTCGGTCTCGCCCAGATCTACCACTTTGCGAGGCTTGCAGATGGAACGATACTGACGAGCCACATGATTGGGCACAAAGTCTATAATCACTTTCAACCCTGCCCGATGGGTGCGCTCCACTAACTGTTCGAACTCCGTCATGCGCTGCTTCACATCAACAGCCAGGTCGGGGTCGACATCGTAATAGTCGGTGATAGCATAGGGCGATCCTGCCCTACCCTTTACAATAGCAGGGTGCTGACGGGGAATGCCATACTTGGAATAGTCAGTCTGTGTGGCATGACGGATAATACCCGTATACCAGATGTGCGTAATGCCCATCTGCGAGATATCCTTCAGCACTTTCGACGTGAAGTCGGCCATCTTTCCTGAACCGTTCTCCTCTAACGTCCCATTCTCCTTACGTGTAGTGTTCCTGTTTCCATACAAACGAGTGAACACCTGGTAAATAATGACTTTTTCCATCTGCATTTCCCCCTGTTCTTTTTTATTGATTATGCTTCGATGCCGTGGGCAGGCACTTCCTTGTTGATCTTGGCAATCATGCCCTGCAGAGCCTTGCCAGGACCACACTCTGTGAAGTCTGATGCACCATCGGCTATCATGTTCTGTACACACTGGGTCCAGCGAACGCTGCTAGTGAGCTGGGCAATCAGGTTGGCCTTGATTTCAGCGGCATCAGTATGAGGCTTTCCGTCCACATTCTGATATACAGGGCACTTAGGAGCCTGGAACTCCGTCTGCTCGATAGCTGCCTGCAACTCGTCCTTGGCAGGCTGCATCAGTGGAGAGTGGAAAGCACCACCCACCTTCAGAGGCAGAGCACGCTTGGCACCGGCAGCCTTCAACTGCTCGCAGGCCTCGTTGATAGCATCGATATCACCAGAAATCACCAGTTGTCCGGGATTGTTATAGTTGGCAGGCACACATACACCCTTACCCATCTTGCTGACCTCAGCGCAGATTTCTTCAACCTTCTCGTCAGACAGACCGATGATAGCAGCCATTGTTGAGGGCTGAGCCTCGCAGGCCTTCTGCATAGCCATTGCACGAGCATATACTAATTTCAGACCGTCCTCAAACGAGAGAGCGCCTGCAGCTACCAGTGCAGAGAACTCACCCAATGAGTGACCGGCAGTCATCTCTGGCTGGAACTTATCGCCCATGCAGATAGCAGAAATGACAGAATGCAGGAATACGGCGGGCTGTGTCACCTTGGTCTGCTTAAGGTCGTCGTCTGTACCCTCAAACATAATGTCGGTGATGCGATATCCAAGAATCTCGTTAGCCTTCTCAAACAAATTCTTTGCTGTCTCATTGTTGTCGTACAGGTCCTTACCCATACCTACAAATTGTGCTCCCTGACCGGGAAAAACAAATGCTTTCATTTCTTTATACCTATTTTAAATAACACTTACTTCAATATTCAGCCTGCAAAGGTAAGCATTTTTTTTGACCCGACCAAATAAAACGCCTAAATACTATCTATCGGAGCGGCATGGACACAGCGCAGGTTCTTTGCCAACTGTTCCTTGGAACTGGCTCCTACCAGCACCGAAGTTACTCCTTTTTGTTGCAGATTCCATGCCAGCGCCATCTCTGCCAGTGTCTCACCACGCTGCTGTGCCTGTTGGTTATACTGCTGCAATTTCGACAACAGTTCCGGTGTCAGCATCGATTCCTTCAAGAACACCCCTTTGGCCATACGGGAATCCTTCGGAATGCCCTGTAGATAACGGTCTGTCAACAGTCCCTGTGCCAAAGGAGAGAAAGAAATAAATCCTACGCCCTTAGTGATGCAGAAATCCAATATACCCTCCTCCTGGGGCTTCCTGTCCAGCATATTCAGTCGTCCCTGATAGATCAGCAAGGGGACATCGCGCCCCTTCAGATATTCATAGCCAAACTTCAGAGGTTCGAGTGGCCAGTTGGAAATACCCACATACAGCGCCTTTCCTGCCCTGACTATATCGACAAGTGCCTGCAACGTCTCTTCCAATGGTGTTTCAGGGTCATAGCGATGACTATAGAACAAGTCGACATAGTCTATCTTCATGCGTTTCAAGCTCTGATCCAGCGATGCCATCAGATACTTCCTGCTTCCCCAGTTACCATAAGGGCCGGGCCACATGTCATAACCGGCTTTCGACGATATGAAGAGCTCGTCACGATAGGGACGGAAGTCCTCATCCATCAGTCGTCCCATCGTCTCTTCTGCCGATCCGTAGACGGGGCCGTAATTGTTGGCTAAGTCAAAATGGGTGACTCCGTGGTCGAAGGCATAGTGCGTAATCTCCCTGCTGCGCTCATAGGGATCCACACTGCCGAAGTTATGCCAGAAGCCCAAGCTCACCTTAGGCAGCAAAACACCCGAGTGTCCGCAGCGTTCATACTCCATTCCATTCTCGTAACGACTCTTGTCAGCTAAATAATGTTCTTTCATAAATCTTTAGTTTTTGTTTTGTCTGCAAATATAATTATTATTTTTGATAGTTGACGAAAAAAAAGTAAAAAACAATTGAAAAGTTTGTTCGTTACAGAGGAATTCCCTACCTTTGCATTATGAAAAGGTGGAAAACAGCCTTCGCCTTGATGCTGACCATAGGCCTTTTTGCCTGCCACGGGCAGCACGACATGGAGACGAGCAACTCCGTGTATTATTGGCGTACCGACCTGCATCTCGACTCCACGGAACATACTTTTCTCCAGCAGTACGACATCCGGAAATTCTATTGTCGCTATTTCGATGTGGTCATCAACCACGATGCTGAAGGTCCTGTACCCAATGCTACCATCACCTTCTCCCAGTCTGTTCCCAAAGGGCTGGAGGTTGTTCCTACTATTTACATCACAGAAGACTGCATGCACCAGTGGCACGAGGGGCTGGCCCAAAAGCTGGTACAGCGCATCCGGCAGATGAACGAGACCAACGATATTGCGGGTGTTAAGGAGATACAGATCGACTGCGATTTTACAGCTAAGAGCCGTCGCACCTACTATCAGTTCCTCGATTCCATCCGACAGGCATGGGGAGGCACGGTTTCCACGACTATCCGACTGCATCAGTTGTCGATGGAGGCTCCCCCTGTCGACTACGGTGTCTTGATGATCTACAATACGGGCGACCCTCAGAAGTTTGCAGAGCGCAACCCCATTCTCGACCTACGCGATGTCCTGCCTTATCTGCGCCATCTCAGCAGCTATCCGTTACCCATGGCGGCCGCCTATCCTGTCTTCAGCTGGTTGCGCACCATTCATGGCATCAACATCCTGCATACTGTCGAAGCCTCGGAGATTCTGCGAGTCAAGCAGGCCATCGAGGCAGAACGCCCTACCCTTTCAAACGCCATTATCATCTATCATTTAGATCAAGAAAATATAAAACGATATAAACCCGAGACCTATGAAGAAATTTATCATCACTAACCTGCTGGCAATCGTGTCATTGCCACTGTTGGCTTGTGCCGGAGGCGGAACGATCAACTACTATCTGTTCAACCTCTACGAAATCAACGATTTCCAGAATCGCGTGGAGGAAATCTGCAAAAACAACTGGAAGGTGTACATGGGACTACCCGAATCGGAGTGGTTCTGGTTTGACGAGGACAAGATTACGCAGGTCGCTCAGCAGAAGAACGACGCCCTGATGCAGAGCTACGTTCGTGAACTGGCCCGTTATCTGAAGTGCTGCAGCGATGTGGCGAACGACCATTGGGACTATCCCACCAAGGAACAGCTGGCTCAGCGCAAGGCCACGTTGGAGTCTATCCGCACCTATGCCGGCACGAAGCTGCGCACCAAGCTGCGCAGTCAGCATGCCCTGCTTTACATGCGTGCCAACATGCTGTTGCAACGCCATGCTGAGAATGTCCAGTTCTGGGAGCGTGCTGCCTCCGAGTATATCGAGACCGTCTATAAGGACATGATGCGCAACATCTATGCGGGTGCCCTCTACAAGACCAACCGTGAGGCACAGGCTGCCGATATCTTTGTCGAACAAGGCGACTACAAGAGTCTGATGACCATCTTCTATAAGCGCCGTTCCTTTGCCGCCATCCAGAATGTCTACCAGCAGGACCCACGGGCCCGTGTGCTGCCCTTCCTGTTGCAGGACTTCGTCAACAATGCTCAGGAGGCCGACGATGCCGTCAAGCACCAGTCGCTGGGTGGCAAGCTCTTCATCCGCGACATCACAAAGGCCGAGGCTCAGCAGATGATTCAGCTGTGCCAGCGTGCTGTCAGCGAGCGTCGCACCGACGTTCCTGTTATGTGGCAGACCGCCAAGGCCTGGCTGGAGTACATGTTCGGCAGTCAGCAACAGGCACTCAACGACATCCGTCTGGCTGGCGACTACGAGGGCACACAGCGCATGCACGACTGTGCCCGCATCATCCGCTTCTACATCGAGGCATCGCTGCGCCAGCCTGATACGGAATACAACAACTGGGCAGGCAACGAGCTGCGCTGGCTCTACAACAAGGGCAACCGCAAGCCCTCCGACAACAACTGTCCCTACTACGACAACGCCTTTGGCCGCATCACCAAGCAGGTGCTGGCTGAGAAATACAAAGCCCGGAACGGCGAGATGACTGCCGCCATCTACAAGGCCGACCAATCCTGGCAATACGATGAGATCATCGATACCCTTTCTATTGCGGATGTCCAGAAGTATTTCTCCTATATCAACGGCACGCCCCGTACTGAGATGGACCGTTTCCTGCAGGATGTCATCCATCATCAGAAAGAAGAAGCCGATGTCAATGACAAGATCAACGACCTGATAGGCACCAAGTATCTGCGCCTGTGCCAGTGGCAGGAGGCCGAACAGTGGCTCAACAAGGTGCCCGTTTCCTACTATCAGGAGCGTGGTTATGCTGGCTATGCTGCCCTGCGCAAGACGACCGTCGAGCCTTGGATCAAGCGCCAGTGGCTGACCGATGCTCAGATATGGGGCGACCAGAAGCCGACGTTGACCGAGAATCCCAAGCTTGCCTTTGCCCAGACCATGCAGCGACTGGAGGGTGAGCTCAATATCCTGAAGGGTCAGGCCCGTCAACAGCGCTGCTACGACCTGGCTGTGCGCTATGCTCAGGTTAACTTCTCGGGCGACTGCTGGTTTATCATGCGCGATAGCAAGAGTCCGGGTTGGGACAAGGTACGTGTTAACGAGACCGACCTGGCAGCCCGCGCCCTCGAACTGCTGCGCGAGGCCAGCAAGACCAGCGACGAAAGCTTGAAGGAGCGCGCCCTCTTTGCCCTTGCCTATGGCGAGCTGCAACCCGAAAGCCTGTGGTTTGAAGAAAAATGGAACACTGAGACTGGTCGCTACGACCATCTGAACAGACCGGAGTCCTCGCAATGGAAGGCTTTTGCCCAGCTGGCAGCCTTCGAGAAGAAGAACTCAGCAGGTCAGAGCCGTTACGTCACCCTCTGCGACGAATACGACGTCTTCAAAAAAGCATTCAAATAAGGCTATAATATATATAATAAGGAAAGGCCACTCTCCGCAGCGATGGGAGAATGGCCTTTTCTTTTTGCCTTTTACCAGAGATGGATTAGAAGGGCAGATCGTCGGTCGAACCCTCAGCAGGCTGCTCAGCAGCGGGAGGGAACGGTGCGGCCTGCTGTGCAGGAGCAGCCTCAGGCTGTGGTGGGAACGGTGTGGCTGCTGCGGGATTAACGGCTGCAGCAGGAACAACATTGAAAGCACGGATCTCGTTGAACCAACGGCCGTTGTACTCGTGGGCGTCGATATCGAACGATACGGTGACATCCTGACCCATCTGAATGTTGAACTGCTTGATGCGGTCCTCACCAAACACACGGAACAGACACTTGCGGGGATACTGACCCGGCACTTCGATAACATACTCTTGTGACATCCATGGGTTGCCCGTGCGCTGAGACACGCCACTGTTAGCTGGCAACACTGCGATAATTTTTCCTGTTAAATCCATAATACTTTTATACGATTTTAATGCAAATTTTCTGTTTCAGACTGCGAAATTACGGAAAATAATTCTAAAAAGCGCAATTTTCATTAAATATTTTTGCGATTGACCAGTTTATTTTGTATTTTTGTACTCAATTTGAACAAAGATGATGAACTAAAAACATAATTTCTCATGAGATTTACAGTATCAAGCACTGCGCTTAGCAGCAAACTCAACGCTCTTTCAAGAGTTATCAACAGTAAGAATTCTCTGCCCATCCTGGCAGATTTCATGTTCGACATCAAGGACGGTATGCTCTACCTGACCTCATCGGACAGCGAAAACGTGATGAACACCCAACTGGAACTGGCTGACTGCGACGGCGAGGGTCGCTTCTGCATTGGCAACCACGACTTGCTGGAAGCCGTGAAGGGTTTTTCCGAGCAACCCCTGACCTTCGATGTCGACCAGACCACTAATCTGGCTAAGATATCGTATCAGAACGGTATCTTCTCGCTGCCCGTCGACAATGCCGACGAATATCCCACAGCACAGGCCGTAGGCGAAGGTGCCACAGAGATTGTCATTCCCAGTGGCCTGCTGAGTGAGAACATCACCCGTTCGCTGTTTGCTACGGCACAGGACGAGTTGCGTCCCGTCATGAACGGTCTTTACTTCGACCTCACACCCGAGTGCCTGGCCATTGTAGCCAGCGACGGACACAAGCTCGTTCGCAACAAGATACTCACCATCCACAGCGAACAGCCTTCAGCATTCATTCTGCCTAAGAAGCCCGCTTCGCTGCTGAAGAACCTGCTGGGCAAGGACGGTGGCGATGTCGTCATCCGCTTCAACGAGCGTAACGCACAGATCAGCTTTGCCGAGGGCGAGATTATCTGCCGTCTCATTGAGGGCCGCTTCCCCAACTACAACAGCGTGATTCCACAGAACAACCCCAACCAGCTGACCGTCGACCGTCTGGGTCTGTTGGCTGCCCTGCGTCGTGTACAGCCGTTTGCCAACGATTCCAGCAATCTCATTCGCTTCCATGTCGAGGGTGGCACCTTGCAGCTGGATGCCGAGGACTACGACTTCTCGAAGACTGCCACCGAGCGCATCGCCTGCTCTTACAACGGCCAGTCTATGAGCATCGGCTTCAAGGGCTCTTCATTCATCGAGATCCTCAGCAACTTCGACTGTCAGGATGTCAACATCCTGTTGGCCGACTCCAGCCGTGCCGGTCTTGTCCTGCCCTCTGAGCAGCCTGAGAATCAGGATGTTCTGATGCTGATGATGCCAATGTTGATCAACGATTAGGCGCGCCTAATCGTTGAAATTGAGAAAATGAGAAAATGAGATATTGAGAAAATGAGATATTGAGACATTGAGACAATGAAACTGAACTTACAGAAACCACTGGTTATTTTCGACCTGGAGACCACGGGACTTGACTTAGTGAAGGACCGTGTCATCCAGCTGTCATATATTAAGGTATATCCCGACGGACATGAAGAGCGAGGCGACGAGCTGCTCAATCCTGAGAAGAACATCGAGCCCATCATCACCCAGCTGACGGGCATCTCCAACGAGGATGTCGCAGACAAGCCCACATTCCGTCAGCTGGCCAAGAAATTCGAAGAGGTCTTTGCCGGCTCCGATATCGCAGGCTTTAACAGCAACCACTTCGACGTACCCCTGCTGGCAGAGGAATTCCTGCGCGCAGGCATCGACTTCGACTTCTCCAAGGCCCGTCTTATCGACGCGTGCACCATCTTCAAGAAGATGGAGCGTCGCAATCTGGCATCGGCCTATAAGTTCTATTGCGGACGTAAGATGGAGGACGATTTCGAAGCCCACCGTGCCGATCAGGACACCGAGGCCACCTATCGCGTGCTGATGGGCGAGCTCGACAAGTATGCCCCTGGTGCCAACGAAGACGAGGAGAAGGTGCTGGAGAACGACATGCAGCAGTTGGCCGACTTCTCGAAGACCAACGACAATGTCGACTTTGCTGGACGCATTATCTGGGCAGAGGTGAATGGTGTGAAGACCGAGGTGTTCAACTTCGGAAAGCACAAGGGACTGCCCGTCGCTCAGGTGTTGCGCACCGATCCCGGCTATTACAGCTGGATACTGGCTGGCGACTTCACCTATAACACCAAACAGGTCTTGACGCGCATTCGTCTGCGCGAGGCACAGAAGTGAGGTAAGATGTATGATGTAAGAGGTAAGATGTAAGAAGGAAGAGGTAAGATGTTAAAGGGAAAGAAGATAGTACTGGGCATTACGGGCTCTATAGCAGCCTATAAGGCCTGCCTGATAATCCGTGGACTCATCAAGGCAGGTGCCGAGGTGCAGGTGGTCATCACGCCTGCCGGCAAGGAGTTTATCACCCCTATCACCCTATCGGCACTCACGCACAAACCCGTCATCAGCGATTTCTTCTCACAGCGCGACGGCACGTGGCACTCGCATGTGGATCTCGGACTATGGGCCGACGCCATGCTCATAGCCCCCTGCACCGCCTCTACGCTGGGTAAGATGGCCAACGGCATTGCCGACAACATGCTCATCACCACCTATCTCTCGATGAAAGCCCCGGTATTCATAGCCCCCGCCATGGATCTCGACATGTACCAGCACCCCACGACGCAACAGAACATGGAGCGTCTGAAGAGTTTTGGCAACACCATCATCGAGCCCGCATCCGGTTTCCTGGCCTCCGGTTTGGAGGGCAAGGGCCGTATGGAGGAGCCGGAGAAAATCGTAGATTTTCTAAATGAGAAATTAAGAAATGAAGACAATGAGACACCTCTCACCTCCAAAAAGATCCTCATTACCGCCGGACCTACCTACGAGAAGATAGACCCCGTGCGCTTTATCGGCAACTACAGCAGCGGCAAGATGGGTTTTGCGCTGGCTGAGGAGTGTGCCCGCCGTGGTGCCGCGGTGACGCTCATCGCAGGCCCTGTCAGCCTCCGTTGCGACGAGACGCGCATCCGCCGCATCAATGTCGAGAGCTGCGAGCAGATGTATCAGGCCGCCACCCAAGCCTTCTCGTCGTGCGATGCCGCCATCCTCTGTGCCGCCGTCGCCGACTTCCGTCCTGAGCACGTGGCCGACCAGAAGATCAAGCGCGAGAAGGACGACCTCGTCATCCGCCTGCAGCCCACCCACGACATTGCTGCAGCCCTTGGTCAGATGAAGCGTCCCGACCAGCTGCTCGTAGGCTTTGCCCTGGAGACCAACGACGAGGAGGCCAATGCCCAGAAGAAGCTACAGAAGAAGAACCTCGACTTCATCGTCCTCAACTCGCTGCGCAACGAAGGCACCTGCTTCCAGAGCGACGACAACCAGATCAGCATTATCAGCGCCGACGGTCAGAAAGATTTCGAACGAAAGCCCAAGAGCGAGGTAGCCAGCGACATCGTCAGCGAGCTGGCGCGAAGAATGTCAGCAGAGGCCAAAGATTAAAAAAGGGAAGATGTTCAAATGTTAGATGTTCAAATGTTAGATATTCAAATATTCAAATAAATCCCTCTTTTCCCTTCATTAGGTGTACAAATTCTCACAATTTGTACACCTAATTCTTTATTTTTATTTCTTATCTTTGCAGCCGAAACATAACAAAAACCATTAAACACTAAGTTATAATGAAAACAAGATTTACATCTTTTTCCCCTCGGGCAGCCATGACGTTGCTCGAGCGCACACGGGACTGTGCTCTTATTTGATCTATATTGTCTCTAAGAAATATTGGACAGCATCCTGCAGAGGGTCGAGGTCGTTCTTGATGGTAGCAAGCACCAGTTCTGCGTCAACCTCAAAATAGCCGTGAGCTATTCGGTTTCTCATACCGATAACATCTTTCCAAGGAATATCTGAGCGTTCTGGTAGCAGTTTGCCGTCAGAGTGTTCGTCAATCTGTCGGATGCCTTCGCCGATGGCCTCAATAAGCATACTGTCAGCAGCCAGTTTTTGCATCCCAGAGGACGAAAGGTAGAATTCATCCGCATTCTTTACGTCCTCATTCCACTCCTTCAACTGGTTGATAGCCGTATTGATTTGCTCAAGCGTGTACTTTATGCGGTTACGCTTCTCCAATGACGTAAATTCCATCGTGCTCAATGTTTTTAAGTAAATACGGATTCATATGCTTGTGCATCCTTATAACGTCTACAGGACACTGAAGTTTTTCTTCCAGAAACCGCTGTAGGCGAACAATCAACAGGATGCGCGGCTCCATTTCCACACAAACGTCCACATCGCTGCCTTCGTGTTGTTCTCCACGAGAGACTGAGCCGAATAGCCGTAAAGTCTTGACTCCGAACTGCGAGCGTATCTCGTCGGAGTGGGCTTTTATAAGGTCGATGTATTCGCTTGTCGTTTTGATATACTTTAGTGTTAATTTGAATTTTTATTAATTCTGTGTGCAAAGATAAGAATAAGAAATCAAATAACCAAAAGAAAGTAGAACTATTTCCCTCAAAAGTGTACAAATTCTCACAATTTGTACACCTAATTCTTTATTTTTGTACATCATTCCGCATTTTTGTACACCTTATTCCATTATTATTTATTATCTTTGCAGCCAGAACATAACAAAAACCATTAAACATTAAGTTATAATGAAAACAAGATTTACATCTATTTTCCCTCGGGCAGCCATGACGTTGCTCCTGATGTTGCTCACGACGGCGACGGCGTGGGCGGAAGACATCACGACGAACATCACCTACGCAGGACTGACGGCGAGCGACGTCACCTTTACCCTTAGCGGCAACGGGAAGATCTTTCAGTTGAATAACGACGAAGGCGAAATTTTCTAGTCAACCAACACAAAAAACATCTATACACCAAAGGAGGCCCGAGCACCATGCCCGAGCCTCCTTTTCAATTCTTCAGAACGGTCCACGTCCCATACAACTCGTGGTAGTCAATGCCGTCAGGAAGGCGGTGAGTGCGGCTACTATCATCTTCACCGCAATCTCAATCAGTCGATTCTTCTTCATCTTTTTAATGTTTAACGTTTAATGTAAAGAGTGGCGCCTCTCGGCGCACTCTTTAATCGCCTTCGCCTGGCTCATCACCATTGTTGGTTGAAGGAGGCGTTTGGCTACTTCCCCCTCCTTCGGAGGGGCTAGAGGAGGCCCCTGCTGGCGACAGGACGAAGCTGATGGGCGTCTTGTTCTGGAATCGCTTCTCCTTGCCGTTCACGGTCTGCTTCACGCTCTCCACCACGTATCCGGCATCGAACACACACTCTTCCTTCAGGGCCCTCGAGGTCAGCTTCTCGCCCTTGGTGTTCTCAGGCGTGAAGTTCATGTGCACGCCGTCGATCAGGTTGTCGAGCCCCATCTCCATGGCTGCCTGCACCGAAGCCGCACCGTTCTTCACACTCTCGATGGACGGACCGAAGGTTCCCAGGCCCTCCAGCTTGACGGGCTGTCCCTGGAGCACCAGCTCCTTCATACACTCCACCACCTGCTGCACCACCAGCACTACCATCTGATAGTCGGCCAGCTTGCCGTGCTCCGTCATGTGACGGCAGAATCCCTTCAGGTCAAGGGGCTGTTTGGTGTCTACCTCCGGATACCACTTACCGAAGTTGGTTGCCGACTCGTTTTTGTTCTGTCGCAGATTTACGACCATTGCAATTTTTCTTACTGCCATAATGTTTTTTGGTATTAAATTATTAAGGCGAACTTGTCATATCGGGCCGCCTCTTTCCGATTGATTTCTGGGTGCAAAGTTACGAAGAATATTCTGTATTTCCAAATATTTTTGGTTGTTTTTTCTTCAAAATCCAAACTTTAACCTTTATTCATTCTGCCAATAGCGTAAGCACCAGCGGACGCACATTCCACCGCCGCTAAACTCCACGATTACTGCCGCTAATGGTGCAGTTTACTGCCCTATTCTTCAGTTAATGGGAACAATGATGGTGCGACTCCTCACACAGGCACTACTTCGATATTTGAACACCTAACATTTGAACATCTGCACATTCCGGATAATCACGAAAGGGTTAGGGAAAGAATTATTATATTATAATTAATTATTATTTCCTCCCTACCCTCCAATTTCCCAACTATAGCAACTCCCGACACAGATGTTCAAATGTTAGATATTCAAGTATTCAAACAAATCATTCGTTCTTTTTGATGATTCTTTGGCGGTTTACAAAATATTTCATATCTTTGCACCCAAACGTATCAACAAAGAATCATAAAACATATCCAACAATGAAAAAGATTTTAGCAACGGCCGCTGTCGCCATGATGACAGCCATCTGCGCCCAGGCACAGAGCGAACTGGTGATTGACAGCATCTGCACGGCAAGGGACGACGGACTGCGTCAGAACAAGAAGATCTACGTGTACAACAACAGCAAGCAGAACACCGACATTTACAATTACTACTATTTCGACCTCAAAAACAGCAGCATCCAGCTGGACGAGCCGATGTTGACGCATCACACCGTTCTGAGCTACGACGGGCGGGGCGTGCTGCAAAAGGAGATGCAATACTCCTACGAAGAGAAAAGCGAGGGAGCTCTCGTCTCAATTAGCGAGTTCACCGAGTGGAACGAACAGGCGCAGCAGTATGCAGTCATCACAAGTCACAGGACTGATGAACTCGATGACAACTCTGAGCTGAAACCCCGGCAGAAGCTAGTTATCACCAAGTTCCACGGTACTGTAGGCCCTGAGGAATTGGAACTCTACAATATGGACAACAATGAATGGAAACTGATGGGCAACGTCGTGTATGAGTATGACGATGCCGACCACTCTGTCAAGGAAACGATGGACATGGGCGGCGTCAAGATGGTAACCAGTAACGAATACGACGACCATGACAATGTGACAAAGTCGACGGTTGAGATTGTGCAATCTGTTTGGGGTGCTGAAACTGTCACCTATCACAACGAAGTAACCTACACCAACACCTATTACGACGACGGCCATCTGCGCCAGGTGGTCACCACCGAGAACGGCACCCTCAGTCAAACCGACGACTACTACTGGGGACAGGGAGCAAAGAATCCTACGGCCATCAAGCCGACGACAATCATGAACAGCCAGCTGCTGGAGCGCGTATTCACTCTCAGTGGCAGTCGTGTCAATGGTCAGCCCACCCGCCCAGGCATCTATATCGTGAACGGGAAAAAGAAAGTAATCAAATAGATGCACTCTGGACAATTTTCTTTGCCATATCGCTGATTTGTCTCAAAAAACCGTGGTTGTCGCAACAACCTGAGACAATAATCAGCAAAAAACTTGTTTCTTCTCAAAAACCGTCCTATCTTTGCATCGTCGAAAGGAAACAAACGACACAACTGAAGAAAATTTATTAACAACAAAATTTAATAGTTATGGCAAACAAGAATTTCAATGCAAAGAAGGTGCTCATGAGCACGGTTGCAGCAGTCGCTTTATCATTCGCAGTTACCACCAATGCAGACGCCATTAGGGTAAAGGTAAGAGTAAAAGATTCACAGCCCGCTAAGTGTGTTGTTCAAAAGAAGCAGCAGAAGCAGCAGAAGGAAGAAAACAAAGGATTCATCTATTTCATGAAGCAGATATTCGGCGTTCGAGTATAGGAATGAGAAATATGTATGATCAGGTACCGCCCTGATTGCCTCTTCCAAGTCACCTCCGGGTGACTTTTTTTTGTTTATCCTTTGGCGGTTTACAAAATATTGTCTTAGTAATGGCAGATGACTGGTAATCAGGTACCGGTTAGCCGTATCATAGGAACAGCCCCCGCGATACATATACAACCTGCAAATTTACAAATAATATTTCTACCGACAAATATTTTGTGCTGAAATAGTTGCTTATATCGGCAAAAAGATGTATTTTTGCAGACATGATGAGAAAAACGATAATGGTAGCGCTGGGGTTGGCACTCTGCATGACGGGAAGGAGCCAACAGCAGAGATGGCCTGACGGGACACCGATGGACAAATGGTTTGAGAACTGCACGAAGGTGGATGTGGCAAGCCTGGGACGGCAGTATGTGATTACGGACTATGGTGTGACGAAGGACTCCACCATCGTGCAGACGCAACGCATTCAGAATGTGATAGACCGCTGTGCAGAAGATGGCGGAGGAGTGGTGGTGATTCCTGAAGGGACGTATCTGTCGGGAGCCTTGTTTTTCAGGCAGGGCACGCATCTTCACGTGGTCGGCAAGCTGAAGGGCTCTGACAGGATTATCGACTTCCCGTGGATGACGACGCGCATTGAGGGCGAGACATGCGAGTATTTCTGCGCGCTGGTGAATGCTGACGGGCTGGACGGTTTTACCATCACGGGCAACGGTACCATAGACGGGAACGGTCTGCAGTACTGGCAGGAGTTCTGGATTCGCAGAAAGTGGAACCCGCAGTGTACGAACAAGGATGCTCAGCGCCCTCGTCTGACCTATATCTCGAACTCGAGGAACGTAACGGTACAGGACGTCAGGCTCGTGAACTCGCCCTTCTGGACGAACCACGTCTACAAAAGCGACCACGTGCGCTATCTGGATTGCTATATCTTTGCGCCGACGGAGAACATCTGGAAGAGTGACATGAAGCGTGGCGCACCATCGTCGGACGCCATCGATATAGATGCATGCAGCGACGTGATGGTCAAGGGCTGCTATATGCACGTGAACGACGATGCGGTGGTGCTGAAGGGCGGCAAGGGAACATGGGCTGACAAGGATTCGACCAACGGACCCTGCGAACGCATACTGATTGAGGATTGCACGTATGGCAAGGTGCACGGCTGTCTGACGCTGGGATCGGAGTCGCTGCACGACCGTAACGTGATTCTCCGTCGATGCCAGGTGGTGAACGCTGCCCGTGTCCTGTGGTTGAAGATGCGCCCCGACACCCCTCAGCATTATGAGTATGTGACTGTAGAGGACCTGACGGGACAGACGGGTTCATTCCTCGTCATCCGCCCCTGGACGCAGTTCTTCAAGCCTCAACAGCGCGACGACATGCCACTATCGCAATGTAACGACATCACGATGCGAAGGATCAAGATGACGTGCAGGAACTTCTTTGATGTGGGCACGTCGGATAAGTACCGCCTCATACGCTTTAACTATGAGGACATTGACGTGAAGGACGCGAAAAACGGCTTCGACCCGGGTATGATAGAGGCCACCAGCACCAAGAATGTGAAGATAAATGGAAGATTTTTATTAGATTAACAATAGAAATCGTGTATTTTGTTTGCTTATTCGTATCTTTGCACGCGAATTCAGAAAAAGGAGACAAGACGATGAGTAAAGGATTCAGAACGATGGTGACTAGTGTGGCTGTGGCAGCAGGTCTGCTGATGGCCCAAGGTACTGTGGCACAGGAGCTGCAGGCTAAGGTGACCATCAACAGTTCGCAGGTGGAAGGCACGGACAAGAGTGTGTTCGAAAACCTGCAGCAGACGCTGGAGCAGTTTATCAACGAGCGCCAATGGACGGAGCTGCAATTCCAGAAGAACGAGCGCATCGTCTGCAACTTCAACCTGACGGTGACCAAATACGATAAATCGAGCAATCGCTTTACGTGTACGGCGATGATTCAGGCCAACCGCCCCGTCTATAACTCAGCCTACAACTCGACCTTGTATAACAATAAGGATGGCGACTTCAACTTCGAATTTGCACAGTTTGACCAGCTGAACTATAACGACGAGACGGTGGACAACCAGTTGACGGCCCTCATCGCCTACTACGCCTATCTGATTATCGGGCTGGATCTGGACTCGTTTGCACCCTTAGGTGGAACGGACGTGCTGCAGCGCTGCATGCAACTGACCAACAACGCGCAGGACCTGGGATTTACGGGATGGAAGGCCTTTGAGACCAGCCGTAACCGCTTTGCCATCATCAACGACTATCTGGACGAGGCCATGAAGCCGTTCCGCCAGCTGCAATACGAATACTATCGCAACGGACTGGACGAGATGGCCAATAATGCCGAGCGCGGACGTACCAACATCAGCACGGCGCTGGAACAGTTGAAGAAGGCTCACGAAGAAAAACCGCTGAGTCTGTTGCCACAGATATGGACGGACTACAAGCGCGACGAGTTGGCTAACATCTATAAAGGCAAGGGCACGCAGAAGGAGAAGGAAGCGGTCTACGACCTGCTGCTGAATATCAATGCGTCGCAGAGCAATGCCTGGAACAAAATCAAGGAGTAGTTAGAGTAGTTAGAGAAGTTAGAGACAAATGCTAAGACAACTATATATTAAGAATTATGCGCTGATAGACCTGCTGGATATTGAACTACACCCGGGGTTCTCTGTGATAACGGGAGAAACGGGTGCAGGAAAGAGTATCATCCTGGGGGCTATCGGACTGTTGCTAGGTCAGCGCGCTGACTCAAAATCCATTAAGCAGGGTGCTGAGAAATGTGTCATCGAAGCGCACTTCGACCTGTCGCGCTACGAGATGAAACCGTTCTTCGACGAGAACGAAATAGAATACGATGCCAACGATACCATCGTGAGAAGAGAACTGACTGCTGCGGGCAAGAGCCGTGCGTTCATCAACGACACACCGGTAGGTCTTGGCATGCTCAAAGAATTGGGCGAACAGTTGGTGGACGTGCACTCGCAGCACCAGAACCTGTTGCTGAACAAGCAGGACTTCCAACTGAGCGTGGTGGACATCATCGCCCAAGACCAGTCGAAACTGGATGCATACCAGCAGACCTACAGCCTACTGCAAAAGGCCAAAAGCGAACTGCAAACGCTGAAGGACGACATAGAGCGCAACCGCCAGAACCAAGACTTCCTGCAATTCCAATACGAGGAACTGGAGCAAGCCAAACTGACGGAAGGCGAGCAGGAAGAACTGGAACAGCAGAGCGAGACGATGGAACACGCTGAGGACATCAAGACAGCCCTCTACGAAGCCGACAACGCCCTGCAGGCAGAACAGATAGGCGCAGTCAGTCAGGTGAGGACCGCCCTGAACGCCATCAGCGGTATCAGCAAGGTGCTGCCCTCAGCAGAGGAAATTGCTGAACGCTTGAGGAGTTGCCACATAGAACTGAAGGATATCGCTGACGAGGTGAGCGGTATGCTGGAAGATACCGACTTCGACCCTGCGGAACTGGACCACATCAACAACCGCCTGGATCGGTTGTACGATCTGGAGAAGAAATATCATGCTGACAGCGTCGCGGAACTGATTGAGCAGCGCGACGAGCTGAAGCAGAAGCTGGCGGGCATTGAGAACAGCGACGAGGCGCTGGCAGAGTTGGAAGCCAAATGCCAACAGCTAACAGCTAAATGCCAACAACAGGCAGACAGTCTGTCGAAACAGCGCCAGCAGGCTGCTGCGGAGATAGAGAAGCAGCTGCGCCAACGACTGGTGCCACTGGGTATGCCTAACGTACGCTTCGAGGTAAGCATCATGAAGGGAGAGCTGAACAAGAACGGACAAGACAACATCAACTTCCTCTTCTCCGCCAACACGTCTACCCCACTCCAACCTGTGGCCCAAGTGGCATCGGGTGGTGAGATAGCCCGTGTGATGCTGTCGCTGAAGGCGATGATCAGCGGTGCTGTCAAGTTGCCTACCATCATCTTCGACGAGATAGACACAGGTGTATCAGGAAAGATAGCCGAGAAGATGGCAGAGATCATGCAGGAGATGGGACAGACGGAGCGTCAGGTCATATCCATCACCCACCTGCCTCAGATAGCAGCCAAGGGTAGCCACCACTACCGTGTGTCGAAAGAAGAGACGCAGAAAGGCACGACCAGCCAAATGCAAGAGCTCACGCCCGATGAGCGCATCCACGAGATAGCCCAGATGCTGAGTGGTAGCGACATCAGCGATGCAGCCATCCAAAACGCAAAAGAACTATTAAAGATATGAAACGACTGATTTATATGATAGGCTGTCTGCTGTTGGCAACAGCCTCTTACGCCCAGACGCCTTCGTGGGCCAAGAAAGCAACACAGGCAGTATTTACGCTGAAGACTTTCGATGCCAACGGACAGCTGCTGGCCAGCAGCAACGGATTCTTCGTCAGCGAGAAAGGCGAGGCCGTGAGTAGTTTTGCCCCCTTCAAGGGTGCACAGAGAGCCATCGTCATCGATGCTCAGGACAAGGAATGGGAGATAGAAAGTATTATCGGCGTGAACGACATGTATGATGTGGCCAAGTTCCAGGTCGCCATCAAGAAACCCGCTGCGCTGCCCATTAGTACGGCTGCTGCAGACAACGGTGCCACTGTCTGGCTGCTGCCCTACAGCGTCAAGAAAGTACCGGTATGTCCCAAGGGAACGGTCGAGAAGACCGAACAGTTTCAGGGCAGCCATACCTACTACACGCTCAATATGGCGTACAAGGACCAGAACACCAACTGCCCGATTCTGAACGATAATGGCGAAGTGATCGGTATGCTGCAACCTGCTGCTGGCGACGCAGGCGACGTGAGCTATGCTGTCAGCGCCCGATTTGCCAGCGAACTGACGATGAGCGGACTGAGCTTCAACGATCCCACCCTGCGTTCGACGTCGATACCCAAGGCCATTCCCGACGAGAAAGAACAGGCGCTGCTGGCACTCTACGTGGGCAGCACGGCTATGGACTCGCTGCAATATGCGAACTTCATTGATCGCTTCATCGCCAAGTTTCCCAACCTGTCCGATGGTTACATCTACCGTGCCCGCCTCTCGTCATCCAAAGGACAGTATGCAGAGGCTGACGACGACATGAAGCGTGCCATCAAGGTGGCTGACAGCAAGGACGATGCCCACTACCAGTATGCACAGCTCATCACCCAGAAGCTGTTGCTGAAGACTGACGATTATGCACCCTGGACTTTCGATCTCGCCCTGCAAGAGGCCAAGGAGGCCTATCGCTGCAATCCGATGCCCGTCTACAAACAGCAACAGGCGGAAATCCTCTATTCGCAGAAGAAATACGACGAGTCGTTCAAACTGTATCAGGAACTGACAAGTGGTGAAATGCGCACCGCCGACCTGTTCTATGCTGCTGCCCAGTGTAAGCTGCAACAGGAAGACAAGGAGGCTGCCCTTGCCCAGATGGACAGCGCTGTCAACATGTTTACGAAACCCTATCTGAAGACTGCCGCCCCCTATCTGCTGGCTCGTGCCCAGATGCTGAACGATGCAGGCAAATACCGTCAGGCTGTCAGCGACTACAATGAATACGAACAGCTGATGAAGGCCCAGCTTGCTGCCGGTTTCTACTATATGCGCCAACAGGCTGAAGTGAACGGACACCTGTATCAGCAGGCGCTGAACGATATCAACAAAGCCATCGAGATGGCACCCAACGAGCCCCTGTACCATATGGAGAAAGCCTCGCTGCAGCTGCGTGTAGGTCAGACCAAGGAAGCAGAGGAAACAGCCAGAGAATGCATCCGTCTGGCTCCTGACGACAGCGACGGCTATCTGTTCCTGGGTGTGGCCCAATGCGTCAACAAGCAGAAGGCAGAGGGACTGAAAAACCTGCAGAAAGCAAAAGAGCTCGGCAATGGCCAAGCTCAGGGATTGATTGATAAGTATTCGAAGTGATCAGAACGGGACGACACCGTCCGTCTGTTCTTGGAAACTATCACCTACAAATGGCGACTCTCCAGCCTGCTGGATAGCGCCATTTACTTTACTGCCCAGTATCTCGCCACCATTATCCACACGCTTCGAGCCGAGACGCTTGTCTTCAGGATTCTCAAAACGCGTAAACTCACCTCGGAAGGTCAGCAGCACATCGCCCGTCGCACCCTTACGATGCTTGGCAATGATGATCTGTGCCATACCGTGCAGGTCGCGTCCGTTATCGTCCTGATAGATATGATAATACTCAGGGCGATGCACGAAGAGCACCATATCGGCATCCTGTTCGATAGCTCCCGACTCACGCAGGTCGCTCAGCTGCGGACGCTTACCTTCCAAGCCCTCGCGACTCTCAACGCCACGATTCAGCTGCGAGAGAGCCAGGATGGGCACATCCAACTCCTTGGCCAGTCCCTTCAGCGAACGGGAGATGGTCGACACCTCCTCCTGACGCGACGAGAAGCGCATACCGTTGGCATTCATCAGCTGCAGATAGTCGATCATGATGATTTTCACACCGTGCTCACGAACCAGACGACGCGCCTTGGTGCGCAGCTCGAAAACGGAGAGACCCGGGGTGTCGTCGACATATAGCGGTGCTCCCAGCAACTTGTTGACGCGCTTGTCCAGGCGGTCCCACTCGTCGGGCTGCAGCTGACCATTCAGAATCTTCGAACCCTGAATCTCGCAGCAGTTGGAAATCAGACGGTTCACCAGCTGCACGTTCGACATTTCGAGCGAGAAGAAAGCCATCGGCACATTATAGTCGGCTGCAATGTTCTTGGCCATTGAGAGCGCAAACGACGTCTTACCCATGGCTGGTCGTCCGGCGATAATCACCAGGTCGCTGGGCTGCCATCCAGACGTGATGTCGTCCAGCTTATGATAGCCCGTAGGCACACCCGTCAGACCGTCCTTGTTGGCAGCAGCCTTCTGGATGACGTCGATGGCGTTCTTGATCACCGGGTCTATCTGCGTATAGTCCTTCTTCATGTTGCGCTGTCCCAGTTCGAACAGGCTTCCCTCAGCCTCCTGCATCAGGTCGTCGACGTCTATCGTCTCGTCAAAGGCCTTGGTCTCGATATTGCTGGCAAAGGATATCAGTTGGCGGGCCAACGACTTCTGGGCAATGATGCGCGCATGATACTCGATATTGGCTGACGAGGCCACACGCGACGAGATCTCCGTCACGTAACCAGGTCCACCCACATCCTCCAGATCGCCCTGCTTGGCCAACTGCTCGGTCACCGTCCATACGTCGACAGGCAGCTCGTGCAGCGACAACTCCATGATGGCGCGATACACTTTCTGATTACGGGGTTCGTAGAAGCTCTCAGGCAAGAGCATCTCGCAGACGACGGCATACGCGTCTTTGTCTATCATCAGCGCACCCAGCACGGCACGTTCTATCTCCGTTGCCTGTGGCTGGATATGTGCATAGGTATTGTCTACAGGCTGCTGTCTACGCGGACGTCTGCCTGCACTATTTGCATTATTGTTTGATTGTTCTGGCATTGTTTCATTCGTTTTTGGGGCTACAAAGTTACGAATAAGTGAGCAAAAAGCCAAACAAAAACGAAGAATTATTTTCTAGAAATTACTGAAAAAGGGAATAGTTGTTGTCGCCCAACATCTGTTCTATGCTTTTGTTGCTGTATTTTTCCATGTATCGCTCAACAGCGGTAACAAAGGCGTTCTGGAACACTTCGCGCTGCATAATCTCATTGACCACCCACTGAATCTTACCCATGTGCGTATCACGATTGCTCTGCGACGTCTCTGTGCCTTGCGCCATCGGGAAGAGGCTTAGGATATAGAAGCCCAGACAGTCGGGCACGATCATCGAGCGCGTCATCATCTGTCGCTGTCGCTCGGTATAGTGTTCCTGATAGAAGGGATAGTCAGCACCCAGATACTTGTCGAGACTGATGCCCAGGGTGTTGTTGCCAACGATGATACTCTGGTCGAAAGAGCCTATCTGGGCATACACCTGAGGCACCTCAACGGTAGGCAGCTCCTCTTTCAGTCGACTGAAGGCTGTCGAGAGGTCTTCGTTGACATCGTCCATATCGGCATACTGGTTCTGCACATCTCTCAGCAGCACCTGCAACGTGGAATCCTGGAAGAAATGCAGAAACTTGCTGTTGATTTCCGAGTCGTTCACCTTACCCAACTGCAGCACGTCTTCTATCAGCATGCGCGTCTGTTGCGGGAAGTAGGTGTTCATCTGCTGAAGGGCTGAGAAATCGCCCGTTGTCAGATACAGGCTTTCTATACGGTCATAGCGTTCCACGTTGACTTTCAGCTCGTCAACATCGTCGTCATTTGGTCTCAATTGCCACTGGCAACCGATACAAATCAACATGATGGAAAACAATATGGCGTATACCTTCTTCACTACGAAATGTTAAATTATGGTGCAAAATTACTAAAAAATATTTTTAAATCCAAATTTTAACCTAAAAAATTTAAAAAAAAGTGCTCTACCACCCGCTTTTTCGTTTATTTGTGTGAAATTTGCAGGTAACAAACTACCAAAATAATGAAAAGAACAATGTTTTTACTGTGCCTGACTTTGCTGAGCAATATGCTCCTGGCTAGTCGCACTATCACCGTTACTGTCAGCAACCCCATTAACGTCGAGCGCAACGACGTGCCTGTGGTCATCAGCCTCATGTCGTATGGCGATGTCCGCTCCGCGTTGGTTACCCAGAACGGCAAGGAGATAGCCTGCCAGTTGGACGACCTCGATCAGGACGAGGTGTTCGATGAGCTCTGCTTCCTGGCTGACATCTATGGCAAGGAGAAGAAGCAGTACACCGTCGAACTCTTCGACGAAGGAGAGCCCCGCCAGTATCCTGCCCGCGTCTTTGCGGAGATGGTGATGGCCAACACGAAGGACAAGACGCTGAAGAAGAATCAGCAGAACAACTTCATCGAATCAATTACCGCCCGAGGCGATGCAGCCTATACGTACAACCTGCAGCACCATCATGGTGTCGACTTCGAAAGCGAGCTGAACGGCATCCGCATTTACTTCGATGCACGCCAGACGCTCGACCTCTACGGAAAGTTCAAGAAACAGCTGGAGCTCAAAGAGACGCAGTTCTATACGGACGAGGAGCAGAAGAAGCAGGGCTATGGCGACGACGTGCTTTGGGTGGGTCAGACTTTCGGACTGGGTGCCTTCCGCGGATGGGACGGACAGAAGCCCACACACGTAGAACCCGTCAAGACGCGCACGCAGCGCATCATCTCGTATGGTCCCCTGCGCACCATCGTCGAACTCGTCGATCGTGGGTGGCAACTGCCAACGGCTAATGGCCAAAAGCCAACGGCCATCAACATGACTATCCGCTACACGCAATATGCTGGTCATCGCGATACCGATGTCGATGTGTTCTTCAACAAGAACGTCAGCGACTACCGTTTCTCGACGGGTATCATCAACGTGAAGGGTTCTGAGGAGTTCAGCGATAAGAAGGGATTGCGCGCCTGCTGGGGTACCGACTACCCTGCTGCCGACACCACCAAGTGGAAGCGCGAGACGGTGGGACTGGCTGTGCTGGTGCCTGTGAAGTATATCGTCAGCGAGGAGCCTGCCAACAAGGACAACTACGCCTACGTGCTGAAGACGGACACGCAGTCTATCTCGTACAAGGTAACCTACACCTCTGCCAACGAGACCTTCGGCTACCATTCAGCTGACGAGTGGTTCTACTATCTGAAGGAGTGGCGCAAGGAGGTGGACAAACCAGTCGTTGTCAAGGTAGCTGACTGAAGGTTTTGCGGCCCTTAGCATAATACTGCCAGAGCAATGAGAAACGGCGTTGCTCTGGTATTTCTTTTTCCTGTCGCGAAGCCTGTATCTTCTGGCGATCTGCCTCAAAGTCTTTCCGCCATCGCTTAAAAGCACGGCGCGCCTTGTAGATAGCCTTGAAGTCGCCCCAGTTACGGTTCAGAATCAACGTCTCCCATGCTGCCACATAGTCCAGCAGCCAGCGCCAGCGCATCACGCGGTTCAGTTCTTCGTCGGGCAGACACTTGTAGAGCATCGTCAGATTATTGCGGAAGTTCAGGAATGTCTTCATCGGGTTCGACTTGGGCAGCGTACCCCCACCCACGTGATACACGTAGCTCTCAGGCAGACAATACAGCTTACGGCCCTTGATGCGCAGTCGCCAGCAGAGGTCTATCTCCTCGTTGTGTGCAAAGAACCGTCCGTCCAGCCCGCCACAGTCCCAATAGTCCTGGGCGCGAATCATGAGTGCGGCACCCGTGGCCCACAGTATCTCCGCAGGATAGTCGTACTGCCCATTGTCCTTCTCCACCGTCTCAAACAATCGTCCGCGACAGAAGGGATAGCCAAAGCAGTCCAGATAGCCACCGCTGGCTCCTGCATACTCGAACATATCCTTATGATATATAGAGAGCAGCTTGGGTTGACAGGCAGCCACCTCAGGGTGCACATCCATAAACTCGATGAGCGGCGTCAGCCAGTGGTGCGTCACCTCGATGTCCGAGTTCAGCAGCAGGTAGTATTCGGCCTCCACCTGTGCCAGCGCCTTGTTATAGCCCTCAGCGAATCCCCAGTTCTTCTCCAGCACAATGAGCTTGCACTGCGGGAAGTCGCGACGCAGCAGCTCCAGCGAGTTGTCTGTCGACGCATTATCAGCCACATAGACCGTAGCCTCGCTATGCGAGTAGTTCAGCACCGTGGGCAGATACTTTTCCAGCATCTTCGCCCCGTTCCAGTTCAGTATGACGATTGCGACCTTATCCATTTCCTTCATTTCTCATTTCTCATTTTCTCATTTCCTCATTTTCTCAATTTCTCAATTTCCAACGCCGTTTTATCGTGGTTAAATCCACCCAGAATCACGCGCATCAACTGGTTGTCGTATTCCGCCTTCGCATCAGCAGGCGACAGCTCCACACGGATATAGTTCTTCGTAAACCCGTGCATCGCCCTGCCTCGCGTGGCCTTCTCGAACAGCACCTCCATCTCCGTGTCCTGATAGCACGCGTAGAAAGCATGCGTCTTCTGGTCCGACAGCTCCAGCAATCTGCGACTGCGCTCCTTCTTGTCCTTCTCGCTCACCACGTAGGGAATGCTCAGCGCCGATGTGCCTGGGCGCTCCGAATAGGGGAACACGTGCAACTGGGTGACGTCCAGCGACTGCAGGAAGTCGTAGGTCTCCTCAAAACACTCGGGCGTCTCACCCCTGCAGCCTACCATCACGTCGACACCGATAAAGGCATCGGGCATCACCTCTTTGATGCGCACGATCTTGTCAGCAAACAGCTGCCTGTCGTAGTGGCGGTGCATCAGCTTCAACACCGTGTCGCTGCCACTCTGCAACGGAATATGGTAGTGTGGCATGAAGGCTCGGCTCTGGGCGCAGTAGTCTATCAGCTCGTCCGTCAACAGGTCGGGCTCCAGACTGCTGATGCGATAGCGGCTGATGCCCTCTACCCTATCCAGCGCTTTCACCAGGTCGATGAATTTCTCACCCGTCGTCTTGCCGAAGTCGCCGATGTTCACACCCGTCAGCACGATTTCCCTGCCTCCCTCGCGTGCAGCCTCTTCAGCCTGAGCCACCAGCGAGGCAATCGTCGGGTTACGTGAAAAACCGCGGGCGTATGGTATCGTGCAGTATGTGCAGAAGTAATCGCAACCGTCCTGCACCTTCAGGAAATAGCGTGTCCTGTTGCCTCGCGAACACGAGGGTGCAAAGGTCTTGATGTCCTTCGTCTTCTCCGTTTTGTATGTCGCGGTAGTACCGCGACTTACGAAACCATCCGAAAGATACTGGATAAGGTTCGCTTTCTCGTTCGACCCCAGCACCAGGTCGACGCCCTCAATATGAGCCACCTTCAGCGGTTCCAGCTGCGCATAGCACCCCGTCACCACCACAAAGGCCCCGGGATTCTCGCGCACCAGGCGGTGGATAGCCTGGCGGCACTTATGGTCGGCCACATCGGTCACCGAGCAGGTGTTGATCAGGCAGATGTCTGCCTGCTCGTCCTTCTGGGCTGTCGTCACACCCAGTTCAGCCAACATCTTGCCGAATGTCGAGGTCTCTGAGAAGTTCAATTTGCATCCCAGCGTGAAATATTTCGCTTTTTTGCCTTGAAAGGCAGAAGAATCTATCATCCTTTTCTTATATATATAATAAGGTGTATTCGTTTTGCCTGCAAAGGTAGTCATTTTTATCGTAAAAACACGCTTTTTTACCTAAAATCATGAAAAGGGTAAAATATACACGAAATTTAACATTTCGTAAGTTGTTGATTATCAGTGATTTGCAAAAAAGTTACAAAAATGACCTAAAAAAAAACAAAAAAAATGATACGTCGTATTAAAAAAATGCCTACCTTTGCAGCGTTTTAATAAACAAATGATTGTTTTACAGATTTAAAAAGCTTAGAAAAAATGAAAAAGTTAGTTTTGATGTTCGTAGCTGTTGCAGCTATTTCTTTCGCTTCATGTGGTAACAAGACTCAGCAGGCTGAGGCCGTTGATTCTGATTCTATCGCAGTTGTTGATAGCGCAGAGGCTGACACCGTTGCTGCTGACACTGTTGCAGCTGACAGCGTAAAGTAATTACGGACTCTAATTGAGAGAATCGACCGTCGGATGTGAATCTGGCGGTTTTTTTGTGCACCACAATTGTGGTGCACTTTTTACCGCATTATCTGACGATCACCTTCTTCACCTCGCTGCCTTGTTTGCGTATCAGGAGTCCCTTGGTATCGCCTGACACTTCCCTACCCTGCAGGTCGAAGTAGCGCACAACGCTTTCGCCATCCACCTTGGTGCTGATTCTCTGGATGCCAGTTGTGGCGTATGACAACGTCTTCTCTGCACTCCAACCGGAATATGCGCCATTCGCAGCTACTGCGCGCAGACGATAGCTATACAGCTTGCCAGCATTCAGATTGCTGAATGTGTAGCTGTTCGTCGTTGTAGCATCATAAAAGGAGGGAAAAACAAACAAAATGGCTGAATATCGATTGATGATATCGGGCGTGCACTATGGCGCCAATGGCGACCAGGTTGCTGGGCAACCAGACACTGAGGAGATGTATGATGAAATAACAGACAATGTAAAATCCCGGGTACCATGCGGCACTCGGGATTCAACAGTGTATAATAACTATGATTTGCTTTACAGCGGTTATTACTCTTCTACAGGAGCTTCTTCCTCTGCAACTTCTTCCTCTACGGGAGCAGCCTCAACAACGGGAGCAGCCTTCAGGGCATCCTCGGCAGCCTTAGCAGCCTTGAGCTCGTCAGCATTCTCAGCAACTACCTTGACAGGAATCTCAACAGTTACCTCCTTGTGGAAGTGAACCAGAGCAACGAAGTCGCCAATGGTCTTGGCATCCTTCATGGTGATGATCTTGCGATCAACGTCATGACCGAGCTTCTTCAGCTCTTCAGCAATCTGGTTAACACCTACTGAACCATAGAGCTGACCAGTGGTGCTGACCTTAGCGGCAATCTCGAGGGCTACGCCATTGAGAGCCTCTGCCTTCTTCTCAGCCTCAGCCTTGATAGCGGCCAGCTTGTGAGCCTGCTGCTTCAGGTTCTCAGCGAGAATCTTCTTAGCCATAGGTGAAGCGATAACACCCTTACCCTGAGGGATGAGGTAGTTACGGCCATAACCTGACTTTACGTTTACGATATCGTTCTTAAATCCCAGACCGATAATATCTTCTTTCAGTATAATTTCCATTTCTTGCGTCCTCCTTAATTACTTCATCATGTCGGTTACGTAAGGCAGCAGAGCAATCTGGCGGGCACGCTTAACAGCCTGAGCCACACGGCGCTGATACTTCAGAGAGGTACCGGTGATACGACGGGGAAGAATCTTACCCTGCTCGTTCAGGAACTTCTTCAGGAACTCGGGATCCTTGTAGTCGATGTACTTGATGCCACTCTTCTTGAAGCGGCAATACTTCTTCTTCGTGGTGTCGATAGAAGGAGCGTTCAAATAGCGGATTTCATTGTCTTGTGCCATAGTTTAAGCCTCCTCTTTTTTACCAAATTTGTTACGACGCTTCTCAGCATACTCGATGGCATACTTCTCAAGCTTAACAGTCTGGAAACGGATGACCTTCTCGTCACGACGGAAAGCGGTCTCCAGCGTCTTAATCACTGATGGCTCAGCCTTGAATTCCAGCAGGAAATAGAAACCTGTGGATTTCTTCTCGATTGCATAAGCCATCTTCTTCAGTCCCCAGGCCTCTTCGCTCACGATCTCTGCACCCTTGTCGGTCAGGACCTTCTTGAACTTAGCGACCGTTTCCTTTGTCTGGTCATCAGACAAAACGGGAGTCAAAATGAAAACGGTTTCGTATTGATTCATACTACAATAATTAATTAAATAAGTGTTATTTTTGCAAAATGCGGGTGCAAAGGTACTACTTTTTCTGCACATAAAGCACCTACTAACAGCACTTTTGCTTTCAGCTTAAGCAATTTTAACAGTTTTACGCCACAACAAAACACATTTTTTTATTCAAATACTTGCAAATGAGCAAAAAAATGTGTACCTTTGCAGTAAATTGAAGGCATACCAAACGACAGCCGGCAGCCAACAATTTTAACTTTTGCAGCGTCCGCTGCAACATCTTTCCCCGTCCGATGCAACACTTTTCCTCGGGCGGGGAAAAACTTTTTCCCGCCCGCCGCAAGCCCGTCTGCTCCGTGCTCTCACCCCGTCCGCTCCGTATAAACACCCCGCTTGCTCCGTACAAACAAGCCGCTTGCTACGTGCTCCAGACCCGCTTGCTACGTGCTCCCGAGCCGCCTGCTCCATACTTGTGTCTTTCCTCAGCCTATTACCTTTTCTCGCATCAGAGGCCGATAAGGTTCAACTCAAGCCAGAGGATGACGAAGCCGACAATCCAGCCCAGAAGGACCTTGGGCGTGAAGTGCTTGATGTACCAGCCCAGCTTGACATGCTCGGCCCGCATGAGTGCCAGTCCGCTGACGCTGCCCACGCTGAGCAGGGTGCCGCCAATGGCCGTGGCGTAGGCTATGACCTTCCAGAAGGCGCCATTGGTGGCTACATCACCCACACCTACCTGATAGAGTGAGATGTTGCTGATGGCAATGGTAAAGGTGTCGACAACACAAGAGAGCAAGCCCGCACCAATGCCCATGAGCCAGACATCGTGGATATAGGTATCGAACCACGCAGCGACATCGGACCATACGCCCGTTTCGGTCACGACACCCATGCCCAGCATGATGCCTGTGACGAAGAGTACCTGCTGCAGGGAACCGTAGGCCAGCGACATGGGAATGCGGAGCTGTACCATCTGGTCGCTGCGGATGAGGTTGCGGTTGAAGGCTTCGTTGACTACCCACAGCACGGCCAGCACACAGAGGGCACCGAGGAAGGGCGCCAGCTTGGTGATGTTGTGGAAGGTGGGGATGAACCACAGTCCGCCGATGCCGAGGAAGAGCATGACGAAGCGCTGCCAACGGTTCAGTCGCGTGTCGTCGCCACGATAGGGTGACGGACTCCAGGCCGTATCCAGGCGGTCGGGCAGTTCGCGGTTGACAAGGATGGTCGGGATGATCCACGCAGCGAGGGCCGGCAGAGCCAGATAGGCCGAGAAATGGCTGGCCGTCACGGCACCGTCGCCCCAGAGGATGAGTCCTGTGGGATCGCCGATAACAGTAAAACATCCGCCGGCATTGGCAGCCAGCACGATGGCCGAGCCGACATACATGCGCTGACGTGAGTTCTGCAGGATGTTGTGCATGATGACCAGCATCATGGTGGTTGTCGTCAGATTGTCGAGATTTGCCGAGAGGATGAAGGTGGCCAGCGTGATGGTCCACAGCAGACGCTTGGAGTTGCGCGTCCGTATCCATTCGGTGATGAAGTCGAAGCAGCCGTTGTTGTTCAGCAGTTCGACGATGGACATGGTGGCCAGCAGAAACATGACGATGGCTGCCGCCTTGCCCACATAATTAAGGAATACATTATTATATATATATAGCTTGACCGTCTCGCTGTCGGCAGCCACACCGTTGAGCCATTCCAGGTAATCCTGCGGATGACGGGCCATCACAAAGTCCTCGCCCCAAGAGACATAGACTACCCACCCCACCGTTCCGAGGAACATGGCGATAGCGGCTTTGTTCACTCCAGTCATGTGACCTGTAGCAATCAGCACATAGGCCAGCAGCAGCATGGTAACAATAATAGCGGTCATTTCTATATATCTTTAATTATTAATCTTTAGAGCAGTTCCTTAGGCATCAGTTCCTGTGCACGCTGGAAATCTTCAGGCGTATCAAGCTCGTAAGAGAAGTAGCAGGTCGTGTCGATGACACGGAAGGTATGACCCTGAGGGATGAGCCGCTCGAAGGCACGCTCGTAAAAGACATCGATGAGTCCCTCGTTGACGATCATCTGCTCCAGTTCGTGATAGAGGGCCTCGCTGTAGTCGGCAGTCATCTTCTCAATACCCACCGACTCGCCGATGGCATCCTGAATGCTGCACACCTTGCTGATTTCGGTGATGTGGTTGTCGGCATCGACGATGACTTTGATCTCCTCTTCGCCACACTCATGACGGTTCAGAGCCAGCGCAGGCTCATTCTCCTGTGCAATACGCACTACGGCAGCAGGGTCGCAGAGAATGTCGCTGTCCATTAGCAGGAAGTCGCGACCACGCACCACCTCCATGGAAAGCCACAGGGAGTAGATGTTGTTGTTGTGCTCATAATCTGCGTTGTGGAGGAAGGTGAAGTGAGGGTGTTGGGTGTTGGGTGTTGGGTGTTGGGTGTTAGCAAACTGTTCCAGGAAATCGCGGATTTGGTCGGCACAGTAGCCCGTCACAACCACAAACTCTGAGATGCCAGCCTGCTGCATGGCACGAACGGTACGTTCCAGCAGGGTGCGCTCTCCGACCTTCAACAGACACTTCGGCTTGTTGTCAGTCAGAGGACGCAGGCGCTTAGCCATTCCGGCAGCTAATATAACTCCTATCATGTGGGTTTACAATTTGTCCATTAACTATTTACTATTGACACAGCGCAGGATAGTATCGACCACCGTCTGCGTCTGTTCCTTACGTCCCAGGGTGATACGCAGGCAAGACTCCAGGCCCTTGTCGCCCATAAACTTAATCTTGTAGTCCTGAACCTTCAGAGCCTCCATCAGGGCATCCTTGATCTCTAAAGGATACTTGATGAGGATGAAGTTGGCCACGGACTTATAGACTTTGAAACCAGGCAGGTTGCCCAGCTCCTTCTTGTAGAGCTGACGTCCCCACTCCATGTCGTCGGCCACCTGGCGATAGTGCTCGTCGCTGTCGAGGGCGGCCAATGCCACAGCCTCAGAGAAGCGGTTGTAGCCCAGGTACTTGTTGACGTAGCTCAGGAACTGGTCGTGACCCTTGCCGATGAATCCGAAGCCACAGCGCAGGCCAGGCAGTCCGTAGAACTTCGACAGGGTGCGCGAAATGATGAGGTTGTTGTACTTGTTCACCAACGGAGCGATATAAGCAGTATCGGTGGAGATGAAGCTGGCATAGGCCTCGTCGATCAGCACGATGGTGTCAGAGGGGATGTTCTCCATGATGCGGCCAATCTCCTCGGGGGTCAAGCCGTTACCCGTGGGATTGTTGGGCGATGCCAGCAGCAGCATACGGGGATGGATGCGGTTGGTGTACTCAATAACCTCGTCGACGTCGTAGGCGAAGGTGTCCTCCTGCTCGTGCAAGGGGTACATCTCGAAGGTGCCGCCACACTCAGAGGCCACACGGTTATAGTACCACCATGAGAACTCGGGGATGAGGATCTTGGTATTAGGTGATGGGTGTTGGCTGTTGGCTGTTGGCTGCTGGCTGTTGATGGACAGGAAATAGTGGATGGCATTCTTCAGCATGTCCTCGCCACCGTAGGTCAGCAGCACCTGCTCCTCAGGAACGTTGTAGATTTCGCTCACCCGAACACTGATGACACTCTTCTTGCCCTGATCGTAGATGCGGGTATAAAAACAAAGATCTTTGGGATCAAAATTCTTGATGGCCTCAACCACTTTCTGGCTGGGCTCAAAGTTAAACTCGTTTCTGTCTAAGTAATTCATTTTCTTATTTTTATTTTCGTTGTTTTCTATTTCAATTTCATTAATGCCATGCCGATGGCTATCCAGATGATTTCACGCACACGGCAGATGATGCTGACAAAGATGCCCAGAGCTGCCGAGAGTCCCAAGGCTGCGATGGAAAGCACAAAGCCTCCCTCCTGGACTCCCAACTGCATGGGCAGGAAACCGATGAGGTTGGCAAACAGCGTGGTGAACGACACGATGAGGATGCTGTGCAGGAAGGTCAGCGTGAGACCTCCCAAGCCACCCCCACAGTCAATGCCGAAGAGCAGCAGCATGAACATGACCTCCATGCTCTGTACCACACGCGACGAATACTCCAATACGAGACTGCGATAGAAAGCACCTGTGTCCTGTCCGTACAAGGCCGCTATCTGCTGGTCGATATTGGTAATGGCTTCCGAGTGGCGTGCCCAGAAGCGCAGCGTCCACTTCTTCAGTCCGGGAATGCGGCTCACCACGCCCAGCACATACTTTACCAGTCCGTTTTTGTAACCCTTCGAAAAGAGATAGAAGGCGAACAGGCAGAACACCACGATGATGCCCAGAATGATGCCGATAGCTGTCGTGATAGGCAGGTCGCCGATGGCTACCAGTGCCAGGTAGATGAAGATGCTGATGAACCAGAACCAGAAGTGGGCAAAGAAATGCATCATGGCATAGAGGATAACCGACGACGTAGCATGCTGGGTATCGATGTCTTTCGACAGTTCCATGATGCGATAGGGTTCGCCGCCTAATCCACCGACGGGTGTGGCATAGTTCAGGGCATAGCCCGTAACGGTCAGCCGATAGATGCGCCAGAAGAACGGACGGCTGGACAATTTTGCTGTCAATGTGTCGTCGCCCTTACAGTTTCCCTTGATGATGGACAGCCAGGCCATCGCATTCAGTCCATAGACTACCAGCCAGATGCCGATGATGGGTATCAGCCAATAGCCGGCATGACACAAATGCTGCCACAACTCAACAAAGCTGACATCGAATGTCAGCAGCATCACCACACAGGCCACTACGCCCAGAATGAAGAACAGGTTGTTGAGTCGTTGTTTAGTCCACTTCATGACAATTTCTCTGCAATTTTAGCACTGAGCTTCTCGTGACGACGGTTGACGTACATGGTCAGAAGACCCATCGCCACAATTTCCCATACGAAGTTCATGGCAGGAACGTCGAGCAGACAGAACAGGAAGAGCCATGCCGAACGGAAATTAAACGTCAGCAGTCCGTTCCAGAAGATAATCTTCAGCGACTCAGAACGGAACTCCTCGCGCAACGGATAGGGCATGCCGTCGACACCGCCGTAGTTCTTCTTCAACGTTTGCAGCAGGCGCTGGAACTGGGGGGTACGCTTCTCCTGTTTCTGCGTATAGCCGATGTATGACTTCTGGAAGATGCGCTCGTACAACGGCGTGTCGCTAGTCATCTCGTCGTAAATCTTCTGCTGCTGAACACTGTTGTCCAGCTCCGAACCCTTCTCGCCTTTCAGGAAGAAGAGATGGGCCTGGATGTAATAGTCGGCCAGACGCTGCTGACCAGCCAGCCCGCTGATGCCTGATATCAGACCGAGCACAAATACGATGGCTGTGGCAATAAGCGTGTTCTGCTCGTTGTTCTCAATACCCAGCCATCCGAACTCAATGTCGTGGTACAGGTAGAAACGGTATACCAACAGCACATAGATGGGTGCAAACCACGTAAAACCGGCCACACCGTCAAGGATACGACCCAAACGACTCTTCTTGCCCGTCATACGTGCCAGCTGACCATCGGTACAGTCAAAGATGTCGGCCAGACACAAGAGCAAGATGGCTACGATATTCAACAGCAAGCCGGTGGTACCCTCATAATAGAAGCTGCCGTGCATGAAAAACAGTGCACTACCGGCTCCGACGAACATTGACAGGATGGTCACTGTATTAGGATGGATGTCCAACTTGGCAAACAACACGGCCCACCAATAGCAGAAAGGGCGGACTACGTGCAGGTCGAGCCAGTCTTCTGTCTCCGCAGACTTCAGCGTCTTACTAAAATTTTCGTTCATTCTTTTGTCATTTTTCAATTCAACCTGCAAAAGTACAACAAAAAATTGAGCTGACCAAAGGTCAGCCCATTTATTTAGCTTAAAATAACGGTTATCCCTGAAACGGGGAGACAACGGTCATCACTCTGGTACCACATAGCGATCACCTGTCTGCTTGATGATTTCACGGGCAAAGGGTGTGGGGAATCCAGGACGCTTGACAGCAGCACCAAGTCCATACTCCGAACGCTTGAACTGTCCGTTTTCTTCCGGTTTCACCGCCATATCGTTGTATTTCACTACCAGATAGAAGGCCAGCTGGCGCCAACGGTCCATCATGTTGTCAGCCTGGCGAATGCTATAATCGTTGAGGAAACGCTGCATTTGAGCCGATTCCATCAGCTTAGCCTGTGCTTCGATATCCGGCTGCTGGGCAAAATAAGCCTGCTGCAATGAGTCGCGAACCTCCTTCAGAGATGGAAACAGCATGTTATAGCGCGGATATACCATATTGCTGACCCAGTTCTCCACCCAGTAGGCATTGTCCATCGAGAAGTTCAACTCGTCGGCACCGGGGGTGTTATAGCACTTCGGACGCTCCGTCATGGAACAGTAGATGGGGGTATAGGCCACCATATTGCCATCGTCGTTGCCAAACCAGAAACAGCCACCAACCTCACGAGGCAGCCAAGAGCGCATCTGCGATACATAGGTCCAAGCAGTCTGCTGCGTACTAGTAGGACGCTCGTTGAAGTATTTCTTGCCGTCTACCTTATAATAAAGGGGTGTAGGACGGTAGGGCATCTGCCAGATGCCACCACCGATATCCGTCGAGTCGATAGCCATCGGCGTACCCTCATAGTGGTCACGCATGTCATTCATCACATCCTGAACACTCAGCTTCTGGTCTGGAACGACCCACAAGGGCATGTCCTCAGCATCCTTGTCCTTACCCAACGCCCACGGCAGATAACGATCCATACCCTTCACATGGTGATTGAAGAAACTCCAGACTCTGGCATCGCAGATACGACGACCAGAGAAGTCGGGGAAAGCATAGGCATTCTTGAACGAGAAGTCCTCGTCCTTGCCGTCAAACCAGCCCATCGTACGGGCATACTTGATGATATTCTTAGAATAGAGCACATTCTCCTTATCCTTCAACGGGAACTTGCCGATACGGCTCTGGTTGGCATGTCCGCAGATAGCCTCGTCAGGAATACGACGAGCCACCCACACCACACGCTCCTTTGATTTCGAACGGTCCGGACCACAGCCTTGCATCTCCAAAATCCAAGCTTCATTGGGGTCGCACAGCGTAAAAGTCTCACCCTCGGAATAATAGCCATACTGTTCTACCAGAGAGGTCATAACACGGATGGCCTCACGAGCAGTCTTGGAACGTTGCAAACCAATATAAATCAATGAACCATAGTCGATTATGCCTGTTGAATCAACCATCTCCTCACGGCCTCCATAGGTCGTCTCGCCAATGGTCACCTGCCATTCATTGATATTACCGATGACGTTGTAGGTTTCTGGAGCCTCAGGAATCTCACCCAGGTATTTGTTGGTGTCCCACTCATAGATCTTTCGCATGTCGCCCTTGGCATGTTTGGCAGCCGGATAGTGGGCCAGGTTCATAAACGCACCGTACGAGTCGGCATTGTAGGAGCAGATGACACTACCATCCACTGAGGCCTTTTTACCAACAATAAAATTGGTGCAGGCCATAGAATAAGCCGTACTCAAAAGTACAGTCATCAAAAGTGTTATAATCTTCTTCATATTTGTTATTTGTTTGGTCATTTGGGGCTCAAAGGTACGAACAATTTGCGACTCCTCCAAGAAATCTGCCATTAAATGATACAAAAAAAACAAAAAAACGGCACGTATTCCATTAGTTTTTATTACTTTTGTGGCGCAAAAACGAGAAAGCATAATAATATACGTATAGATATGGTGAAAATTTCCAAAGAAGCCGCACTCGAATATCATGAGGCGGGCCGTCCAGGCAAAATTGAAGTAAAGCCAACCAAGGCTTATCGTACACAAACCGACTTGTCGCTGGCGTATTCGCCTGGCGTAGCCTATCCGTGTCTGGAGATTCAAGAGAATCCCAACGATGCCTACAAGTACACTGACAAGGGTAATCTTGTAGCAGTGATATCAAACGGTACGGCTGTGCTGGGGTTAGGCGACATCGGGGCCATGAGCGGAAAGCCTGTCATGGAAGGCAAGGGCCTGCTGTTCAAAATATATGGTGGCATCGACGTGTTTGACATTGAAGTAGACGAGAAAGACCCCGAGAAGTTCTGCGAGGCCGTGGAGAAGATTGCACCCACCTTTGGAGGCATCAACCTGGAGGATATCAAGGCCCCTGAGTGCTTCTACATCGAGGAACGTCTGAAGAAAAGCCTCGACATCCCCGTAATGCACGATGACCAGCACGGAACAGCCATCATATCGGCTGCCGGGCTGAAAAATGCTTTGGAGGTATGCGGCAAGGACATTGCCAAAGTCCGCATTGTGGTAAACGGTGCCGGTGCAGCAGCCATCTCGTGTACCAAACTATATATGGCCATAGGTGCCAGCAAGGAGAATATCGTGATGCTTGACTCGAAGGGCGTCATCTCTGTCAACCGTCAGGACCTGAACGAGCAGAAACGTTTCTTTGCCACCAACCGTACAGACATCCACACGTTGGAGGAAGCTGTCAAGGATGCTGACGTCTTTGTAGGACTGTCAAAGGGCAATGTACTGTCGAAGGAGATGGTGAAGACGATGGCCAAGGATCCCGTTATCTTCGCACTGGCCAACCCCGTGCCTGAAATCAGCTATGAGGATGCCATGGAAGCCCGTCCTGACACACTGATGTCGACAGGACGCACAGACTATCCCAACCAGATCAACAACGTCATCGGATTCCCTTACATCTTCCGTGGTGCGCTCGACGTACATGCCACAGCCATCAACGAAGAAATGAAACTGGCTGCCGTCCACGCTATTGCCGACCTGGCAAAGCAACCTGTGCCTGACGTGGTAAATGATGTCTATAAGGTCAATAACCTCACTTTCGGACGCAATTATTTCATTCCAAAGCCTGTTGACCCACGACTCATTACCGAGGTCAGCGCCGCTGTAGCCAAGGCTGCCATTGAGAGTGGCGTGGCTCGCAAGAAGATAGAAGACTGGGACGAGTACAAACACTCGCTCTCCATACTTCTGGGTCAGGAGACTAAACTCACCCAGAAACTCTATGCCACAGCAGCGGCCCATCCGCAGCGCGTGGTATTTGCCGAAGCTGTACATCCCACTATGCTGAAAGCGGCCGTACAGGCAAAGGCTGAAGGCATCTGCCAACCCATCCTGCTTGGCAACGACGAGGTGATAGCGAAAATGGCCAAAGAGCTCGACCTGAACCTCGACGGCATCGAGATTGTCAATCTGCGTCATCCGTCTGAGCAGGAACGCCGCGAACGCTATGCCATGATTCTCACCCAAAAGCGCCAGCGTGAGGGCTATACCTACCAGGAGGCCAACGACAAGATGTTCGAGCGCAACTACTTCGGCATGATGATGGTGGAGACGGGTGATGCCGATGCTTTCATCACAGGACTCTACACCAAATATTCAAATACCATCAAGGTTGTCAACGACGTCATCGGTATCCGTCCGGAATACAAGCATTTCGGGGCCATGCACATCATCAATTCGCCAAAGGGCACCCTTTACCTCGCCGATACGTTAGTGAACGAGAATCCTGACACAGACACACTCGTTGACATTGCCAAACTGGCAGCTACCAGTGTACGCTTCTTCAATGAGAAGCCTGTTGTGGGCATGATGAGCCATTCAAACTTCGGCTCATCCCAGAGCGATGGTGCGCTAAAAGTGCGACAAGCAACAGAACGCATGCAGCAGCTGTATCCTGACCTTCCCATTGACGGTGAAATGCAGTTAGGTTTTGCATTAGACCGTGAACTGCGCGACAACCAGTATCCATTTACACGCGTCTTCGGAAAAGATGTCAACACGCTGGTATTCCCCAACCTGACATCGGCACGTTCCAGCTATAAGATGCTGCAGATGCTGGATGCAGACGTGGAAATTATAGGCCCCATCCAGATGGGATTGAACAAGCCCATCCATTTCATAGACTTTGGAGCCTCAGTACGCGACGTGGTCAACATCGTAGCCGTAGCAACCATCGATGCTTACGTCGATAAGATTAAGAGTCGTATCAACAAGGCGAAATAGGAACAATTTAAAGTCAACATTTTAGCAAATACAAGAACGGTTCGTAATACTCACAGAATCCTCATTTAATATTTTTTAAATAAAAAAAGTAGCCTTCCGAATAACAACGTATCGATATTTTTCGTAACTTTGCACCGCTTTTAAAGGCTATTTGATTTACACTTGCTTGATTTTCAAGAAGTTATAAGAAATTTAAGGAGTAATAGATGAGACAATTAAAGATTCAAAAGAGTATTACGAATCGTTCAAGTGAAGCACTGGATAAGTATCTGGTGGAAATCGGCCGTGCACCGCTGATCAGCATCGACGAGGAAATAGAGCTGGCTCAGAAGATACGCAAGGGCGGTCCGGAAGGCGAGCGCGCCAAGGACAAGCTTGTGACGGCTAATCTGCGTTTCGTAGTATCCGTAGCAAAGCAGTATCAGCATCAGGGATTGACGCTGACTGACTTGATTGACGAGGGTAACATTGGTCTGATTAAGGCCGCTCAGAAATTTGACGAGACACGTGGTTTCAAGTTTATTTCCTATGCCGTTTGGTGGATTCGCCAGTCTATTCTGCAAGCTATTGCCGAGCAGAGCCGTATTGTACGTCTGCCACTGAATCAGGTGGGAAGTCTGAACAAGATTAACCACGAAATCAACAAGTTCGAACAGGAATTCCAACGTCACCCCAGCATTTCGGAGTTGAGTGACGCAACAGCGCTGGACGAAGAGAAAATCTCTCAGTCCATGCAGGCTGACAGCCATCATGTATCTATTGACGCACCGTTTCAAGACGGTGAAGACAACTGCATGCTCGACGTAATGGCTTCTGGCGACGATTCTCGTACGGATCGTCAGGTAGACCATGAGTCGATGGCTTTGGAGCTTAACAACGTGCTGCAGAAAGTACTGAAAGACCGTGAGATTACAATTATCCGCGAGTGTTTTGGCATTGGCTGCCACGAAAAAGGCCTGGAAGAAATCGGCGACCAATTGGGATTGACGCGTGAACGTGTACGCCAAATACGTGAAAAAAGCATTGCTAAGCTACGCGACTCGGGTAATGCACGTATTCTGATGAAATATTTGGGCTAAAAGTTTTGCTGCTCCGAAAATTATTTGTAATTTTGGGGGCGTGAATCTGAAGCTACACATAGCACGACTGCTAATGCTGGGCATGATGACTCTCTTCATGCCCAGTATTCTATATGCCCAGACAACTGATTTGGACATCCTAAATCGCATCTGGGACTATCGGCGCAACTTCAGCCAACCCGTAGCTGGAGAAGAGAAGAACGTGTACCTCCGCTACAGTTTCGGTATTGACAGGAGGAATCTGACACTCTTTCTGGTACCTACCATGTATGTGATTGCCGAAGGTGAACGACAGTTCATCGGAGAATCATACTGCAAGATGCGCTTTCGCAGCAATACCGACTTCGACCTGCAGCGTCAGGTGGTGTGGGGCACTATTCCACGGAACCGCATGGCCATGCCTGCCATGCAGGAGTTTATGAGTCCCAACCTCTACGACATTTCCCTCTACCCTAATCATCTGCTGTCACCATTCCACCGCTCTAACCGCCATTTTTACAAATATCAGATAAAAATAGCCTCTGGCAACATGGCCATACTGCGTTTCAATCCCAAGACGGACAACACACAACTGGTAGCAGGGCATGCCGTAGTGGAAACCACAACAGGACGGTTAGAGGATGTCTTTTTCGAAGGCGAATTTGACATGATCAAATTCAAGGTGTCAGCGAAGATGAACCAACAAGACCAGCACACACCCCTGCCCGAACGCTGTTCGACACAAGCCACCTTCAGTTTTCTCGGCAACCAAATCAAGTCCTATCTGACAGCAGTATTTGATTGTTCGGTATCCCTGCCCGACTCTTTGGATTGCGTGGCTGATGGTGACATGATGGAGCAGTTACGGCCAGAGCCCTTAAACAGCTATGAAAAGAAGATTTATAGCGACCATGAGCTCCAGCAAAAACAAGAAGAGGAAGAAGCTGCCCTGAGAGAGAAGAAAGAACGGGAAGAGAACCCGGACACAACAAGACAAAAGGAACATCGTGACTGGCTGAAGGAGATTGCCTGGGACTATATCGGAGACAATCTCCTCAATGGAAACAGAGCAGACATGGGACACTTGTCGATGCGCTTTTCACCATTATTCAATCCTCTGGAGCTGGGTTATAGTCCCAGTCGTGGTGTGCGCTATAGACTAAAGCTGGGTGCACGCTATACTTGGAACGCACATCGTTTTCTCACGTTCACACCCCAGCTCAGCTACGTTTTTAAGAAAAAACAGTTCTACTACATGCTTCCCCTTCGCATGGACTACAATCCCAAGCGTAACGGCTATGCGGAACTATGCATTGCCAATGGCAACCACATTTCAAGTGATATGATGTCTGATGACTTCCACCATATTATGGGCGATTCCATTGACATGCCAGAGTTCAAAGACCAATACATAGAGGCTTTCAACAATGTTGTCGCTTACGACTGGCTGGAGATCAAGGCAGGTATCGTATATCATAGAAGAAGATCGCTGGACAAAGCATTGATGGAGAAGGCAAACATGACATCAGAATACCGCAGCTTTGCACCCATGATTACCCTGCGCTTCACACCTTGGGACGCCGGACCAACGCTGACAGCCAATTACGAGAAGGCCTTCAAGAATATCTTCCACTCTAATCTGGAATATGAACGCTGGGAGTTTGATGCCGTTTACAAAAAACAACTCAAGAGTCTCCGTTTCCTGAATGCACGTACTGGCGCAGGTCTATATACCCGCCGTAAAAGCTCCTATTTCGTCGACTTCGCCAATTTCCGCGACAACAACCTTCCACAAGGCTGGGAGGACGACTGGTCTGGCGACTTCCAGTTACTCAGCAGCAATTGGTACAACGAGTCAAACTACTACCTGCGTGCCAACCTGTCGTATGAATCCCCCATGCTGGGGCTCTCACATTTGCCCTGGGTAGGACACACGATAGAAAAGGAACGTATTTATCTGAGTGCTCTCTCCATACAGCATACCAGACCCTATTTCGAATTGGGCTATGGATTTAGCAACCGTTTTTTCTCCACAGCCGTCTTTACCAACTTCCTCGGAGGCAAAATACAAGAAATCGGCTGTGAATTCACTATAGAAATATTCAGACGATGGTAAAACCACTTACTGTATACAAGGCCAGCGCCGGAAGTGGAAAGACATTCACACTGGCTGTCGAATACATCAAACTGCTGATAAACAATCCGCAGAGTTATCGTAATATCCTTGCTGTCACCTTCACCAACAAGGCTACAGAGGAAATGAAGATGCGTATTCTCAGCCAGCTTTATGGCATTTGGAAGCATTTGCCAGACTCACGCGATTATCTGGACAAGATCATCGATGAAACCAGTCTTTCTGAAGACGTTGTCACACAACGGGCTGGCATTGCGCTGAACCTTCTGTTACATAATTACAACTATTTCCGCGTAGAAACCATTGACACCTTCTTCCAGAGTGTGCTGCGTAACCTGGCTCGCGAGCTGGACCTTACGGCTAACCTGCGTATTGGGCTGAACGACATACAGGTGGAGGAACAGGCTGTAGACCGACTGATAGACTCGCTGACCCATCAGGACATCATGCTGCAATGGATCATGAAATACATCATGGAAAGCATCAGCGACGACCGTTCATGGAACATCATAGGACAAGTGAAGCAGTTTGGGCGTACTATCTTCCGCGACTACTACAAGGAGCAGAGCAAAGAGTTGAACAAACTCATTGGTGTGAAAGGTTTTCTGGAAGCTTACGCCAAGCAGATGCGGGAAATTCGTGCCAATGCCCAACAACAAATGAAAGGCTATGCCCAACAGTTCTTCGATATCCTTGAAAATGAAAGTATCGGCGTTCAAGACCTGAGTTATGGCAAGACTGGCGTCTACGGTTTCTTCTTAAAGCTTTACAATGGGCAATTCGACGAAAACATTGTAGGAACGAGAGTTACAGACTGTATGACATCTCCGGAAAAGTGGTATTCCAAGAAGAATTGTTCACGCCCAGAAATGGTTCACATGCTGGCAGACAGCACTCTCATGCCATTGTTACGCCAAGCCGTAGAAGACCGACCACGCCAATGGAAACTATTCAAGTCAGCTGACCTGACGCTCTCCCATCTGAACCAGCTGCGACTGCTGGATCACATCGATCAGAAGGTCAGAGAAATGAACAGCGAGGCCAACCGTTTCCTGCTTAGCGATACCCAACAACTGTTGCATGAACTCATCAAGGACAGCGACTCCCCCTTCATTTTCGAGAAAATCGGCACCCAACTGGAGCATGTCATGATAGACGAGTTCCAGGACACCAGTACCGTACAATGGCAGAATTTCAAGGTGTTATTACAAGAATGCATGAGCCATACCGACACAGAAAACCTCATTGTCGGTGATGTCAAACAAAGCATCTACCGCTGGCGCTCTGGCGATTGGAGGCTTTTGAACGCTATCGATACAGATTTCCCCCATGCCAACGAGGTAATGGAAATACGCCCCCTTAAAACCAACTACCGTTCTGAGCGCAGAATCATTGACTTCAACAATGCGTTCTTCAAGGAGGCTGCCCAACAGGAGTACGACAGCCAACGCGAAAACTACCCACAGGGGGCAGAACAACTACGCAACGCCTATTCCGACGTTGAGCAGCTCATCCCTGACAAACGTGGTAATGACGGAATGGTCAGCGTCTGTCTATTGCCACAGCGAGACTATCAAGCTACGGTTCTTGGCATGTTGACCGATACAGTCTCCACACTCCTCGACAAGGGACAAAAAGCCCAGGATATTGCCATCCTCGTGCGCTCCAATCAGTATATTCCCATGGTGGCCAACTACTTTGCCGAGCATTTGCCAGAGGTGCGCATCGTCAGCGACGAGGCCTTCCGCCTCGATACTTCTGTATCAGTAAACATTTTGGTTCAGACGCTCCATCTGCTCACCCACCCTGATGACTTGCTGGCTAAAGCAACAGTGGCCAAATTGTATCAGCGTTCCGTGCTCGGCACATCAACAGCAGAAAACGAACTGCTCATCAAAAGCCAGCCTCTCGACGAACTCCTACCGGAAACCTTTGTGCAGCACACACAAGAGCTGCTTCAACTGCCACTCTACGAGCTGACAGAACGGCTCTATGCTATCTTTGAATTGGAAAGACTTCACGAACAGAGTGCCTATATCTGCGCCTTCTACGACCAACTGAACCGGTTTACACAAGACAATTCCACAGATATTGACGCTTTTATCGATGAATGGAAAGAAACCATCTGCAGCAAAACCATCCAGAGCTGCGAAACCGACGGCATACGTATTCTCTCCATACACAAGAGTAAGGGCTTGGAGTTCGACAATGTCCTGATTCCCTTCTGCGACTGGCGACTGGAGCATTCAGATATCCTTTGGTGCCGACCTGCCGAGTCTCCCTTCGATGCGCTGCCCCTCGTTCCTGTGGACTTCAGCCAGAAACAGATGATGGGTACAGTCTTCGAACAGGCCTACCTCGACGAACACCTCCAGAATATCGTCGACAACCTGAATCTGCTCTATGTCGCTTTCACCAGAGCCTCTAAGAATCTCTTTGTTATCGGTCGCCGAGAAACCAAGAATACTCGTTCAACACTCATCGAATCCGTTCTTCCTAAATTAGAACTTAAAGGCAGTACGCTTGAAGGCAAAGAAGATAATAACGGTCCACTGACATTTGTTTACGGTGAAATGGCGAATAACAAGGAACCGTTACAAAACAAAGAACATAAGAATGCAAGCGGCAACGTCTTCTTGCAACCAGTTACTCACAAACCCATCACCTTAACGTCGTTTGACGCAAAAGTCGAGTTCCGCCAAAGCAACAAAAGCCACGAGTTCATCGAAGGTGACGATGAGGGCCAAGAACTGAGCTATATTAAGATTGGTAGTGTTTTACACAACATATTCTCGACCATCAACACTTCTGCCGACATCGATCAGGCTCTTAGCCAGCTCCAGCAGGACGGGGTACTATACGACAATGACGTAACACGAGAAAAGGTCACAAATATGCTCCACAAAAGACTTGAAAGCAATCGTGTAAAAGATTGGTTTTCTGACCATTGGAAGTTATACAACGAATATAGTATCGTTTTTATGAAGGATGGCAAACTAATGGAACGCCGCCCAGACCGAGTAATAACCAACGGTGAGGAAACCCACGTAGTAGACTTCAAGTTTGGCCGTCCTCACGAAGAATATCACGAACAAGTGCAGGAATATATGCAGCTGCTCCGTTCCATGGGACTTCCCAACGTCAAGGGTTGGCTATGGTACGTCTATAGTAATAAAATAGAAGAGGTAGAATACAGATAATAATGAAAGCTCAAAGTTCAAAGTCATGAAAGATTTTCTGGCATACGTCGCAGAAGACATGATAAACAAATACGATACCAATTTGTCCGACATCGCTGTCGTATTCCCCAACAAGCGTGCTTCGTTGTTCCTTAACGAACACTTGGCCCGATATGCCAAGAAGCCTGTGTGGAGTCCCCACTACATCACCATCAGCGAGCTGTTCCGCCAGCAATCCCAGCTTATGGTGGCAGACCCTCTAAAGCTGGTGTGCGACCTGCACAAGTCGTTCTGCAAGTGTACTCGGTCACAGGAGAGTCTCGACAAATTCTTCGGCTGGGGACAACTGCTACTTAGCGATTTCGACGATATCGACAAGAACATGGCTGATGCAGACCATGTATTTGCCAACCTGCGTGATATCCACGAGTTGGATGACATCTCTTATCTCACCGAAGAGCAGCGTGACATGATCCGGCGCTTCTTCAGCAATTTCTCAGAAGACCACAACACCGAACTGAAAGAGCGCTTTCTCCGACTGTGGAGTCATTTCGCCGACATTTACCACGATTTCAACGACAGGCTTAGCCATCAGGGACTGACTTACGAGGGTGCTCTTTATCGGCAGGTCGTAGAGCAACAGGAAGGGCAATACCCCCATAGCCATTATCTGTTTGTAGGCTTCAACTTGCTGCAGAAGGTAGAGCAACAACTGTTCAACCACCTGATGAAGAACGGCAAGGCTCGTTTCTACTGGGACTTCGACCATTATTATATGGAGGGACACGAAGCAGGCCAATACATCGGCCAATACCTGAAGTATTTCCCCAATGAGCTGGACGTTGATGCCGATGAAATCTACGGAAATTTCAACCATGCCAAGAGAATCCACTATATCTCCGCCCCTACGGAGAATATCCAGGCCCGCTATGTCAGCAACTGGCTCCGCGAAGAGATCCAGCATGCTGACGGGACAACGGCCACCCGTTTTCAGGACGGGCGAAAGACAGCAATTGTACTCTGCAACGAAGCTCTCCTGCAAGTGATCATACACTCCTTACCCCCTGAGGTTGATAAGGTTAATATCACTACGGGGTATCCACTAGAGCAGACACCTGTAGCATCCTTCATACAACTCTGGTTCAACCTTCAGTTGGGAGGACACACACCACGACTGTTACGAGCCCTGCAGCGTCATCCTTATGTCCAGTACATCGACTTGCCTGCAGCCCTCGATACGCCAGCCGACACGTCCATTACGACACAATTGCTGAACCTGCTCCGCCAGATTGCCACCAATGCAAAGGACACCGTTACCGACCCTTTGTATCAGGAATCACTGTTCCGCGCCTATACGCTGCTAAACCGATTGCAAAGCCTCATCAGCAGCGGTGACCTCGTCGTTGACGACATCACCCTACAACGACTGACCAGCCAGCTGATCCAGCAAACGACCATTCCTTTCCACGGCGAACCAGCAGAAGGCGTACAGGTTATGGGCGTTCTTGAAACACGTAACCTGGATTTCGACCACGTCATCCTACTGTCGTGCAACGAAGGCAACATGCCGAAAGGAGTCAACGACAGCTCGTTTATTCCACATAACATCCGCAGGGCCTACGAACTGACCACCGTCGACAACAAGGTCGCCATCTATGCATATTACTTCCATCGCCTGATACAACGTGCCAAGGACATCACCATCCTTTTCAACAGTTCCACCGAAGATGGCCAGCGGGGAGAGATGAGCCGTTTCATGCTCCAGATGCTGGTAGAAAGTCCCCATTCCATCGAGCGTCACCTGCTGCAGTCCGGCCAGTCTGTGGCTGGCTGGCAGCCCAGGGACATCGAGAAGGACGATCGTATCATGAAGATACTTAACTACAGCTTTTCCTCTTCTGACAACAGACTGTCGCCAACGGCCATCTGTAAGTATATGCGTTGCCAGCTGCAGTTCTACTACCGTTATGTGGCCGGCATTAAAGAGCCCGAGGTTCCCGACGATGAACAGGATTTGGACAATCGCATCTTCGGAACGATATTCCACGAAGCGGCTGATATTATATATCACCAACTTCCTCAACAGATTAATAAAGAAATCCCCGACCATTTGCTGAAGTCAAAAGTAGAGATAGAACGGGCTGTCGACGAGGCCTTCCACCGTGTCATACCGCACATTCCGCCCAATGGTCTGCATCTCATCAACCGCGAGGTTATCATCCACTACCTGCGCCAGCTCATCAGCATCGACCGCCGGTTAGCACCTTTTACCATTCTCGGTCTGGAGTGCAATATTAACAGGAAGCTGGAACATCACGATGTTGTTATCGGAGGGCGCATTGACCGTCTTGACCTCATCAATATCGGAACGCCTGACGAATGCATCCGCGTGATAGACTACAAGACAGGGAGTCGCCGACTGAAGCCGTTGGCCGATGTGGATGCAATCTTCCAGCCTGAGAATATCCACAATCATGCGGACTATTACCTGCAAACATTTGTATATGCTGACATCATCAGTCGCCAGCAGCCCTCGAAGCGTAAGGTCTCTCCAGCCCTGTTGTTCATCCAACATTCTGGCGGCGAAGATTATGACCCCACACTCTACTTCGGCCAGGAGCGCATCAATGACATAGCCAACTACTCCATGCGTTTCAATGAGCTGTTGGAACAGGTCGTTAGTGAGATTTTCTCAAAAGATAATCCTTTCCGTCCCACCAACGACATGAAAGTTTGCCAGACATGCCCCTACGCACAACTCTGCCGACACTAAAAGGAGGCTAAAACAGTTAATGAAGATTAAATTATCGCCCTAAGGTGTAAAAACAACACTTCGTGTCGATTTTTTATTCATTTTTCCATTGTCGTTTCAAAATAAAGTTGTAATTTTACACCCAAATTCATTAGTATAACTAAAAACAAGAAGAAAAATGAAAAAACTGAAGACTGTTTTTGTGAGTATGGGTGTGACCTTGGCCATGCTTTCTGCATGTAATTCAGCACCCCAGCAGACGCTGACCGTATCGGGGCTTGATGCGGCAAAGTTCGACACCATCATCAACGAGAAGCCCGTAAAACTCTACACGTTGAAAAATGCCAACGGCATAGAGGTGTGCATTACTAACTACGGTGGGCGCGTAGTTTCGCTCGTGGTACCCGACAAGGATGGCAAGCCGACTGATGTCGTGCTGGGCTTCGACAACATCGCCCAGTATGCCGACACGCTGAATTCACCCACTGACTATGGTTCCAGCGTAGGTCGCTACGCCAACCGCATCAACATGGGCAAATTCATGCTCGACGGTCAGGAGTATCAGCTCCGTCAGAACGACAAGCACGATGGTCGTGACCATTGTCTGCATGGTGGTGGTGCTACCGGCTGGATGAACCAGGTTTATGATGTTGTTGAGGTCAACGACACCCTGATTAAGCTTCAGATCAATGCTGCCGACGGTGAGAACGGTTTCCCCGGCAATGTCGTGGCGACGACTACCTATAAGGTGACTGCCGACAACATGCTTGACATCGTTTGGGAGGCAACTACCGACAAATCTACCATCATCAACCAGACCAACCACAACTACTACAACTTGAGTGGCGATTTGGAGAATGCCGCCTACGACCAGATACTCTATGTCAATGCCGACAACTTCACCGAGAGCGACGACAGCTACATGCCTACTGGCAAGATTCTGCCTGTTGAGGGCACCCCGATGGACTTCCGCACACCGCATGCTGTTGGTGACTCCATCCATTCTGAATACTATCAGGTCAAGAACGCTCACGGCTATGACCACAACTGGTGCCTGAACACCAATGGTGACGACACTCAGGTATGTGCATCGCTCTACAGTCCCAAGACAGGTATCTTCATGGAGATGTTCACCAACGAGCCTGGCATACAGGTCTACAGTGGCAATTTCCAGGGCGTCGGCGGCGAGGAGAACATCGTCCGCAAGCTCGGTAAGAAGTATCCCCAGCACGTCAGCATCTGCTTAGAGAGCCAGAAGTATCCCGACAGCCCCAATCATCCCGAGTGGGCCAGTCCGGTAGTGACTCCCGAGAAGCCTTATTACAGCCACGCTGCCTACAAGTTCTCGGTAAAATAATTATCAATTGTTCATTATCAATTAAAAAGAATATTTTATGGCATTATTAGACTGGATTGTCATTGGCGTATTCTGCCTCGCGCTGATTGGCATTGTAGTATGGGTTGTCTCGCAGAAGAATGACAACTCGGCAGACTATTTTTTAGGTGGTAAGGACGCAACGTGGATTGCCATCGGTGCATCTATCTTCGCTTCTAACATCGGTTCCGAGCACCTCATCGGACTGGCTGGTGCCGGTGCATCGTCAGGTATGGCAATGGCCCATTGGGAGATTCAGGGGTGGATGATCCTGATTCTGGGTTGGGTCTTCGTACCGTTCTATACCCGCTCGATGGTGTACACCATGCCTGAGTTCCTGGAGCGCCGTTTCAACAAGGAGAGCCGCACCATCCTCTCAGTCATTTCGCTGATTTCCTACGTGCTGACCAAGGTAGCCGTGACGGTTTATGCCGGCGGACTCGTATTCCAACAGGTATTCGGCATCAAGGAACTCTGGGGCATTGACTTCTTCTGGATTGCCGCCATCGGCCTGGTGCTCATTACAGCAGCCTACACCATTTTCGGTGGTATGAAGAGTGTGCTCTACACCTCCGTGCTGCAGACACCTATCTTATTATTAGGATCACTCATCATCCTCGTGCTGGGTCTGAAAGCCCTGGGCAGCTGGGACCAGATGCTGGCCCTCTGCGACGTGAAGCCCAGCTACGACGGTGCCACAGGTACGATGATCCACCTCATGCGTTCCAACAGCGACCCGCAGTATCCTTGGCTTGGTGCCTTGGTAGGCTCGGCTGTCATCGGTTTCTGGTACTGGTGTACCGATCAGTTCATCGTTCAGCGCGTACTCTCAGGCAAGAATGAGAAGGAAGCCCGCCGCGGTACCATCTTCGGTGCATACCTGAAGCTGCTGCCCGTGTTCCTGTTCCTCATCCCCGGTATGATTGCTTTTGCACTCCACCAGAAGTATCTGGCAGCAGGCGGCGAGGGATTCCTGCCCTTACTGGCTAACGGCAACCCCAACGCCGATGCAGCCTTCCCCACCCTCGTGGCCAAGATTCTGCCCGCCGGTGTGAAGGGTCTCGTGGTCTGTGGTATCCTCGCAGCCCTGATGTCGTCGCTGGCTTCGTTGTTCAACTCTTCAGCCATGCTCTTCACCATCGACTTCTGGAAGCGCCTGAAGCCCAATACCTCTGAGAAGAGTCTCGTAACCATCGGTCAGATAGCTACCGTGGTTATCGTGATTCTCGGTATTCTGTGGATTCCCATCATGCGCTCTGTAGGCGACGTGCTCTACACCTATCTGCAGGACGTACAGTCTGTGCTGGCTCCTGGCATTGCTGCAGCCTTCCTACTTGGTATTACCTGGAAGCGTGCTTCTGCCAAGGGTGGTATGTGGGGCTTGCTCTCAGGTATCATCATCGGTCTGACACGTCTGGGTGCGAAAGTGTATTACAGCAACACTACGGACGCTGCCGACTCTTGGTTCAAGGCTGTGTTCTACGACTTCAACTGGCTGTTCTTCTGCGGCGTCATGCTGGTAGTCTGCTGTCTGGTGGTGTTTGTCGTATCGCTCTGTACAGAGGCTCCCGACGAGAAGAAAATACAAGGCTTGGTCTTCGGCACCTCTACCCCTGAGCAGAGAGCTGCTACCCGCGCCAGCTGGAACCACTGGGACATCATCCATACCGTTATCATTCTGGGAATCACCGTTGCCTTCTATATTTATTTCTGGTAAACTTATCAGTTAATTATTAACAGAGATGACAACCTATTATTCAGAATTTCAGAAAGTATTCCTGTCTGTCGACTGTATCATCTTCGGTTTCGACCAGAACAAGCTGAAGGTGCTCGTCGGACGCAGACAACTCGAGCCTGGTCGTGGCGAATGGAGCCTCTATGGAGGCTTCGTCCGCGCCGACGAAAGTTTGGATGCTGCAGCAGACCGCACCTTGGAGCAGCTGACGGGACTCAAGCACGTCTATATGCGACAGGTAGGAGCTTTCGGTAACCTTGACCGTGACCCGGGTGAGCGAGTGGTGTCAGTAGCCTACTACGCACTCATCAACGTAAAGGACTATGACGAGAAACTCCGCAAGAAACATGGTGTCGAATGGGTGAACATCGAGGAAATGCCCCAGATGTACTCCGACCATAACATCATGGTAAAAAAAGCCCGCAAACTGATGCAGCAGAAGATGGTGACAGAACCTGTAGGATTTGAACTACTGCCCGATCTCTTTACGCTGACCCAGCTTCAGCGACTCTATGAGGCTGTCTATGGCCATGAGATTGACAAGCGCAACTTCCGCAAGCGCCTCAAGGATATGGATTATATCGAAAAGACAGATCTTATCGACAAGCTGACTTCTAAGCGTGGAGCAGCCCTCTACCGCTTCAACAGGCATGTCTATAACGAAGAACCGACGTTTAAACTTAGAATCAAGTAAAACAATGTTAGAAGAACTGAAACAAAAAGTGTTCAAGGCCAATCTAGACCTTGTTAAACACAACCTCGTGATATTCACTTGGGGCAATGTCAGCGGCATCGACCGTGAGAATGGCCTCGTGGTCATCAAGCCCTCCGGTGTGGAGTATGACGTCATGAAGGCCAGCGACATGGTAGTTGTTGACCTCATGACTGGCAAAGTCGTTGATGGTGACCTCAACCCCTCGAGCGACACTCCCACCCACTTGGTGCTCTACCGTGCCTTCCCCGAAATCGGAGGCATTGTCCACACCCATTCCACCTATGCCACCGCATGGGCTCAGACAGGTCTCGACATCCCCAATATCGGCACTACCCACGCTGACTATTTCCACGATAGCATTCCCTGCACCGCCGATATGACGGAGGACCAGATGGCTGAATATGAATACAATACGGGTGTCGTGATGGTGAACCGCATCCTGAATGGTAACATCAATCCCATTCATACTCCTGCCGCCTTGGTGAAGAACCACGGTCCGTTCGCCTGGGGTAAAGATCCTGACCAGGCTGTCTATCATGCCGTCGTCACTGAACAGGTGGCCAAGATGGCCTACATCTCATACACGCTGAATCCCAAGACGACAATGAATCCATTGTTAGTAGAAAAACATTTCAGCCGCAAGCATGGTCCAAATGCCTACTACGGACAGAAAAAGAAAGAAGAATAATATGAAAACTATGTTTGAAAATTTAGAGATTTGGTGGGTGACCGGTGCACAGCTCCTCTATGGTGGTGACGCTGTCGTTGCCGTTGATGGCCACTCGAAGGAAATGGTCGAGGGACTGAACAAGTCGGGCATTATTCCCATCAAGATTGTATATAAAGGTACAGCCAACAGTTCGAAGGAAGTTGAGCAGGTCATGCTCGCTGCCAACAACGAGGAGAAGTGCGTGGGTATCATCACCTGGATGCACACCTTCTCGCCTGCCAAGATGTGGATCAAAGGCCTGCAGAAGCTGCAGAAGCCGCTGCTCCACTTCCATACCCAGTATAATGCTGAGATTCCCTGGGACACCATCGACATGGACTTCATGAACCTGAACCAGTCGGCCCATGGCGACATTGAGTTCGGTCATATCTGCACCCGCATGCGCATTCAGCGCAAGGTGGTTTGCGGCTACTGGAAGGACCAAGAGGCTCAGCAGAAGATTGCCGTGTGGGCTCGCGTAGCTGCCGGTGTGGCTGATGCCAAGAACGTTCGCTGTCTGATGTTCGGTATGAACATGAACAACGTGGCCGTCACCGATGGCGACCGCGTAGAGTTCGAGCAGCGTCTGGGTTATCACGTCGACTACTACCCCGTCAGCTCGCTGATGGACTACTGGAAGAAGGTCACCGACGCAGAGGCTGACGCCCTCGTCGAGGAATATAAGAAGCTCTACACCATCAAGATTGACGAGAGCGGCGAAGCTGTCTACTGGGAGAAGGTGAAGAACGCTGCCAAGGCAGAAATTGCTCTCCGTCGCGTGCTGAAGGACGAAGGCGCCACTGCCTTCACCACCAACTTCGACGACCTGGGCGATGCCGACATCAACCAGCCCGACTTCTGTGGCTTCGACCAGATTCCAGGTCTTGCCTCACAACGTCTGATGGCCGAGGGTATCGGTTTTGGTGCCGAGGGCGACTGGAAGACCGCCTGCCTCTATCGCACCCTTTACATCATCCAGCAGGGCATGCCCATCGGTTGCTCGTTCCTTGAGGACTATACCCTGAACTTCGCCGGCAGCCAGTCGTCATGTCTGCAAAGCCACATGCTCGAAATCTGTCCGCTCATCGCCAGTGACAAGCCTAAGCTCGAGGTACACTTCCTCGGCATCGGCATCCGAAAGCAGCAGACAGCCCGCCTCGTCTTCACCTCGAAGACCGGTCGTGGCATCAAGGCTACCGTCGTTGACCTCGGCAACCGCTTCCGTCTGATCTCGCAGGAGGTAGAGTGCATCGAGCCCAAGCCCATGCCCCACCTGCCCGTGGCCAGCGCCCTTTGGGTGCCCCAGCCCACCTTCGAGGTTGGTGTCGGAGCCTGGATTCTGGCCGGTGGTACCCACCACAGCGCCTTCTCCTACGACATTACCGAAGAATACTGGGAGGATTTCGCCGAGATGCTGGGCATCGAGTATGTCAAGATCAACAAGGACACCAAGTCCTACGAGTTCAAGCAGCAGCTGCAGAACAACGAAATGTACTACATGCTGAACAAGGCCCTGAAGTAACCACTACTCGAACGACATTCCAGTAAGCCACCGCTTACTACACATAAAATGAGCTGACTCACCATTTGGGTCTGCTCATTTTTCATTTGAAGAGTTCAGGATTTGCCTTTATTAATTACGTAGATACCAAGTGCAGCGAGCCCTCCGGCAAGTGCATATTTCAGATGGAATGTCTCGCCAAGACATAGGCATGACGTCACAGCACCCACAATGGGAATCAGTGAATTGTGTATAGCCACCTTCCCCACGGGATTACAGCTGAGCAGTTTGTTATAGAGTGAAAAACCGACGGCGGAGATGGCGATGAGCAGAATCAGGCAGAAGATGCCGAGCATGTTTACATGGGGCAAAGTGCCACCAAAAGCCATGCCTGGAACGATGAGCAAAAGACCTCCGACAGCGAGGCTATAGCCCGTTCCGACAAAGACATCCACCCGTTTACTGAGTCCGCGAGTCATCAGGTTAGCCGTTGCCCCACAGATGGCGTTGAGGATGATCATGCCATCGCCCAGCCAAGTGAACTGTCCGCTTTCCGCGCCACCGATATTCAAAGCCAAGATGCCGCTGAATCCCACGGCACAGCCAAGAAGTTTGCGTAAGGTTAGCCTGTCGCTTTTAAAATAGGCACAGGCAAATAGTACCACCAGAAATGTGCTCAGCGAATTGAGGATGGCTGCCCGTGCCCCTTCACTATGCGACATGCCGACATAGAAGAAGAAATAGTGAAGCGTGGTGTTCATCAGTGTAAAGGCAAGGATGAATCGCCAGTCGCCTACTCTGTTTGGTTTAAAAGAACGTCCATTGCTTCTGGCGACAGAGAGGATTATCAAACCGGCAACGGCAAAGCGGATGCCTGCAAAGAGCATCTTGCTGCCTGTCATGTCCGGTGTAATGCCAAAAGCATTAAAGCCTACTTTGATGAGAGGGAATGCCCATCCCCACGCTATTGCTGCCGTCAGGGCAAACACCTCCACCCATACAGGGCGCTGGAATATGGATATTCTCGCTTGTTCCATCTCTCTTGTTAAGACTCATTGATGAATTCGAGCACAAAGTTACGAAAAAAAATCAATTTATTTTGCTAAATCAAATCTTTTTCATATATTTGCAAGCTGTAAGACTAATAACTAAAAACAAAAGTATTCTATTTATGACAGTATTAATGGTTATTCAACTTCTGATAGTGCTCGGAGCACTGTGGGTTGGTTCTCGCTATGGCAGTCTGGCTCTGGGAGCAATCTCAGGTATCGGTCTCGCACTGCTCGTCTTCGGTTTCGGTATGAAACCCGGTTCTCCCCCTACCGATGTCATCTACATCATCATTGCCGCCGTGACCTGTGCTGGTATCATGCAGGCATCGGGCGGTATGGACTGGCTGATACAGATTGCCGAGAAGATGTTGCGCAAGCATCCGGACCGCATCACGTTCCTGGCTCCGCTGTGTACGTTCTTCCTAACGGTGCTGGTAGGTACGGGTCACGTGGTGTACACGCTGATGCCGATTATCTGTGACATCGCATTGAAGAAGGGTATCCGCCCGGAGCGTCCCTGTGGTGTGGCCAGTATCGCGTCGCAGGTGGGTATTACCTGTTCGCCCATCGCCGCAGCTGTTGTGGCCTTCGTGAGCATCTCCAACACCAATGGTTTCGACATCACCATCCCTAAGGTGCTGATGGTCAGCATTCCGGCATGTATTTGTGGACTGATGGCTGCTGCAAGTGCTTCCTACAGACGCGGTCTGGACTTGGACAAAGACCCTCAGTTCCAGGCAAAGCTGAAAGACCCTGAGCAGTATAAATACATCTATGGCAGCAATGCAACGACTCTTGACAAGCAGATTCCGAAGGAAGCCAAGCTTGCCGTGTACATCTTCCTGGGTGCCCTCGCCGTCATTGTGTTCTTCGCCATCTTCCAAGACTTACTGCCTTCGTACAGGACCCTCCGTGCCGTTCCGAATGCCGATGCCCTCTATATAAGCAAAGACCTGGCTGTTACGGGTGACCAGCTGGTAAAGGCGAATGTTCATCTGCAGGGTACTACCGAATGGTTTGACAAAAAGTTGGCCATGAACCTGGTGATCCAGATTGTCATGATTACCGCTGCAGCCCTGATGATTATCTTCTGCAAGGCCTCACCGAAGAAAGCCGTCGCAGGTCCCGTTTGGCAGTCGGGTATGGTGGCCGTTGTTGCTATCTATGGAATCGCATGGCTTGCCGATACTTATTTCTCCAACTATATGGGTGAGATGAAGATGATGTTGGCTGGTGTCGTTTCGGAGTATCCGTGGTCCATCGCCTTCGTGTTCTTCCTAGTATCCGTACTTATCAACTCACAGGGTGCTGTTGTTGTAGCCATGCTGCCACTGGCCTACTCACTGGGCATTGCAGGTCCTGTACTGCTGGGTGTGCTGCCTTCGGTCTACGGCTATTTCTTCATCCCGAACTATCCATCGGATATTGCAACTGTGAACTTCGACCGGTCAGGAACGACGGTGATTGGTAAATACCTGCTGAACCACTCGTTCATGATGCCGGGACTCATCTGTGTCATCACGTCGACCATCGTGGCCTACCTGCTGTCTATGTTGTTCTTCTAAGAACACGTAACTTGTAGTGGCTGCCATCGTAGTCGATGCGCATGATACGCCGATTGTCGCTATCATCATCGTCAAGATGAATGAGCCGTCCTATAGATAGTGCCACGTGACCCATGGTACGCCGGAGATTAATCTCGACACAGGGATGAAGCAGTCCACCCTTTACAATCATCATATCGATGCCGAAGGGGCCTTCATAACCTGAGAGGTCAAGGCGGGACAACACCTGATCACGAACACGGTCGAGAAGATCCAATGAGACATAGCGGCTGAGTGTTTGTCGTTTGACACGCTCGCCCGCTATCATATTTCCAATATAGGCGCCATTACGGGTGACAAACAGCGAGAGGCCCTCATAGCGGATGACACCACCTTCTGCTGTAAACTCCATGCCGAAGTCCTTTGCCTTATGGTAGAAAGGCTCTACCATGATACTGCCCTGACGTTGGATGACATGGCGCACCCACTCCATCTTACTGTCGAAGCGTACCCCTCGCCCACTCGACGACCAGGGTGCCTTTGTCACCACCTGGCCATAACGGTGCAGTAGAGCCTCGACATCAGCCTCCGTCGTACACTCATAGGCTTCACCTACCGTTCCCTCCATTTGCAGGAAAGGAAGCAAACAGGCAGATGTACGGCGGTGTGACAACTGACGGATGCGCCCCAAATCGGCATCTGAGGGCAACAGCGACTCATCAGTTCCCTTACGCTTCAACATAGCCTTCAAAGCCAGGTCCCAGCCCCAAGGTTCGATACTGGTCGTTTCCTTGGCAGAAACAACCTGTTCCCATGGGAGAAACAACTTGTTTCCTTGGGAGAAACAACCTGTTTCTGAGTGAGGAACAAGTCGAAACAATAATCGCTTCCATTGTTTGGCAGCATGTTCCGGATTCTCTACCAGCACTCTGTCGTCTTTCTGTGCCCATAGAGCGGGCAGGAAGTCGAGGTCTGCACGTAGCTGGCGACCTGCATGAGGAGCAGTAAAATTGGCCAGATTGGCGGCCAGTGCAATATCGTGTTCAGGATTGAAGATGTGAAGTGTCATTGTGTGGTGATAGGTGTTAGGGGATAGGTGATGGGGGGGCGGAGTGAGAAAAACCCGCTCTGCGTCATAGCAGGGCGGGCATTTTTTTCTCTTAAAGAAACCGTACGAGTTACTTTACTTTAGCAACGATGGCCTTGAATGCCTCGGGGTTATTCAGGGCGAGGTCGGCGAGCACCTTGCGGTTGATCTCGATGCCGGCCTTAGCCAGCTTACCCATCAGCACTGAATAGCTCATACCCTCCTGACGAGCGGCAGCGTTGATACGCTGAATCCACAGGGCGCGGAAGGTGCGCTTCTTGTTCTTACGGTCGCGATAAGCGTAGGTAAGACCCTTCTCCCAAGTGTTCTTGGCTACTGTCCAAACATTCTTGCGGGCACCAAAGTAACCGCGAGTGAGTTTCAGAATTCT
>JAEEGH010000975.1_pt1 | contig 86357 bp, 65 predicted proteins | sample 9134181 | NCBI WGS metagenome assembly JAEEGH01 (sample SAMN16246544, study PRJNA631951) | gut metagenome | biome: gut microbiome; feature: rumen; material: DP-attached | host: Bos | place: Iran: Karaj | collected 2018-10 | reverse complement strand
AGACTTCAGGGCCAACACGGCAAAGTACGTAGGTGTGGCCCTTCGTGGTGAGGACGTGGTGGTGAAATCACGTGCCGGCAGTTTCCGTGTCGTTCCCATCAGCGAGGATGATATCGTGATAAACAAGCGCGACCTGACTGAAGAACTCCGTGGTGCACTTTTGGAGGCCAAGGAGGCGATAGAAGGCAAGCGGAAATTGAATACTCTGGACAACCTGATCAATGAGCTTCGAAATTCTCTTGCTGCCATAAGAAATAAATAACTTTTATTATCAAATAAAGCATCTCCTATTATGAAGAAATATTCCATCAACAAGAATAATACAGGACAATGGAAAAAGGACGTCCAGAAATCAGTCATATTTTATAATGAATGGTTTCTAAACTTTGCACCTTCTACATATGTCAATGCTCGCCAAGATGCTATCAATAAAGTAGAGAATGCTTTCCAGAAGACTGAATGTTTCAACAAGCTCACTATTGATATACTGAGGACTGCTCCTGAAACCATTACGATTCTCCGCATGGCTACAACTCCTCCATTGGCACGTGATCGTTTAATGGGCCTTGCTGATGTCCCAAGAGCATTTGTTAAGGGAATGGAAGAAGGCAAATTGCCACAACGTATGCCAGCTGATATTCTTGAAGATAATCTGAACCGTATTATTGCAGTTATCAGTAAATTATTTGATATTGACATTATGCCTTGGCTGACAACTGGGGCCTTCCCTCATGAAATGGATCGATTGTTGGCTACTCATGTAATTGGTGATCGTGTGTGCGGCTCTTTGGCAGACCCGATAATTCGAAACGAACAAGAGCGCAGACAACTTGGAAGTATCAGTCAGTTCTTGAAAGAAAGGGGGTACAATTTTGTAGAGTCAAAATACATTAATGATTTTAGGGAAATGGAGCCTGGTACATTCACATACCATTTGAATGTATCTGCTAAAATGGGAAGGCGGCAGAATGTTAACATGCCTATTGATGTCGTTATTATGCGTAAAACGGCAGCAACAGGTGAACTGCCCTTACTCGTTGAGTGTAAATCTGCAGGCGACTTCACAAACACGAACAAACGACGCAAGGAAGAGGCTACAAAAATTGAACAGCTTAAAAACACATATGGCAAAGATGTTGAGTTTGTTCTTTTCCTTTGTGGTTATTTTGACAGCGGATATCTTGGTTATGAAGCGGCCGAAGGTATTGATTGGGTATGGGAACATCGTATTGAGGACTTAGAAAAAGCTGGTATCTGAACATTATGGATGAAAGAGAGATTAGAAGAAAGGAAATGCAAGACCATCTTGATGCGCAAAAAACGCAGAAGGATAGGAATGTTATGGGGCAATTCTCCACACCATTCCCGTTGGCGCTTGACATGATGACATATATGCGGAAATTGCTCGGAACTGATGATGTTTCATTTGTTGAGCCATCTATTGGTACTGGAGTTTTCTACTCTGCTTTTACAGAGGTATTTGGAAACAAGGGGCAGCAAGTTTTGGGCTTTGAGATAGACCCACATTATTTCAATCCAACAAAAGACTTTTGGGATGGATTTCCGATAGAACTCAGATGCTCTGATTTTCTTGCCCAGAAACCGGATCGGCTTTTTGACATGCTTGTGGCTAATCCTCCGTATGTTCGCCACCACCATATTGATAACGAAACAAAAGTCAAGCTCCAAAACGAGATACTTCGTAAGACTGGCATCAGGATTTCCGGCCTAGCAGGACTTTACTGCTACTTTATGATGCTTTCTTCTGCATGGCTAAAAGAAGGAGGTGTCTCTTGTTGGCTAGTTCCTAGTGAGTTTATGGATGTCAATTACGGAGAAGCTGTTAAACGTTATCTTCTGCAAAATGTAGAACTGCTACATATTCACCGATTCAATGCCGACGATTTGCAATTTGCCGATGCCTTGGTTAGTTCATGCATTGTCATTTTTAGAAACAATAGACCTGCTGAAAAGCATAAGATACAATTCACACTTGGCGGTAATATAACTGCTCCTGAGATTGTTAAGATGGTGAGCATACAACAATTAAAGGCAGATCAAAAGTGGACTAATCTATTCACACAAGAAATCCAACATGATGAGCATCAAGCAAAACTCGGTGATTTCTTTACAGTAAAGCGCGGTATTGCCACAGGCGACAACGATTTCTTTATCCTTGATAAGGAAACTATAGAACGTTACGAAATTCCTCAGCAATTTTTGCGCCCGATTCTTCCAAGCCCACGTCATATTAAGAGTGACCGCATTAAGAGTGACAATGGCATGCCTGTTGTACAGCACCAACAATTCCTATTCTGCTGTAGTTTACCTGAGAGCGTCCTAAAAGAGAAATACCCCAAAGTGTGGGAGTATGTTTGTCTTGGCTATGAGCGGGGGGTACAAAAAGGCTATATCTGTAGTCGCAGGACGCCATGGTATTCATGTGAAGAGCGAGAACCTGCTGCTATTGTTGTGCCATATATGGGACGATCAGAAACGAGTAATCGTCTTTTCCGTTTTATATTAAATACCTCTAAAGCCATCACTACCAACGTTTATCTATTGCTTTACCCGAAGCCACAATATGCCCATTGCATTAAGGATGAGAATGTGTTGGAAGAAATTTGGCATGAACTAAATGCTATTCCAACGGAAACACTTTCTCGTAATGGGCGTTTCTATGGAGGGGGTCTTCGAAAGATGGAACCAAAGGAGTTGATGCAAACACCTGCTAAAGGTATTGCAGATTTATTGGTAGGCAGAAGAGAGTATCAGCAATTATCGCTTTTTGGATAATGACAGATGAGGTTATAGTTGATCATGGAAGGTGATTTTCTAACCTATGCAATCGATTCTCATGGGAAGATGGTCTATATTGAAGATGTTCCTAATGGTCTAGCATGTAATTGCAGATGTCCCCAATGTCATGAGCCTTTAATCGCCAGAAATGGCGGTGAGATACGAGAGCACCATTTTGCCCACGTGAGTGGAAGTGAGTGTGAAGGTGCATACGAAACGGCATTCCATCTGTTGGCAAAGGAAATTATCAGTCAGGAAAAGTCAGTCATGGTGCCAGAATACCGGCATAACACAAGGAATGACGTTGATGACGATGAGTGCCAGGACTTTGAAATAATTCCATCGGAGCAAATGCATTTTGAAAGTATCGAAGTCGAAGAACGCAACGATGCATCTGATATCCAGCCTGATTGTGTGGGAGTTACCAAAGATGGTCTACGAGTTTTGATAGAGATATTTGTCACTCATCGTGTTGATAAGGATAAGAAGAGGAAAATTCTGAGACATGGAATGAACTGCGTAGAGATTAGAGTTCCACGCAACATTCCTTTGGATAGGGAGCGCTTAACGCAGTATCTTCTTAATGACAGAAAGAATAGGAATTGGGTAAATTACCCTTTTGCAGACAAACTTGTAGAAGACCGAAAGGAAAGCAGGGAAAAGCAGGAAATTGTTGATTTCCGTAATAAACATCCTGAATGCAAAGCCATCTTCATAGAAAAATGTTGGAATTGTAATGAGCATGAATTACAAGCAGATGAAGTATATCGGACATTTATCGCCTCATATCAAGATCGGATACTTAACTGGGCTGTCCCCATCTTGAAACTTCCTCCACAGGCCATCATTGATCAAGAAATAGGGGTAAACTATACAAATTACAACCGCATAGCTTATGTGCGATATAACTATCGAAATTATTATATCTACCCTAAAGGAAATGTGTTCGAGAATGAAGAACACAAACGAAGATGTCATGCTACCTATAGGCTCTTTAAGGAGTTATATGACTTTTGTCAGAATTATGTAAATGCAAAAGAATGTCACGACTATTGTTCATTCCATAAGGCTTGCTTCGAATATCGTGGACAAAGATATGTGTTTTGTAGCAATAAGAAGATGCACAATTCAACTTAGTAATAATTGTTTGTCATTTGTTTCGAATGGCGAAATTACTAAAAATAGTTTGAAATCAGCAACTTTTCTCCCTTACCTGCAATAAGGTGTGGGATTTTTAGTATCTTTGCACTCCAATTACAATTTTGAGGTTTCATTTTTTTTATAGATGTAGAAGGTATGCCGATATTTGCATTTTATGATTTTAGGATTGGACAGCGAAAAGACGATGAGGTTGACATGTTTAAGGTTCAAGAAGAGGATAACCAACCCCAAAAGCATTATGATTCGCCTGAAGCCTGCTTCGGGAGTTTTTTCAAAACAGGTGGCAAGTTGTCGCTGAACGTGTTGAGGGAGAAGGGGAAAGGCAAGGAGAAAACTGTAGAATGGGAACCTTTTGAGAATGACGTACTGATGGTGGCTGACGATGTGATACTAATGACTATCGAAAATAACAAGGTTAAGCACACTACCAACAAAAAGAAAGACGTGCCACATGAGCATCATCCTTATTGTCACGTGGTGATTGACAATCGACCAGGACATCATGTGATGGCTGTAGTGAAGAATTCGGCTTTCGACAATAAGCCTGACAAAGTATGTGGCATACTCCATCAGGCATTCAACAGCCCGACTATTCTTGGGCAGTATCATTTGCAAATTGAGTTTATCAAGCGACAGAGGAAGAAAAACGAATTCTGGCCTGTGGTGAATGATATCCGAAGTATATTCAAGGATAGTGTGCGTCAGATTCGCATGGATTTTTCGGGCAAGGATGCAGATGTTGATTCTAATCCAAATGATGTGGTGGCCATGATGTGCTCGCTGGCCAGAAAATCAGCATCTACGGCTGCTGTCACTCTGAATGCCGAGGGTGAAGAGGTGAAACTGGATGAACTTCACGAAGATCTGACAAACATGGCAAATATCTGCCTGACACAGAAGGGCTATGACTTGACTGTGAAATTCCGTACCTTTGGTCTCTATCGCTATGGAGCTGACATCGTAGCCCAATTTGGTGTGGAAGACGAAGTGATAGAAGAGTTTGAAGGCGGTGTCAAGAGAATGAACTTTGAGAATCCCAATGGCAGCTTTGCCTTAATAGATTGGCTCGACCGCATGCAGGAACTATTAAAGACATATGGAGATGAAATACCTGTTCAGAAAGGCAATAAGCGACGCCGTAGAAGATAAGTACGGTGATGACCGTATATACGAGGCTCTGAGAATTCCCTGCATTGCGCAGATGAATGAATCGGAAGAATTTGCCCTGCATCCCAGCGACTTGTTCTATCATACGCTCTTTACAATTGACGAGATGAAGGCGTGGAGCGTTGCAGATGCCAAGAAGTATATCAGTAATGCCCTGTGGGATGACTTGTATAGTTGCTTTAGGGAGAATGGCGGTGTATATTCAAAAGATGATCTGAATAAGGCCGTGGCCGAGGTGATGTATTCTGTGGCCATGCTCCTGACGTGGAGTGATCTTCCCAATTTCATTCCCTTGGCAGGTACAATGATCTATCAGATAGAAATGCACTTGCCTGGCTATACTGATGAGGTGCACAAGAAATTCGATGATAGCTTTGACATGCAGGACGCAGATGCATTTCGGAAGTATCTGGCCGTTTATTTGGTTTCAGACGAGCAGATATCAGAGGACATCAATGTGATGATAGACGAGATAGGCTTGAATGATAAGGCTTCTGTCGTTGAATCTCCGGTTAAGGAGGTAGAAGGCAAATCTGGAAGTCTTACCATCAGCCAACTTGTTATCTTATTCTCTTCTTTGCTAAACGTCAGCCTCGATCCAACTTTTGACAACCAAAGTAGTTTGGCTACTTTCATCGCTCGTGTGTCAGGCAAAGAATTTGAAAGCATTAGACAGAAGATTATGGGCCTTGCCAAGGACAAGAAGCCCACTAAGCAAACCAAGAAAGACGCAGAGGTTGTGGCAAAGATGCTGGATACCTACAATCCCAAGTTAGCCGGCGAAATTAGAGACCGATATATAGACGATTGATAAGTTTGTAGTACTACACAACCACTACAGAAGTACTACACCATTATTACCTTTGTCCCCAGATTCCAAAATGGAGTCTGGGGCTTTTCGTTTATGCCCCTTTATTAACCCGGGTTGAGTGAGAATCTCATGAGGTAAGGCTGCGCAGCGTTCTTCGAAACTCACAAAACTCAAACAAAATGAAGATCATAATTGAGAAAGGTGATTCGGTAGAGAAGGTAAAGATGGCTGAGGCATTGCTGGCTAATGGGCTGGTGAGTGCCATTGAGAGGGCCGAAGTGAAGGTTGACGTGGTCAGCAAGTCGAACGAAGAGGTGGCAGCGGCTGTTGCCGAGGTTACACGGTTGTTTGGTGTGGGTGCTCAGTGGACGGCTGTCTATAGGGTGTTGGTTGACTTCTGTGGTTGGGATAGCGATGTGGCAGCATTCTGCCGTCGCATGAACCTTATTATTAAAGATGTGAAGGTCTCGTTTGAATGTAACTATCAGGCTATCCAAAAACCGCTGGCGGCTAATGGTATACTTCGCAAGGATTTTAAGGCCTGGCAGAAGTATCGTGCTCCGAAGGGTGACCGGGTGTTTCCAAGACAGTTGTTTATAGCCGAAAAGTTGCTGAAATTACTTTCAATCAATGCTTAAATTTACGATGCGTCAGTGAAAATTACTATCTGAAAGTAATCAAATACAACCCCTTGGTTTTTGCCCTACCTTTGCATCGTCGAAAGGACATAAGGGCCCGAGACACAACGGAAGTTTAACAATTAAAATTTAAGAAAAGATGAAGAATCTGAAATTTACAAAGAAAACAAGAAAGGCTATGGTAGGTGCAATGGCTACGATGGCAGTAATGGACAACCTTTGCGGCAGAGAGTTTACGAACTCGATAGCAAGGTGTGTGATGAAACTGAGTACAGAAGACCGCTTGACATTCTGGAATCTGGTGAACATCAGCATGAACCCGAACAAGAACACTCACGTGTGGTACGGCAAGAAATGTTGCCATCCGGCAATGGTGATGTTGGTCATGAAAGTGCAAGAACTGATTCTGGAACAGATGAAGATTCGTAAGGCTAATCATTAATAAGGTATATAAGACTATGGCAAGAAGATTTGGATTGATAATCGGTGGGCGTTCAACGCAGCCCTATATAGCCAACGAGGCACGCAGGCAAATGGCACTGATGAACAAATGCAAAATGAACCGAGGAAGCAAAGGAGTAGCGCGCTCGGCGACGTCAGGAGACGCTTGCCTAAGCAAGAACCAGCCTTTCTACGTAAAATTTCTTAATCGCTAACACAAGTTTAATCTGAGCTGAATGCGAGTGAGGGAAGTCTCGCGAGTGAAAATGGCCAAATTTCAGCACTTGCTTCATCTCGCAAATTCAATCAGATTTATGCAGAACGAATTCAAGAAGCAGCTGTTGCTGCAAAACGTCCAGATGGACGGCAGTGTGAACTTCAACGTGAATGGTAACATTACCATCATCCCATGCCCGTGGGAAGACGAGAAGGAGGTAACTAACGGTGAGTGTGTAAGCTATGAGGGCGGCATCAAGGTAGAGCCCAACGGACTGACAAGAGTGACAAGATGGAACCGGGGTTCAAGAGGACCTCTCCACGAGACGCTCTTTGAGACTCCTCACGGAGCGGTGAAGATGACACGCCCTCAAATACGTCCCAGCGATGGTCGCCGACGCATCAACGAGGAGTACATCTACGTCACCTTCAAGTTCCCGAAGAAATACGGGCTGGCTCTGACCAAGGCTCTCTATGAGGAAGAGGCTGACCAGATTATGTCTTACTTTAAAACCAGAAAGGAGGAAACTGTATGGAGCAAATGAAATGGCTAATAGCTATCAATCCGCGACAGAACAAGGAGCAAACAAGGGCATTCGTAAAAGAATGCCCGCTCCAAGACTATGATTCTCTTACGAAGTCACCAAGATTGAAGCAGTTGGAGCAGCGCATCAACGGCACTCAGGATGAAGAAAAGCAGCGCAAGTTAAAGGGCTGGTTGCCGTTCCGCTGTCCGCATTATACCAAGTATCGTGATGACTATCGGGATCGTGAACATATCGTTGCCGAGAGTTTCACTTGGCAGACTTGCATCGATATTGATGACCCTGAGTTGGTGGAGAAAGCCAACCAGATGTCTGAAAAACTCGATGTTGAGATAGGTGGACGTTGGCAGGGCTTGATGCTCCATAAGGATTACTCTATCCGTCGCAAACTGCACATCGATATTCGTCTGCCATTAGGTATGACGGTGCCCGAGGCGCAACGTGAGTATTGTAAGGCTCTTGGTGTAGCTTGCGATACAAGTTGTTTTACCCCTGAGAGGTTTATCTACATCTCGCCAGCCGATTTTGAAATCTATCGTGCCGATGGTTGGTACCAGCAACTTTCTGAGGAAGAGGTGGCTCAGCGTCGCAAGGCCTATACAGATAGAGGACTCTCGATAGATGGTCGTACTGAGGATGGATCGTACTATGACCCAGGGGATGATGGTGATGCACCAACACCTGCACCCGTAGCACCTGCCGTTACTCCCGATGCCCCAGCAGAGAAGGTTGAAACCAAATTTCCGCAAGAGTTCAAGGGCGTGCCTTATACCTCTGTTATATGTGAGTACTGGCGCAGAACTGGAGGTGAGCCTTCAGAGGGTGAGCGTAATAAGCGACTCCATCAGTTGGCGGCTAACCTGAGAGCTATCTGCGATAATAACGAAGAGTGGATGCTGGAGGTGATGCCCCGATTCGGGCTGTCGGTCGTAGAGATGAAGAGCATCATCCACTCGGCCTGCAAGGAACCCACCAAGGGTTCACGATTGATTGACCAGATAGTGAATGCGCTGGATATGGGGATTTCCTCAGATGAAATCGAGGATGCCGAGGCCGTTCAGGCTGAGACTGGCGTGAAAGTCAATGTCAAAGCCCTGCCAATCGGTTTGAAAGAATCGCTGGCAGGTGTGCCAGTGTCGATGCACATGCCTGTGCTCTGCGGGGTTCTGCCGATAGCTGCGGCTTATGCCGACCAAGTGCAGATTCAGTATTGTGACGGCAACTTGCAGCACTTGGGGTTGATGTCTATCATCCGAGGTGAACAGGCTTCTAACAAATCGGTTGTCAAAAATGCCGTTGATGTCTGGAAACGTCAGTTCGATGAAGAGGATGCCTTGGCTCGTAAGCGTGAAGAGGAATGGAAGGAACGTAAGAAAGGCCGCAAAGCCAATGAAAAGGCTCCCGAAGACCCGCACGTTTTGATAAGGATGGTGCCGGTGACGGTCTCGTGTTCGACTTTGCTCAAGCGTTTCAAGAATGCCCAGGGGCATACTCTCTACAGCTTTGGTGAGGAACTCGACACTCTCCGAAAAACCAACGGTGCCGGCAGCTGGAGTTCGAAATATGACATCTATCGCCTGAGCTTTGACAAAGGTGAGTGGGGGCAGGATTACAACTCGGATGCCGCAGAGTCGGGAGTCGTGAAAGTCGCCTATAACTGGACGATGCTCGGAACCAACGGGGCCATGAGGAAGTGCTTCAAGTCGGACAATATCGAGAATGGTCTTTCTTCTCGAATATTGGTAGCCGAAATGCCTGACAGCAGTTTCGCGAAGATGCCCAAGTTTGGCCGTCGTTCAGCAGAGGATGAAGCCAAGATCCAGGAGGCTGTGACCCGCCTGCGTTCGTTCTCTGGTCTGGTTGACACCCCTCGTTTACGTCGTGCCATCGAAGAGTGGGTAGAAGCCAAACGTGTAGAAGCAGCCAAAGACATCGACCACGTAAAGGATACTTATCGTAAGCGTGCTGCCGTGATAGGCTTCCGTTGTGGGGTTATCTTCCATCTGTTGAGTGGCTGTGTCCGAGAGTCAAAAGCTTGTCTTGACTTCGCTCTGATGATGGCTGAGTACTGCCTGATGGAGCAGATCAAAACTTTCGGTGAGGCTCTGCTAAGTCAGTATGTCGATGTCAGTGAAGAGTGCCAGCGATATGGAGTCAACCACTCCGTGTTCGACCAACTTGCACCGACCTTCACCATCGATGATCTCCGGGCCCTGAAGCGCGGCTATTGCTCAGAAACATCCATGCGTATGATCATCTCCCGCTGGATGCGAGACGGATGGATAAGCAAGACCGACCGTCACCACTGGAGTAAACGACAAGTAGGCTCGCAGCCGAAAACGTAACAAAGTAACTTTGTAACAATGTAACATTAAGGCCATTCAAGTAAGTTTGACGGCACTCATTTAATCACAAATTTAAGTACATTCAAGATTATGGAACTGATATTAGAACGTATAGCAAAACGCAAGACCTATACCATCGGTAGGCTCTACATTCAGAGACGTGTGGATGATGAGTACCTGGCAGGAACGGAGAACCAGTATTTCTGCGACACCCTCGAACCCACATGGCGCGACTATAAGAACGGTGCCTACAAGGTGAAAGGCCATTCGGCCATCCCCGAAGGCCGCTACCCCGTGGTCATCACCTGGAGTCCGAAGATGAAGCAATGGCTGCCCATCCTGCTCGGCGTGCCGAAATTCGAGGGCATCCGAATCCATGCGGGCAACACCGCCAACGATACCGAAGGCTGCATCCTCGTTGGCAAGAACCCTGCGATTGAGCGAGAGAAGGCGGAGTTTACTTCGGCTTCCGAGCGTGAGCAGGGTCGACCAGAGGTCAACCGAGAAGTAGGCAAGGTGCTCGACAGCCGCATCTGGGTCCAACGCCTGAAGCGTAAGATAGTCGAGGCCAAGGACAAAGGCGAGGCCGTATGGCTGACTGTCAAGTAAACGGCTGCTGGTCTTGAGGGAGCCTCGTGAACAGACGGCAACGGCTGCGGCCTAAGGTTCCCCCCAAAGTAAACATTCACAACATGGAGCCTCGAAAAATCATGGGATTGAGCTCACCCGAGCCTTGATTTCAGACTTTTTCGGGGTTCTTTGTTCACATTTTCTTCCCGAAAGGCTTTTCTATCGAAAAAAATAGCTAAATTTGCAGTGGATATGACAAAAGTGACAAACAGAGAGAACAGATATGACTAACGGAGTATTGCTTTGGGTGGACGATGAGATAGAACAGCTGAGGGCACACCTGCTGTTCCTCGAGAAGAAAGGCTATGAGGTGGTGACGGTGAGCAACGGCACCGACGCCATAGAGGAGTGTCAGAACCGATCGTTCGACCTGGTGCTGCTGGACGAGCAGATGCCGGGACTGTCGGGGCTCGAGACGCTGCAACGCATCAAGGAGCTGCAGCCGTCATTGCCAGTGGTGATGGTGACTAAGAGCGAGGAGGAGAACATCATGGAGCAAGCCATCGGACAGAAGATAGCCGACTACCTCATCAAGCCCGTCAACCCCAACCAGATACTGCTGACACTGAAGAAGAACATTCACCGCCGCGAGATTGAGACAGAGGTGACGCAAAGCCAGTACCAGCAGAATTTCTCACAGATAGCCATGCAGATACAGGATTGCCGCACGTGGCAGGACTGGCAGGAAATGTACCGCAGGCTGGTGCACTGGGAACTGCAGCTCAGCTCGACCGACAGCAGCATGACCGAGATGTTGCAGATGCAGAAGGAAGAGGCCAACCTGGGGTTTGCAAAGTTCGTGAAGAAGAACTATCTGGCTTGGCTGGACCCCAATGCCAAGGCCGGCAACGACAGACCGCTGATGTCGAACAAGGTGTTCAAGGAGAAGGTGTTCCCACTGCTCAACGAGAAGAAGAAGGTGATGATGGTGGTGATGGACAACTTCCGATATGACCAGTGGCGCATGCTGTCGCACGAGATTGGCGACCTGTTCGAGATTGACGAAGACCTCTATTTCTCCATCCTGCCCACCGCTACGCAGTATGCACGCAACGCCATCTTCTCGGGACTGATGCCCGACCAGATAGCACGTATGTTCCCCGATCTGTGGGTCGACGAGGACGAGGACGAGGGCAAGAACCTCAACGAGGAGCCCCTCATCCGCACACAGATAGAACGCTACCGACGCCACGACACATTCTCGTACTACAAAGTGAACACTTCGCAGGATGCCGAGAAGCTGCTGGGGCAGATGAACCAGATGGAGAAGAACGACCTGAACGTGGTGGTGTTCAACTTCATCGACATGCTGAGCCACGCACGCACCGAAAGCCGCATGGTGCGCGAACTGGCCAACAACGAGAGCGCATACCGCAGCATCACACTCTCGTGGCTGAGACACTCGGTGATCAGCGACTTCTTCCGACAGCTGGCACAGAAGGACTATACGGTGCTCGTGACCACCGACCACGGCAGCATAAGGTGTACGAAGCCGGTGAAGATTGTAGGCGACCGCAACACCAACACCAACCTGCGCTACAAGCTGGGCAAGAACTTAGGGTACGACTCGAAGGAACTCTTTGTCATCAAAGAGCCGCAGAAGGCTTTCCTGCCCGCACCCAACCTGTCGACAAGCTACGTATTTGCCACAGGCGACTCATTCTTTGCCTATCCCAACAATTACAACTACTATGTCTCCTACTATCGTGACACGTTCCAGCATGGAGGCATATCGATGGAGGAGATGATCATACCGCTGATCACCATGAAAGGAAAGAAAAGATAAAAGGACACGCGCGTGGCTTCTCATGTTTTCAGAAGCTATTGCTTAGCCAAAAAAATGAAGAATATGGAAATCATCATCAAGGATATAGAGAGCATTGGCAAGGCTTCAAGGCAGTTTGTCAATGAGATAGGCAGCCACAAGGTGTTTGCCTTCTACGGCACGATGGGAGCAGGCAAGACCACATTCATCAAAGCCGTGTGCGAGGTGCTGGGCGTGAAGGATGTGATCACATCGCCTACCTTTGCCATTGTCAACGAGTATGAATCAGACAACGGCCCCATATTCCACTTCGACTTCTACCGCATCAAGAAGCTCGAAGAGGTCTACGACATGGGTTACGAGGACTATTTCTACAGCGGCTCGCTCTGCTTCATCGAGTGGCCCGAACTGATAGAAGACCTGCTGCCTGAAGATGCCGTGAGGGTGACCATCACAGAGCTGCCAGGCGGCATGCGTAAAATCGAGGGGATCATGGGGAGATCACTGGGGACAGGTTGTTTGAAGTGATCACTGGGGACAGGTTTTTGAATGAATTCACCGAATTCACTTCAAAAACCTGTCCCCATGATCTCAAAAACCTGTCCCCATGATCTCTTTAATCGTTTTTTTATCGTATCTTTGCAACCGAATTCTAATAAACAATTATATGTGTACAGTTACATTATCATACGACCAGAACAATGCGCTTGCCCGTCGTAAGCTTGCTGCACTACTGGCAACGGGCCTCTTTTCCCAGCTGTCTACCGATGATGCTGAGCCTACACCAGAGGCCATAGAGGCACACCGTCAGGAGAGGGAAGTGTTTCTTAACCACTCCAAAAAGAGTATGTCCAATATCATTGCTCGTTACTTATGAAGTACCATCAAAGAGATATTGTCGAGGTGAATTTCCTATTCCCAGACGGAACGCATAAACCTCATCCAGCCATCATTGTTTCCAATGATACCCTCCAAGAGGATGAGGATGGCCTGCTTTATCTTGTTCTGATCTCATCGAATGATAAGATCAACCCTCAGTACTCATATCCGCTATCAGACGAGATGCTAGTTGATCATACGTTTGCAAAGCCTAGTCTTGTGAAATGCCAGATTATAGCCGGATATGTTGAACGGGACATCTACAGGCGACTCGGCTCCATCAAGGAAAAATATTTCAATGAGATAGTCGACAAAACCATAGAATCGATTTTCTAACAAGTGACACGCAGGTTCGTCGTCACTCGACTGCTTCTTCCTGGGAGAAAAAACTCAAGATTCTCTTGGTTTTTCGCTCACTTATTCGTACCTCTGAGCTACGCTCGAAAGTACTCACGTTCGGAAAAACTCAAATAAATTTGGTTTTTCGCTCACTTATTCGTACCTCTGAGCTACGCTCGAAGGTACTCACGTTCGGAAAAACTCAAATAAATTTGGTTTTTCGCTCACTTATTCGTACCTTTGCACCCGTTTTCAAAGATAAAAGGTAAAAAGGACAAAAAAGTAAGGGCCCAACAACAATGCAAGACATCAGAAACATAGCCATCATTGCCCATGTAGACCACGGCAAGACAACCCTCGTAGACAAGATGATGCTCGCTGGCAATCTATTCCGCGAAGGACAGAACCTCAGCAGCCAAGTGCTCGACGCCAACGACCTGGAGCGAGAACGAGGCATCACCATCCTCTCGAAGAACGTCAGCATCATGTGGAAGGGCGTAAAGATCAACATCATCGACACCCCGGGACACTCTGACTTCGGTGGAGAGGTGGAACGTGTGCTCAACATGGCCGATGGCTGTCTGCTGCTGGTCGATGCCTTCGAGGGGCCCATGCCTCAGACGCGATTCGTGCTGCAGAAAGCCCTGCAGATAGGACTTAAACCAATTGTGGTGGTCAACAAGGTGGACAAACCCAACTGCCGGCCCGAGGAGGTCTACGAGATGGTGTTCGACCTGATGTTCTCACTCAACGCCACTGAGGACCAGCTGGACTTCCCCGTGGTGTATGGATCGGCCAAGAACGGCTGGATGGGCGAGGACTGGAAGACTCCCACCGACAACATCACCTATCTACTGGACAAGATTGTGGAGGTGATACCTGCTCCGCAGCAGATAGAGGGTACACCTCAGATGCTCATCACATCGCTCGACTACTCAAGCTACACTGGACGCATAGCCGTGGGTCGTGTGCACCGCGGACAGCTGAAGGACGGGCAGCCCGTTACCATCTGCCATCGCGACGGATCGAAGGAGAAGACGAAGATCAAGGAACTGCATACATTCGACGGAATGGGTCACGTGCGCACCCAGGGTGTGGACTGCGGCGACATCTGTGCCGTTATCGGACTGGAGAAGTTTGAAATCGGCGACACCATCTGCGATGCCGAGAACCCCGAGGCACTGCCTCCCATTGCCATCGATGAACCCACCATGTCGATGCTCTTCACCATCAACGACTCACCGTTCTTCGGAAGGGACGGCAAGTTTGTGACCTCACGCCACATCAACGACCGGCTGGAGAAGGAACTGGAGAAGAACCTCGCCCTGCGCGTAGAGCGTTTCGAGGACTCTACCGACCGATGGATTGTTTCAGGACGTGGCGTGCTGCACCTCTCCGTGCTCATCGAGACCATGCGCCGCGAAGGCTATGAACTGCAGGTGGGACAGCCCCAGGTCATCTACAAGGAGATTGACGGCAAGAAGTGCGAGCCCATTGAGGAACTGACCATCAACGTGCCCGACGAGTTTGCCTCGAAGATGATCGACATGGTGACACGCCGCAAAGGCGAAATGACCTTGATGGAGAGTCAGGGCGAGCGCACCAACATTGAGTTCGACATACCCTCGCGCGGCATCATAGGACTGCGCACCAACGTGCTCACTGCCAGCCAGGGAGAAGCCATCATGGCTCACCGATTCAAGGAGTACCAGCCCTACAAGGGTGAGATAGAGCGTCGTGTGAACGGCTCGATGATAGCCCTGGAAACCGGTACGGCCTATGCCTATGCCATTGACAAGCTGCAGGACCGAGGCAAGTTCTTCATTGACCCGGGCGAAGAGGTGTATTACGGACAGGTGGTGGGCGAGCATGTCCACGACAACGACCTGGTGATCAACGTCTGCAAGGCTAAGCAACTGACCAACGTACGTGCCAGCGGCAGCGACGAGAAGGCACGCGTCATTCCCAAGACGGTGATGTCGCTGGAGGAGTGTCTGGAGTACATCAAGGAAGACGAGCTGGTAGAGGTAACCCCCAAGGCCATGCGTATGCGAAAGATCATCCTTGACCACGATCAGCGCAAGAAAGCCAACAAGTCATAACTGAAGAGGGAATCATAGGGACAGGGAATCATGGGGACAGGTTTTTGAAGTGAATTCGCAGAATTCATTCAAAAACCTGTCCCCGTGATTCCTATGATTCCCGCTCAGCTGCGGCTCACTTGCAAGCCGCTGGCCGAGAGTGCCATATCCACAAAGCGGGCACGGGCATTGGGACGGTTGTCGGACAATGTCTGTTTGATGCGTGCAGCAGCCTCAGGATCCTTGGCCACCATATAGAGATAGCCGCCACCGCCAGCTCCGGGTAGCTTGTAGCCCAGGCAATAGTCGTCTATCAGCCTCGTCAGCTGCTCTATAGCCGGAGGGTTCGTACCATTGTCTATCTGCTGGTTCTGCTGCCATGTACGCCTAATGAGCCGTCCCGTCTGCAAGAAGTCCTGCCGCTGAATGGCTTCATACATCTCCATGGTATGCTCCTTCATCTGACGTAGTTTCAGCAGCTGGTCGTGATGGTTGAGGAACATGCGCCGTACAATCTCTGCCAGGATATGCTTCGCTGTCCGCGTGACTCCCGTATAGTACAGCAGATGGCAAGGCTGGTACTCGGCTTGGGTGAAGATGTTGTCAGGCAGCCAGCGCACAATAGGACTCTGGTTGAAGCCACGCTGTGTCTGCAGCAGCTTCACACCTCCCAGCACACCGCCGAACTGATCCTGCCAGCCTCCACCCGTAGTGAGCAGCTGCTCGAGGATGAGCGTACGGTGGCCTATCTCGTTCTTGTCCCACGCCAGCGAACAGAAGTCATTCACAGCCCCCAGCACCGTAGAAGCCAGGATGCTGCTCGTACCCAGTCCGCTACCTGCAGGTATGGCTGAGAGCAACGTCAGTTCTATGCCACAGCCGAATGCCTCTAACTGGGCACGCAGCGACGAGTAACGCTCCTTGGAGAACTCAGGCAGGAAACCTGCCAACGACAATGCTGCCTTGGGAATGGAGAACGGAGAGCCTACCTTATTATATTGTGCCAGCTGCTCGTAGGTATCGATGATCTCAATGGCACCAAGGTCAATGCTGCGCAGCACGATGTGAGGCTCGTGGCAGGGTTTCACATAGGTCTGCAAAGGGGGCTGCCCGTTCAGCTCGATGGCAATGTTGATGACGCTTCCTCCTTCCATGAGGCAATAGGGCGGTGTATCGGTCCATCCACCAGCCAAATCGATCCGTACGGGTGAGCGTCCCCACACAATCTGATCATCATAGACCGACTTGCAGGGAGACTGCTTTTCTGTCAGCACAGTCTCGGTCAGGCCTTCACGCAACAAGGCAAATGCCTGGTCGCTGTCGGAACGGAACATGGCATCGCTGATACGTGTCAGCAGGGGGGCTTCCTCCGAGACAGGAGGCGGCAACGTCAACCCGTCTTGCTTGAAACGGGCTGCCACGTCGGCCAAGTCCAGCTGGTAGAACACACTGTGCTCCCAATTGCGTGCCAACGTGGGCAGGTTGTCGTTCTGGAACACTCGCCGCTGAGCCACCAGTCGCCGCAGGTTGGCTTGGTTGCTGATGTCCTCGGCAGAAAGTAAAAGATACTCGCCGTCGGACGGCAGATGGTCAATGGAGGACAATACCGGGAATTGCTTCCGCTGCTGTTCCTCTCCCGCAAAGCGGTCGTCCATGTGGTAGCGCCGCAGGCAGTACTCTGTCTCACCGATAGGCACCACGTCGATGCACTCGCCAGGCTGCAGCGTAAGGTGCCAGTCGTTCTGAGGCACACCCGTCACTATATTGTCGTGAGTGAGCTGCCAGTGCTCACCTATGTAGCTGTTCTCTATCCAGATATTGGTATTCTCTTCCGTGAACTTGATCTTCGTGATGGCGTTCTGTACAAAGATACTGGGATGGGGTTTCAGGTCATGGTGCATGATACGCCGCTGGTCACCCACCAAGTTCTGGACGGCCAACGTGGAGGATATCATCTCGTGCGATGTCCCATAATGGTAGAACTCACCACCCGTCAAGGGCACTACCGCCACCGTCAGCTCCTTCAGCTCGGCATCTTCTATGACCGGCTCTGTACCCAGGGAGCATCCGAATTCTCCGTAGAGGTCATACTCCTTGAGGGAGGAGGAAGAAGAAGAAGATGTGCTACGCTCCGCCAGCAGCTTTACCGCACGGTCCGACAACAGCCACACACCGATGTCGGTCAGATAGTAGTGATCCTTCATCAGTCCCTTCAGCGTGCTCACAGCAGGCTTCTGAAGCATCTGCTTCAGCACCTGAGGCGTACGCCGTGAACTGACGAACACTCCGTGGTTCCTGGCCACAGAAGCATCGAGCCACAATCCGTAGCACACCACATCGGCATCGGGTACTGGGGGCAGCGGCTGCGTGGTACGTATATACACATCGCCGCTCACCACCATCGTATGAATGGAGTCGGGCGACATGCTCATCAGCTGTTCATAGAGCGGCAGCTGCAGGTCAAGCAGCGTCTGTCCGATACGCTGACCACGTTCCCATCGGAACACGGGTATCGGGGTAAGTACTTTGCCCGATGGTGCATACGACGGCAACCGGCGGCTTTGTCCACCAGCGTGTATCAGTATGCGTTTCTCCTTGCAGAGCCAATCCTCGAACGACGAGGAACTGAGAGAAGCCTCGTTTTGGAATGCCTGCTGCAGCAGCCAGGTTGTACCGCCACCGCTGCCCAGCTTGTGGCCTATGGGGTCGTTGGTACAGAAGTATTCTTCGTGGCTGAAACCCGTAACATCGTGGAAACAGTCCACCAGATTGGGAGGTAAGGATAGTAGTTTCTTCATCGTTATTGTAACTTATGTGTGCTGTTCAGCTTCTTGTAGACATCGCGGAGAGAGGTTACCGTACCAACGTTCCCGGGAAAGATGATGTAAGGGAATCCCTGGGACGTCATGACACACGGGACGCTGTTCTCCACTTGTCCCATCACTCGTGCAACGCTGATACCCAGGCCTTTGGTCAGAATGTCGTGGCTGGTGATGCCCCCCTTTCCTACCAGATAGGCCGGCGTAAAAGGAAGCCGACGCACCAGCTCTACCAGGAAACGGCTGATTTGCTGACCCAGATGCTGACGTTGGTCTGTATCGGCAAGTCGGACCTCCTGGCGCGAAGTATAGATGACGGGAGTAAGATGGTTCTCCACTACCTGCCGAATGGTGTCTGTCGTACTGAGCATCAGGGCATCGGCATCATCGAGTATGCGCTGCACATCAACCTCTATGGCGCAGGTCCCTTCTGCCTGCAGCAGACAGTCGAGTTGGGCGGTGGTCATCTTGACATGACTGCCCACAACAAAGCACCCCACCCCACTCTGCTTCAGCATGTCGCCGTCCAACAGAGGTTTGTCGGCAATACCGCTGATGACCTTGGGCAACGAAGACGAACTGCGTATCACTACCGAGCAAGGTGCTTCTGCATGACCTTCCGCACAAGCAGGAAGTGCCGCATACCACTCACTCCACCATCGGCGCAGCTCTTCGTAGGACTGGGCATTCACAATCTCGTAGTCATCAGGATCGGCACCCTTTTCCTTGATATAGTCGCGAAGTACGCTGGTATGATAGGCAAACACGTTGTCGCGGGCAAACTCGGTCTCGCTGACAGGAACCAGCCGTTGGCCGTCGTGCATGTAGTGGACGCCGTCAATGGTGAAACGCCCTGCCTCGATGAAGGCTGGACAGAAAGGAGTCTTAGGGTACACTGGCAAGCCGTTTTCAGACAGCACCCGCCGCATGACGTCAGTCTCCAAAGGGAAATGACCCCGCAGGCAGGAGTCCGATCGGCTCACGACAATCAGACGGTAGCCGAAGTCACGGTTCACCCTCACCACCATCTCCAGGGCCTCGCGTGTCACTCTTCCGGCTTCTTCGCGGGTCATGGCACGGGTATTGGTCAGTATGTAGAAGAAAGGCTGCGCATCCTGAAATCCCTGCCGCACACTCTCCTCGTCCCACTTCGTCATCAGCAGGCAGCCGTGAACGGTCTGAATACCTGTAGGATCGTCATCAAGCACTACCAGCTGCCACCTCATGCCTTCAGTATTCATCTCACTCATCGCTGTTCACTGCTTGATATGCTGAATGGCACGAGCCTCAGCAGGAGTGGCAGGCTCGCATCCCATCATGCGAATCAGGGCTACCAGCCGATCAACAAGCTCGGCATTGGTATGGGCTCGCTGGCCGGGAGCATAGTAGAAACTGTCTTCAAACCCCACACGTACTGCCGATGCCCCCATGCCGATGGCACAGGCCAGCATGGAGAAGTCCTTCATGGAATCGTGGGTGATGCCCCATGTCGTACCTGGCTCCATCAGCGAACAAAGCATGGCGAGGTTCCTGCCGGTGGCCGAGAGGTTGGACGAATTGCCCGGTCCCACACAGAAGTTGTAATGGAGCGGCCTATGCAGCACGCCTTCATCGGCCAGACGCGTAGCACACTCCACATGGCTCAGATCGAAGAGTTCCATCTCGGGCACGGTATGGGTCTCGTCAAGCCGACGGGCCCAGTAACGCAGGTCGGGCATGGTGTTGATGTATACTGTCTCACCGAAATTGACGGAACCCATGTTCAATGATGCCACTTCCACTTCGGGCACATCGAGACTGACACAGCGTTCTGCCAGGGTGAGGGTGGAGAGTCCTCCTGTGGAGCCTTGCACTATCATGTCGGTCTCTTGTCTGATGAGTGCAATGGTCTGCCGGAACACGTCGAGTTCGAACGTGGGATTTCCCTTCAAGTCACGTGTATGGAGATGTACCTCGCAGGCACCGGCCTTGAAGCAATTGATGGTGTCTTCTGCTATCTCCTCCGGCGTCAGCGGATTCTTACATTCGGCAGGTATCTCCTTGCCTACATGGCACACAGGTGCCACCGTAACAATGATTTTTCTTCTCATATCTTCTTTATACTATTTTCTTCTCCGGATTGATAAAAGCAAACAGCAAGGCACTAATGATCAGCATCACGGCTATCAGGTAGAGGGGCAGGTTGTAGTTGCCCGACTGCTGTACCAGTTCACCAAACAGGATGCCGCAGCAAAAACCGCCAATGTTGCCTGCCGTGTTCATGGCACCACTCAGCGTACCGGCATGCTGCTTGCCCAGGTCGATACACAACGCCCACGCCGATGGCAGCATGAGGTCAAAGATGCCGAAACACAGTGACAGGAAAAGGAACACAGCCATCTTGCCGGGGATGAAAGCCGCCAGGAACATACACACCGCCGAGACTGCCAGCGATGCAGACCCCAAGGCTTTACGTCCGGTTTTGAGCCCATAGCGGCGTGTCAGACGATCGGTGAGGTAACCACCGGTGATGTTTCCTATCATACTCATGACAAAGGGCACTGCAACGACATACGTCTGCTCAGCCTTGTCAAAGCCTCTTCCCAGTTCCATGAAGGTGGGGAACCACGAGAAGAAGAACCATGAACCGAAGGCATAGAAGAAATACATGCCGCACAACAGCCAGAACTGTGGAGCGCCTACCAATTTACCCCAAGTTATAGAAACCTTTTGCGGGGCACTCCCCTCCCCCTTCTGAAGGACAGCAGAAGGAGTGTCCCTGTAATACCAGTACCACACCAGGGCCCATACCACACCGAGTACTCCCAACAGATAGAATGCCGTGCGCCACCCTGCCCACATCATGACAGGAATCACTACGAAGGGCGTCAATGCCCCACCCATACGTGAAGCGGCCCATACGTAGCCCTGAGCCTTACCCACCTCGTTCTTCTCGAACCAACGGCTGATGACACCCGTGGAACAGGGAGAGGAGCCTGCCTCGCCAATGCCGAACATGAAGCGGATGACCAGCAAAGAAGCCAAACCGCCAGCCATTCCCGTGAAAGCCGTAAATGCCGACCACCACAGCACAATGGCTGCCAGGATCTTGCGGTGACCGAACCTGTCGCCTAGTGCACCCATGGGAATCTGCAGCAGGCCATAGCTCAGGATGAAAGCACTCTGCACCCAGCCCCATTGCGAGGGACTCAGGTCAAGATCCTTCATGATGCTCGACCCTGCCACACTGATGTTGATACGATCCAGGAATGTCACCATGCCCAGGATGACCAGCATCAGCAGTATGATGCTTTTCTTCTTCATCTTACAGGTTCAGGAACTTGCGCAGCCCTTTCACGCCGAGTACAGGACTCGACAGCACCGGTTTGCCCGTGAGCTGCGAGAGCCGCTGCTCCATGCGGGCCATGGAACCCTGTGCCAGCACAAACATATCCACGTCCTGAGCTATACGCTGGGCGGCCTCTGCTATCAGACGATCGTGGGTCTCCCCGTCACCACTCTGACCTGCGGCGAAAGCACCGTCAGCCAGCCCTTCCACCAGCGTCACTTCCCTACCCGCCTTCTTGGCCTCGTTCAGCAGCAGACGGCACGTGGGATCGAGCGTGGTGGGGAGCGTTGAGATGACACCGATCCGCTGGTAGTTACTCACCGCCTCCGCCGCCATCGGCTGGTCGATGCGGAATACGGGAATCCTGGCATAGGTATTGCCGTAGTCGGCCACATCACCCACACTCGAGCATGTGTTGAACACCACACCGGCTCCAGCATCGGCAGCGGCATTGTAATATCCCAGCAGGCGCCGCCGTACAGCTGGTGTCACCTCGTTGTGGGCAATCACCTCCTTGATGAGCGACGAGTCGGCTATATGGTTTACTGTCACTTCAGGCATCAGCTCCTGAAACAGCTTGGTCAACGGCTCCACCAGAGCCATCGCCGTATGTACACACATCACATGTTTCATAAAGAGTAGTAGTTTTTAAGTTTACTTTTTCATTTTCAGATATATCCCTACGCCTATGAGCAGCAACAGCAGTACGTAACCTATGTAGGCCACGGTCTCCGTGCGGCCGACAGTCTTCGGGAAGAAGCTCAGTTCGACCTTGTGCTGGCCGGGTTTCACCTGCAGGGCACGCAGCACATAGTCCACACGGCCCAGCTCTGCCGGCTCTCCGTCAACGGTAGCCGTCCAGCCCGGATAGTAAATCTCGGAGAAGACGATGACACCGCCCTTACCGGTGTTGGCATCGTAAGTCAGCTTGTTGGGCTCGTAACTCGTAATACGCACCCAGCAGGCAGTATCCTGGGGCTGACTGTCGCCCAGCTGCTCACGGAACTTCTCATCGGCCACGGCCTCGTGACGCAGGTCGGTCTTACCCAGTCCATCCAGCTCTTCGTTGGCACTACCCACATAGTTCACCTTGTCAACGAACCAGGCGTTGCCATAGGTGTAGGGATTCTGCAGGGGCACGTCCTGTCCTGTCTGCAAGGGCAGTATGAAGTAGCGGGTGTTGAGCATATTGAGCACGGGGAAGATGGAGTCGCCTTTGACAAGGGTCATATCGCCGCCTGCCTCACTGATAGCCTGCAGCGAAGCAGCCATCTCGGGCTGGATATGCGCCTCAATCAGCTCCTGATAGCGACGCAGCTTGGCAGCATGGTAACCACCGATGGACTTGTGGTAATAGCTGGTCTCGTTCTCATTGAAGGTGTTCGATGCCAGGTTCAACACGCGGTAATCCAGGGTTTTGTCCATGAGTATCTGCTCGTCGGTCGAAGTCTTTGCATGAGCTGTCTGACGCTCAGACTCGGGCACAAACATCTCATCGTTCAGGTAGCGCTTGTTCACCTGCCACAGGTCTACGAGACAGAGCACAAACAGCAGCGCAGCCATGGGTATGGCCTTCAGTTTCTTTGCACGGTAGAGTAGCATCAGCGCCGCACCGACCACAATGATGAAGAACGAACGCCACGCGTCGGCAGTAAGCATGGACCGGCGCATCTCGCTGAGGTTCGACATCAGAGGTCCGAGGTGTTCCTGAGGTATCTGTCCCAATGCCTGACGCTCCATCGATGACACATAGTTGCCGAAGAACATATCGGGCATCAGGGCAAAAAGCAGGGCAATACCACCGGTAAGGACGAAGGCGGTCAAGAAGCCTGCACCCGGACTCTTCCAAAGAGAGTGGCCTTTGGATTCATTCTGCCCTTGAACCGGCTTGGACTGGGCTTGGGTGGGCATGACCCACTCCTTCAGCGCCATCATCGCCAGCAGGGGGATAGTAAACTCGGCAATCACTAGTATGGATGCCACGGTGCGGAACTTGGCATACATGGGCACGTAGTCAATAAAGAAGTCTGTCAGTCCCATGAAGTTCTTACCCCACGACAGCATGATGCTCAGCACAGTGGCTGCCAGCAGAGCCCACTTCACTGGGCCTTTGACAATAAACAGCCCCAGCACAAACAAGAACAGCACGAAGGCACCCACATAGACAGGACCGCTGGTGCCGGGCTGCTCACCCCAGTACTGTCCCAGTTGCTGGTAGATGCTCACATAGTTGGGATCGGCATGCTTCATGGCCGTCGCATTGGCAGCCAGGGGAACCGATGCTCCTCCCTTGGCATTAGGCACCAGCAGTGTCCATGTCTCACCGATGCCATACGACCATTGTGTGATATAGTCACGGTCCAGTCCGCTGCTCGTCTGGTTGGCGGTATTCTCCTTCACCAGTTCACTCTTGCCACGCATGGTCTCCTGGCTGTACTGCCATGTGTGGTAAAGATTCGACAGGTTGATGCTCAGGCCGATGAGTCCGCCTAGGATGCACACCCCCGTAGCCTTGGCAAAGTGGGCAAGCTGTTTCTTCTGTATGGCGTCCACCAGCCACGCAATAACCATCAGCACAATGGGAATCAGGTAATAATAGGTCATCTGCACATGGTTGGCATGAATCTCGAAAGCCGTGAACAGAGCCGTCACGATCAGTCCCCACAGGTATTTGCCTCTATAGGCCAGCACCAGTCCGCCAATGAGGGGAGGCAGGTAAGCCAAGGCCCACACCTTCCAGATGTGGCCTGCGGCGATGATGATCAGGAAATAGGTAGAGAAGGCCCACATCACGCTGCCCAGCGCCGCCAAGTACCATCGGAAGTCAAAGGCACGCAGCAACAGGTAGAAACCCAGCAGATAGGCAAACAGGAACCACACATTGTCGGGCAGCCACAGGTGCCACACATTCTCCACCTTCGTCAGCATGTCCGTTGACTTGTACGATGGTGCCAACTGGTAGGTAGGCATGCCCGAGAACAGCGAATTCGTCCAACGTGTACGTTCACCGGTCTTCCTGTAATACTCCTGCTGCTCCTGACCCGCTCCCTGTCCGGCAGAGACATCGTGACGATAGAGGATCCTGCCCTCTATATCAGCAGGGAAGAAATAGGCAAATGCTAATAAAACGAACACTACGACTACCAACACATCGGGTAGCCAGCACTTCAAATCTTTCATAACTTGCACTCTTTTTATACCTTTTGGCTGCAAAGTTACGAAAAAACGAATGAAATGCAAAAGGAAAACTTGTTTTTCTTTTCATTTCTGAGTGCATAGTAAGTTCGGCGAAGCCAGAGTTACGAAAAAACGAGTGCAAAACAAAAGAATTTATTCTTTTTTTTGCCGAGACAGGGTAAGTTCGTGGCATTTATGCCACAGAGTTACGAAAAGTCGAGAGCAAAACAAAAGAATTTATTCTTTTTTTTGCCGAGACAGGGTAATGATACAAAAAAAATAGTACCTTTGCACTCAAAAACAGCAAAAAGACATGAAAATAGGTATTATTGTGGCGATGGACAAGGAGTTGCGACAGCTCCAGTCACTTTTCAACAGCGACGAAGTGATAGTCCGGAAATGCGGCATCGGCAAGGTGAATGCCGCCCTGGGTGCTCAGCGTATGATCAATGAGGTGCATCCCGATTACATCATCTCCTCTGGCTGTGCAGGAGGCAACGGCGACGATGTCAACGTGCAGGACGTAGTGGCAAGTACCGAGCTGTGCTACCACGACGTGTATTGTGGCACCTCCATTGACAACTGCACGCAATACGGACAGGTGCAAGGCCTTCCCGCTCGTTTCCAGACTGACCCGTATCTGCTGCAGAAAGTACGGCAATTATCCGCCAGCGACTGTCTTATACCCATTCATCAGGGGCTCATCGTCACCGGCGACTGGTTTGTGGACTCAAAGGAAAAGATGCGTGAGATTATCGGCCACTTCCCTGAAGCAAAAGCCGTGGACATGGAGTCGGCAGCCATAGCTCATACATGCTACCTCAACAACGTTCCGTTCATCTCCTTCCGTATCATCAGCGACGTGCCCCTGCGCGACACCGATGCATCCCAGTACCACAATTTCTGGGACACCATAGCCGAACGCTCGTTCCAGATCACCAAATCGTTCGTGGAATTGGTGTTGGGATAGTTTTAGATTTCATTTAGTATTCATTTTAGCAAAACATCATCATGGAAGTTATACAAAGCTTTACAATCGACCACACTCATCTGAAACCCGGCATCTATGTGTCGCGTGAAGACAAGGGACTCACAACGTTTGACCTGCGGATCACCGAACCCAACAAGGAGCCGGCAGTGGCTCCTGCAGCCATTCACAGCATAGAGCACCTCATGGCAACATGGTTCCGCAACTCACAGGCCAAGGACGATGTGGTCTACGTAGGTCCGATGGGTTGTCTCACGGGCATGTACATCATCATGTCGGGCAGCTACACCGTTGAGGACATGCGCCTGCTCACCATCGAGTGCCTCGAGTGGATACTCACGCAGACAGAGGTTCCCGCCACCACGCCAGAGACCTGTGGCAACTACCTGCTCCACGACCTCCCCATGTGTAAATGGGAGTGCCGCCGTTACTTGGACCGCCTGAAGAACGATTTCCACTCAGAATACACCAAGCTTCAAGTCATCCTCAGCGACGGACGGCGTTTTGCCGATGCATAGATAAAAGCGGGCTTACTTTTTTCAGAAGTAATTACTCTTTATTCTTCTCTATAGTCAAGGTGGCTGACATGTCTGTTTGCTGGCCACCTTGACCATGAATAAAAGAAAGGTGCGTACTATTTGCGTACTCTAATATTTGGCCGTTTCAGAGTATTATGCTACCTTTGCACTTGATATGAAACTGAAGTTATTTGTTCTGCTCTGTATCACTACATGGGTTTCCTCCTCTCTTCCAGCGGAGGGTCAGTGCATGTATGTGTTCAGCCGCGAAGGGTGTGATGCCTACGACATTCGCAACATAGAGGAAGTCAAAGTGGTAGATGGACAACTCGAAATAGGCAGAGTATTCACCTATCCATGTGCCGATGTCGATAGCATCACCTTTGCAGAGCCCTCAGTGGAGACGACTCCAAAGGGTTGGTGGGGTGACATGAGCTTTGGACGCTCTGCCTGTTACTATCAGTCTTTCCTGAAGGACTATCCCAACATGGTGTTTGAATCAAAAGATAGCCTCTGCTCGTCTGCCCTGTACTACCTGCCTGAAGATTTTTACGGTTCACGTGAGGGACTACAGAAGGTTGGCAGGAAATGGCGCTATGTCAAGAACACCCTGTCGGGTCGGCGAAAGATAGAGCTCCATCTCTTTGATACTCCTGAAGACAGGTTCGATATAGCCTACGACACACACGGCCATGCCATCCTTGATTATTCCGATGCTTTCAACCTTTTTCCTGTCCCAACCGCCAAGCAGGTCACAGACTACTGGTATCATCCAGATACGACGGCACTTATGCCTTCTTCTCCCGTTTTCGGCACGTTCGATGGTAAGCACTATAAGGTATCGCTGCCAGGCATGAAGGAGCCAGTGCGCTTCATCATTGATCTGGGTCCTGCCATTGGCGGCTATTTTGCTGACGACACGACAACAATCGTGTTTCCTGACACGCTTACTGCCACAGAGACATTCCGTCAGATGGATGTCAGCAATGATGATTTCACCCAATTCTCTTTGTATGGCGACCGCATTATCATCATAGAACTTTTCTATGCACCAGTCGATGAGGTTATGAAATGGCTTGTACGTTTCGACCTTGACATCTGTAAACCCGTTTTTATTCGCGAAGAGGAATGAAGCCGTTCTGTTTGCTCTGCCTGCTTGTGCCACTCCTCTTTGGCGGCTGTTCTGTATCCACCAGTCGCGATGCTTACCAACAAGCACTGGTCTGTATGGAACAGGGCGATGCACCCCAAGCACTGGCCTACCTGAAAACGGCAGCCCATCAGGCCACCGATGATTCGCTTCTTGCGGCTGTCTATAACGACATGGGGAGCTTGCTTTTCAACGAGGGGTTGCAGGAGCAGGCACTCGACGCCTATCTCATGGCATATCAGGCGAACTGTGCGCTGGGCGATACCATTGGCATGGCCTATAATCAGGCGGACATAGCCAATGTTTACCGTACCCGCGAAGCCGATGACAGCTGCGTCTACTATTTCGACCAAGCTTTAGCGTTGGCACGTTCTCAGGGCGACAGTCTGTTGGTGGCTGACATCCAAGACCAGTTGGCAGGCTACTATCTATGGCATAAGGACTACGAAAAGGCCCGTTCGCTGCTTTTCACAAGGTTACATGATTCCATGGCAGGTGGCATCTGCTTCATGCTGGCCGATCTATACCACCACACTGGACAGCAAGATTCTGCACGCTACTATTGCCAGTTGCTACTGAAGGAGAGGGACATAGGGCTGCGACAGATGGGACACAAATGGATGGCAGAGATACTCTTGGCAGAAGACCATACGACAGAAGCTGTCCAGCATTTGGAGCAATATGAGCTGCTGACCGACTCGTTGATGCAAGAGACTGATACCGAGGCTCTTCACCGTGTCAGCGCTCTTTATGACTACTCCCAGCGTGAACAGGAAAATGCGCGTCTACAGCAACGTGTCATTATCGTTGCTGCCGTTGCTGCCGTATTGTTCCTGCTGTTAATAGCCGTTCTGCTCTTCTTCAGCCGTCGGCGCATGCAATACAGGATGAAACTGGAGCAGTTGGAACACCTGCTGTCCGACTATAGGAAGAACGACTCAAAGACTATAGAAAACAAGCAGCAGATACTGACGGAGACTCCTATTTACCAACGCATCAACCGTTTGTTGGGTGATTCACGCCACCCATCCATGACTGACGAGGACTGGCACAACCTGGAAGACACCTTTATGAGGGTACAGCCTACTTTCCTTGCCCGTCTGCGTGAGTTCCATCGTTTTTCCACCCATGAGCTTCATATCTGCCTGCTGCTGAGGTTAGGACTGCAGCCAGCTGCCATTGGCCAGCTCACCGCACATTCCAAGCAGTCTATCTCCAGTACCCGTTCACGCCTCTTCGGGAAAGTCTTCGGACAAAAGGGCACACCCGCACAATGGGATGAGTTTGTCCTCTCGTTGTAAGGGATGCAAAGTGCTGGTGAACTTTCGAGCGCATTGCATCTAACTCGCGTATTTTGACCACATGGCCGAAAAATGCCCTCTTGCGTACCCCTTGCGTACACAATTATTTGGAAAAACATTATTTTTCCTCTATTTTTGCACCGAAATTGCGTGGATCGTTATGAAGTGAGTATATGACACAACTATCTCATATGCCTTTGCAGGCTTCAATGCCTCCTGCGAGGACGGACATATCTGTGCTGCTGGTGTTCTTCAACCGCCCTGCTACCTTCCGCCAGGTGTTTGAGCAGGTCAGGCTTTCGCGACCCTCACGCCTGTTCCTCTATCAGGACGGGCCGCGTAACGAGAGAGACCTGCCCGGCATCAAGGCCTGCCGCAAGATAGCGGAAGGGATTGACTGGCAGTGTGACGTACATCAGAACTACCTGCAGGAGAACCAGGGCTGCGACCCAACGATGTATCGGGCAGTGGTATGGGCATTCTCCATGACCGACAAGCTGATCATCCTTGAGGACGATGTTGTTCCCTCCCTGTCGTTCATTCCCTTCTGCAAGGAGATGCTCGACCGCTATGAGCATGACCGCCGCATCATGATGGTGTCGGGCTTCAATGTGGACGAGGTGTCTTCCGGCCTTGACGAGGACTATTTCTTCACTTCGGCCTTCTCCATCTGGGGCTGGGCCACGTGGCGCAGGGTAGCAGAAGAGTGGGATGCCAGCTACTCCTTCATGGACGACCCGTTCTGCGTAAGGCAGCTGGAGTCGCTGATAAAATACAGGAAGGTTCGTCCGGACTTGATGAAGATGTTCCGCGACCACAGCCACTCGGGCAAGGAGTACTTCGAGACCATCGTTTGGGCATCCATGCTGCTCAACTCCGGGCTGGCGGTGATGCCCTCGAGGAACCTCGTCAGCAACATCGGTCTGACGGCAGGCTCCACGCATTTCACCACAGCAACGCTGAAGACTACTCCGCGCAGGCTGCGCAGGATCTTCACGATGAGGCGTCTGGAGCTGGATTTCCCGCTGAGGCATCCCCGCTCTGTCGTTGAGGACGACGGATACAAGGACCGCCTCTACCGGGTGAACGCCTGGGGCCATCCGTGGCGGAAGTTTTACTATGCCATGGAAGAGCTGTTGCTCAACCTGAGGTACGGTCGCTTCCACAGTATCTTCTATGCCCTGAGGAACCGTATAGAGAAATGGACAGGGAAGTACATATATAAATAATGTACAAAGGGCGCATTACGAAAAAGTGCCAAACTTTACGTCAAGGATCTTTTTTCTTAAACTATGTTAAGGGAAAGCAGTATTTTGGGCTTTTTTTTATCATATAGGCAGAAGCACAAGAGAAAAGTGCTATATTTGCATTAACAAAGAGTATGAAGATACTGACGCTAGTCCTTACCATCGTTCTGCTGCTCAGCACAGCCGCCTACGCCTACGGAGCGCAGGATGGAGCACTCTATGCCGTGCTCATCAACGGCGGGCGCAATAGGCTGACCAATCACGAGCGTTATTGGAACGATTGCGCATTCCTCTATCGTACACTGCGTCAGACCTATCACGTGCCCAAGCGCAACATCTCCGTACTGATGAGCGATGGCAGCGACCCAGAAAAGGATATGCTCCGTGCCGATGGCCTAGGATTCCTATCCTCTCCAATGGACCTGGACGGTGACGGACAGTGGGACGTAGCGAATGCTGCTACAATACAGACGGTAAGCCGCACGTTCATGCAGCTGTCCAACCAACTGACAGCCAACGACCGCCTGCTGCTCTTCATCATAGACCATGGCGGCAGCGACGACCAACAGGAAGACAGCTACGTATGGCTTTGGAACGACGAGCGACTCTATGACTACGAGCTGCCGTTCCTGCTCTACCGCTGTCCGGCAGGCTCCGTCTGCGTGCTGATGGGACAGTGCTACTCTGGCGGTTTCATCAGCGAACTGATGTACGAAGGGTGTATCGTGTCAACGGCTTGCGATGGAAGCGAGCTGTCGTGGAAATGCCTTGACCGCCCCTACGACGAGTTCATTTACCACTGGACGTGCGCTGTGAACAAGGCTGATGAGGCAGGCAACAAGATAGATGCCGACAAGAACGGCGATGGGCTTATCTCCATGCGCGAAGCCTTCGACTACGCCCGCAGCCACGACCGGAGGCCTGAGACGCCCCAGTATGCCTCTTGCCCTGAGGACTTGGGCGATCGGTGGACACTTGACGGAGTGATACCCGTAGACATCCAACTGCCGCAGACCGTCACCACCGTCCGCGAGGTGTTCACCCCTGCCGGCATGCGGCTCTCCCAGCCACGCAAGAGGCAACTCAACATCATCCGCCAAGGTGGAAAAACGAAGAAAGTGATCAAATAATACATAGAACCCTTTAAAGCATTACGAATATGAAACGACTATTTATACTTATCACATTAACCCTCCTGCTTGGCAGGGTGCAGGGATGGAGCGCAAGTTACATAGATGACCCCAGTTGCATTCGTGTGGACTCGTTTTGGGTGGAGGGAAGCATGATGGCTCAAACACCTCTATCGCTTCATGTTATTGCAACAAATACAGGCAACGTTTATTTTGATGCAGTCATGTGGCTGCTTGACGCTAATACAACGAAGGGAGTTGACTTCTGTCCAGAACTTAGAACTCCTATGAAACCTGGAGAAACGAAAGAACTCATCAGCTACTTTCAATTAGACCAGCCAGGAACTTATACACTGGAAATGGTGCCTGTCATCAATTTCAATTATCAATATTTCTCCTTTACGATAACAGTTTCCGAGTATAAAGAACCTCGTTTGAAAGGCTCCTTACAGATAGATATGCTTGAAGAGACTGAAGAAGGAAACTATTTGTATGGTGACTTCCAGAATCCTACATCAGTTACTCGCATCACGGGAATAGCAACAGTTACAAATGAAGAAAACTACCCCATCTTCCCGCATTGGGTGAGTATAGTTGGAGAACTTGAAATCACGCCATCAATACTGCCAGCAATACCAGGAGTCTTTGTATATAGTACCCAAGACTCTCAATTAATACTTTGGGGGAAGGGGATAGGTGCCAAAGAGACCATCACAATTCCATTCTCTTATAATATCAGAGGCAAGTATGAAGACGAAGGAGATGAAGTGTTTTATCTTTATGCATATTCTCAGAAACTGCAGGAAATCCACTTCAACCCCAAGCAATGCACGAACACCTACTGGACGGCAGACCAGCATGTGAAGCCGCTGCCGCAGGAGGGTATGGAGTTGAAGGTGCCTAAGGAGGCGGTGGCAGTGGACTTCCGTGGGAACTACGGCGTCGACGATGTCTTCACCGTGGACGTGACAGAGGCCAACCCCAACTGTCTGTATTATCTGAACAACCTCGACTATGTGCCGAAGGGACTGGACTACGACCGCTTGGTGATTCGTGACTACGCCATCCGCGACCTCGTTATCGATGAACGCCACGACTTCTACTGCCCTATGCCCTTTGAGGCCAAGACGGCGCTGTTGACTGTTACCCCTGAAGGAAAGGAAGCTTTTGACAAGAATTCAGAAGTTACCGGTAGTTGCTCAGGCACCATCACCCTGCCGTTCGATGCGCAGCGGATACAGTTGACCGACGTGAACGGAGAAAGTACTCTCGGTCAAGACGGCCTGACTTTCTTTCGCTTTGCTGGCATCCGCCGCGATTTGACGCTACTCTTTTCCCCAGTCCTCGACTCGCAACTTTTGGCATACGAACCCTGTTTCTTTAATTCCAGACCTTCACGCATCGCGTTCAGTGCCGAGAACATCACAGTGCCTGCCACCCGTCCTGCCGTGACCCATACCCAGTACTTTGACTTTAAGGGTACTACCACCGCAAAAACAGGAGATCTGTGCTTGCCGTGGAGTCAGGAAAACGGCTGTTTTGCACTTGACGTCCTTAATTTTGAACAGAAAACGTTACGCCCTTTTAATGCGGCTATCTTTGGAGATGAGGTCTTGAAAAGATTACTTTATGAAATGCCTACTAATCCCCCTGTAGTAAAACCTGGCGAGACCTCTGAAGATTTTACCCTCAAGTTCCCGATAGCTATTCTTGATGATGAGAATAAAAATAATATAACTTTCATCCACCAACTCCAAACATCCACGCCCCAACCTCCAACCACTCAGGGCGTCTACTCACTTACCGGGCAGTACCTAGGTCGTAGCGGCGAGGTGAGCCTGAAGCCAGGGCTATACGTCATTGACGGAAAGAAGAGAATCGTTAGATAAATATGTTGTGAAAAGAAGATGGGAGAAATGAGTGTTCAGCAAATCGTGGAGCAGTGCCAACAGGGCAATCGCGAAGCGTTCGGCCTGCTCTATACCGCCATGCAGGAGCGACTACGCAAAGTATGCCGTCGCTACGTGGCGAATGAAGCTGCTGCCGCTGATTTGCTGCACGACGCTTTCCTGCTCATCTTCAGTAAGATCGGCACGCTGAGGAACACTGCCAAGGCTGAGCAATGGATGATGACGGTGACCAAGAACCTGTCGCTGATGTATCTGAAGCAGCACAAACAGGAAACCATGGTGAGCCTCGACACCATGCAGCGGCAGATGTCGGTCACGGATGCTCCCGTCGCCCAGGACTCGCTGCTGACGAGTGGGGTGGACGAACTGCCTCTCACCTACGATGAACTGATGCGTTTAGTGGAAAGCTTGCCCCAAGGCTACCGTAACGTGTTCCGCCTGTCAGTCCTTGAGGGGCTGAGCCACCAGCAGATTGCCACCCTACTCCACATCGAGCCCAGCACCTCCTCTTCACAGCTGTTCCGTGCCAAGAGCATACTGCGCCATGCGCTCAGCGTCCTGATTATCGTGGCGTTGCTCCTGGTACTGCCGTTGGCATACCTGTGGAGGGAGAAAGCGACGACAGACACATCGTCTACGGAAAACAGGACGCAGAGCACAGGACGTACAGCGCAAGCCAACAGTGGCAGCGGTGGGAACGGTCTGTCGGCAGCTGTAGCGACCTTGGACGACTCTTCCAGAGCTGTAGCCTCCACCTCTACACCTTTCCGTGGCCACTCCGTACCCACAGCAATTGAGCGGGAACCTCTTGATGGTTCTGCTGCCTCTCAAGCACAGGGCGACAGTGTCCACACGGAGGTAGCTGCCACAAGCGTAGATAACAACACCCCCACACAGGCCGAGGACCAGCAGGAACGCACTCTGAAAGAGTTCCCCACTACTCAACAGTTGCCTCCATCATCCATCACCCAACACCCATCACCCGACACATGGCTCCTCGCTATGTCCTACAGCGGCATGGGTGGCAACGGCAGTCCCCATCTGCCATTCGCCACCGATGAGACCAACGCTGAGGTGCAGGCTGACGAGGCTCGTCACCACTTACCACTGACCATCGGTCTCAGTGTGAGCTATGCACTCACCTCTAACACCCATCACCCATCACCTAACACCTGGCTCCTCACTACCGGCTTGCAATATATGCGTATGACCTCTGATCTGGCTACGGGTAACACCTACGCCTCGTTCACCCGTCAGCAGCGCGTGCAGTACTTGGGCATTCCACTGACCCTCACTTGGCAAAAGCCTCTCTCTTGGCTACAAAGCGCTGATGGCCGCAGTCGTCTCAGTGTATACGGCTCTGTAGGGATGGGGGTGCACCTGCCCTTGCACTCTAAGGTGGAAGGTAGCTACCTCGTAGAGAACCACGCCGTCGATCCTTACAGCGAGCGGCTCCATCCTGGCGTGATGTGGTCAGCAGGCATAGGCATGGGCATGCAGTACCATGTGACTCCTGCCATCAGCTTCTTCGTGGAACCCAGCCTACAGCACTATTTCCACAAGGACAATGGCGTTGACACCTGGCTCACCGAGCACCCTGTCTCCTTGACCGTGCCCCTCGGCATCAGAATAAAGGTAAATAAGTGAAAAAGCATGATAAAGTGAAATAAATTTGGAAGTTTCGAGAATTATTTATATATTTGCAACCAAATCAAGGAAAGGAACCAAACTATGAAGAGAATCTTTACACTTTGTATGGCCCTGCTGCTGACAGCTGTCGGCACATGGGCACAGAACGATCCCAAACGGATTGAGCTTTCGACTGAGGAGCAGCAGCTGGTGCAGCAGAACAACGACTTCGCCTTCCGCCTGTTCCGAAAGACACGTTCGTCTGAAAGCCAGTTGCTGTCGCCACTAAGCATCACCTATGCACTGGGCATGCTGAACAACGGTGCACAGGGGCAGACCCGGAAAGAAATCAACGAGGTGCTTGGATTCGGCGAAGCCGGGACTGACGCCATCAACCGTTTCTGCGGCAGGATGCTCAAGGAGAGCGCCGGGCTGGACAAGGAGACGAAGGTAAGCATTGCCAACACCGTCTACGTGAACAAGGCTGCCGGAGTGCATCTGAAGAAGCCTTTCGTGGAGCAAGCGGCTGCACACTATGATGCCACCCCCGAGGAACGCGACTTCTACGACGGAAAGACGCTCGACGTGATCAACCAATGGGGTAGCGACCACACCGAGGGCATGATAGACCAGGTACTGACACCCCAGGAGTTCGACCCCTCATGCATCACCTACCTGCTGAATGCACTCTACTTCAAAGGCATGTGGCAGCAGAAGTTTGAGAAGGGTATGACCATGCCGATGTACTTCAACGATGATGAGAACACGATATGCGACCTGATGCTGACAACAGGCCAGTTCCGCTACTTCCAGAACAGTACCTACAAGAGCATCATACTGCCTTATGGCAACGGTGCCTACCGGATGACGGTGTTCCTGCCCGTGGGCAACAAGAAGCTGGACGATGTACTCAACGAACTGAACGGGAAGAACTGGAATGCCGATGCCTACGAGTATTACAACGTTGACCTGGGATTCCCACGTTTCGAGACCGAGACCAGCATCCGTCTGGAAGAGGTGATGGCCGAGATGGGCATGCCCAATGCCTTTACGGGTGAGGGCTTCAACGAGCTGTGCTATGCCGGCGACGACGAGTCACAGAGCTGCAACGTGTTGATTGGCCTGATGAAGCAGGTGGCTAAGATCAAACTGGACGAGGAAGGCACAGAGGCTGCCGCCGTGACGGTGATAGGCACCAAGAACGGCGCGACAAAGTACACGCAGTTCGTTGCCAACCGGCCGTTCCTCTACGTCATCAGCGAGCAGTCCACGGGTGCCATCTTCTTCATGGGACAGTACATGGGTGAAAAGATAGACAACCCACGCGGCTCCATCAGCCTCACAAAGCAGGAGAAAGAACTGGTGATGCAGAACAATGACTTTGCCTTCAACCTGTTCCGCCAGGCACGGACGGGCAACAATCAGATGCTCTCACCGCTGAGCATCACCTATGCACTGGGCATGCTGAACAACGGTGCCACCGGCCAGACACAAGAGGAGATCAGCAAGGCACTGGGATTCGGCGAAGCCGGAGCCATCAACCAGTTCTGCCGCAAGATGCTGAGCGAGGCACCGAAGCTTGACAAGAAGACCACGGTGGGCATAGCCAACACCATCTATGTGAACGAGGCAAAGGGCTACAAGCTGAAACCTGCCTTTGTAGAGACCGCACAGCAGTACTATGATGCCACGCCCGAGGCTCGTGACTTTAACGACGGACTGACTCTCGATGTGATCAACCAATGGGGCAATGATCACACCAACGGAATGATTCCGAAGATACTCACCCAAGATGAATTCGACACCACAGCGGTGAGCTACCTGCTGAATGCCCTCTACTTCAAGGGTGCATGGGTGCTCAAGTTCAATAAAGATAGAACAAAAGAGGAGAAATTCAATAACAACGAGACCGTTCCGATGATGCATACTGGAGGCGAACTGCTGTATACGGAAAACGACACCTACCAGGCTGTACAACTGCCCTACGGCAACATGGCCTACAAGATGACCGTCTACCTGCCACGGGAAGACAAGACAGTGGACGACCTGCTGGAAAAACTGGACAGCAAGAGCTGGGCGGCTGGCTTCTCAGATTATTTGGTTACCCTGGCGCTGCCCCGCTTCGAGACCAATACCAGCCAAAACCTGGTACCTGTGATGAAGGCACTGGGTGTGAACAGGGCGTTCAACCCTGACGAGGCAGAGTTCTCCGATTTCTGCGACGTGCCTACATTTATCGACCTGATGAAGCAGGTGTCGAAGATCAAGGTGGACGAAGAGGGTACCGAGGCTGCTGCAGTCACCGTTATTGGTAATGTAGCAAGTGGCATGCCACGCGAGGCACAGTTCATTGCCAACCGTCCCTTCCTATATATCATCAGTGAGCAGTCCACAGGTGTCATCTTCTTCATTGGCCAGTATCTGGGACAGTACAGCGAAGCACGAGAGACGGTGGGAATCCTTCCAACTTACTCATCACAGAATCGTCCTTCCTCTCAGATCTACAACCTGAAGGGCCAGCGTCTGGCTGAGCCACCTGCCAAGGGTCTGTATATACAGGACGGGAAACTGAAGCAGAAATAGCCCTATGGCTTAGGAATGTCTTATCAAGAATAGCAGAACAGTCGTTTGCATTTTTGGCGAACGACTGTTTTGCATTTAGATGTCAGACAGGTGAGTGGCATCAATGCCGAGAAGGGAGTAGCCGAGGTTTGGAACCAAGCCGGATGTGCCTACAAATGGCAGGTTACCATTCATCAAAACGACTGGTCAGGCTGATGGTGACGGGCAGGACGACGGAGGCGGAGAAGGAGCCAGACCACCACACCCAGGAGCAGCAATGCTCCCACACAGGCGATGGTCAGTAGGCGTGAATAGCGTGCCTGGCTGTCACTATATGCAGCCTCCAGGACATTTGCCACATATCGTACCTGATAGCTGCGCAACCGGGGAAGGAACTCTGTGTTACATTTCTCGCAGAAACGTACATAGCGGTAAGCCCGGTCATAATCGCCATCCTCAGCCAGACGCTCTGCCAACATAAAGAGCGATGCCTGGTCGAAGACAGCACACTTGATGTCGGCAAGGGCAGAACGGCCCAGCCAGTAGCGCAACTGCTGGCTGTTGCCCAACTTGTCGTAGACCACCGAACGATAGAAGGCTGCAAAGGCTTCTGAATGGGTGCCTTCTTCAACATGGCTGAGCCAGTTGTCGCTGATGCCGAGCGCATCCTGATAGAGCTGGCGTGCACAGAACACATCCATCTTCAAGTGCAGGTACTCCTCACTGCCCTTCTCGGCTACCATGAGCACGGAGTCGCGGTAGCTGTCCTGCTGGGCATAATAGCTTTGGCGTACGTCGGGCTGCTGGGAGGAGGAGCCAATCTCACCGCAGACGTGCATCCAAGCCCCGTAATAGTTGGTCAGTTCCTTGGGGCCAAGAGCACTTTTGTCAACCCTCTTCAGCAAATCGAGCGCTTCCAAGTGCAGACCGGCATTGGAACATTGGTGAGCCTTTCTTGAGAGATATAACCCCTCAATGTCTTTCCGGTGGAGTGAGTCAGCAAGCGAGATGCACATTCCAGCATAATAGAGCGCAGAGTCGTTGCGATAGGCATGATAGAGATCGAAAAGCCGCTCGGCCAGAGCCAGTCTTTTTTCCATACTCTGTTCTGACTGAAGCTGTTTGTACGAATCGGCTATCTCTTCCAGTCGTTTGGAGACAAACTGCGGAGATTGTTCGATAGCCTTGTCTATCTGCTGATAGAGCGCCTGAAGGTCTATCTCTTGATCATGATTTTGCGCCGACAACGGGTAGCCAGCTCCGATGGCCACCCACAGAATAATCAGTATAGTCGTTCTCATCATCCTCATTGTATTATGGGACCTATTTCCCTGAATCTTTCCTTCGGATTTCCACGCGGCGTATCTTTCCACTGATGGTCTTGGGCAGTTCGTCTACAAATTCCACGATGCGTGGGTACTTGTAGGGTGCTGTTTCGCGTTTGACGTGCTGCTGGAGCTCCTTAACAAGGTCGTCGCCAGCTTTGTCCTTCCATTCTTTTCCCAACACGACGGTGGCCTTGACCACCATGCCGCGGATATCGTCGGGAACGCCGGTGATGGCGCACTCCACCACAGCCGGATGGGTCATAAGGGCACTCTCTACCTCGAACGGGCCGATGCGGTAGCCCGACGATTTGATGACATCATCGATACGCCCTTCGAACCAGTAGTATCCATCCTCATCACGCCAGGCCATGTCACCCGTGTGATAAAGACCATCGTGCCAGGCCTCACGTGTCAACTCCGGGTCACGGTAATACTGCTTGAACAGACCGATGGGTTTGCTGTCGCCCACACGCACCACAATCTCGCCTTTCTCACCATCCTCGCACGAAGTGCCATCGGCACGGATGAGATCGATGTCGTATTGGGCGTTGGGAATACCCATGGAACCTGGCTTGGGGGTCATCCAAGGGAAGGTGCCGAGAGTCATGGTGGTCTCGGTCTGTCCGAATCCTTCCATCATGCGAATGCCTGTCTTCTCATAGAACTTCTCGTAGACTGCTGGGTTGAGGGCCTCGCCTGCAGTACAGCAGTATTCGAGCGAAGAGAGGTCGTAGCGAGACAGGTCTTCTCGGATCATGAAACGATAGATGGTAGGCGGTGCACAGAACGAGGTGACATGGTATTTCTCCATCTGGCGCAACAGGGTATCGGCGTTGAACTTCTCGTGGTCGAACACGAATACCGTTGCTCCGGCAAACCACTGGCCGTAGAACTTTCCCCAGACGGCCTTGCCCCAGCCCGTATCGGCCACGGTGAGATGGAGCGAGCCTTTATGCAGGTTGTGCCAGAAAACGCCTGTGGTGAGGTGTCCCATGGCATAGAGGTAGTCGTGAGCCACCATTTTGGGCTCGCCACTGGTGCCACTGGTAAAATACATCAGCATCGTGTCGTCGTTTTCGTTGACGAAAGCAGGACGCACAAACCGAGGTGCCTGGTCTATCTCGTTCAAATAGTCATGGAAGCCCTCGGGAATGTCATTTCCTATTGCAATGTACTGGGTGACAGTAGGGCTCTCTGCCTTTGCCAACTGGATCTGCCCGGTCACATAGGGATCGTCTACGCAGATGATAGCCTTGACCGAGGCACGGGTGTTGCGATAGACGATGTCGTGCTTGGTGAGCATGTGGGTGGCGGGAATGACGATGGCTCCGATCTTGCAGAGGGCGAGCATGACGACCCACCATTCATAGCGTCGCTTCAGGATCAGCATCACGGGGTCGTTCTTGCCGATGCCAAGTGTCTGCAGATAGGAAGCAGCCTGGTCGGTCTGTTCCTTCAGCTGGGCAAAAGTGGTACGTATCTCTTCCCCTTGGTCGTTGGTCCACAGAATGGCCAGCCGATGAGGGTCTTCCTCTGCCCAGGCATCCATCACGTCATAGGCAAAGTTGAAGTTCTCGGGTATGATGAACTCCAGGTTCTTGTTGTAGTCCTCTACAGACTCGAAATGGGTCTGCTTTAAAAATCTTTCTACCATATGAGTAAAGTAAAAGTGATAAGTGAATAGTGAAAAATTTGCTTCCGCACTTCTTGCTATTCATCCTTTCTTCTTTATCTTGTTAAACTATATTTATTCTCGCACAGGAACAGCGGTAGCAAATTATTCACTTTTCACTATTCACTTTTCCCTAATATTATTCAACGGTGAAGGCAAGGAACCTGACGGCCTTCTCGCCCACAGCCAGCATGCCGTGGGGCTTGGTGGAGTCGAAATAGATGCTGTCACCCTCTTCAAGCACGATGGTCTTTCCACCGATGTAGAGTTCCATCTTACCCTCAAGCACCAGGTTGAACTCCTGGCCAGGGTGTGAGTTCTTGTAGATGGTGCGTGCGCCCGGCTTGGGTTCCACGGTGACAATGAACACGTCGGCCTTGTGACCCACAAAACCGCCCACTAGGCTCTGATACTTGTAAGCCTTGGTGCGCTCAATGGACATGCCTTGTCCCTTGCGAGTGACGTAGTACGACTTCATGTGGGGCGACTCCGCAAAGATGATCTCCTCGGTAGACACTCCATACTTATGGGCAATCTTCATCAGGTTCGAGATGGTGATGTCGAGTTCGCCACGCTCTATTTTCTCATATTTCTCCGCATCGATGCCGATGGTCTCTGCCATCTCACTCACGGGGATATCGAGCACGTCGCGCAGTCCGCGCAACCGTTCACCTATTTGCTTTAATTGTTCGTCCATAATCTTTTTTTAAAGGTAAAAGTGAATAGTGAATAGTGAAAAATTTGCTTCCGCCGTCCCTGTTCACTTCTTTTCATTGTTCTGTTTTGTTGTTTTTATTGATGATATCAGGAGTGCAAGCAGTTCTTGACAGTCTTTGCTCAAACTCTCGAATTCTTGTTCATTCAGATATTCAGTATCCCGAAGGATATTAAGCCAATAGTTGGTCTCATTGCATTCTTTCAAGGCAACCGACAATTTGTTGATGAAATCAGCCGGGCTTTGTGCGTATGTCGCCTCACTCACCAGTGCACCAATGGCTGTCCCTGACCGGAAAACCTGATTAATCATCCCGTATTCCTTCGGACTGCACGTCATGGACTTTACCATTTTTACAATCCTTATTCCGAAAAGATAGCTTTTCTTTGTAAGGGGGGAGCTGTTATACTGGAGGTATGACATAGCGCGGTAGCAAATTATTCACTTTTCACTATTCACTTTTCCCTTATATCTTGTCCAATGCTTGCTTGATGTCTTCGAGGATATCCTCCACGTCTTCTATGCCTACGGAAAGGCGGATGAGGTCGGGAGCCACACCAGCCTCGCGCAACTGCTCGTCGGAGAGCTGACGATGGGTATGGCTGGCAGGATGAAGCACACAGGTGCGGGCATCAGCCACATGAGTCACAATGTTGATCATCTCCAACGAGTCCATCCACTTGATAGCTGTCTCACGGGTTCCCTTCAGGCCGAAGGCAATCACGCCGCATGAGCCGTTGGGCAGATATTTCCGCCCCAGGTCATAGCACCTGTCGCTGGGCAGTCCGCAGTAGTGTACCCACGCCACTTTCTCGTTCTGGCTCAGGAACTCGGCCACCTGCTGGGCATTCTTGCAATGCTGCGCCATACGCAGGTGAAGCGTCTGCAGACCAAGGTTCAGCAGGAAAGAGTTCTGGGGAGCGGGTATGGAGCCGAGGTCGCGCATCAGCTGGGCGACGAGCTTCGTGCAATAGCCTTTCTTGCCGAAGGCCTTCACATAGGTCAGTCCATGGTAAGACTCATCAGGAGTGGTGAGACCGGGGAACTTCTCGGCATGTGCAAGCCAGTCGAAGTTGCCACTGTCTACTACGCAGCCACCCACCTGAGTAGCCAAACCGTCCATGTACTTCGTGGTGGAATGGGTCACGATGTCAGCTCCCCACTCAAACGGGCGGCAGTTGATAGGTGTTGCAAAGGTATTGTCGACGATCAGGGGAACCCCATTCCTATGGGCTATGCGGGCAAACTTCTCTATGTCCAACACAGCGCAGCCGGGGTTGGAGATGGTCTCGCCGAAGAGAGCCTTCGTATTGGGACGGAAAGCTGCCTGTATCTCCTCCTCGGATGCATCTTGCGAGATGAAAGTACTCTCAATGCCAAGTTTCTTCAGGGTGACACCAAACAGATTGTAGGTACCGCCATAGATCTCATTGGAGGTGACGAAGTGGTCACCACTCTCACAGATATTGAAAATGGCATAGAAATTGGCAGCCTGGCCCGAGGACGTCAGCACAGCCCCTACTCCGCCCTCGAGGGCAGCAATCTTCTCTGCCACAGCATCGTTTGTGGGGTTCTGCAGGCGGGTATAGAAATAGCCCTCCTTCTCCAAGTCAAACAACTTTGCCATCTCGTCCGAGTCATCATACTTGAAGGTAGTCGACTGGATAATCGGCAACTCTATCGGTTCTCCGTTTTTGGCCTTATAGCCTGCCTGTACGCAGAGCGAGCCCTGCTTTAGTCTCTTTTCCATGTATTGTCGTTTTTTGCAATTTGGGTGCAAAGTTACTAAAAAAAACAAAAAAAGAGAATTGCAAAGAAAAAAAATAACTGTCGCCAATACAAATAATGCGACAGCTGCCGATACAAGGCAACAAAAAAAAACGGTCAGTCCCCTGAAAACGGCGACTGACCGGGAAGTCTGTCTAATGACAGTGAATGGTTACCCGATATTGATCTGGCGGCTCACTTTCACCTTCTCTACCACCACCTTGGGCAGCTCGACAGTCAGCACACCATTCTCGACCTTGGCAGAAATCTTCTCCTTGTCCACATCATCGGGCAAAATCAGCGTCTGCTCATACTTCGTGAAAGAGAACTCACGGCGCAGGTAGCGGACGCTCTTGTCCTCCTCCTTCTGCTCCTGCTTCTGCTCCATCTTGATGATGAGGTTACCCTCGTCGTTGATGTGCACATTGAAGTCCTCTTTCTTCATGCCTGGTGCAGCCAGCTCGACAGTATAGCCTGTTGCCGACTCCTTCACGTTGATGGCTGGAGCGGTGGCGCTCATCTTCGGCATGAAATCTGTGTTAAACAAGTCGTTGAACACGGCGGGAATCCAGTTGTTTGTTCTCATCATAGGTGTCATAATCTTTACCTCCTAATTCTGTTTTTATTTGTTGTTTGTATGTTTGATTTACCAATGAATGTCTCATTGTTCGCTAACTATCAAGCAACAAAAATGCCAAAGCACATTCTCATGACAAAATGACAGAACCAACCGACAAACTGTCACACCTCACATTGAACATTCCTCATTTCTCATTCCTCATTTATCATTTATCATTTATCATTTAGGCCGAAGGCCGCCAATCCTCATCAGCACTTTCACGGCATCCTCAACACTAGGCACATCGTCCACCACCATGGAACGCTTTGTCCCGCCATTGGGCGCAGTGGTCTCACGCAAGTTGCATTGCCGTACGTTCTGCGTGGCGAAAGTGATGATTCTACCGAAGACGGGGCTCTGGTAGTAAGGGCTATCGGCACGACTCACGAAATAGAGGAACATACGGCCTTGTTTCAGCATGATTTTCTCACATCCCAGTTGCTTGCCCAAGATGCGTAGCGGTACGACCTGCAACAGTTCCTCAGCCTGAGAAGGCAGTTTCCCGAACCGGTCACGCAACCGCTGGCGGTAGGCATCCAGCTGCTGCAGGGCGGTATCCAGATCGGGACGGTTGCCTATGTTGTCCAGTTCGCGATAGAGCAGCATGCGCTCGGAATCGCTCGGCACGTAGAGGTCGGGGAAGAACATTTCCAGGTCGCTTTCCAAGGAGCAGTCGGAAACGAATACTTGCGGGACATGGGAGGTGGGATGTAAACCGAGGCTACTATCCGCAACGGATTCTGCAACAGTGCTGTTCTCATTCCACGACTTGTCATTCTTCAGTTCTGCCATTGCCTCGTTCAGTATCTTCACATACGTCTCATAACCCAGGTCGCTGATGAATCCCGACTGCTCGGCTCCCAACAGATTGCCTGCACCGCGTATGTCGAGGTCCTGCATGGCTATGTTGATGCCCGAGCCCAGATCGCTGAAGTTCTCCAGTGCCTCCAGACGGCGACGTGCATCCTGAGGCAATGCTGACAAGGGCGGGGCCAACAGGTAGCAGAACGCCTTGCGGTTGCCACGCCCCACACGTCCCCGCATCTGGTGCAAGTCGCTCAGTCCGAAGTTCTGTGCGCCGTTGATGATGATGGTGTTTGCATTAGGAATGTCTATACCATTCTCCACGATGGTGGTAGAGAGCAGCACATCATAGTCGTAGTTCGAGAAGTCAAGCACCACCTGTTCCAGTTCCTCGGGCTTCATCCTGCCGTGGCCAACAGCTATGCGCGCATCGGGTATGTACTTATGAATCATCTCGGCCAGATGAGTCAGGTCGGAGATACGGTTGTTCACGAAATACACCTGTCCGTTGCGCGACATCTCGAAGTTGATGGCCTCGGCAATGATATCGGCCGAGAATGTATGTATCTCTGTCTGAATAGGATAGCGGTTGGGAGGTGGCGTCTGTATCACGCTGAAGTCGCGAGCACCCACCAGCGAGAACTGCAACGTACGCGGTATGGGTGTGGCGCTCATGGTCAGGGTATCTACATTGGTCTTCAACTGACGCAGTTTCTCCTTGGTCGACACACCGAACTTCTGCTCCTCATCAATGATCAGCAGTCCCAGGTCGTGGAACTTCACCGTCTTGCCAATGAGTTTGTGCGTACCTATTAATATATCTATCTTGCCTGACTCCAGGTCTTTCAGTATCTGGGTGGTTTGTTTCGCCGAACGGGCGCGGCTCAGGTACTCCACTCTTACCGGCATATCCTTGAGTCGCCCAGAGAAAGTCCTGAAATGCTGATAAGCAAGCACGGTCGTCGGTACCAGCACAGCCGTCTGCTTGCCATCGACAGCGGCCTTGAAAGCGGCACGGACAGCCACCTCGGTCTTGCCGAAACCCACATCGCCACATACCAGTCGATCCATCGGGCGAGATCGTTCCATATCGGCCTTCACATCTTGTGTGGCCTTTAGCTGGTCGGGGGTGTCCTCATACACAAACGATGCCTCCAGTTCATGTTGAAGATAACTGTCACGACTGAAAGCAAAGCCCTTCTCACGTCGACGGGCAGCATAGAGGCGTATGAGGTCACGCGCTATATCCTTAATGTGGTTCTTCGTACGTTCCTTCAGCCGTTCCCACTGGCCCGTACCCAAAGTTGACAGACGCGGAGCCTCACCACCCTCTTGCGACTTGTATTTCGACACCTTATAGAGCGAGTGAATGCTCACGTAGATAGCATCGCCACGCTGATAGGTAATCTTGATCATCTCCTGATATTGGGGAGAGGAAGTAGGATTGTTAGGGTTGGAAGACTGTATGGGCATACGCACTAGTCCGCCGAAACGCCCCACACCATGATCCACGTGTACCACAAAGTCACCCACTTCAAACTGCTGTATCTCTTTCAGCGTCAGTGCCATCTTGCCACTACGCGCCTTGTCGCTCTTCAGATTGTACTTATGGAAACGGTCAAATATCTGGTGGTCGGTAAACAGGCAGAGCCGCAGGTCATGGTCGATGAACCCCTCATGCAGCGTCTTGTCAACAGGGGTAAAAAGGCTCGGTTCTCCTTCCTCCCTGTTACTCACCCCCTCCAGGATCTCCTGTAATCGCTCGTTCTGCTTCTGGCTGTCGGCCAATACAAACAGTCTATAGCCTTTCAGACGATAGTCTTCCATTGTCTTGGCCAACAGCTCAAAGTTCTTATGGAACAAGGGCTGAGGACTCATGGAGAAACTGATGGTGTTTGCCTCGCTCCGAGGCTGGGTCTCAATGCGCCTGAACTGTTCCACCTCTTTGGCAAACTGGGTGCCCGTGGTCAGCTGACTCTCACGCCTCATCTGCTGTTCTATCACCTGCTGCTCCTGCTCATCGGCATTCTCCATCCGTTCACGAATAGCCTGTGACGAGAATCCCTCCTCGTACGTATGCTCTATAGCGTCACGCACAAAGCCGAAATTCTTCATCACCAGTACCGTGTCCTTCGGCAGGAAGGTTAGAAGCGAGACACGCTCCTGCTCGTAAGCCATCTCAGGCACCACCTCTACGCGGTCACGACGGTCACGCGACAGCTGGTTCTCAACCTCAAACGTACGGATGGAGTCTATCTCGTCACCGAAGAAGTCCACTCGGTATGGATATTCGCAGCTGTAGCTATATACATCGAGTATGCTGCCACGGAGTGCATACTGGCCTGGCTCATAGACATAGTCCACCTCGTGGAACCCATAGCCCTGAAGTGTCTTTTCTATCTCGCTCATCTTGACCGTCTGGCCTGTCTCCAGCACCATCGTCTGCTCGCTGAACTTCCGCTCCGACACCACCATCTCTGCCACTGCCTCAGGATAAGAAACGACAAACAGTTGAGAGTGGAGTGAGGAGTGTTCCTTCACCTTCGTCAGCACTTCCGTGCGCAGTATCTCGTTGGCAGCATCGCGCTGGGCGTACTTCACCGAACGGCGGTAGCTTGATGGGAAGAACAACACCTGTTCAGTACCCATCACCTGTGACAGGTCGTGATAGAAATAGCCTGCTTCCTCACCGTCCTGCAGGATAAAGAAAAAAGGACGTTCCGTCTGGAGTACGCTGAACACCATCGGTGAACCTGATGCCAACAGCCCCTCCACACTTACCGTTGACTTCCGCTTTTCGGCGAGAGCCTTTGACAGTGCCTTCACCTGGGGATGCTTCGCATAGAGCGCTTTCAGTTCCTGTATCTTCATTCTCTTTCGCTTTGAGTGTGCAAAGTTACGAAAAAGTGTGAAGAGTGAAGAGTGAAAAACAAAAAAAATTGACGCTGCCTTCAAAAAATATCAAGTGCCGATAGCCATTTATCAATTATTATTCGTACTTTTGCCATCACTATCATGCAAACAGAACGATTCCACAACAGTCACAACCTCACGGCATCCACCAATTTCTTTGAAGAACTGGAAAACGCCGTTAGCCATCTGCCCGACTATCGAAAGGTTTATCGGGCCTACAACCAAGTGTTTCAGCTTTTCCTGAACCAGCAGACCAGTCAGACGCAGGTGACCTTGGGAGGCGCTTTTGCCAAGACCAACTACCTGCTTAAAGAGCATGGTGCCTCACGCGAACTCATCAGGGCAACCAATGACACCAGGGCGCGATTGAGACGACAGCACGAACTGACTGTTTCTGACCTGGAAGCACACTGCCTATATGATTTGAAGAACCTGTGCCAGCTGTTCGCTTTCATCAGCAATTGCAACATACCCTGCTCACTCACAGCTTTGTTACCTACAGAGAAAGAACCGTCTTTCTCACCAGCTCTGGTCAGCGAATGTATAAGAGGTATCATTGATCGGTGGGATGATGATTATGTCTATATTGAAGCTGAGGACCATACCGGCGAAGATCTGACTAAAGTATGCTACGCCCACGGGAACAGTGTCTACAACTTCGACTGGACATACCTGAAAGACATGTTCTACAAGGGTGCACAACTGAATCTGGTACGCCCACGAGAAGACAATGGCATCGTCTACCCTGAGCTGATCATCTTTGAGCCCGATTATCTGGTGAACATCTCTACGGTGGCCCATTGCTTTACGAACTATGCTGACTCGTCTCTCGTAGACCTGATCAAAAAGCTGGAGCCCTCTTCCACAACAGAACCCATCGTGCTGGGTAACCTCGCAGGCCAACTGCTTGATGAAGCCATACACCAGCTGCCCAACAGCCACACCTATGCACAAAGCGTGAAAGACTTCTTCAAAGACCATGCCATAGGACTGCTGACCACTGGCATCGGTCCTCAGTTCCATGAAGAAGCACAAAGACAGAAACTGCACATAGCCGAAGCCATCCACGAGACACTCCCCAAGGAGGTGAAGGATTTCAATTCGAAAGAGGGCATCGTCGAACCGTCGTTCTACTCGGAGATGCTGGGACTGCAAGGGCGCATGGACTACTTGCAACTGGACTTCAAAGTGCTGTTGGAGCAGAAATCCGGAAAGGGGGCCTTCCCCTACGATCACTTTGTCATACCACGACAGACCGACGAGCACTTCGTGCAGATGTTGCTTTATGTCGCACTCATCCGCTACAATTACAGGAAGATCTACGAACGCAATCACGGCATACGCGCCTTCCTCCTCTATTCAAAATACAGCAAGAGCCTGCTCGACCCTGGCTACGCTGCTACCGAACTGCTGTTCAAGGCCATAAAAGTAAGGAATGGCATCGCCTGGAGGGAAATGCTTTACACCCAGCCCGACGGATACCGGATTCTTGACCGCCTGACCCCTGCCCAGCTGAATCTGAAGCATGTCAGCAACACTCTATGGAACCAATACCAACAGCCTCAGATTGCCGCTGTCCTTGACCCCATCCACAAAGCCTCGCAAATGGAGAAAGCCTATTACTTCAGATTCCTCACATTCATTGCCAACGAGCATATCATGTCGAAACTGGGCAATAAGTCGAAGGAGTGTTCCGGCTTTGCTGCTACCTGGCATGAGTCGCTTGCGGACAAGCTTGCCGCAGGAAACATCTACGACAGGCTCTCTCTCGTATGGCCTGACGCAGAGACTACCGGGAGCATCTCATCCGTAGTTCTCAGGTTTTCCGAGAACGATGAGAACGACATGTCCAATTTCCGGACAGGCGACATCGTTATCCTGTATGCCTATGAGAAAGACAAGGAACCTGACGCCCGTCAGACCATGGTTCTCAGGTGTACGATAGAAGACATCCAGACCGACAGGATTGTATTGGCACTCAGAGCTGCCCAGACCGACAAGCGTATGTTTGTGAAGGAACAGGGTAAGCTGTGGGCCATAGAGCACGATTTCATGGAGTCTTCCTACAGTTCTCTCTATAAAGGCATGCAGGCCTTCCTTTCCGCACCTCAGCAGCGGCGCGACCTGCTTTTGCTGCAAAGAGAGCCTCAGACCGACAACACCTTACAGCTAAAGGGAAATTATGAAGGCTTCAACGACCTGGCCCTGCGAGTAAAGAGAGCAAAAGACCTGTTTCTGATCATCGGACCGCCAGGCACAGGAAAGACTTCGTTCGGACTGCTCTATACTGTCAAGGAGGAATTGCTGGAGCCCAATGCCAGTATTCTCCTCATGTCCTATACCAACAGAGCTGTCGACGAGATATGCAGCAAACTGACGAACGAGGGCATCGACTTCATCAGAATCGGCAATATGCCCAGCTGTGCTGAAGAATACAGAAACCGGCTGCTGAGTTCCATTGCACAGCACGCCACCTCTGTGAGCGATCTGAAAAACAGGCTCATCACCACACGTGTGCTCGTAGGTACCACCTCTTCACTCAGCAGCAACATCGCCCTGTTCCAACTGAAGCAGTTCAGCCTCGCTGTCATCGACGAGGCATCGCAGATCCTGGAACCCCACTTGATTGGACTGTTAAGTGCCAGCAAAGATGGAGAACCCGCCATACGGAAATTCGTGATGATTGGCGACCACAAACAGCTGCCTGCCGTTGTCCAGCAGAAACCTGTGACATCCGCCGTACACGACACCCTGTTGAACAGCATCGGCCTCACCGACTGCAGGATGTCGCTGTTCGAACGCCTGCTCAAGCAGTATCACCAGAACGAAGAAGTCACCTATATGCTCAGAAAACAGGGACGCATGCATCCTGACATAGCACGTTTCCCCAACGAGGCTTTTTATCATGGCCTGCTGGTGCCTGTGCCCCTGCCCCACCAGGAGATTCAGTTGCCTCTCGCTGGAGACGGAGAAAACGACTTGGCCGATCTGATAAGAACCCGCCGGGTCATGTTCCTGGCTTCACAGAAACCTGTTGACTCACCTAACGACAAGGTCAACCTGACAGAAGCCGGGATGATAGCAGCCATTGTCCTGCAAATCTACGAGACTGAGAAAGACAAGGGCTTCGACGTGAACGAGACTATTGGTGTGATTGTGCCCTACCGTAATCAGATTGCTGCCATCCGCAAGGCTATCGACCAAAGACTGGAGTACCACGGCAACGGAGCCGGTATCCTTCACGACATTGCCATCGACACGGTGGAACGATTCCAGGGGTCACAGCGAAAATACATCGTCTATGGCTTCACCGTACAGAAATCCTACCAACTCGACTTCCTTACCGACACGGTGTTCCAAGACTATGACGGAACCGTCATCGACAGGAAACTCAATGTTGCCATGACCCGAGCTGAGGATCATCTCATCATGGTGGGAAATGATGAATTGCTTTCCCATAACCCTGTTTTCGCCAGACTGATGGATTTTGTCAGCAGCATGCAGGGGTTCTTCAGAATACCCAAGGACGATTTTCATGAATAAAAGCGTATTTTTACGAAATAAATGAAAAAAAACGTCTCCAATGTATCAACAGAACGAGAAAATTGCTAACTTTGCCGAAGAAAAGTCAAGTAATTATAGTATTATGCACGCAAGCGACAGTATCGTCATCATCCCGACTTATAACGAGAAGGAGAACATAGAGAAGATTATCCGGGCAGTGTTCGGATTAGAACAGTGTTTCCACATACTGGTCATTGACGACGGGTCACCCGATGGCACAGCCCAGATTGTGAAGGGTCTGATGGCAGAGGAATTCGGCGACCGTCTGTTCCTGTTGGAGCGCAGCGGGAAACTGGGATTAGGAACGGCCTACATAGCCGGATTCAAGTGGGCGCTGGAACGCAAATATGAATACATCTTCGAGATGGACGCAGACTTCAGTCACGACCCGAACGACCTGCCACGTCTGTACGCTGCCTGTGCCATAGAAGGATACGACCTGGCCATCGGTTCCCGCTACGTGACGGGAGTGAACGTGGTCAACTGGCCCATTGGACGGGTTCTGATGAGCTACTTTGCATCGAAGTACGTACGACTGGTGACAGGCTTCAAGATTCATGACACCACGGCAGGATTCAAGTGCTACAAACGGCGTGTGCTGAAGACCATCGAGCTTGACAAGATACGTTTCAAAGGCTACGGATTCCAGATAGAGATGAAGTACACGGCATACAAGATAGGATTCAAGATCAAAGAGGTAAGCGTGGTCTTTGTCAACCGTCGCGAAGGCACCTCGAAGATGTCTGGAGGAATCTTCGGCGAGGCATTCTTCGGCGTCATACGCCTACGCTGGGACGGATGGACAAGGAAGTATCCTGCCATCAAGGAATAGAGAGAACCAATGTGAAGGGGTAGCCGCAATGGCTACCCCTTTCACTTATTTCACGTATATCTTCTTTCCACTTCGGATGTAGACACCAGGCTCCCGGGGCTCACTGATGCGACGCCCCTGCAGGTCATACCATCGGTCAGAAGTGACTACTGTGTCACAACCGACGGAACGGATACCTGTGGGGTCTTTGCCTTGAAAGGACTGGATGAAGTCGGGCAGGTAGTAGCCCAAGTGAGGTGGTTGGTTATAGGCCACATTCTGCCAGCATATCCCCATGCGATAGGTGTGATCGTGCATCAGTGTTGGCACACGGTATGTCGTAGCAGTGATGGTGGTGTAGATATTGAGCGTGGCATTGTCGGTCTTGCTCCAAAGGATAAGCTCCTCGCGCCAGTCGCCGAAGATATCGGCAGAGAGGCAGGGTGTAGCCTTTGTGCCATTACAGGAGGAAGGACTGCCAAGAGCGCTGATGGCTGTGCGACCTACGCCAAGGGTGGAACCTCCATATTTGGAAATGTCGACATTATCGAGCAACTCGTCAAGAGCATCACCGTCCCAGTAGATACGGAAGTTCATCGAGGGCTTGGCACTTGCTGCCTGCGTGCCGAGGATGGCATTAAAGGGATTCTGGTTGCGGGCTGTATTGTCGTTACCTGCAGCATCCTTGGTCTTCATCCCCCCATAGGCTGACCAGAACTCGTATCCCCGGGTCTTTTCCACAATGTCTGCTGCCATTCCTCGTCCGTTGTCAGAACCGGAAGGACCTCCCTGGAAGAGTATCTCACCTGTGGCTGCATCGTGGAGATCCCATGCATAGGTTCCTTTCTCCTCATGTACATCGAACAGCTCTAAACCAGGACGGTCAGGGTTCAGGTCAGCCAAGTGGATGGCATCGCCATGTCCGAAGCCCACACTATAAAGTATCTTACCATCATGATCCACCGCTGCTGAACCCCAGATAATCTCGTCTTTGCCATCACCGTCAACATCAGCAACAGAGAGGTTATGGTTTCCGTTGGCATACATGGTGTAACGACCCAGCTTCGACGTGCACACCGTTGGCTTATAGGTGGTCTGCTTGCCATCGGCATCCGTCAGTTTATACGATGTCTTACTGTCGGAAGAGTGGAACCACCGGGTGGTAAGCTGCACTCCGTCAAAATCAACCGCCCAAAGATATGCGAAGGTATAGTAGCCACGACAGAACACCCCGCTGGGACGCTCGTCTGGGCCGCCGAGAAAGGCCACGGCTGCAAGATAACGCTCACCCCGGTTGCCATAATCTCCCTTATCGTTCCTGCCGCTGCGGTCATCCCAGTTGAAGGATCCGGCTGCTTCACTCAACGCTGGCTTGGCATTGCGGTTAGGGCAGTAGGCCACGGTGTGGATGGCCTCACCGGTGAGGCCGCGGAAGACGGTGAGATACTCGTGTCCGCCATTGATACGCCCTGCGGAGGAACGCCAGTCCTTGGCATTGTTCGCAGACTGTATCTGGGGATCAGTAGCTGCCTGGTTGACATAATGGCCTAAGCCATCTTTCGTACCGGGAGCGGTCTTGCACATCAGCTCGGCACGTCCGTCACCATCGAAGTCGTAGACCATAAACTGTGTGTAGTGGGCACCTGCACGGATATTCACACCCAAGTCGATACGCCAAAGCAATTCACAATTGGTCGATGTTCCACTGACAATCTTGTAACAGTCTATATAGACGTTGTCGGTCTTGTCGCTCTGTGAGTTGTCCTTGGAATTGGACGGGTCCCACTTCACGAAGATTTCATAAGCCCCGTCACCATCCACATCGCCCACCGAACAGTCATTGGGGGAATAGGTGCCCCCTAAGGCCCCTGTGGCTGGACGCTCAAGCTTCAGCTGGAGGTAGTTCTTAGCCCATGGCTTGACAATGGCTGTGGTATCGGTGGCTATACCGTTCTGAAGGGTCACCACCTGGAACTCTGATGAGGCATTTCCGCTGATGGTGGTGCAGGTACGGTCATAGAACACCCTGCCACCCTCATAAGGCTGTCCGTCTTTCAGAATGCTGAACGTGGTGTAGGCATCATCGGTACCCAAAAGACGCCAGCTCAGAAAACAGTTGCTTGCGCTGATGGGTATGACAACGAGTCCCCGGTCCAGCCGTTCCATCTGACTGGGTGCTGTATTTCCGGGTTGCTGGGCAGAAGCGACTACACTCAGCATGCCCGACACCCAAGCTATCATGGTCTTCTTCATATCACCTGATGACAATCTTCTTTCCGTTCTTGATATACACGCCCTTCTTCTGAGGTGTGTCAATACGCTGGCCGCCTAAGGTGTAGATGGCTGGTGCCTGGTCGCGGATGTCTGTGGGCAGGTCGTTCACGGCCGTGCTCTCAACAATCTTCAGGACACCGTTCTTGTTGAGCAGTCCGGTGGTGTCCCATTCCAAACCCTCAGGCAGTTGTGGCAGGTCGAATGTCACATCGGAACCCACAAAGGAACCGGCTGTCCAGAGTGTGATCGTTTCACCTGCATTGACATAGGTACCGGTCAGCTTCACATGGACGGTACCTGTGAGTGACAATGCCCCGTCTACCGTAATACGGGTGTTGTTGGAAGTGTTGCGGGTACGGGTGACTGTGGCGCTGATGTCCTTCACCGTGTAACGGCCTGAACCGGTGAGCGTACAGTTGCCTGAGAGGGTTCCGATGCTGACTGCCTTTCCGGCATTGTCAAAGATACCTGTCACCGTGGCTTTACCCAGGCCCTTGGTATTGTTCCACTGGATGGAAGGCTCGTAGGAACCGGTCTTCTGCTTCTGGAAATTGATGGTGCCCTCAAACTGACTCCAGTCAACCTGCATGTTGCTACGTACGCTGGTGACGTTGACGGTGATGGTACCACTGCCCAGAAGCTTGCCTTTGTAGTCGCAGCGTCCGTCGAGCTGCCAAGTGGCGGTCTTGCCCTCAGGCACCACGACGGTAGTGGAGTTCGATGAATAGCTGTAGATATTGTCAGGGTCTTTCAGTGTCCCGCCGTTCAGGACTACGGTATCGGGGTACTGATGTACGCTGCCACTGCTCTCTGAACCGTTGATCACACCACCATCGACATACAACGCACCATAGCGCTGCGCTCCACCCAAGGAGAGTGTACCTCCACCCGTCTTCGTAAGCCGTTGACGGGCACCGGTCGCTGCGCCATTGAGGGTAAGTGTCATGCCTGAAGGCACGTCTATCGCACCTCCTCCCTTGCCTACGGTAAATGGCTGGGAGCACAGGAGTGTCTTGGTGATGGTCAGTGTTCCTCCGTCGAAGTTGATTTTGTTTGTCGCACCGCCCAACGCTCCGTAGGCCACGCCATCGGCATTGGCCAAGGCAGAGACGGTGGTCTTGCCACCCATGAGGTTTACACCACCTGAGAACTGATTGTTAATGTCAATCCTCAGATTACCCGTTCCTTTCTTGGTAAGCGAACCTGTGCCCAGGATACTACCCGTACCTCGGAGTGTGAAATTCTTGCTGCCATCAAAGGTGACACTGCCTGGGGTCAAGTCTTCATAGACGAAGATGACAGTCTGGCGAGCCTCATCGTTGAACGTCACAGCATCGCCACTGACGAAGGTACACAACTCACCTGACTGTGTCTTGAAACTCTCAGTATTGGCCAGATCCCACGCGCCACGGTCACCACCGTCCCACACCACCTCGGCAGGCTCGCGCAGTTCCGATACTTCTACGTAGAGTTTCCCATCGTCGACGACCAGGGCCAGCTTCTGGGAAGAGAGACCTTCCACCACAAGGTTATCTACTGAGCCCTCCAAAGAGCCAAGTTCCATAATCAGGTAGCGACCGCCTGGCAGCACGGAGGAGCCTTCTGCCAGATGGGGTATCAGCTCGAAGACCGGTGTACTGTACTCAGGACCGTTCTTCCAGTCTTTCTTCTCAATACTGAACTTGTCGGCTTTCACGCAGTCGGAAGTGCCATCGGCAAAGAGGTCGAACTGGACACGGGCACCAAAGCCAAGACTCAACTCAGACGTTTCTATCCTGCCCGCCTTGTCCTGTCCGCCAGGTCGCAACACGGAGGCATAGCTCATGTCGATGCCGTTGAGGAAACGCCCGCCATCAGAGTTCAGACAGGCAAAACGATTCATCCACACATGGCTGCGAGTCATCGTGCCATCAAAACTAAGGGTTCCTGCCCACAGTTCGGTTGGCCCTGCATACTGCTGTTCCACTGCGGGCAGCACCAATGTTCCGTCACCTTGTTTCACCAGACGCATATTTCCGGTAAAGGCTGCACCGGTGATGGTATGGGTATAATAGCGATAGGTGATGGCATTGTTGTTGTCATGCCCCTGGACCCACGAGGGAGCATTGTCGAAGAGGATATACGGGGCTGCCCCCTCGCCTACGCTGACAGTCATGTCACCCGTCTCTGCCAACAGCAGCTGGGCATCGTTCTCGGCGATGCCTATGGTGCCTCCATTCCGTATCTCCTGACGGTTGGTCATGGTCAGTGCTGGAGGAGCTGCTGTTATGCCCTCCAGTTCGCCTAAGAAGTAGCTGACGTGAGGCGGTTGGTTGTATCCGCACATCTGCCACACCATGGCCTGGCGGTACTGCATATCATGCCACAGGGTGTAATTACGCCATTCGGTAGGAATGGTTGAAGTATAGATACGGATATTGTTCTGAGCCGTACGGGCAATGATTTCCTCACGCCAGTCACCGAAGAGGTCACCCTGATAGCAGGGAGTGCCCTTGGTATCGTTGTTGGTCATGGAACCGGCAAGGGTCTCTATCAGCCCTTTACCATATTTATATATACCTACAGCAGTATTCTTGCCACTACTATAGTCGTGGGTCTCCTCGCACAGGTCACCGTCCCAATAGATACGGAAGTTCTGGGTAATGTTGCTCTTGGTGCCGTTTGAGAGGGGACCGTTGATAACTGAACTGATGAGTCCCGGGTCACGGCTTGACACACCTTGACAGCCGGGGAACTGATTGCTGAAGTTACCCATCATCGAACGACCGTCATCATTGCCAGCCGTATAACGGTAGTAGATCTTCGAAGTAGTGGCATCTCGGTAGTTGTTGCCTGGATTGTCCTCATTGCAGGCAAAGATCTCGTGGCCATGCACATAAGGGTTGAAGTCTCCGTGGTGCTGGGCATCGCCATGCCCCAGACCCACTGTCGATAATCCGCGCCCATTGTCATCGATCACCATCGAGCCGAAGCATATCTCATCGCGTCCGTCCCAGTCGACATCGGCAACAGCATAGTTGTGGTAGCCCTGCCCATACCAGGCACCGCTGCCACTGTTCCAGCGCCAGCGAACGGAAAGCTCATGGGTAGCAGGATCAACATCCAGGGCAATCATCTTGTGCCGGGTATAGATGCCTCGTGCCAGGAAGATGCTGGCATGTCGCCCGTCGAGGACGGGGGCACCAAAGAAATGCTTTGTGGAACGGTGGCCATAACCGTCGCCCCAAGCAGCCTCGAGATTGGTCTCACCAGCCTCCAACCGCTTCAGCGGATAGTCCATCACCTGATAGGGTTTGCCTGTTTCACCATCCATATAGACCAGGAACTCGGCACCGTCATGCACAAACCACTGACCTGTATTGGTAGCACCCAGATAGTTCTTGGTCTTGTCGCCAATGACATACTCCGTGCCATCGGCCATGTGGATGACGGTACCATCAGAGGCACGCATCACAGCCTCAGCACGTCCATCCTCGTCCCAGTCGTAGGCTACGATGTTCTGTTCGTTGTTCTGGAAATCGGCCATATTGGGACCCAGGTCTATCCACCAGAGCTTCTTACCGTTGAGTTTGTACACCTCGATGATAGCGTATTCACCTTGATAGCCAGCCTTGGGATAGCTGTTGGCTGCCCAGCTCTGGTTGTCAAACTTCAGCAGGATCTCCAGTTCACCATCACCGTCCACATCGGCACAACAGGCATCATTGGGCACGTAGGTGGACTTCAACTTCCCGTGGTCCATCTTGACCTCTAAGTATTTCTCTGCCCATACCTTGGCAGCAGGACAGGCTTCCTGCTCCGTACCTTTCACCACGGCCTTTACCGTATACTGGCTGGCTGGCGCCCCCCCCTTGTCGGTGAAATTCGATACCTGAAGCGGCTCCTCGTTTACCTTCACACCATCGCGATAGAGATTATAGGCCACATCGTAATACTCTTCACCCATGATACGCCAAGAGCAATACACACCCTGGGCCGTCTGAACGGCCACCAGACCACGGTCCAAATGGTCAGTCCTGCGCTGTGCCGATGCACCCACCGCAAAGAGGGTCACCGCCAGCAACATCCATACTATCCTTTTCATTTGCCTGACAACAGCTTTTCTATTTAGTAATTAGTTTTTTCGTATCTTCAGTTTTCGGGTGCAAAGATACGAATAAGTTGGGGGAAAACAAAGAAACATTCTGAAAAATAGCTTAAATAAGGTGTCTTTTTCTTTGTCATTTTGTGCGGTGCATGGTTGAGATAGTCTGAATGCGTTGTTCGGATCATCTCTTCGAATCGTTCGGATAATCCTTTACCCCCCTAAGGGATTATCTCAACAACGTGTTCAGATTATCTCAATGACTCGTTCAGATAGTCTCAATGAACCAAAGGTGACCTGGTTCCATTTCGGGTTAAAAATTGAGATGAGTAAGAAACGGCCTGACAATACTGAGAGCTAGATGGTATGTCTTAGTACTTCAAAGCTGGGTTACCTCACTTTCTGTCAGTGACAGGCTTTTGATGATGACCTCCTGAAGGCCAAAGGCATTGGCATCCTCGGGAATCTCGGTGTTGGCCTCGCGCATATCGGCATAGCAGCGGCCCAGAAGGTAGTGGGCCAGCAGCTGGTCGTTGGGTGTGCCGTGGCTGTCGAAGTAGTCGGTGAGGGTCTGTGCCTCGTCGCGTTCCGTGATGGTGAGCACGGAGTCGGATCGGTTCAGCTCGTTCAGCGCATCAAGCCGCTGACGCATCTCGCTGTACTGACCGCCACCTGAACAGGAGGCCAGCGTGAGCAACACTATTAATAAAGATGTATAACTGTTTCATGGTGTGATTTATTCCGTATGACGAGTTGAGGTATAAATTGTCAGTTCAGAAGGTCATACGGATCATGAGGCGCACACCTTGCTTGGTGGCGGTGGGCAGGTGGTTGTAACTCAAGCGGCGTATATACTCCACATGGACTATCTTGAAGATGTTATGGATACCGGCTGACACCTCCCAATAGGGCTTGTCTGGATCCATGATGAACGAGGTGTCGGGGAAGTACATCAGCAAGGGACTGCCCTCGTTCTGACGGAGCGTGGGATTGTTCTTGTTGCTGAGCTCGCCCCAGAGACACTTCACGCTGAGCCACTCCCTCCACTTGAGCTTCTTCAACAGGGGGATGCGGTTGAAGATCTTGCCGTTCATGTCCCAGTTGATCATCGCTGAGGCATAGCGGTCGTTCAGGAACTCCATATTGTTGACAAGCGTAAAGGTGTAGTCCTGCATGATATAAGAGAGATTGGTCTCAGGCATGATGAGCAGGGGGAAAGGCACCTTCTCCCACTGTATGCCACCCTTGAGCATACAGTCGACCTTTCCCCAGGAGTTGAGCCAGAAACGCTTGTAGGCACTGACCTCGGTGAAGTTGTAGCTGTAGTCGCTGCCCAGAAGGCCCTTCACGCCCAACGTGTGGGCAATAGTGAATACTGGTGAATCGAGGTTGACGGGCAAACGACGCTGCTTGGTGTTGATAAATGTCTCACCAGGGGCGAAGCGCAACTCGGCGCGCACCTCGGTGGTGCGGATCTTCTGGGAAGGCCCCCCCCAGTCGGCCATGGTTGTACCTATCATTGGTAGCATCTCTGTCCTGGGAACCGGGTTACTCCAGTTCGTCCAACGACCAGGATCAGAACTCTTGGACAAAGGTATGAAGTACATATTGCCCACAGCTTCGTTCTCCTCACGCTTCAAGGCTACAGTGGTACGGAAACCCCAGTCCTCCTCGCGTTCGAAGGTGAGCGACTGGCGGTTGTAGAACATCATCTTCTCTACCTTCGACCACTTGAACGCCGTAAAGACGTTATCCTTGTCGGTATGCATGAACTTGTCGCTGGGCGACATTACGTCATAGGTGGACGACAGCGTCAACGTACGCTTGGGAAATTCACGGGGCAGATACTCCTTCTTGTTGAACGACCAGATGAGATCGCCACGGTAGTAGGTCTTCTTTGAACCGATGCCACGTGCCACATAGCCGCTGAAGAAGAAGTTGGAATCGAGGTTGGCAGTGGACTGTGCGGAAAGGCGCAGGCGCATACCATCGATGAAGTTGCTGGTGACGGTGGTGTTCACGGGACCAAAGTCAATCTTCGAGGGCACATCCTTATTGAGCGATGTCTCTACAAAGTTCTCAATAAACGCCTTGCCCACCCAGAGGATGTACTTGAAACCCTTGATCTGTTCCAGACCATGGATGAACTGATCCATGGAGCTCTCGCTCTTGGTGAGCTCTACTTGGCGGTACTGGTTCCAGAAATCATCACCTCGCATCATCGCATTGACATCCTTCACCTCCTTCTTCTTACCCTTGAACAACTGCGGAGGCAGTTCGTCGAAGGCGTAGTCGGTCATGCGGGTGTTACGGATGACAGCAAACTTATGGAGGAAGTTGGCAGCCACAAGCTCGGTGAACATATCATCGATGGAGAGCACCCATGTGGAGTCGGGCAGCTGCGTGAACTCCTGGACAATCTTCATGTTCTCCACCCAGTTCACATCGCTCTGCTTGGGAATGGTCAGCTCGCAACGCTTCACCTGATAGGAGCTGTCGGCCAGGATGTAGATAGTGCCCCGGAAGCCGAAGTCCTGCTGGTTGTTGGGCAGGAACGACAGCTGGAAGCACTTGTCGTGATCCACATAGAGGGTATCCTCGATGTAATAGCGATAGAAGGCGATGGCATCCTTGCCGATAGGCGAAGTGAAAGGATGCCTCAGCATGCGGATCTGATCATCGTAGATGTTGACATCGGTAAAAATATCCTTCATGAAGGTGTTCACGATGTCACCGGTCTGCACCAGGTCGTTGATGCCTGTGGAGTTCATTCCTTTGATGATGACCTTCTCGTCGTGAGGATTCTTACGGTAGATTTTCTGCGAGACGGTCTCATCGACAGAGAGGGGAAGGATGAGCTTGTTGTTGTAGGAACAGCGTTCTACCTGATCAAGAATCCACTGGCGCTTCTTGATCTTAGGATTGTCCAACTGCTTCTGCGTGATCTCATTGAGGGCGAGGGTCAGCTTCTGGTATTTGTTGTACTGATAGTAGTCACGGTTGTCCAGGTCTGTACGTTTCTTGGCTGCAATGACCTTCCTCATCAGTTCCACTGCAGGATTGTTCTTGCGGCTGTAACGGCTGCGCTTGGACTTGACAGTGACCTCCTTCAGCGTCTTCGTATCGGTCTTCAGCTGAATATCGAGTTCCGACGGGCTGTTCTTGTCGATGACCAGTGTCTGAGACTGATAACCCACCGCACTGAACGTAATGGACCATCCGTTGTGACGGGCGATGCTGTAATGTCCTCTCAGATTGGAGGCCACCGCCACACCATGACCTTTATAGATCACACTGGCATAGGGTACTGCCTCTCCCGTCAGTGCATCGGTAATGTTACCGGAAAGGGTCTGCGCCCCTACGGGGCTAAATGATAAATGAAAAATGATAAATGATAAACACACCAACAGCCATTGACGGTGTCCTACCCAGCAAAAACTGCAAGGCACAACCCTCTTTGTTGGCATAACACAAGCTAGCTTGCATCTGCGCTCGCTGCTCCAAAACTTATCATTTATCATTTATCATTTATCATTTAGACCGAAGGTCGCATCAATCATTTTTCATTTGTCATTTATCATTTAGACCGAAGGTCGCATCAATCATTTTTCATTTGTCATTTATCATTTAGACCGAAGGTCGCATTAGTCTATCTCCTCGTCAGCCTCGTAGCCACCCATCTCGCGGATAGCGTTCTTCAGCATGGTGTACTGCTGATAGAGATGGTTCACGGCTTCCTCGCCCTGGGTGTAGTCGTGCATGGGTGACTTCAGGAAGAAACTGAGGAAACGCTGTGTACCGAAACGGCCTGCACGGGCTGCCAGATCGCTGAGCAGACAGAGGTCTAAGCAGACGGGAGCAGCGAGGATGGAGTCACGGCAAAGGAAGTTGATCTTGATCTGCATGGGGTAGCCCATCCATCCGAAGATGTCAATGTTATCCCACGACTCTTTGTTGTCATTGCGCGGTGGATAGTAATTGATACGCACCTTGTGGTAGTAGTCACCATAGAGGTCGGGCTGATTGTCACCCTTAAGGATGGTCTCCAAGGTTGACAGCTTCGACACTTCCTTCGTACGGAAGTTCTCAGGCACGTCAAGCACCAGACCGTCACGGTTACCCAGGATATTGGTTGAGAACCATCCGTCGAGACCCAGGCAGCGGGTTCCGATAATCGGGGCAAAGCCGCTCTTCACCAGTGTCTGACCGGTCTTGAAGTCCTTGCCGCAGATGGGCATGTGGGTCTTCTCGGCCAACTCCCACATGGCGGGGATATCGACCGTAGTGTTGGGAGCACCCATGATGAAGGGAGCACCCTCGACAAGGGCTGCGTATGCATAGCACATGGACGGAGCAACGTTCTCACGGTCGTCGGCCTTCATGGCAGCCTCCAGGTCACTGAGCTTATAGTGTACCTGCTCGTTGATGGGCACGTAGATCTCGGTAGAGGCTGCCCATAGCACCACAATACGGGCACAGCCGTTCTGGGCCTTGAACTGACGGATGTCCTCGCGCACCTGCTCCATCATGTCCCAGCGGTCCTTGCACTGCTTCACATTGTCACCATCGAGGCGCTTGGCAAAGTTCTTGTCAAACGCTGCCTTCATGGGCACGATCTTCTCCAGCTCATCGCGGACGGGCTCGATGTCCTTCTGCTTCAACACCTCCGCATACACTGCACTCTGGTAGGCGTTCTGGGGATATACATCCCAGCAACCGAACACGATATCGTCGAGCTTGGCCAAGGGCACGATGTCGCCATAATGCAGATACTGCTTGTCAGCGCCACGGCCTACACGCATCTTGTCCATCTGCGTCATTGAACCGACTGGCTTACCCAGTCCCTTGCGAGTCATCAACACACCCGTCATGAAAGTTGTGGCAACGGCTCCGTTGCCTACTACCATAATACCCAGCTTTCCTTCTGCTGGCTTAACGTTTGCTTTTGCCATAGTTTTCTCTTTTTTATTGTAAGTTTATATTAATTCATTCAAATCGTCAATCACACGGCCTGCCTGCGTCTCATCCACAGGGTCGTCCGTCCACTGCTCGCCACGTATCCACACCGTCTGGCAGCCAGCCTTGCGGGCGGGGATGATGTCCTTATCGATGGAGTCGCCCACCACCGTCACCTCCTCAGGCCTCAGCCCCAAGGCTTCCACGCCAAGGGTGAATATCTGAGGATTGGGCTTGCGAACACCTACCACTGCAGACTCCACCACGTGGCTGAAGATGCCATCTAAACGGAACTCGCGGAGCACAGTCTCTATGTTGCCGTAGAAGTTGCTCACCAGGACGAGCGGGCAGCATTCTTTCAGCTGAAGCAGCACCTCGCGGCTGTGGGCGGTGTGTGCCTGCGTCAGAGCATAGAGGTCATCAAGCATCGGGAACTGCCAACTGTTGATATAGCCTTGCTTTATGACTCCCTTCGTTGCCATAGACGTCAGCTCCAACTGTATTTTCATAGACAGGAGCTGCTTGAACGTCGTATCGGGTTTGACGATAGACATTCTGGCAAGTAAACGTTCCACAAAGATGTATGCCTCACGGAACTGGGCTTCAGTCACAGGCACCCCCACACGCTGGTAAGCATGCCAGAGCATCTTGCCCCAGTGACAGCCTCCCGTATCGAGCGTGCCTCCATAATCAAAGATATATCCTTTCGTCATACACTCATTTCCTTGCACATCTTCTCGTGCGTTCTCTTCATATAATAATAGATGGCGACAAGCACCGTGATCTCAAATATCGGATAGATATAGGGCACATTGACGAGACAGGCAATGAACATCACCGTGGCTCGTGTGTTGTGTGTCAGGATGTTCGTGTACTTCATCAGTGGCAGGCTCTGGCGACGGAAGGACTCACGGAAATCCACAGGCATGTCTGCAGCATTCGGCCACTTGGCCTTCACCTTCCGGAAGAACTTCTGGAATTCAGGGGTAATCTGCTCCTGCTTACGACACCACCCTAAATAGAAGAAATGGAACACATGCTCCCAGAAGTATGGTTTGTCAGCAATCTCAAACGGACCGACCTTGTGCTTGGGAATACTGTCGAGCAAACGCTCTTCCTGCTCTGAGCTGTTCAGCTCGCTGCCTTCCTCACCCTTCAGGAAATAGAGATGTATCTGGCGGTAGTAGTCGGCCAGCTGACACTGATGGGCATGCCAAAAGAAACCGGCATAGCTACAGAGCAGGAACCCCCAGATGCTCCAGTTCACCGATGTAAAAGGTATGGGGTCGTTCCATATTCTAAGTGCGATGGCTAAATAGCAGAAGAAAAACCACACGTCGCTGGCCAGTCCGTCAAGCATCCGGCCAATGGCGGTCTTATGATTGGTAAGCCGTGCCATCTGTCCGTCGGTAGAGTCGCAGAAATTGGCCAGCATCAGCAGCACCACACCACCTACGTTCCACCACAGTTCCGTATGGTAGAAGCACCAGCCAGCACCCACACCGAGGAACATGGAGAGGATGGTGACGAAGTTGGGCGTCACACCGATTTTTATCCACATCAGCGCAAACACCAGACCAATGGGGCGTGTGAAGTACACGTCCAACCACTCCTCTGTGTCATTCGACTTGAACGAAGCCTGTAGTAGTTCCTTAAAACTTTTTTCCTTGTTATTGATTTTCAAATCTCAATTCTCAATTATCAATTATCCATCAGCCCGGCTATCGCTCGCGAAGCCTCTTCACGACAGCGCGAGAAACTGGGCCAGTCGTTGAAATCGATGATGCACCATGTCCCGTCTTCACGGACAATGCAGTCACCTCCGTATATACTCACACCCACCACAGCAGCCAGCCGGTCGGAAGCCTGCTGCAGGGCCTTGTCATCAAAGGGGTAGTGCCTCGCTGCGCCATTGCGACTCTCATCGCCAAACTTCGTCTGGCCATCGTCCGTGGGATAGTAGTAACGGAAGAACCCCGTGCCGAGTACCCCGTAGAACTTCACCACGTCGCCTTCGACGTGCGCACTAACCGTATAGTCTTCTATTCCGCGTGAACGGAAAGCATGGATCTTCTCTTTCAGTTCTTCCTCATCCGTGGCATACGTCACATCGCCCTTTTCCTGGGCAGCTGCGTCACCACGTTTTAACCAGTAGCCTTTGTCGCCTTTCCTGGGCGGTGCAGGGATGTGTGCTTCGAGCATCAGTCTTTCCATCACACTGCGGGCACAACGCTCCACACCCTCGGGCGTATTGATGACCTTGGCATCCAACTCCTTCAGCCTTGCAAGCGTCTCTGGCAGACGACCCATGCTGAGGACGACCTGATAGGGTATTTCCGCTGGCACGTTCACTTGTAAACGTTGTGAGGTGAGTGGTGAATGGTGAGAGACGAACTCCTCTTCATTGATCACCTCCACGTCATATCCTCTATCCTCCAAGAGCCGAACTACGGACATCATAATCGCCCTGTCTTTCTCCACCGAGTTGGGCGAAAACTGCTCTGCCCTAAGTATTGCCAGCACTTTTTCCATTTGTCATTTAGGCCGAAGCCAGCAATGGCGTAGCCCATTATCATTTATCATTTATCATTTGTCATTTAGGCCGCAGGCCGCAAGAAACTCTTCCGCTTTCTGAATGTCGGAGGCATGGTCTATGTCAAGCACCTTCGAGAAGGGATAAGCCTTCAGACGCAGCCCATCGGCAATGAGTGCCCGCTGGAAGTTGCGCATCCTGCTCTCGCCCCGCTCTATACACTGGCGCAAGGTCTGCAGTGAACGCGGTGTCAGTCCGTAGATGCCACCGCTGATGTAGTGCGGATGCTCCTGCTTGTCGAGAAAGGCCGTAATGCCCAGCCCGTCTTCGGTCTCCACGTAGAGCGGTTTCTCATCGTCTATGTAGTCCGTCACACCCATCAGCCCATCAGCCTCACCGCTGTCAGCCAGACGCTGCCACTCTTCGACGTAGGCACGGAACTCCTCCTCACGGAAGATAGTGTCTACCGTTGTCAGCACAAACGGCTCATCATCGTCAATCAGTGGTGCCAGCTCGTACATGGAGTGCATGGAGCTGGAGGTGGTCTTCTGGATATATCTCACTGGCCAGCCCTGCTGACGACAGGCAGCCAGATGGTCGCTTACCAAAGAGGTCAGCTGATTGCAAATGATACACACTTCCGTGGCTCCACAGTCACGGAAAATCCTGATCAGACGGTCAACCAACTGCTCACCTGCCACCCTTACAAGCGGCTTCGGCACCTGGATTCCCTCCTCTGCCAGTCGCGAGCCTTCGCCCGCTGCAATGATTGCATATTTCATTCGCACAAACAGCCAAACCATGAATGTACCGTTCAAGATACATTCCAAATCACGCGCAAAGGTACGGAATAAAAACGAAACGGGAAAACTTTTCTTACGTTTTTATTTTCCTATTGTTAATTTATCTATACTGAAGACCCATTTTCTCCCAAGAAATGTTCAAAAAGTCGCTTCCACTAAGCGTCTTATTTTTAACAAGTATCACCAGGTGTTTTCAAATCAACAGTTACAATCCATTCACCATTCTTCTTTCCACCCTTTCGTTTAAGCAGTTCTAATTCCTGAAGACGGGAAATACCTGAGATGGTTCCTCCTTCAGATATTTTCTCACCAGAGGAAATGTAGTCATTACGTGTTGCAGTCGGATGGAGACAGAAATAGACGAGTATGTCCATTTGTAAGTCTGTAATAGTGATACCACGTTCTTCAAGAGCCTTTTGTATGGCCTTTTGTATGGTCTCAGGATCCTTTTGTATGGTCTTTTGTATGCTCTCTGAATCCTTTTGCATGTTCTTTTGCATGGTCTCTAAGTCCACAGGCTCACGTACAATTGCACTAAATGCAGTGACAAGTCCTACATTGAACTCTGCAGCCGGACTTTGGTTCTCCTTCAGCAAGTCCTGTACTTCGCCTATGCCATGATTGAACATATTGACGTAATTCAGATTCTTCATCATCTCTGCTACCACACTATTGCGATAGTCGTTCACGTGGGGGAAGTTCTCTGGGCGGGCCTGTCCATAGAGGCCTCCTGGATTCATAATCTCTATGTGGCTGTCATACTGATAGAGACGTGTAGGCATATTCGCTTGATAATCGCGATGCATCACGGCATTCATCATCAACTCGCGTAACACCTTGTAGGGATAGTTGCGAACATCCTTTTCTCTCAAGATGCTGACGGGAACAGGGCGTTTTGTCACAATACCGTCACGGATAAAGTTCTCCAAATCTGGCAGCATCTTGTAAAGACATCCTTCGAAACGCCTTTCGTTAAGAATCATCCCTCCGTTGGTCTCACCCTTAAAGCGTACAAACTGTAAATAAGCTCCAGGCATGAAGTATCGAGGATTGTTACCAAACATGATAAGTGCCGCATACGTCGGACAATCCCAACGAATGTTGAAAAGACGTAGGGACGCTAACTGCTCTTTTAATGGACGCCTCTCGTTAGCCAACGTTTCTGCATCAATGGCTTTGGGCAGATACTCTTTTACAATCGTATCTATGTCTATATCATCTATACTTGCCTCACGGCATGGTCTTGTATCGAACGTTGGCAGACTTGCTGCACAACGTTCGGCAAGGATTCTCTCTTCCTCTGCGCTGGCGATGTCACGACGTGGGCCAATACGGATGAACGTTCTACCTCGATAACGGACAGGTGTATCAAATGATGGTGTCACCTCTACTACCAGCACATCGCCCTCATCAGTCTGTACCTTTTCTGTAGTCATAACAGGCAGAGGCAGGATATTACCATCCGACCGAATACCACTGATTCGTTTCATCAGTGCATCGTCAACCTTCATCCCACTTATCTTGCCATTGTCATACACGCCAATCAGCAGATAGCCTTTCTTTCCAGAACCAGGCATATCGTTCGCAAAAGCACATATCGCCTCCTGGAATTTATCCATATCGCCCTTAGACGTGGTTAGTTCAATCCGAAACCCTTCGTCTATTGCAATTATCTCCTGTAATTCCTCTTTCGTCATAATCCGCTTGCAAAGTTAATCAATTATTTCGAAGTTACCAAAACACAACGTCAGAAACCTGGCACCATTCATCATCAGTCATGTCTGGGAACTTGGCTGCTAACGTTTCTCTCACCTCCTCCTTCCACCTTGAATCTATCATTTCAGACCATCCGTCTTCTTCAAGATATATCAGATACTTTCTTATGTCTAATCTCTCTTTCATACTCATTTACATTCTTAGATAGAATCAATCCATTATGAGCATATAGCCTTTTACTATTGCGTCTATCTCCATTCAACTGATTCAGAACGGATTAGAGGCGTTCGGCTCTGCCGCTTTCACTATGCGTTGCGACTGAAAGGCTGATTCTACTCTTCGAATTCACTAGTCAGATTCATGAAATCATCATAAAGCCTTTTTCCGAAAGTCTCTTTGCCACTCCATTTGCTACGTTTATACACTTCAGGCAAAGTATTAATAGCTACCTTGTCGACGCCTATAGCAAGCATCTCTATCTCCTCTCGTGTTATTCGAACGACTGCAAAATGTTTTTCAGAAGAACTCCCTGTAACAATACCAAATCCCCAATTAACAGCACTTGTTGTGGTTTTTGTACTGCCATCTGTTCCTTCCAACCTTATAACTGTCCCATCCAGCAATTTAAATTTAACGATAGTATTGTTGGAAAGACGGTTATCATCATCATCTTTAAATGACAAAATCAAAAAATACTCACTGTCAAAAGTATAGGCACAAAATTCAGCATTACTTCCCACACTTCTATATTCTACAGCTGATGCAGAAGTCATAGAGATGATGAATATTAATAATAAAACAAACTTCTTCATATTATTAATTATTTGTTATTCCAATAGCATTAGTCTTCTCTATCCTCTCGCTTAGACTCATCACATAGTTAGGAAGGCCTACCTGCATTATAAAGTGGTCAAATTCGACCACTTTGAAATTGGGGTTGTTGTGCACTATTATCTTTGCCATATCGCTTTTAGTTATTTTCACCCTACATTGGGCAAATCGTGTGCAAATATAGTGAATAATTTGCAAGAAAACAAAACTATCCTGGAAAAAACTATTGTATTTTAACTACTAAATTATAAAAAGCAGAAGCCATAAGGAAACAACCTTTAATCTATACAGAGAAAAACAAAACAAAGGGTGACACGCTGACACAATGCCGATGAATACTGGGCGTGCAGCCTTTTAAAGGGTGGCACAGGGTGACACAAGGGTGACACAAAAAGATAGGGGGACTCTTTCTATATACCATTAACTTTTAATGGTAAAACAAGTTGTTTTACTTTGATAATGCTGGGTTATTCGATAAAAAGGTATATGTTTACGATAGTAAAACAAGTTGTTTTACTTTAAGAGAAAGCGCTGATTCTGTAGCAAAAGTCGTTCATTGCTTGAAGGTGCAGCATAGAATGGCTGAAGTGATCATTACCTAAGGTAACGGGAGCCGTTAGCTAAGGTAACGTGCTGCATTACTTTAGGTAACGTGAGCCGTTGCTACTGGACGTGCAGAGTGAAAAATGTTTCTTCATTTCCCGTAATTGTGCAAGCGTCACTTGCACAAATGGGAAGTCTGGATATTCTTTAGGTTGCGGGTTTTACTCGTTGGCCTTGTGCGTTGCGCTCACAGCCCTTGTGCGTTGCGCTCATTGGCCTTCTGATCGCTGCTCGTTGCCTTAACGCGTAGCATTCGTTGCTTGAAGGAGTTAAATAGAGCGACTTTCATGCCAACTGACCTACGCTTTGAGTTTAGTGGCGGTAAAGTGGGAGTTTAGTGCCAGTAAACTCCGAGTTTAGTGGCGGTAAACTCATTGGTCGCCGTTCCACGCTTTTTCGCTGAAAAAAGTGGCGAGTATATTTCTTTGCACACAGAAAAGCCCAAATATATTTGGCTCTTCTTTCGTTTTTTCGTAACTTTGCGCCCAAAACAAGTAATTATGGAAAAAAGAATAGTCATCAAGGTGGGTTCGAATGTGCTGACACGCAAAGAAGGGAAACTGGATGTCACACGTATGTCGGCCATCGTCGACCAGATAGCATGGCTGCGCCAGCACGGCTACGAGGTGATTCTCGTGTCCAGCGGTGCCGTGGCCTGCGGACGACGAGAACTGACAGTCGACCATTCTCTCGACTCCGTGGAGCAGCGACAGCTGTTCTCAGCGGTAGGGCAGGTGAAGCTCGTCGGACTGTACTACGACCTCTTCCGTGAGTTCGGCATCCATGTGGGACAGGTGCTCACCATGAAGGAGAACTTCGAACCAGGCGAGCAGTTCCGCAACCAACGGGCCTGCATGAAGGTGATGCTCGAGAACGATGTGCTGCCCATTGTCAACGAGAACGATACGGTCAGCGTTACCGAGCTGATGTTCACCGATAACGACGAGCTCTCTGGACTCATAGCCCGTATGATGGAGGCCGATACGCTGATCCTGCTCTCCAACATCGACGGTATCTACGACGGCCACCCCGATGACCCTGCATCCAAGATTATTCCTGCCGTGGAGCCTGGCCGCGATCTGTCACAGTACATCAAGGCCGAGAAGAGCGCCTTCGGACGTGGGGGCATGCACTCAAAGTACACCACGGCTCAGAAAGTGCAACAGGCTGGCATCCGCGTCATCATTGCCAACGGCGAACGCGAGAACATCCTCGTGGATCTGATAGAAAACAAAGGACAAACACCCCATACAGAATTCCTACCATGCAACTGAAAGAGACTTTTGAACGAGTGAAGCGGGCCAGCAAGACACTGGCACTGCTGAGTGACGAACAGCGAAACGACATACTCATGGCTGTGGCTGATGCCATCGTAAGCCAGCAGGAACGCATCCTGAAGGCCAACACCGAGGACCTGGCCAAGATGGCGAAGGACAATCCGCTCTACGACCGGCTGCAACTGACACCGGCAAGACTGGAAGGCATCGCAGCCGACATGAGGAACGTGGCTACCCTACCCTCGCCCTTGGGCCATGTGACCAAACAGAAGACACTGCCTAACGGCCTGCGACTGTGCCGTGTCAGCGTGCCCTTCGGGGTCATCGGCATGATCTACGAGGCCCGGCCTAACGTCACTTTCGATGTCTTCTCTCTCTGCTTCAAAAGCGGCAATGCCTGCGTGCTCAAGGGGGGCAAGGATGCTGACTGCTCCAACCGTGAGGAAGTAGCCCTGATACACGAGGTGCTGGAACGCTTCGGCGTGAACCCCGACGTGGTGACACTGCTGCCTGCCACACACGAGGCAACGGGAGAGATGCTCAATGCTGTGGGATACGTCGATCTGTGCATACCTCGCGGAGGCAGGAAACTCATCGACTTCGTTCGCGACACTGCACGAGTGCCTGTCATTGAGACAGGTGCCGGGGTGGTGAACACTTATTTCGACAAGGACGGAGACCTGGAGATGGGACGTGCCATCATCAACAATGCCAAGACGCGACGGGTGTCTGTATGTAACGCCCTCGACTGCCTCATCATCCACGAGAGCCGACTCGGCGACCTGCCTGCACTCGTCGAACCTCTGCTGACACACAATCCGCCTGTCACCCTCTACTGTGACGAGCCTTCCTACGCAGCAATAACCAATGGCCAACTGTCTGCTGACAGCCTTTCATTGCTCCAGCCTGCCACGGAAGAATCGTTCGGCACGGAGTTCATGGACTATAAGATGGCCATCAAGACCGTCGCCTCCCTCGACGAGGCCTTGGCCCACATCGACGGGAACGGCTCAGGACACAGCGAGGCCATCATCACGGCCAACGAGGCTGCAGCACGCAGGTTCCAGGCTCATGTCGATGCTGCCTGTGTCTACTGGAATGCCCCCACATCCTTCACCGACGGTGCACAGTTCGGCCTTGGTGCCGAGATAGGCATCAGCACACAGAAACTCGGCCCCCGAGGACCCATGGCCCTGGAGGAGATCACTACTTATAAATGGCTCATCGAGGGTGAAGGTCAGACAAGGCCCTGAAACGCTGGCTGAGACTTGGTCTCGTAGCGGTTCCTGTCTTGATGGTGTATAGCAGACCGAAACGCGATTCTGCCAAGAGCTATCTTGACAGCCTCTGTAAAGGCGACCATCCGCACCAGTGGAAGATGAAGGAAAACCGACGTTGGTTCTACTATCCAAGGAAAGAGACTCCAAAGGTATAAAAAACGGAACAAGGCACCCGCCCGCAGACATGTGGGCGGGTGCCAACATTGATAAGGCCTCCCGCCCGCATTCATACGGACGGGAGGCCTTTTCCTGTTACCCGGCACCTTTCTCCCGGTTTCCCCGCACCTTTCTCCCACTTTCCCCGCACCTTTCTCCCGGTTTGGTACGGGGGCGCTCCCCTCAGCCCACCGCTCTGATTCTGTCAGACACGGCATTAGCCTTCTTTCTTTTCCTGACTATCTGCCAATGCGCTTCTTGTTGTTCTGAATGTATATAGCAGCAGGATAGATTCGGGATGCCTTCTGGCCTTGCAGACTGAAGGTGTCTGGCGACGCTGCGGCTGTACCAGCTTTGACAGGTCCTACGCCTGACGTGCTGCCTGGGTCATCATAGATCTTTACCAGCTTGCTCTCGTAACGGGCGAGCCGGTTGGAGAGGTCGCTGATGACATCGGCATTGGTGTCCTGCGTGGCATTGTCGAAGGTGTACTGGAAGTCACCGTGCTGACAACGCCCTGCACCGTATGCTCCGGTCACGATGTCTGGCACGTCGGCTGCAGCATCAGGGTGATAGCTGTAGAAGGTCTCTTCTGTGTCGAAGTTATTATAGCCTGTCCCACCTTGAAGGGTCTGTACCTCGGCAGGCACCTGTTCGTTGCGATGCTCCACGACATAGGCATCGAAATGCTTGCTGTAGAGACCATCACCCGACTGATAGGGCTCAAAACTGGTCTGGTTGACGATATGGTTGTCGAAGGCTTTGATCATACCACCGTCTTCGCTCGAGAAATTGCCCTTGGTCTCACTGCTCGAACCGGTTCCATTGTGAACGTCTGACCCTTGCCTGGAGATGAGCATGGGATATTTGCAGTGACGGAAATAGTTCTTTTCTACGAAGATGCAGGAACCCATGCAGGCACCGACACCGTATTTGGAATTACCGTCATAGTAGTTGTTGTACACGTGGAGGTGCTTCGAAATACGTACACGGGGATGACGGGAGTCACTGTGGTCAAACCAGTTATGATGATAGGTGACATAGTCCACCTCATCCTTGTTGGAGTTCAGGTTACACTTGCCCGAGTCCCAGTAGTGGTTGTACGAGACAGTGGCAAAGAGCGTACCCTTCACATCGAAGCTGCCATCGCCCTTGGCCTTGTCACCGCCTTTGTTCTCACCATAGAAGATATCAAGGTTGTGCCCCCAGATATGCTCGTTGTTGGTATCAAAGCTGACACCGTCCTCGGGATGCATCATGATACCCAGGTTCCTCAGCTCCACATAACGGCAGTTGCGACAGAGCACACCGAAGCCGTGGAAGGTGGCATCATTGCCTACGCCCTCGATGGTGAGGTTCATGTGCTGGCTCTTGCCTTTCACCTGCAGACCGATGGCTGAGCTGCCCAGCGCAGGCATATCGTCTTTCTTCAGCAGCCCGACAATGCGGATGGCGAGCGGACGGGTCTCAACGCCCTTCTCATAGGCCTGGAGGATCTGCTGAATACCCTGGCGGGTCTCGGTCTTCCCCTTGTTGTCTACCATCATGTCAAGGGCCACGGTCTTGGCATTGTCCTTGCTGACATAGAGGATGCGGGCACCCTCCTTCAGCGTTCCGTCATCATGGTAGGCACCGATGCCTGCCTCTGCATGGTCATGGGCATAGCCTTCGCGATGGTAGTTCCTGACGGTGATACCGGTTGCTGTACTGGCCTTTGCCTCGTCTTCAGCACCGTTGACCACAGGCACCACCTTGATTGCGTAGTCCGATGCTGCCCTCAGCCCCAGGGCATCGGCACGGTTATAGGTTCCGTAACTGCGCACCAGCTGTCGGTCAATGCGCGTATAGTCTGCATACTGCCCGCCTTTCACGTAGACGTGATAGGTGGAGGCTTCCTCATACGGTGCCCACTCTGCATAGAGCGACTCGTTCCACCCTGCTGCCAGGGTCAGCTGTATACCTTTGTTGGTGATAGTGACTGCCTCCTGGGCAGACAGTGTCATGGACAACACTGCGAGGAGGACAAGGGAGATGTATCTGTTTGTTTTCATCTGATGGTTTCATAACAGGGGACACCGCTCTGGCGATGCCCCCTGTCACTATGGAGATATGAATGTTTGTTACTTTCCGGGGAAAATGCTTTCGGCAATGAAGGGACTACTTCTCGTCGAGCACATTCTCTGACACGAAGTCGAGCACGTTCTTGCGGTTGGCCTGCATGCGCTCGTAGTCTTCCTTGGAACCGACGATGATCTTCTCGAACTCGCGCAGACCGGTTCCGGCAGGGATGAGGTGACCGCAGATCACGTTCTCCTTCATTCCCTCCAGATAGTCCTCCTTGCCACGGATAGCTGCCTCGTTGAGCACCTTCGTGGTCTCCTGGAACGATGCTGCAGACATGAAGCTCTTGGTCTGGAGGGCTGCACGGGTGATACCCTGCAGGATCTGGGTACTGGTGGCGGGCACGGCATCACGCACCTGGACAAGCTTCATGTCACGGCGCTTCAGCGATGAGTTCTCGTCACGCAGCTTGCGGGCTGTCACTATCTGACCTGCCTTCATGTTCTCGGAGTCACCGGCATCGGTAACCACCTTCTTACCCCAGATGCGGTCGTTCTCCTCGGCGAAGTCGAGCTTGTCGACAATCTCCTGCTCGAGGAACGAGGTGTCACCGGGATCGTTGATCTGCACCTTGCGCATCATCTGACGAACGATGATCTCAAAGTGTTTGTCGTTGATCTTGATACCCTGCAGACGATACACGTCCTGTACCTCGTTGACGATATACTCCTGGACAGCGGTGGGACCCTTGATGGCAAGGATGTCGTTGGGCGTGATGGCACCGTCGGACAACGGGGTACCGGCACGCACGGCATCGTGCTCCTGTACCAGGATCTGCTTGGAGAGCGAGACAAGGTACTTGCGCTGGTCACCCGACTTCGAGGTGACGATGATCTCACGGTTACCACGCTTCACCTTACCCATGGTCACCTCACCGTCAATCTCACTGACAACAGCGGGGTTCGACGGGTTACGGGCCTCGAAGAGCTCTGTGACACGGGGCAGACCGGCGGTGATGTCACCACCCTTGGCAGCAGCACGCGGGATCTTCACCAGCGTCTCACCGGTCTTCACGGTCTGACCGTCCTCTACCACCACGTGGCCTCCCACAGGGAAGTTATAGGTACCTATCTTCTCACCATCGGCACCGATGATGTCACAGGTAGGAACCTTCGAACGGTCTTTCGACTCGGTGATGATCTTCTCAGTAAGACCGGTGGTCTCGTCGGTCTCGGCACGGAAGGTGACATTCTCTATGACATCATTGAACTTCAGCGTACCGGCATACTCTGTGACGATGACTGCATTGAAGGGATCCCACTGGGCTATCTTGTCGTTCTTCTTCACACGATCTCCGTTCTTGAAATAGAGGGATGAACCGTAGGGTACATTCACCGTGGAGAGCACAATCTTCGTATTGGTATCGACAAAGCGCAACTCACCCAGACGGCTGACTACCATCTCACACATACGACCATCCTCGTCGAACGGTACGGTGCGCACTTCCTCAAGCTCTATCACTGCATTCTCGTACTTCGAGACGATGCTGGCATTGGCTGCTGCATTGGCTGCCACACCACCGGCGTGGAACGTACGGAGGGTAAGCTGCGTACCCGGCTCACCAATGGCCTGGGCTGCAATCACACCGACTGCCTCACCCTTCTGCACCATGCGGCGCGTGGCAAGGTTACGGCCATAGCACTTCATACATACTCCCTTCTTCGACTCACAGGTCAGCACGGAACGGATCTCAACGCTCTCGATCTCGGCCTTCTCAATGGCTTCTGCCACTGCCTCGGTGATCTCCTCACCCGACGCGACAATCGTCTCACCGGTATGCGGATGGATGATATCATGCACTGACACACGACCCAGGATACGCTCGTAGAGGGAGCTGATGACCTCGTCACCACTCTTCAGGGCCGTGCAGACGAGTCCACGCAACGTTCCGCAGTCTTCCTCGGTGATGATGACATCGTGAGACACATCGACGAGTCGACGGGTAAGGTAACCAGCATCGGCTGTCTTCATGGCGGTGTCTGCCAGACCCTTACGGGCACCGTGGGTCGAGATGAAGTACTCCAGCACGGACATTCCTTCCTTGAAGTTCGACAGAATGGGGTTCTCAATAATCTGATGGCCCTCGGCACCGGCCTTCTGAGGCTTGGCCATCAGACCGCGGATTCCTGAGAGCTGCTTGATCTGGTCCTTACTACCACGGGCTCCGGAGTCGAGCATCATGAACACGGCATTGAAACCCTGGTCGGCCTCGGTCATCTGCTTCAGCAGGATGTTACCGATGTCATTGTTGACGTGCGTCCACGTGTCAATGACCTGATTGTAACGCTCGTTGTCGGTGATGAAGCCCATGTTGTAGTTGTCGGTGATGGCACGCACTTCCTCGTTACCCTTGGCAATGAGCTCGGCCTTCTCCTTCGGGATGATGATGTCATCGAGGTTGAAGGACAGACCGGCCAGATAGGCCATGCGGTAACCCAGGTTCTTGATACCGTCAAGGAACTCGCATGCCTCGGCAAAACCCACATGCTCTATGACATCGGCAATGATGTCACGCAGGGACTTCTTGGAGATGACGGTATTGACGAATCCTACTTCATCAGGGATGATGCCATTCACGATAACACGACCGACAGAGGTCTCCACGGTGTGGCGTACCTTCTGACCGTCAACGATGTCGTCAACGACAACCTTCACCAGGGCGTGCAGGTCGCACTTGCCTTCATTACGGGCAATGATGGCCTCCTCGGGACCGTAGAACGACAGTCCCTCGCCCTTGGCACCCGGACGGATCTTGGTGATATAGTAGAGACCAAGCACCATGTCCTGAGAAGGAACGGTGATAGGTGCACCATTGGCAGGATTGAGGATATTATGGCTCTGGAGCATCAGCAGCTGAGCCTCGAGGATGGCCTCGTTGGAAAGGGGAAGGTGCACAGCCATCTGGTCACCGTCAAAGTCTGCATTGAAGGCGGTACAGGCCAGCGGATGAAGCTGGATGGCCTTACCCTCGATCAGCTTCGGCTGGAATGCCTGGATACCCAGACGGTGCAGCGTAGGAGCACGGTTCAGAAGAACGGGATGACCCTTCATCACATTCTCCAGGATATCCCAGATGACCGGTTCGCGACGGTCAACGATCTTCTTGGCCGACTTCACCGTCTTGACAATACCGCGCTCTATGAGCTTGCGGATGATGAAGGGCTTGTAGAGCTCGGCTGCCATGAGCTTCGGCAGACCGCACTCACCCATCTTCAGCTCCGGACCGACGACAATCACCGAACGGGCGGAGTAGTCAACACGCTTACCTAACAGGTTCTGACGGAAACGGCCCTGCTTTCCCTTCAAGGAGTCCGAGAGCGATTTCAACGGACGGTTGGAGTCACTCTTCACGGCTGAGGACTTGCGGCTGTTGTCAAACAGCGAGTCCACTGCCTCCTGCAGCATACGCTTCTCGTTGCGCAGGATGACCTCGGGTGCATGGATCTCAATGAGTCTCTTCAGACGGTTGTTGCGGATGATGACCCGACGATAGAGGTCGTTAAGGTCACTCGTGGCGAAACGACCACCGTCCAGGGGTACCAGAGGACGCAGCTCGGGAGGTGTCACGGGGATAATCTTCATGATCATCCACTCAGGACGGTTGATGCCCTTCTCCACACTCTGGCGGAATGCCTCCACCACCTGCAGACGCTTCAAGGCCTCGTTCTTGCGCTGTACCGACGAGTCGGTATTGGCACGGTCACGAAGCTCATAGGACAGTGAGTCAAGGTCGAGCTTCACCAGCAGGTCGTAGACAGCCTCGGCACCCATCTTCGCAATGAACTTATTGGGATCGCTGTCATCAAGATAGTCGTTGTTCTCACCCACTACATTGTCGATGATCTCATTGTATTCCTCTTCTGAAAGCAGGTCATACATCTGGGAACCTAATGCGGGGTTGCCCTCTCCGTCCTTCTTGCCAGCCATCACACCGGGCTGGATAACGACATAACGCTCGTAATAGATGACGGAGTCGAGTTTCTTCGTGGGAAGTCCCAGCAGGTAGCCTATCTTGTTGGGCAGGGAACGGAAATACCAGATATGGGCAACGGGAACCACCAGTTCAATATGTCCGGCACGCTCACGACGCACCTTCTTCTCGGTGACTTCCACACCGCAACGGTCACAGACAATACCCTTGTAACGGATACGCTTGTACTTGCCGCAGGCACACTCATAGTCCTTCGTAGGACCGAAGATGCGCTCGCAGAACAAACCGTCACGCTCTGGCTTATAGGTACGGTAGTTGATGGTCTCAGGCTTGGTAACCTCACCGAAAGAGTTCTCGAGAATCTCCTCGGGTGAAGCCAGTCCGATGGTAATCTTGGTGAAATTACTCTTTGTCTTTATATCTTTCTTGAAAGCCATAATTATCAGTTATAAATTATCTATTATCAATTACCTTTAGTCCATTGTTATGCTGAGACCCAGACCGCGAAGCTCGTGCAGCAGCACGTTGAGCGACTCGGGAATGCCCGGCGTGGGCATCGGCTCTCCCTTGACAATGGCCTCATAAGCCTTAGAACGTCCTACGGTATCATCCGACTTGATGGTCAGGATCTCCTGAAGCACATGGCTGGCACCGAAGGCCTCCAGTGCCCAGACTTCCATCTCTCCGAAACGCTGGCCACCGAACTGTGCCTTACCGCCAAGTGGCTGCTGGGTGATGAGACTGTACGGGCCGATGGAACGGGCATGCATCTTGTCCTCTACCATGTGACCCAGCTTGAGGAAGTAGGTAATACCTACGGTAGCGGGCTGGTCGAAACGCTCTCCCGTCTCACCGTCATACAGGTGGGTGGAGCAAAGGCGGGGCAGACCGGCCTTGTCGGTCCACTCTGCCAGGTCGTCAAGCTTCGCACCGTCGAAGATCGGGGTGGCGAACTTCACGCCTAAGCGCTTTCCGGCTGCACCGAGAATGGCCTCGAAGATCTGACCGAGGTTCATTCGGGATGGCACACCCAACGGGTTCAGCACCAGGTCTACAGGACGACCGTCCTCGAGGAACGGCATGTCCTCCTGACGCACCACCTTCGAGACAATACCTTTGTTACCATGGCGACCGGCTAGCTTGTCACCCACACCGATCTTACGCTTCTTGGCAACATAGACCTTGGCCATCTGCAGAATTCCCGAGGGAAGCTCGTCACCGATGGTGATGGCAAACTTCTTACGCTTCAGCTCGGCATCCAGCAGCTTGTACTTCTTCATGAAGTTGATAATCAACTGGGCAATCAGCTCATTCTTGTGCTCATCGTTGGTCCAGTTGCTGATCTGGATATCACCATACTCCAGATTCTTCAGAACAGTCATGGTGAACTTGCTGCCCTTCGTGATGATCTCGGCACCGGTGTAGTCCTTCACACCCTGCGAGGTCTTTCCCTTCGTCAGCGTGGCAAGCTTCTCCACGAGGATATCCTTCAAGTCATCGACCTTGGCCTCGTATTCCTCGTCAATCTTCTCCAGGATCTTCTTGTCCTGCATCTTCGTCTGACGGGTCTTGATGGCTCGGGCAAACAGCTTCTTGTCTATGATCACACCGGTCAGCGAGGGATTGGCCTTCAACGAGGAGTCCTTCACATCACCGGCCTTGTCACCGAAGATGGCACGCAGCAGCTTCTCCTCCGGAGAGGGATCGCTCTCGCCCTTCGGCGAAATCTTACCAATCAGGATGTCACCGGGCTCCACACGGGCTCCCACACGGACCACACCGTTCTCGTCGAGGTCCTTCGTGGCTTCCTCACTGACATTGGGGATGTCGGCCGTGAACTCCTCCACGCCACGCTTCGTCTCACGGACATCCAGCGAATACTCGTCCACATGGACAGAGGTCAGGATATCTTCACGGACTATGCGCTCGTTGAGCACAATAGCATCCTCATAGTTATAACCCTTCCAGGGCATATACGCCACAAGGAGGTTGCGACCCAGCGCCAACTCACCGTTCTCGGTGGCATAGCCCTCGGTCAGGATATCACCGGCCTTCACACGCTGACCCTTCACACAGATAGGACGCAGGTCGATGGTCATATTCTGGTTAGTACGGCGGAACTTGGGAATGCGGTATTCCTTCAGGGCTGGCTCGAAGCTGACGAACTCCTCGTCTTCCGTACGGTCATACAGGATACGGATGGTCGTGGCATCCACATACTCCACGGTACCCTCGCCTTCGGCAGTGATCATCGTACGCGAATCCTCACATACCTGCTTCTCAATACCTGTTCCGACGATAGGTGCCTCGTTATGAAGCAGGGGAACGGCCTGACGCATCATGTTCGAACCCATCAGTGCACGGTGGGCATCGTCATGCTCCAGGAACGGAATCAGCGAAGCGGCGATGGAGGCAATCTGCTGTGGCGACACGTCCATCAGGTCCACGTCAGTGGGAGGTACCACGGGGAAGTCTGCATCCTGACGACACTTCACCACGTCGCGGATGAAGGTTCCGTCATCGTTCAGCGGAGCATTTCCCTGACCGATGATGTGCTCTGACTCCTCTTCGGCAGTCAGGTACACGATATCTTCATTGTTGAGGTTGGCCACACCGTTCTCCACCTTACGGTAAGGTGTCTGGATGAAGCCGAGCTCATTGATCTTCGCATAGACGCAGAGCGACGAGATCAGACCGATGTTGGGACCTTCAGGACTCTCAATCGGGCAGAGTCGTCCGTAGTGGGTGTAGTGCACGTCACGCACCTCGAAACCGGCACGCTCACGCGACAGACCGCCAGGACCCAGGGCAGAGAGACGACGCTTGTGGGTCACCTCGGCCAACGGGTTGGTCTGGTCCATGAACTGCGACAGCGGGTTCGTACCGAAGAACGAGTTGATTACGCTGGAGATGGTCTTCGCATTGATCAGGTCCGTGGGGGTGAACACCTCATTGTCACGCACGTTCATACGCTCACGGATGGTACGGCTCATACGGGCCAGACCGATGGAGAACTGATTCGACAGCTGCTCACCGACAGTGCGCACACGACGGTTCGACAGGTGGTCGATATCGTCAACCGTTGCCTTCGAGTTGATCAGCTGGATGAGGTACTTGATAATCTCAATGATATCTTCCTTCGTCAGGACACGTACCTCCATGTCGGTATTCAGGTTCAACTTCTTATTGATACGGTAACGGCCTACATCACCCAGGTCATAACGCTTGTCCGAGAAGAACAGGTTCTGGATCACCTCACGGGCACTGGCATCGTCCTGAGGCTCCGCATTACGCAGCTGACGGTAGATATACAGCACTGCCTCCTTCTCCGTATTCGACGGGTCCTTGGCCAGCGTATTGAAGATGATGGAGTAGTCCTGGGCAATGGCATCGTCCTTGTGGACAAGGATGGTCTGTGCACCGCTCTCCAGGATCTCAATCATGTTATCCTCGGTGATCTCCGTCTCACGCTCCATGATCACCTCGGTACGCTCGATGGAAACAACCTCACCGGTATCCTCGTCAACGAAGTCCTCGTTCCAGCTCTTCAGCACACGCGCAGCAAGCTTCATGCCTACGACCTCTTTCAGACCCTTCTTCGTCACCTTCACCTCCTCGGCAAGGTCGAAGATCTGCAGGATGTCCTTGTCGCTCTCGAAACCGATGGCGCGCAACAGCGTAGTAACAGGCAACTTCTTCTTACGGTCGATATAGGCGTACATCACATTGTTGATGTCCGTCGCAAACTCTATCCATGATCCCTTGAACGGAATGATACGGGCGGAATAGAGCAGGGTGCCGTTGGCATGCACACTCTGACCGAAGAACACACCCGGAGAACGGTGCAGCTGTGACACCACCACGCGCTCGGCACCGTTGATCACAAACGTACCGTTGGAGGTCATGTAAGGAATGGGACCAAGGAACACGTCCTGAATCACCGTACCGAAATCCTCATGATCCGGGTCAGTGCAATACAGTTTCAGCTTAGCCTTCAAGGGCACACTATAGGTCAGACCACGCTCCAGACACTCGTCAATAGTGTAGCGAGGCGGGTCGATATAGTAATCCAGGAACTCAAGAACGAAATTATTACGCGTGTCGGTGATAGGGAAATTCTCGGCGAATACCTTATACAAACCGTCATTCTTGCGTTCCTCAGGCGGAGTGTCCAACTGCAGGAAGTCCTTGAAAGACTTTAATTGCACATCAAGGAAATCCGGAAAGGGCATGGGATTCTTGACGCTGCCAAAGTTTACTCTGTTGTCTATTACTTTTGAAGCCATATATGATTAAAAATGTTGTTTTCTGTTTATCCCAGACTCTCTTGATCATCCAACCTTCAAGCCTTCCTACGCTATCTGGATTCAAGAGACAAGAAAAGGTTAGGGACCACCGACTGGGAAGTCCCTAACCAAATGATATAACAATGTAACTGATTACTTCAGCTCAACCTCAGCACCTGCGGCCTCGATGGTCTTCTTCAGGTTCTCAGCCTCGTCCTTGGACAGACCCTCCTTGATGGTAGCAGGAGCACCGTCAACGAGATCCTTTGCCTCCTTCAGGCCAAGACCACAAGCTTCCTTCACAGCCTTCACAACCTGGAGCTTAGCAGCACCGGCTGACTTCAGGACTACGTCGAAAGAAGTCTTCTCCTCTGCAGCAGCAGCCTCACCACCAGCTGCGGGACCAGCAGCAACTGCAACAGCTGCAGCAGCAGGCTCAATTCCATACTCGTCCTTCAGGACTGTCTTCAACTCTTGAACTTCCTTTACTGTAAGGTTTACCAACTCTTCAGCAATAGCTTTAATATCTGCCATTTTATTAAAAAACTTTTAATTATTAATTCTTAATTGTTAATTGAAAAAATTAGCGCTCCTCCAAAGTCTTCAATACACCATGGATGGTATTTGCGCCTGATTCGAGAGCGGAGATGACGCCCTGTGCAGGACCCTGAAGCATAGCCACAACGTCTGCAATGAGTTCGTTCTTGCTCTTGATAGAAACCAGCTCATCAAGCTTGTCAGCACCAACAAAGAAGCCTTCCTCTGCATAAGCACCCTTCAGGGCGGGAACCTCTTCCTTCTTGGTCTTGTATTCCTTGAGCAGCTTGGCCGGAGCGTTAGCCGTCTGAGTGAACATCAGGGCGGTGTTGCCCTTCAGACAGTCATACAGCGGAGAATAGTCTATTTCTGCAACTTCAAAAGCCTTATGCAGCAAGGTGTTCTTCACCACCAGCAGCTTGATGTCGTTCTTGAAGCACTGACGACGAAGATTGCTCGTCTTCTCGGCATTCAGACCAGTCAGGTCTACCAGATAGAAATGAGCATATTCCTTCAGCTTCTCACCGAGTTCAACAATGATAGTATCTTTTAATTCCTTTTTCATGTCAATCTTTCAACTTTTTAATCTTTCGGTTTTCTAATTTTACTCGACTGATTTAGGATCAACCTTGATACCAATACTCATCGTGCTCGACAGATAGATACTCTTCAGATAGGTACCCTTGGCAGCAGCAGGCTTCAGCTTGATAATCGTGGAGATGAACTCCTTCGCATTCTCAAAAATCTGATCGGGTGTGAAAGTGACCTTGCCGATTGAGGTATGGACAATACCAGACTTGTCAACCTTAAAGTCTATCTTACCCTGCTTTACTTCCTTCACTGCCTTGGCTACATCCATAGTAACAGTGCCACTCTTCGGGTTTGGCATCAGTCCGCGAGGACCGAGGATACGTCCGAGAGGACCCAGTTTTCCCATGCAAGAAGGCATCGTGATGATCACATCCACATCTGTCCAACCACCCTTGATCTTATCGATATACTCGTCAAGACCTACGTAGTCGGCACCGGCCTCCTTGGCAGCAGCTTCCTGGTCGGGTGTACAGAGAGCGAGAACACGCGTCACCTTACCGGTTCCGTTGGGCAGCGATACCACACCACGGACCATCTGGTTGGCTTTACGCGGGTCTACACCCAAGCGTACGTCAATGTCAACCGAAGCCTCAAACTTCGTCGTGGTGACTTCTTTCACCAGCGCAGCGGCTTCTTTCAACGTATAGGCTTTCCCTGCTTCAACCTTATCAGCTACTAACTTTTGATTTTTTGTCAGTTTACTCATGTCCTTAATTGAAGTTATTTGTTATTTACCAGGGAACTCCCCTTTTACAGTGATACCCATACTACGGGCTGTACCGGCAATCAGCTTCATGGCCGACTCCACTGTGAAACAGTTGAGGTCTGCCATCTTGTCCTCGGCAATGGCGCGAACCTGATCCCAGGTCACACTGGCCACCTTCTTACGGTTGGGCTCTGATGAACCACCCTTTACCTTGGCAGCCTCAAGCAGCTGGACAGCTGCGGGAGGAGTCTTGATGACGAAACTGAATGACTTGTCAGTATAGTAGGTGATAACAACAGGAAGAATCTTTCCTGCCTTATCCTGGGTTCTGGCGTTGAACTCTTTGCAGAATCCCATAATGTTAATACCCTTAGAACCCAGAGCAGGACCTACGGGGGGAGAGGGATTTGCAGCGCCACCTTTAATCTGTAATTTGATTAATCCAGCAACTTCTTTAGCCATTTCTGTTTATAAATAATTATTGTTGTTTATATAAGCCAAGGCGTGGAAGCCACCTTTAGCCCTATATAGAACAGGCACACCGTAACAAAATTGTGCCTTTATTCCTTCTCTACTTGATTGAATGAGAGTTCCAACGGCGTCTTGCGACCGAAGATCTTCACCGCAACCTTCAACGAATGCTTGTCAGCATTCACCTCTTCTATGATTCCACTGAAACCGCTGAACGGACCGTCGGTCACCTTCACGGCCTCGTCCACCGTGAACGGAATGGTCATCTCCTCTGCCTTGATGGTTATCTCATCGGCTGTGCCGAGAATGCGGTTGATTTCCGACTGACGCACGGCAGTGGGGTTGTCCATGCCACCAAGGAAACCTAGGACATTAGGAATGAAACGAAGGGTACTAGCAATCTCTCCCTGAAGATTGGCCTCGACAAGAACATATCCAGGAAGGAAAAGACGCTCCTTCACAACACGCTTGCCACTGCGCAACTGAGCATACTTCTCAGTCGGCAGCAACACCTGACCTACATGCGAGGCCAGATTAGGATTATTCTTCATCAACGCTTCCAGATACTCCTTCACCTTAGCTTCCTTACCACTGACAGCGCGGAGTACGTACCACTTCATTCCAGTCTGAGTCATTTCTCTCTCGATATTATCCTGGATATACCAAAGTCATGATTGACTTGAAAATCGTATCCATCACCCACACCACAAGGGCAATAACCAGTGATGCAGACAAAACAACGACAGCGCTGTGAGTAAGCTCAGAGCGCGTCGGCCAAGTTGTCTTATGAGCAAGCTCGTCATAGCAAGCCTTGCAATAGTCAATAAACTTCTTCATTCTTCTTTCTTCTCTATTTGCACGGGAAGGAGGACTCGAACCCACGACCCTCGGTTTTGGAGACCGATGCTCTACCAACTGAGCTATTCCCGTATGAAAGCCCCCACCCTTGAGCGGGGGCTTCTGTTATTTCAAGTGTATCAAGGGCAGAAGAGCATCTTCTCTCTTCACACTTCTCTTTCTTAGTCCTCGTAAACCTCGGTGATCTGACCAGAACCAACGGTGCGGCCACCTTCACGGATAGCGAAACGCAGACCCTGGTTCAGAGCTACAGCGTAGATCAGCTCAACAGTGATCTCCACGTTGTCACCAGGCATCACCATCTCAACGCCTGCGGGCAGAGTGATCTCACCCGTGCAGTCCATGGTGCGGAGGTAGAACTGGGGACGATACTTGTTGCCGAACGGAGTGTGACGACCACCCTCTTCCTTCTTCAGGACATAGATAGAAGCCTTGAACTTCTTGAAGGGCTTGATCTGTCCGGGATGGCAGAGCACCATACCACGCTTGATCTCGTTCTTGTCGATACCACGGAGCAGCAGACCAACGTTATCACCAGCCTGACCCTCATCCAGGATCTTACGGAACATCTCAA
>JAEEGH010000973.1_pt1 | contig 86526 bp, 70 predicted proteins | sample 9134181 | NCBI WGS metagenome assembly JAEEGH01 (sample SAMN16246544, study PRJNA631951) | gut metagenome | biome: gut microbiome; feature: rumen; material: DP-attached | host: Bos | place: Iran: Karaj | collected 2018-10 | reverse complement strand
TACCTCAGTATCGAGCACGAGGATGTTCACGTCCTCACCAGAAGCAATCACGTGGTCGAGACCACCGTAACCGATGTCGTAAGAGGCACCGTCACCACCGATGATCCACTGTGAACGCTTCACGAGGTAGTGATCGAGGGTCTTCAGTTCCTGGTTGACGGGGCAACCGGCAGCAGCGGCAGCGGCAATAGCCTCACGCAGCTTCGGAGCAATCTCCTTGGTCTTATCGGCATCCTCGCAGTTGGCAATCCACTCCTCGGCAAGAGCCTTGTACTCCTCAGTGCACTGGGGAGCCTCGCAGGCTTCCTTGAGCAGCTTGGCCACGCGTTCCTTCATCTTCTTGTTACCGAGAGCCATACCGAGACCGAACTCGCAGAAGTCCTCGAACAGGGAGTTGTTGAAGCATGGACCCTGACCCTTCTCATTCTTCGTGTAAGGAGTAGAAGGAATAGAAGCAGAGTAGATAGAAGAACAACCTGTAGCGTTGGCAATCATCTGACGATCACCGAACAGCTGAGAGATGAGCTTCACATAAGGAGTCTCACCGCAACCGGAGCAAGCGCCTGAGAACTCGAACAGCGGCTGAGCGAACTGTGAGTTCTTCACATTGCTGCGGATGTCAACGAGATGCTGCTTAGAAGGAACCTTCACCAGCTTGTCCCAGTCGGCTGCCATCTTCTTCATGTCGGCTGCATCGGGGTTGAACGGAACCATGGTGAGAGCTTTTCCTAACTTCGGATTGCCCGGGCAGATGTCGGCGCAGTTGCCGCAGCCAAGACAGTCAAGTATAGAAGGCTCGATAACGAAGTGCATGCCCTTCATGGCAGCGGGAGCCTTCATTTCGAGGGTCTCAAGGCCATCGAAGCCAGCCAGCTCATCATCGGTGAGGACGAACGGACGGATGGCAGCATGAGGACAAATATAAGCACACTGGTTACACTGGATACAGTTGTCCTTGTTCCACATAGGAACAAATGCCTCAACACCACGCTTCTCGTATGCAGCAGTGCCAACCTCCCAAGAACCATCGGTTGTACCGAACTTAGCAAATGCGCTGACGGGCAGCAGGTCGCCAGCCTGGGCGTTGATAGGACGAACCAACTCCTTAACGAATGCGGGAGCGTTGTCCTCCTTCACCTCATCATCAGGCAGGTTAGCCCACTCGGGCTTAACGGTCAGCTGCTGGTACTCACCACCGCGATCGATAGCAGCATAGTTCTTGTCGACCACATCCTGACCCTTAGCACCGTAGGACTTCAGGGCAGCAGCCTTCATCTTCTCAACAGCCAGCTCCACGGGGATGACGCCAGTGATGCGGAAGAAGGCAGACTGCAGGATGGTGTTGGTGCGGTTGCCCAGACCAATCTCCTGTGCAATCTTCGTGGCGTTGATGGTATAGACTGTGATGTTGTTCTGAGCGAAATACTTCTTCACCTTGTTAGGCATGAACTTCTCCAACTCGTCGGCATCGAAGATGGTGTTCAGCAGGAACTGGCCGTTCTTCTGTAAGCCACGGGTCACATCGTACATGTGGAGATAAGCCTGAACGTGGCAAGCCACGAAGTTAGGTGTGGTCACCAGATAGGTAGAGCGGATGGGTGTGTCACCGAAACGCAGGTGAGAGCAGGTGAAACCTCCCGACTTCTTTGAGTCATAAGAGAAGTAAGCCTGGCAGTACTTGTCCGTGTTATCGCCAATGATTTTAACGCTATTCTTGTTAGCACCTACTGTACCATCGGCACCCAGACCGTAGAACTTAGCCTGGAACATACCAGCACCACCGAGGGCAATTTCTTCTACTTCTGGCAGCGAAGTAAATGTAACATCGTCAACGATACCAATAGTGAAGTGGTTCTTCGGCTCGGGCATGGCGAGGTTATTGAACACGCTGATGATCTGAGCGGGAGTAGTATCGTGAGAACCAAGACCGTAGCGGCCACCCACGATGAGAGGACGATCCTCCACATCGTAGAAAGCATCCTTCACGTCAATGTACAGAGGCTCACCGGTAGCTCCGGGTTCCTTGGTTCGGTCGAGAACAGCAATCTTCTTCACTGTCTTGGGAACAGCTGCAAGCAGATGCTTCACACTGAACGGACGATAGAGATGGACAGAAATCATACCAACCTTCTGACCGTTAGCGTTCAAATAATCGATAGCCTCACGGGCAGCATCGGTAGCAGAACCCATCAGGATAATCATACGGTCAGCATCCTCAGCTCCATAGTAAGAGAAGAGGTGATACTCGCGGCCGGTAATCTTCGAGATCTCACCCAGGTACTTCTCAACCACTTCGGGTACTGCATCATAGTATGGGTTGCAAGCCTCGCGGTGGGTGAAGAATGTCTCAGGATTCTCGGCAGTACCACGAGTGATAGGACGCTCGGGAGACATGGCACGGTCACGGAAGCGCTTGATATACTCTTCCTTTACCAGCGGGCGGATGTCCTCCTGATCCATAAGCTCAATCTTGTGATACTCGTGAGAGGTACGGAAGCCGTCGAAGAAGTTGATAAACGGCACACATGTTTCCAGCGTAGCCAGGTGGGCAACAGCAGTGAGGTCCATCACCTCCTGAACACCACCTTCGCACAACATGGCAAAACCAGTCTGACGGCAGGCCATCACGTCTTGGTGGTCACCGAAGATACACAGAGAATGTGATGCCAGGGTACGAGCAGAGACGTCGAACACGGTAGGAATCAGCTCACCAGCAATCTTGTACATGTTAGGAATCATCAGGAGCAAGCCCTGAGAAGCAGTGAAAGTAGTTGTGAGAGCACCAGCCTGCAGTGAACCATGAACGGCACCGGCAGCTCCAGCCTCTGACTGCATTTCCTGAACAGAGACGTTCTGCCCCCACAGGTTCTTGCGACCACGGGCAGCCCACTCGTCAACATGCTCCGCCATAGGCGAAGACGGGGTGATGGGGTAAATTGCAGCTACCTCCGAGAACATGTAACTCACATGAGCAGCAGCCTCGTTACCATCACAGGTGATAAATTTCTTTTCTTTAGCCATTTTGTTTAGATAAATTATTTAATGAATTGTATATTCCTATTTACCTTTGATACCTAAAAATAATGATTTGTTTTAAAACGTGTGCAAAGTTACATAAAAAATCGGGAAATGCAAAAGGTAGTCTGTAAAATATTACTAAAACGTTTGCGTTTTTTCTTTGACAGACAACTCAACATCAATACAGGAATCCCAAAAGCCAGAGTGGAATCTGATTACCCTTACCTACTTCTGTATTATAGCGAGCATAAATAACATCAGGCATATACCTTATTTTATTACGCATGTCAGCATCGCAGATTCGGAACTTCAGATGCCCATCTACGAGATAGAAAGGTTCATGTCCAGACTGGTTAACTTTATGATCCTTCCATAATGAATTGACGAAAAAGGTCTCCATAGCCGTCTGCCGCTCTACATGAATAGGATATATAGCATAAAGCAGATTGGAATTATGAAGCATAATCTTTGAGGGCTTCTTGGGAAACTCTTCACCCAAGGGATATATCATGTTGAGCAGACGTGCATCCGTAAGATATTTAATATAGTTCATCACCGTAGCACGACTGGTCTCTATATCCTGCGCCAACTTTGAGACGTTGGGAGCCTTGGGGCCTTCCTCTGCCAGTCTATAGAAGAGTTTTTTTATCTTGGTGAGATACTTCAGTTCTATCTGTTTGATAAGCAATATGTCTACCTCGGTCATCATATTCATTGTTTTCAGCAGGTTCTCAGAATAATTACGATGCTCTTGGAAGAAGGGGTAGAAACCATGATGAATATAGTCTTGGAAATAACGACTTGGTGACACCTTGGGTAGAATCTGCTTGATGATATGCTCGTGATCGTTCAGAATCTCTTCTAAAGAATAGGACCTGAACTCATTGCCTGTAAGGAGATTTACAAACTCACGGAAAGAGAACCCACGGAGATTGTAAGACTTCACAATACCATTCAGTTCTGGATTCTCATCTTTCAGCCGCATCACGCTACTGCCTGTGAACACAATCTTCAACCGAGGATAGAGGTCATAGCACTTGCGCAACTCTTGAGACCAGTTATCCTGCTTGAACACCTGATCTATCAAAAGCACACGTCCACCACGGTGATAAAATTCTCCTGCGAAATCGGCTATCCCGCGTCCCTGGAAATAGAAGTTATTCATATTAATATAGAGACACTGCTTATCGCCAATCTCAAATTTCTCACGTGCATATTGAAGCAAGAAAGTGGTCTTTCCGATACCACGGGTACCCTTGATTCCTATCATACGGTCATTCCAATCTATCTCATCCATCAGTGTACGGCGAACTGGAGCATTGACATGCTCAACAAGATAGCGGTGTGTACGGAAAAAGGCTTCCATCCTGTGTTAAATAATAATGATTTGTTTTAAACAAGTGCAAAGGTACAACTTTTCCCCCGAATTGCAAAGCAGAGTTAGCAAAATCTTACTAAATCATGTTATTTTTTTCTCTTTTCAGAGAGAAACAACCCAATTCTCTTATTTCTTTTGTCGGATATTTGGAAGTTGAAGGCCATAGTTCTTATGACGATCCACTAATAGCATGGCAACAGCTACGACAGCAGCACCAAAGGCAGTGAAACCGAAGATGAGCATAGATGTGGTATAGGATGTATCGGTTTCATTGGCCTTACCCACAAACATGGGTATGATGGAACGGCCAAAGTTCTGAATGAAGAAAATCATGGAATAAGCCGTACCCAGACATTTTAATGGAATGATCTTGGGCACACAAGGCCATAAGGCTGCAGGAGCCAATGAGTAGCCGATGCTTAACAAGAGCATCAAGGCGATGGCTATGAATTGAGAACTGACAATCGTTGGTTGAATATAATCGATTGGCAGAGAGAAACAGAAGTGGACACAAGTAAGGATCATGGCACCAGTAATGACAAGCGTCACGCCCTTACCATAACGGTCATAGATATAGCCGAATAGGGGTGTCATGAAGATAGTGCCGAAAGGAGCGATGCTGGAGAAGAAACCGGCTATATCTGCATCAACGCCATATTTGATGACCATCAGCCTTGTGGAGAACTTCAGAAAAGGAGAAACGGCGGAGTAGAACAATACGCAGAAAAGCGTTATCAGCCAAAAGCCGGGTGAACGGAGTGTAACACCAATATCAGCAAGACGGAACTCCTCTGACGAAGAATCTGGCTTTTCAGATTCTCCATTTGGTCCCGAATACCCTGAAGCATCAAGACGACGATCCATCACACAGAAAACAAGGAATGCCAGCAGGCCGATGATAAGAAATGCGACACTGACCAATAACGGTGTTGATAAGTTAAAATGACGAGCAATAGGAGCAGAGATGCTCAGGGCTGCAGCAGTACCCAAACGAGCCATTGCCAACTGGATACCCATAGCAAGAGCCAGTTCATGTCCTGTGAACCATCTCACCATAGACTTAGAGACTGTAATGCCCGTCATTTCATAACCTACCCCAAAAACAGCAAACCCGAAACTAGCCCATGCTGCAGACGCAGGAAGAGAAACGTCATACGTAATAAAAGAGAAATGGAAAATGCTGTCAGGGGGAATGTCTGCACTAACGGCATAGTACTTAATAAGTGTTCCCAGCACCATCAACGAACAAGCTAACGTACCAGTAAAACGGATGCCCATCTTATCAAGGATCAGCCCAGAAAAGAAAAGCATCAGCAGAAACACATTAATAAGACCGCTTGCACCCGAGAAAAATCCGTAATCAGCAGGTGACCACCCTAACCCACCTTGCGAACGAGGCATTTCCAACATAGTCTCCAACGGTGACATCACATCGTTGACAAAATAACCCATCATCATGGCGGTAGCCACGATGATGAGTACTGTCCAACGGGCAATGGGAGATTCGTTGAGCCTCATTCTTCCGTATCGTCTGAATATGTCAGAACAGATCAATAACTATCATTATTCGGTGATATTGGGCAATTCCAGACCAATACCCTTCTTTTTGTCGACAGCCTTTAATACGAAGCCAAGAATAAGGGCTGCCACACCCAGCGATGCAAGCATCACTAAGGGAGCCGTGTAATCAAACTGTGTTGGGTCTGTGACACCTGGATTTGTCTTATCGAGCACCTTACCGATAAGAAGGGGGAAAAGCCATAAGCCAATATTCTGAATCCAGAAAATCAATGCATAGGCAGAGCCGATAACCTTGGAATCGACAAGCTTAGGCACCGAAGGCCACAAAGAGGCAGGGACTAACGAGAATGAAGCGCCTAACACAAGAATTGTAGCATAGGCAATGATAATACCTCCTACTGCATTACCTTTGAACAGCGGAAGCACAAAGGCGAATGTCAAATGGCAGGCAATAAGTAAGACGGAACCAAGAACAAGCATTGATGCAGCCTTACCATGATGGTCAAGATAACTGCCTAGAATCGGGGTGATAAGTACTGCCAACAGGGGGAAGACAGCAAAGATGCTCTCTGCCGACTGACGCATATAACCCATGTAGCAATAGGTTATCAGAGCAATGACAGAAAGTCCAAGAAGACCATATTTCAAGTTGGCTTTCTTCTGGAAATTACTGGCAAAGCCAGCTGCAGCAACAATCAGCATGATAATATATTGCACGATTGTGACTGAAGAGCTAGACCAGAAAGATTCTGGACCAGGAGCCGTCAAGGTCAGATTACACTGTAACATATTCACAGCATATTTCTGGAATGGGAAAATGGCAGAGTAATAGAGGACACAGAGAAGGGCGACAATCCAGAAGCCTGCATCGGAGAGAATCTTTCCTAAGTCACTGATCTTGAACGGATCATCTTTCTCTTCTGCCTCACCAGTCTGAGAATCCAACTTACGATCCATGAAGAAATATACGATGGTCATTATCAGGGCAATACACATAAGTACCACACCAAAAGCCACACTACGGCTAACACTTATCTCACCACCGAGTCGGGCAAAGAATGGTGAGAAAATCATACAGGTGGCAACGCCTAAACGGGCCAATGCCATCTCTGAGCCCATAGCAAGTGCCATTTCACGACCCTTGAACCATTTCACAATTCCCCTGGAAACTGTGATGCCTGCCATCTCGCACCCACAGCCGAAAATCATAAATCCGCAGGCAGCAAACTTTGCCGAGGCAGGCATTCCCTCATAGAACGGAGAAACGCCCAGTTCATCGAACACAGGAATATAGTTAAGATTATCGGTGAACCAGGTTTCCAGCCCACTGCCTACAAATGAGTCACTTACAGCATACCACTTGACACAGGCACCGACGAGCATCACGGCTGCCGACAATACGGCGGTAAAGCGAACGCCCATCTTGTCGAGGATGATACCTGCGAAGATGAGGAAGAACACGAAAACATTGAGGAACACCTCAGATCCCTGCATAGTACCAAAAGCAGTAGAGTCCCAGCCGCGGGTCTCCTGCATCAGGTCCTTGATTGGTGAGAGGATGTCCATGAAAATGTAACTGCAGAACATGGCCAACGCCAATAGCAGTAATGCGGTCCACCGCATAGCGGCTGAGTCGCGTAAGGTTTTTTGAATTACTTGTGACATGATATGATTTGTTGTTTTTTTTAATTTCTCGGCTGCAAAGGTACGAATAATATTTTATATCACCTTGTTTTCTTTCACTTTTCTTGCGATGCTCAATGCTACAGTATAAGCCGTAGTCCAAGCCGCCTGAAAATTAAAGCCGCCAGTAACACCGTCAATATCAAGCACTTCACCAGCGAAATAGAGTCCTGTCATACTACGACTCTCAAGTGTGGAAGAGTTGACAGACGAAAGCGTAACACCGCCACAGGTTACGAACTCGTCCTTAAAAGGCGCCCGTCCAGCTATCTGGTAAGTGTCACCACCGCTCATAAGGTTTGCCAAGCGGTTCAATTCCTTTTTGTTCAGACTATCCCAACGGCCATTTGCCCGTTCTCCCAGACATTTACAGACAAGATATGACCACAGGCGGGCAGGCAGTCCAAAGGGATTGATGGTTGACAGCTGTTTCTGGGGATGACGAACTGCAAAAGACTCAAGTTCAGCGAATACCTCCGCATCATGCATTGCTGTCCAGTTGACAGCCATCGGCAACTGATAACCATGCTCTGCCAACAGTCTTGCCGCATAGCTTGACAACTTCAGAATGGCTGGGCCGCTCATGCCCCAATGGGTAATCAACAAGGCTCCATCAGCACGGAGATTTGCACCTGGTATATAAGCAATTGTATTCTCCACAACCGTTCCCATCAATGCTTGCAAAGATGTATCGTCTATTCGGAAAGAGAAAAGTGAAGGAACGGGATTGGCTATGTCGTGTCCCTTGTCCATTAGCCATCTCAACCCCTCTGGGCGAGGAGATCCTCCCGTTGTAACTACCACAAAATCAAAACTGTTTAATGAGTCTAAAGAAGTAACACTACAACCCCTATTAATCATGATTCCGAGGCGTTGTGCTGACATAAGGAAACAATTGATGATGGAATGCGAATCCTGCGATGCAGGGAAAACACATCCATCATCTTGTATTGTCAGTCTTACTCCATGACGTTCAAACCAAAGGTAAGAATCACGCTGGTTAAACGACTTCATAAGCCGTTTCATAAGCCTATGTCCACGAGGATATACAGCCGACAAATCCTTTATTCCAGCAAAAGTGTTAGTACAGTTACACCGTCCTCCTCCACTTATTTCCACTTTCGCCAAAACACGCTGTTGCTTTTCAAAAATGGTCACTTCCATTTCTGGGACCATCTCTTTCAGATTGATGGCTAGAAAGAAACCCGCAGCACCGCCTCCAACGATTGCCGTCCTCATGTGGGGAACGTTCTAATGGTTCAGTAAGAAACGTTCTGCCTCAATAGCAGCCTGGCAACCACTGCCAGCTGCCGAAATGGCTTGACGATAGACTGGATCGGCACAATCGCCAGCAACAAAGATACCAGGCAACTTGGTACGTGGTGTTCCATCAATCTTCTTCAGATAGCCAACCTCGTCAGTATCCAGCCATTCTTTGAATATATCGGTGTTGGGCTTATGACCGATAGCCAGGAAAAAACCGTCAATAGCAATGTCTACCAACTGCTCATCGGGTTCGCCTTTGCGTTTTACTAAATGAGCACCCTCCACACCGTTCTCACCAAAAAGGCCCAGCGTGTTGTGTTCAAAGAGTATTTCTATGTTCTCAGTATCCTTAACACGTTGCTGCATTACCTGCGAAGCACGCAGAAACGGTTTACGAACAATAAGATATACTTTCTTTGCCAGTCCACTCAGATAAAGTGCATCCTCGCAGGCGGTATCACCACCACCCACTACAGCTACGGTTTTCTTACGATAGAAGAACCCGTCACAGGTAGCACAGGCAGAAACGCCCTGTCCGTTATATTTGCGCTCATCGTCAAGACCTAAGTACTTGGCAGAAGCTCCCGTAGCAATAATCACGGTGTCAGCCATGATCTCCAGACCATCCTCAGCAGTACAAACATAAGGTGCCTTAGAGAAATCGACCTTTACAATGGAACCATCACGAATGTCAGTGCCAAATCGCTCTGCCTGTTCACGCAAATCCATCATCATCTGATTTCCATCCACCCCTTGCGGATATCCAGGGAAATTCTCCACCTCGGTGGTCTGCGTTAATTGCCCACCTGGCTGCATGCCACAGTACTCTATCGGACTGAGATTAGCCCGCGAGGCATAGATGGCTGCTGTATATCCGGCAGGTCCACTGCCAATAATCAAGCATTTCGTCTTTTCCATCATTCAGTATTAAGCATTAGGCTGAAGCTTCACTTCAACAGATCCTCTATCTGCTTGGCAATATTCTCTATCTTCTCCGTCGGCTCGAAGCGGGCTACTACCAGACCTTTTTTATTGACAAGGAACTTGGTGAAATTCCATTTGATGTCAGACTTCTCCTTATAGTCAGGATCTTCTTTTGAAAGCATATCATCCAAGATATGGGCAATAGGGTGGTCCATATCCCATCCGGCAAAGCCTTTCTGCTCTTTCAGGAAAACGAAAAGAGGATCAGCATCAGGACCGTTCACCTTCACTTTTTTAAACCGCGGGAACTCTGTGCCAAAATTCAGCTTGCAGAACTCATGAATGCTTTCGTCAGTACCTGGGGCTTGTTGTCCAAACTGATTACAAGGAAAGTCAAGTATTTCGAAACCCTGAGAGTGATATTTCTCATAGAGTTTCTCCAACTCGTCATATTGAGGGGTGAAACCGCACTTAGTTGCTGTATTGACAATCAGCAATACTTCATCTGAATAGGCTTTGATAGCAACGTCTTTTCCTTTTCTGTCTTTGACAGTGAAATCATAAACTGTTTTCATGTTGTATATTAATTGAGAATAAAAATCGTGGGAGAGGGGTATAAAGGGGTATGTTTTACTCGAAAAGAGGTGCGGCCATGGCATATGCAACTACCGTGGACGCACCTCTCGTGTTTGTCTTTATCAGTAAAATATCTTATTTCTTCGCTGCCTTACCGTAGCGGCTCATGAACTTATCAACACGACCTGCTGTGTCAACAAGTTTGCTCTTACCAGTATAGAACGGGTGAGAGGTATTAGAGATTTCGACTTTTACCACAGGGTAAGTTTCGCCTTCGAATTCCACAGTGTCATTCGTTTTTGCCGTAGACTTCGAGAGGAACATATCGCCGTTGGACATGTCTCTGAACACGACGGGGCGATAGTTTTCAGGATGAATACCTTTTTTCATTTTCTTGTTCGTTATTTGTTTAATATTAAATTTCGGGCTGCAAAGGTACTGCTTTTTTTTCGAACTGCCAAACTTTTATTCTGTTTTTTCTATCTATCTAACAGAAATACTGCAATTTAATGTCTGGTTTCCACTATTTATCCGACGATTTTATAGCGTGCAAACTTCAACAGGAGTTGTTTTGTGCCAGTATTACGAAACTGTACGGTGGCTTTTTGATTCTCGCCTTTACCTTCTATGCTAACGACCACTCCTATGCCAAAACGCTGGTGTTCTATAGTGTTTCCCACTTGTAGTGGGCCTTCGTTTCCTGATGACCCAGGATTAGGACTCTCTTTTGGTTGTGCTGCCGGACGAGCCTGCTTCACTGGTTTGAAACGCCCACCTGATGCAGTTTGGAGTATATGTTTGAAACCCTCGGAGAACGGATCTACAGGTCGCTCTTGCTGACGGGGAGGCACTGCTCTTGGCACGGGGTCTGCACGGAACTGAGTGGCTACTGGACGTGGATTCTGCAACCAGTCAGAGCCACGGCTGGTGGTCTGACCTGGCTTGCGAAGATAGCCGCCGGGAATGTCCATATCGGCATGAGAGGATGTCTTTCCTCCGGATTCCACACAAATCAGCTGTGGGTCAATATCTCGAATAAAACGCGAGGGAGTATCATACTCCATTCGACCATATCGGAAACGATTCTGAGCACAGGTGAGCACGCAATGTTTCTCTGCACGGGTGATGGCAACATATAATAATCGGCGTTCCTCTTCCAATTCACGTATGGAATTGATGGACATGGGTGAAGGGAAGATATTTTCTTCCAAACCCACAACAAAGACAGTAGGGAACTCCAAGCCTTTAGCAGAATGAATGGTCATCAGTGCCACCTTGTCATTTGTTTCACCATCATCGCTGTCAAAGTCTGTCAGAAGGGCTACTTCCTGCAAAAAGTCGGGCAAATAGACATGTGCATTTTCTCCATCTTCCTCACGACGGCTCTCCACAAAGTCCTGCATACCACCCAAGAACTCTTCGAGGTTCTCCTGGCGGGCTATATCTTCCGGGTTACGCGAACTGTAAATCTCCCGACTGATACCACTTGTCATGATAATCTCGTGTCCCAACCGATAGGCATCCTCCTGAGTTATTCGCTCACGCCACTGTTGTATAAGCTGGCAGAATCCCTGCAGCTTGTTAAGAGCAGCCTTACTTACATCCAACGGGAATAGTATTGGATCGGATATCACCTGCCAGAGACTGACACCGAATCTCTGTGCAGTCTGAATGACTTTGTCAAGTGTGGTCTGACCGATACCGCGTGTGGGATAATTCACTATGCGCTTAAAAGCCTCTTCGTCGTCAGGATTACTCACTAGTCTGAAATAGGCAATTACATCCTTGATTTCCTTGCGTTGATAGAACGACAGTCCACCATATATACGATAAGGTATTCCGTCCTTACGCAACTGTTCCTCAAATGAACGACTCTGCGAATTGGTGCGGTACAAAATGGCAAAGTCTGCATATTGGCAGTGATCCTCCTTACGGATTCGCTTGATGTCTTGGCAGACAATAATAGCTTCCTCCTTATCACTGTAGGCTGGTTTCAGAATCAATCGCTCACCTTGTTCATTATGGCTATAGACATCTTTAGGGATTTGCCGTTCGTTTTTGCGGATGAGAGAGTTGGCAGCCTGGACGATATGTTGTGTGGACCGATAGTTCTGTTCCAATTTAAAGAGCCGTACTCCGTCATAGGCTGATTGGAAATTCAGAATATTGTCAATGTTGGCTCCACGGAAACTATAGATGCTCTGTGCATCGTCTCCAACAACACACACACGCTGGCGTTCTTTTGTCAGTTGTAAGACAATGGCCTGCTGGGCATAGTTCGTGTCTTGATACTCATCTACCAACACAAACTGGAAACGCTCCACATATTTCTGTCTGATGTCCTCGTGATTGCAGAACAACTGATGGGTATAGACAAGCAGATCATCAAAGTCCATGGCATTTGCCTGGCGACAACGTTCCATATACCTTATATATATATCTTTAATGGCAGGTCTTTTCTGAGACACATCATCTTTCGCCCATGCACTAGAAGCGTAGGCTTGTGGCAGGAGAAGATGATTCTTGGCCATCGAGATACGGTCCGAAACAGATGACGGCTTATATACCTTGTCGTCAAGCTGCATCTCCTTGATAATCGCCTTTACCAATGATCGCGCGTCTGTCTGGTCGTAGATGGTAAAATTGTTGTTGAATCCAATCTTATCTGCTTCGGAGCGAAGAATACGTGAAAAAATAGAGTGGAAGGTTCCCATGTTCAGATAGCGGGCCAATTCCTCTCCCACTAGTCTGGCAATGCGTTCCTTCATTTCACGTGCCGCTTTATTGGTAAACGTGAGAGCTAACACTTGCCAAGGTTTCATGCCTTGATGAAGAAGGTAGACAATTTTGTAGGTAAGAACACGTGTCTTGCCCGAACCAGCACCAGCAATAACCAACGAGGGACCATCGCAATACAGAACTGCCTCTCGCTGACTCTCATTAAGTTGTCCTAACAATTCTTCCATTAACCTATTTGTTGGCAATACGATATATGGCTTCCATGTCTTTTGGCTGTAGTATTTCCATGGCACCAATATTCATACTGCCTTCGCGACTGCACTTTTTAACCATCAGAAGAATCTCCTCATCTGTAGCAGGACGGCCTATAAGTTCGGGGATGCTGGTAGGCATTCCTATTTGCCGATAGAATTCCTCAATAGCTGCAATGCCACGTAATGCAGTCTCCTCAGGATGTCCGAAGTCATTGGTAACACCCATTACGTTGACTGCGAATTGTACGAAACGACTCAGGTGTTTGTCCACGACATAGCGAGCCCAAGAAGCCCAGATGGCTGCCAGTCCAGCACCATGAGTCACACCAAAGAGGGCACTCAGTTCGTGTTCCAGCTTATGAGTGGAAAAATCTTTTTCAGTCCCGCACTCGGTCAGATCGTTATGGGCCAAAGAACCTGCCCACATAATCTGTGCACGTAATCTGTAGTCCTCCGGGTTCTTCATCACTTCCACGGCACAGTCCTTTACCGTTCGCAGCAATGCTTCACTGATGGCGTCAGTCAGTAGCATATCAGTGTATTTCGAGAAATAGCGCTCCATGGTATGCATCATGATGTCAGTACAACCTGCAGCCGTCTGATAAGGAGGGAGAGTATAGGTACGTTCTGGATTCATAATACAGAAACGGCAACGGCACAGATCGCTGTTGATGCCACGCTTAATGGCCCCTTCGTCCTTGGTAATGACGCAACTGCTCGACATCTCGCTGCCTGCAGCAGGGATGGTAAGTATCACGCCAATAGGCAGGCAATCCGTGGGAGAAGCCTTTCCTGCCCAGAAGTCCCAAACATCACCATTGTATTTTACGCCATATCCAATGGCTTTGGCGGAATCAATGACACTACCTCCCCCTACAGCTAGGATAAAGTCTACCCCCTCACTACGGCTGAGGGATATGCCTTCTTCAACCTTCGACAGCAGAGGATTGGGCACAACCCCTCCTAATTCCACATAAGGGATGCCAGCCCCATTTAGCAAAGCATAGACCTTGTCCAACAATCCAGAGCGCTTGGCACTGCCACCTCCATAATGGACAAGCACCTTTTTTGCACCATTAGCTTTCAACAACTGCGGAAGTTTTTCTTCTGAATCCCGTCCGAACACCACTCGTGTAGGCGCATAAAAATTAAAATCCTTTATCATATTGACAATAAAGAAAGAAATAGTTCATATATATTGAAAAGATGTAATCACCTTAATCATGTTGTCAATCGTTGGATGATTGATTCATCTGAAGAGCCTTCAAAAGTTTCATCAGACTATCTGAATCAGTCCAACTAAAACCGGACATGTTCATGAACGTTTTCAAGATGCGACGTTTGTCCTTGGGAAGCTGTCGCAAAAGTTCGCGCTCATGTACACGATACATCTTGCCGTTAAATCTATAATAGAAAATGTCGATAAGAGGCATTTTTATCTCAGATTCATTTTCCAGATCTATAGAACTAGTCTGAATAATAGAATTGAAACTAAAATCAATGTTGGTTAGCTGATGATTGTTCAGTAAGAGCCTGTTGTAAGCCGGAACATCGATGATTGTAGCTTTATATAATGCATCAGCACCTAGGGTATCTACCAAAAAACACAGCAACGTGTCAATACGTATGTAATGACGGTCTTCGAAGTCCACAGCTGTAACGGCTTTCACATCTGCCTGTTTGGTAAGACCACCACTGACATAGAGCAACGTGCTGTTCTTCAGGAAAATATTGGCAAAAGGTTGTGACAGCTTTCTACCATCGGCAAGAGTGATTGTACAAGGTTTAAACTCCTTATAGACAGTAAAACTGGAAGACACACCGTCTGCCTTGACTTCAGCAAAAATGCCGAGAAGAAAAATGATATACAGAATTGTCTTTTTCATAATCACATCATTTCAGTTATTTTTCATACTTAAAAAGTCCATTGAAACCTGAAAGTTATCAATGGACTTATAATGCCTTTTTGTGCGGTGCGTACGAGACTCGAACTCGCGACCTCCTGCGTGACAGGCAGGCATTCTAACCTACTGAACTAACGCACCTTTAAACGTATTAACCTGCCGAAAAAGAAGCGGTGCGTACGAGACTCGAACTCGTGACCTCCTGCGTGACAGGCAGGCATTCTAACCTACTGAACTAACGCACCTCTTGGGTCTTTCTTCGTTTGCGGGTGCAAAGGTATGAATAATTTTTGAATTAGCAAAACATTTGCGTGTTTTTTTTAAAAAAATCTCTGCATAAGCAAGGCATCATGATACTCCTTACCATCATAAAGCCATTCTGTAAGTCTTGCAACCAATTGATAATCTGCTTTCGAGAAGAGATCAATGGCAGCATGATTATCGGCAGCAATCATTGCATAAAGCTGATGCAAATGGAGAATGCGCTGGGCATAATCGTCCAAACAGAGCAGTGTATTGTAGCCATATCCCTGCCTACGAAGATGGTTAAGAATAATCACTCCCACTTCTGCACGACGATGCTTTGCATCAAAATTCACGACATCAGCAATGCCGACCACCCTACCCTCGCGGTTTTCTACCATCATTCGGACTTGACGATCAGTATAGATGTCGTCAGAAGAAGTTGCAATATAATCATGGAGCGTATACCGTGAATAGGGTACATTTGTACTTCCTACGTTCCATAACAGAGTGTCGTTCTCTATCTGATACAACAGTTCGAGATCCTCAGGCTCCATTGCCCTCAGTCTAACCAATGTCTGGGGAATATTCATAAGTGGAGTTTTTGGCGTAAGATATCAATCAATGCGATGAATGCACGAAAATAGATGGCAGCCTTAACCGGCAAAGTGTAGAAGAAGCTCAGATGGCTATAATGCTTGCGAAAAAAAATCAACATGGCCTGATAGAAAACATGCACATATCGGTATTCGGATTTATGGGTGGACTTTCCTTTGAAGTGTACGATGGGTAATGGCAAGTACCAATTTTGAAAACCACCTTTGAGCAGGCGGTAAGAAAGGTCAATATCCTCGCCATACATAAAGAAATCTTCATCGAGCAGACCTATTTTGTCAAGTGCCGAGTGCCGTAGCATGAAAAAAGCGCCACTAATCACTTCTATTTGACAGGGCTTATCCCAAGGCAGATCGCTCATATAATAACGGTTTGAAAAACCAAGCATTTTCAAGGCAGAAACCCAAGGAGTGGGAATGGCACGGCGTGATTCGGGTGCCAGGCTCCCGTCTTCGTTATGCATCATCACTCCTGCCCCACCCGCTTGCGGATGCTCATCCATGAACTTAACTGCTTCTCGCAGCGTATGCTCCGCAACTGTGGTATCTGGATTGAGCAACAGTATGTATCTACCCTTTGCCAGACGAATAGCCTGATTGTTGGCAGAGGCAAACCCCACATTGTCTTTATTTGCGATGAATTGTGCTTCCGGGTATTTACACGGCAACAGAGCCAATGTATCATCAGTTGAAGCATTGTCTACAACGAAAACCTCGCCCTCGATACCTTCAAGGGCCTTTCTTACGCTGGCCAGACAATCATCCAAATAAGTACGTACATTATAGCTGACTATGATAACAGACAGTTTCACTCTTTCACACATGATGTTCAACCATTTCCTGTTTCTTCAGTATTTTCCACATCGGCTAAGCAACGGTTCATGCTAGGATAGACAAAAGCAAGACAGATCAGCAAGATGATTGCCATATAACCGAAAGTGGTGTTCATATAAATATAATAGAATAAGGTATTGGCAAGAAGTGGTACTTCAAGCATAGACAGTCGCAACACACCCCACTTGCGCAGGGCTATAGCCTTGCCTTCCACAAGTTCTTTCTGAATTCGCTTCATTTTAAACATCTTCAGTGCTAAGGGGATAGATGCTATTGTCATCAGTTCCATCATGACAGTTGTTATAAACTCAGCAGTAGCATTTCCTCCTGCAGCCGTGCCTGACTCCAGCATATCTGTTTCAAACAAAAGTACAGTCAAGGCTGACAGACCCACCATCAGCCAGAAAAGAAACATCAACACATTTCTAGTCTCTTTCATTTTCCTTCAAATAATGTACGGTTTATAATTGAACGTCCCAGCGTAACTTCGTCAGCATATTCCAGTTCATCGCCTACGCTAATCCCTCGTGCTATCTGACTAATTTTCACTTTATCAAAACCAGATAATTTCCTGTATATAAAGAAATTAGTTGTATCTCCTTCCATCGTCGGACTGAGTGCTAATATTACTTCTCTAACTTCTCCTTCACCAACACGACTAACCAATGACTCAATCTCAATATCGCTGGGACCGATTCCATCCATGGGTGAAATGACCCCTCCCAGCACATGATACTGGCCATTATACTGTTGCGTGTTTTCAATAGCCATCACATCTTGAATACTCTCAACCACACACAGTGTAGTCTGGTCACGTCGTAAATCACTACAGATAGGACATATTTCCTGGTCGCTGATATTGTGGCAGCGTGAGCAATGCTTCACCTCATGTCTCATGTTGGTAATAGCATCAGCAAAACGATCCACATCGTCTGTGTCCTGACGCAGCAGATAAAGCACCAAACGTAAAGCAGTTTTCCTCCCTATTCCTGGAAGGCGAGAGAACTCACTGACTGCCCGTTCTAACAGCACTGAAGGATATTGTTGATGAATCATAAGGATGTCTCGGTGTTTATAAACTACTATGGCGTTTCTATATCTGATAGTTCGAGCCACATCATACATTTCTCGTCCAACTCATCTTTCAACTGAGGGAGACGTTTACTCTTCTCTGTCAGTTCTGCAACAGAGAGAGTCCCACTGCAAAGCTGTTCTTCGAGTATTTTTTGTTCTGCTTCCAGTTGGGCTATATCCTTTTCCAACTGCTGTAACTCCATTCTTTCCTTGTAAGTAAGGCGTCTACGTGTATTGTCAGCATCTTTTTTCTTGGGCATAACTGCTGCCGAGCTTTTAACAGGCACCTTTGCAGTATTCTTGGGTTGTAGAGCCTGCCATTGACGATACTGTGTGTAGTTGCCAGGAAAGTCTTTGATAACGCCTTTCCCTTGAAACACAAGCAGATGGTCTACTACCTTGTCAGTGAAATAACGGTCATGGCTCACAACAATCACACATCCAGGAAAGTCTTGCAGGTATTCTTCAAGGATTTGAAGAGTCACGATATCAAGATCGTTTGTCGGCTCGTCAAGTACCAAGAAGTTAGGGTTACGCATCAGCACAGTACAGAGGTATAGCTTACGCCGTTCCCCACCTGAGAGTTTGTATACATAATTGTGTTGTTGCTCAGGCGAAAAGAGAAAATGCTGTAGGAACTGAGAAGCTGTCAAATGACGTCCACTGCCCAAATCAATATATTCAGCAATATCTCTTACGACATCGATAACTTTTTCATTTTCATTAAATTGCAGACCTTCCTGCGAGAAATATCCGAACCTTACTGTCTCGCCGACAACGATACGTCCCTCATCAGGCTGTACCTGTCCTAAGAGCATTCTCAGGAATGTGGACTTTCCTGTTCCATTGTTACCCACTATGCCCATTTTCTCGAAACGGGAGAAGTTATAGTAGAAATCTTTCATGATAACCACTTCTGACTCCTGTTCTCCGAATTTCTTTGAGATATACTGGCATTCAAATATCTTGGAACCGATGTAAACATTTGAGGCTTTGAGTCTGATGGCACGTTCCTCAATACGTTGCTTGGCAACTCGCTCCAGTTCATAGAATGCGTCTTCACGGTACTTGGCTTTATGTCCTCGGGCTTGCGGCATACGCCTCATCCATTCCAGCTCTGTTCTATACAGATTATTAGCTCTTAGTATCTCCGCACGTTTATTGTTAATCCGTTCCTGACGCTTCTCCAAATAGTAAGAATAATTGCCACGATAAGTATAGATGGTCTGATCGTCTAATTCCATGATAACAGAGCACACCCGATCCAGAAAGTAACGGTCATGTGTCACCATGAGCAGTGTCCGATTTCCATGAATGAGGAAACCCTCCAACCATTCAATCATCTCCAAGTCAAGATGGTTAGTCGGCTCGTCAAGTATCAAAAGGTCTGGCTCTGTAATCAACACATTCGCCAACGCTACACGTTTCTGCTGACCTCCAGACAACTGACCTACCGGTTGGTCCAAATTTTTGATTTTCAGCTTTGTCAGGATTTGTTTGGCTTTTAGCACTTTCTCAGGGTCACCCTGATGGTTAAAACAGGCATCAAGCACACTTTCTTCCGGATCGAACATAGGACTTTGCTCCAACATTCCCACTCGAAGGTCACGACGGAAGATGATCTTACCATCGTCATATCCTTCCTTACCAGAAAGGACAGAGAGCAAGGTGGATTTTCCCGTTCCATTTTTAGCTATTAGTCCCACACGCTGACCTTCGGCAATGGAAAAACTGATATCGTCAAACAGCACCAACGCGCCGAACGACTTGCTCAGCCCTTGCACGTCAAGAACAGGAGTATCCTTAGCCATTTTTCAGATTTTTCTCAATTTCATCAATATAGTCTAATACATCTTCCCTCCCCTTTTTATTCTCTGCCGAAGTGATGAAGATGGGAGGTAGTTCTTCCCAGTCTTCCAACAAGCGCTTCTTATATGCTTCAACATTTGACTGTCCCTTAGTGGCCGACAATTTGTCTGCCTTAGTGAAAATGATGGAGAATGGTATTTGCGACTGTCCTAACCATTCAAGAAACTCAAGGTCAATCTTTTGTGGTTCCAATCGTATATCGATGAGCACAAAGACATTTACCAGTTGTTCACGTTGGAGAATATATCCACTGATCATCTGTTCCAGTTTCTGCTGTTCTGTCTTTGAACGCTTGGCAAATCCGTAGCCTGGGAGGTCCACCAGATACCATTCTTTATTGATGATGAAGTGGTTGATAAGTAACGTCTTTCCCGGCGTAGCAGATGTCTTTGCCAACTTTTTATTGTTAGTAAGCATATTAATCAGACTTGACTTCCCCACATTCGAACGTCCGATGAAGGCATATTCCGACTTGGTATCCTGGGGACACATGCTAACCATTGGCGATGAAATCGCGAATTCTGCGCTCTTTATTTCCATTTCTTAACTTCGTAAATCTGTTTCTGGGTGCAAATATACTAATTTTCCGTGAAACCTGCAAATCATTTATTATATTTGATAGATGTTTTGGGAGTTCTTTGCTAGGTCTCAGCTAAGAGTCTGAGCACCATCGAAACTATTTGTCAAAGGTGAACAACCGTGAAATGTATTTCCTTTTTGACATCGGACGTTTCTCTTGCTTGAATCGTATCATTCTCTTGCTTGTATCGTGTCACTTTCTTGCTTGGATCTCGGCCTTAGATTGCTTGAAGAGAAATGTTCCTTCTGGCAGGACAAGGCGAATGCAATCGAGCTTGCTCGGAATGCTGAGCCACAACCTATTCTCACGTTTTCAAACGCAAGGACGATGTGAGGCAAATGCAGAGAGTACGTTCTTTCCATAGGCGCAAATGGGGGCTTCAACGTCCTTAACTACTATATTTGGCCATTAAAGCCCTGCGTAATCCAACAGCTCCATTGGTTTGCTCACAAAGTGCGTAGCACCATGATGAGTCAGGAATTCCATATCACGAAACCCCCATAATACACTAATACAGGACAATTCGCTGTTCTTAGCTGTCTCTATGTCCACGTCACTGTCACCCACATAGACAGCATGTTCTTTTTCGGCATTCAACAGCCGCAAGGCATTATTCACTGTATCGGGTGCAGGCTTACGACGTATGCCCATTGTCTCATTCTCTCCGATAGCCACATCGATTTCCGGGAAGAAGTGGTGACATAGCTGTTGGGTGGCTTTCATCATCTTATTGCTAACTACTGCCATCCGGCATCCTCTACACTTCAATTCCTGAAGCAACTCGGGAATGCCTTCATAAGGATGGGTCGTATCTAAGGAATGTTCAAGATAATGCTCCTGAAAGGTCTTGAATGTTATGTCAAATAACGGATTGCCAATTCCTTCAGGCACTGCCCGTTCCATCAGTTTCTTCACACCATTGCCCACGAATCGGCGCACATCATCTATACTGTGTTCAGGCATCTGGTGAGCACGCAGTGCATAGTTCACTGATGCTGCTAAATCTGCCAGCGTGTCAAGCAACGTTCCGTCTAGGTCGAATATGAACGTATTATATTTTATCATCTCGTTGATTCCTTCAAATCGGCATACTTAATATGCTGTATATCAAAAACATATTTCGACAGATAGAAGCTAAAACATCAGTATCTTTTGCTTCTTACTAACATGGTTTTAACCTTATTGTTAAAGTGAGAGGCATCCAATAATTGCTCAATGGTGAGGTGCATACGCCACTGCCATCGGTTATAAGGGTCAGAAGGCACATTGATACGTTCTCCTTTGGGATTCTTTGCCCTTAATTCAGCGTCCATAGACAGCCAGTCTTGAAGCGATAGCAGACATATCATGGATGGACTATAGAGGTGACGAGCAATGATTTCCTCTGCCATATGGGCTGGCAACTGTTCGGGTGCCCTTCCCTCTTTCTGCAACATAGTGACATAATAGCGCTGAGTACGCTCCGGGCTTTCCTGCCACCACAGCCGCAAGGGTGACATATCGTGGGTTGAGATGGTACAAACAGACCGGTATGGGTTGCTGTTCAAGTAGGCAAACTCCTGTCCAATCTGCTTGGGCATGGACTGCACTTCAAGGGTGAGAATGCGCAGCTGATCAAGCACAGGTGACACACAGGCAGGCAGCATACCTAAATCCTCAGCACATATTAGCATTTTCGTTTCGCCCAACAGCATCGAAAGTTTGCGTATGGCTCCATCACCCCAAAAGAAATTGTGGCGCTCATAATAATAGTTGTTGTAGATACGCATGAAAGCATCCTTCTCCTCTGCAGAAAGTGCATTGTAGACAGGTTCCTGGTAAACTGCAATGCGAGGATGATACATGTCTTTCTGTCTTTCGTCTTCAAGGAAGAGCACGTTAGCAATAAGACGATATAGTCCCTGGCAAATCCAACGGCTGTTCTCATCGTTCCTTCCCTCAAATGCAGCACGCACTTTCTGCTGGGTGCCATATTCACCTTTCATGTCATAGAGTCCATAGGACTTCTGTACGAGGAAGTTCTCTTTAACATAATTAGCATGAACGCCAAAGAGCCTTGTCAGCACCTGCTCATTGATAAAAGGCTTAGTGAACAGCTCACGGCGGAAGGACAGGCCGAAGTATTCTATTTCCTCAGCTGTCAGCGGAAGTGCTGGTGAAAAGTGTCCCAGCTGTCCATAGACTGCATGAGCAGGTATCTCCCAGATGCGGAAGAAACCTAACACATGGTCTATACGCAATGCGTCAAAATACTGACTGAACCACTGTAGACGTCTCTGCTGCCAAAGCATCATTTCTTTGCTCTCCCAATTATATGTGGGAAAGCCCCAGTTGTTGCCCATGGGGTTAAACGAGTCTGGTGGCGTTCCTGCACAACAATCCAGATTGAAATAATCCGGATGTGTTGCCACCTCTGTACTCTTACGACTTAGTCCGATGGGCAAGTCACCTTTCAGAACCACTCCTTTCTGACGAGCATAGTCGGCTGCAGCTTTCAGTTGCAAGTGGAGATGATACTGAATGAAACATACCAGTGCAGAACCTTTGGCGTAAGGCTCCAACCACTCATTGTTCTCCTCCACCCACAGCTGGTAGTCACGGGTTTTTATCGTTTCATCTCCCTGTTGTGCAAACAGTTCTTCTATATAATCGTGCTTCACGCGGTCTACCGCTTCATAGTCGCTCTGTGGCAGTGCGTTCAACTCACGCTTCCGACGGCGGTAGACTGTCATTCGCTGTTTGTCCTTGAGCACCCCAACGGCTTCAAGATCCAAGTAGTGCGGATGCAACGCGAATGCACTTACAATGTTGTAGGGATGTGAGTCGTGCCAATGGCCATCAGTGGTGGTGTCATTCACTGGCAGCAACTGAATCATCTTCATGCCAGTTACCACAGCCCAGTCTACCATACGCTTCAGGTCGCCGAAGTCTCCCACACCATAGGAATGTTCGCTTCTGAGCGAGAACACTGGTATCACAACTCCAGCAGCCCGCCAAGTCTGTTCTGCCAGCCGCAACTGGTCACCGTGAGCCACCGTCACCATACCATCTGACATGGAGTTTTCCATGATAACACGGTTATCACCTTCCTCCCAGGCTATCAACTCCCGTGTCTTTTCATCCACAACTACATATTTATACTCCACAGGCATCGGTATGGCATCGACGTTGACCGTCAGCATCCATTCTCCTTGTCCGACATATTCCATAGGCAAATAGCGGGCTGCTGACCATGCGCCAATGGCAGGATGACTACCCACAAGAGCCAACACTTGTCCTTGCTTCAGTTGGGGAGCAGACACACGGAACATGATGGTCCTACGATACAATGGCAGACGCAATGGCTTCACATTGCCACAAGTTTTGTAACCGGCTGTCAAGCGACAGGCATCAGTATAGAGATGGTAATTCAGCGGACGGTCTTTCCACTGGTCACGGAACACGTAACTCTTAGACGTATCAAAGTGGAAAGACCTGGGTACCAGCGTCCACTCTTGACGAAGTACGCGGCCATCTTGGTCTTCTACCTGATAGTGGTAGCAAATACTCTCCAGCGGGTGTTGCCGGCTTTCTACAGCAGAAGTCTCCACCACCCACAGTAGCCCATCTTCCGTCTGCATGGGCAGTCGTTGATGGCGTTGAGTGTCATCACGGCTCACATAGCTCAGGGCTACGCAAAGTTGCTGACCCCACTCCGCATGGTAATTAATGAAGAATTTCAGTTTCATGAATGCAAAGGTAAAGAAAAAAAGTGGAAAAGTAAAATGAAAGGTGAAAAAAAAGCTACCGTCGTTATATTTTCTCACATCTCGTTTCTCTTTTCTCTTTTTTTTGTTACCTTTGCACGCAGAAAACGATCATTATTCTTAAATAAAACATGAAAAAAGGCGACAAGGTTAGATTTCTGAGCGAGGTGGGCGGAGGCCGTGTATCAGGCTTCCAGGGCAAAGATATTGTGCTGGTAGAAGACGAGGACGGTTTCAATGTTCCCATGCGTGTAAGCGAAGTAGTAGTGATTGGCGAAGAAGATTACGAAACGCGCCACATCGTGGAAATCAAGAATCAGAGTCACCAGACAGGCTTGTCTACATCCTCCCCTTTGGGCGGGAAGGACACTTCGCCTCAGCAGGTACAGGAAAAGACCTGTCGTTCCTCCTGTGCTGTGCAAGAACGCAAAGGCGGTGACCTGCTCTCAGCTTATCTGGCTTTCGTTCCTATCGACATGAAGGAACTGTCGCAGACACGTTTCGAGGCTTATCTAGTGAACGACTCCAACTATTACCTGCATTATACCTATTTATCTGTGGAAGGTACAGGATGGAGGCTTCGTGCCACCGGCGAGGTGGAACCCAACACCAAGGAGTTCATTGAAGAGTTCGGACGAGAGAGCCTGAACAATCTGGAGAGGGTATGTATTCAGCTGTTGGCCTACAAGCGCGACAAGAACTTTCTGTTGAAACCGACTACCGATGTCCAGCTACGCATTGACGGTGTAAAGTTCTATAAGCTCCACACCTTCCTGGAAAACGATTTCTTCGAGCAACCTGCCCAGATCTATCCCATCATCGAGAACGACCGGGCTGCACGTTCCATTGTGCTCGACTCCCGCCAAATGAAAGAAATATTAAACAACCCAAGGATATGAAATACGGATTAATCAAAGTGGCTGCCGCCGTTCCCGCCGTGAAAGTGGCTGACATTGACTACAATGTAAGGGAGATTGAGAGCATGATTGCCCAAGCCGAAGGACAGGGCGTAGAGATTATTGTCTTTCCGGAACTGTCAGTGACAGGCTATTCCTGCCAAGACCTTTTCCGTGAACAGCTGCTCATCGACAAGGCAGAGGAAGGGCTTATGCAACTGCTTGACTTCACACGTAAACTTGACATCATCTGTATTGTCGGCCTGCCTATCCAAGTGGGTGCCTTGCTCTACAATTGTGCTGCCGTTATCCAAGGTGGCTCATTATTAGGCATCATCCCCAAGACCTACCTGCCCAATTATAACGAATTCTACGAGAAGCGTTGGTTCGCCTCTTCCCAAGACCTTACACCATGCGAGATCTACGTTGCTGGCAGCCCCATCACCGTTTCACCAGAATCTACTGTCTTCAGCACCTGTGACGGTGCTCATTTTGGCATTGAAATCTGCGAGGACGTGTGGGCACCCGTCCCTCCCAGTAATCATCTGTCTTTAGCCGGAGCCGATATCATCTTCAACCTTTCCGCAAGCAACGAACTCATCGGAAAGCACCAGTACCTGCGCTCACTGCTCAGCCAACAGAGTGCTCGCACCATGAGTGGCTACGTCTATGCTAGCTGTGGATTCGGTGAGTCATCACAAGACGTGGTCTATGGCGGAAATGCCATCATCTTTGAGAATGGACACCTGCTCACCGAAGGCAATCGTTTCTCGTTCCAGCCACAGATCAAGATCATGCAAATTGACATAGATCGCCTGCGTACCGAACGCCGCTGCAATTCCACCTTTATCAACGCCCAACGCGGTGCCACAGCCCGATTTGTTGACTGCAAGCTAGCTCAGCCCAAGCCTTTCGAATTGGTGCGTTCCATCAACCCCCATCCTTTCATTCCGCAGGATGAAAAGATGCACGAGTCGTGCGAAGAGATCCTAAATATCCAGGTCGCCGGACTTGCCAAGCGTCTTTACCACATAGGCTGCGAGAAAGCCGTCATCGGTATCAGCGGTGGTTTAGATTCTACACTGGCCCTGCTCGTTACCGTCAAGGCCTTCGACAAACTGGGGCTTGACCGCCATGGCATCATCGGTATCACCATGCCTGGATTCGGCACTACCGACCGTACCCATCAGAATGCAGTCAAGCTCATGCAGGAACTTGGCATCACAATCAGCGAAATCAGTATAGCCAAAGCTGTCACCCAGCATTTTGAGGACATAGGACACGACCCCAACCGTCACGATGTCACCTACGAAAACTCTCAGGCACGCGAACGCACCCAGATTCTCATGGACGTGGCCAACAAGGAGAATGCCATCGTTGTAGGCACAGGCGATCTTTCCGAACTGGCTTTGGGATGGGCCACATATAATGGCGACCACATGTCCATGTACGGAGTCAACGCAGGCGTTCCAAAGACTCTCATCCGTTATCTTGTGAAATACGTTGCAGGAGAGTTCGCCACAGACGTGTTGCTCGACATTGTTGACACACCCATTTCTCCGGAGTTGATACCAGCCGATGAGCAAGGCAATATCAAGCAGAAGACTGAAGACCTTGTAGGTCCCTACGAACTCCACGACTTCTTCATCTATTATTTCCTGCGCTTTGGTTTCTCACCCAAGAAGATTTTGATGCTGGCATGCCACGCTTTCTGTGGAAAATACGATGAAGCCGTCATCCGCAAGTGGCTCCATACCTTCTGCCGACGTTTCTTTTCTCAGCAGTTCAAGCGTTCCTGCCTCCCAGATGGTCCCAAGGTTGGTTCCGTCAGTCTCTCGCCGCGCGGCGACTGGCGCATGCCCTCCGATGCATCCTCAGATCTTTGGTTGAAAGAACTACAGTCGTAACCCATAGTGCTTTGGAAAAATCCTTTCTTTGGAGTTCATCTTAATATGATACTATCGACTTGATAGTATGATACCAAAGACTCGATAGTATGATACTAAAGGTACGATGGTATCATACTAAAGATACGATAGTATGATACTATAGGCTGCTTGGTATGAAACTAAAGAGGTGGCAATGTTTGTAACTGGAGGAGGCAATAAAGCAGCTGCTCCGAATCAGAAAGGATTGCGTACTTCTAATATGGCGTCAAAGTTTCAGCTTACGCCAAAGCCAACGTGGGATGCGACGCCACAAGGCAGTGATGATACGCCAACGATAATCGATAACCTGTATGTGGCAACGACGTTCCAAAGCGCCCATAATTGAACGGGCTACAACTTCCTTGTCCATCAGCAGCGGGTATTTGTGGCTGCCACTGAGCAGGTCGGTATCAACGAAGCCGGGACGAATGTCAGTGAAACGGATGGGGAGGTTCCTGCTGTTGGACAGTTGCTCAAGAGCTTGTATATAAGTATTCTGAAGGGCTTTGGTTGCAGAATAGGAGGGAGCAGGTCCAAGTCCCTTGGTACCGGCAATCGAGGAGATGACCGCAATGTGACCTCCGCCATGACTAGCCATGTAATGCCAGGCTGCTCCAACCATCCGTACGAACCCCATACCATTAGTGTTGACAGTCTGCAGTTCAATGTCCTCATGGAGTTCACGGTTCTGGCGTCCCACCCCCGAGGCATGGAAATAGAGATCCATACCCCCCAAACGTTCTATCAGGGCAGAGAGCTGCTGGGGCGCTGCATCGGCTGTAATGTCTATTTGTGCAGCCACTTCGAAATCAGACAGGCGGTCAATGCGGCGGGCTGCCACCCCCACTGTCCATCCGCGCTGTCGGAGCATGATGGCCACCTCACGACCTATGCCTGAGGAGGCTCCCATAATAATAGCTTTCATAGTTCTGTAATGGAAGATAAATGAGGTATGGTTATTTGCAGGACAAGTGTCTGGACGGTCTCTGGTGTAACGCTGAAGGGCTGGGCAGTGCGATGGCCAACAAGCCACAATATACGCTCTGTAGAATCAGTAACCACAAGCTGGCGACGCTTGTCGAAAAAACTGTATTTCTTATCTGTAAGATAGTCACTAATAAGACGACTGCCCGACATACCAAAGGGTTGAAAACGGTCGCCGGGCCGAACGGGACGGATCGTAAGAGGGAATTCCACCTTATTGGAATCAACACTTGCGCGCATGCGTTCCTTAATTATTAAAGAACCGTCTTGAAGTGTCAGGTTCAGCATGGCATTATCAGCATAACGATAGCATCCCGGCTCAGGAATCCTCATGGGTTTCATCTGGGCAGTTATTGGCTCAACAAGAAGAGCATCCCTGTCAATCAACACTTCATGTGTAAGAGATGTAAAAAGCTTACCCGGCTGCCCGTCAAGTGCTTTGGCCATCTGTCGGGTCTGGGCTGGTGTGAATCCCATAGGCGAAAGCCATTCGTGAAGGAAACTTTCTGCTGAAGGTAGCGATTTCAGCGACTCCAACCGGACTGCATTTCCGGAAACCAGTTGTTCACGCCACTGCTGCATCGTCTGGTCATATACCTTCTCGGCTTCACTAATATGCCGGGCAGTGGCCAGAAGGTTTGCACGTGCAGCAGGGTTGACAGTCTCCATCAGAGGTAATAACTGAAGCCGTATCTTGTTACGTAGTACATCGGGGACGAGGTTCGTAGAGTCTGTCACATAAGTCTGTTTACAGTCTGCCAGATAATCCATAATCTCGGCACGGCTGACAGCGAGAAGAGGTCGTACGACAAGACCGTTGCGGGGACGTATGCCAGTCAGTCCATGAATGCCTGTGCCCCTAAGTAGGTTCATGAGCAGGGTCTCAACAGCATCGTCTTGATGGTGTGCCACACAGATAGCTGTTGCTCCAAGGTCTTCAATCAGTTGATGAAAATAACGGTAACGAAGCTGACGTGCCGCCATTTCAATACTTACTTGATGAATCTCTGCGTAAGTCTTTGTATCAAAATGGATTAAATGGAATCCCACTTTCAATTCATTACAAAGCTCTCTTGCAAACTGCTCATCACGGTATGATTCCTTACCCCGAAGGTGGAAATTGCAGTGGGCAGCCTCCACTCTATAGCCTAACCGAAGCAGTACTCGCAGCAAGGCCACACTGTCTGCACCCCCACTGAGTGCCACCAGACAGAAGCTATCGGGCTGCAGCAGCTGTTCGTGCTCAACAAATTCATAGACTTTTCTCTCGAACGGTCTCATCTACTCCACATATAGTACCAAGCCTTTCAGGTATTCACCCTCGGGATGGTAGATGTTGATGGGATGGTCGGCAGGCTGGTGAAGCTGATGGAGGATACGCACCTTGCGTCGCGCCAAGGCTGCCGCGGTAAATACAGCCTGACGGAAATGGTCCTTTGAAACCACCTGTGAACAGCTGAATGTAAAGAGAATACCACCGGAAGGCAATTTCTGGAATGCCTTCAGGTTGAGCCTGATATAGCCCTTCAACGCATTGTGGAGCGCTCCACGATGCTTAGCAAAAGCAGGTGGGTCGAGAATGATCAGGTCATAAGGAGCGCCTTCGCGTTCCAGATATTTGAAGGCATCATCGCAGAAAGCCTGATGGCGGGACTCGTTTGGATAATTCAACTCTACATTACGATTAGTCAATTCGATGGCCTTGGCACTGGAATCTACAGAATGTACCAACTCAGCACCACCGCGAAGAGCATATACCGAGAATCCACCTGTATAGCAGAACATGTTGAGTACTTTGCGTCCATGGGCATAACGTTCAAGAAGCGAACGGTTGTCACGCTGATCAACAAAAAAACCAGTCTTCTGCCCACGCAGCCAGTCAACATAGAACTTCAAACCGTTCTCAGTAGCAATATTGTCATCGCTACCTCCGTAGAGGAACCCGTTTTCCGGATCCATGAACGACAAGGTGGTCTCACTTTTGTAATACACATGCCTGATGCGGTTGCCCATAACCTTCACCAACTGACGGGCAATGTCGTGACGAGCCAGATGCATGCCAATACTATGGGCCTGCACGACAGCCGTCTGTCCATAGACGTCGATGATGAGTCCGGGCAGCAGGTCGCCCTCACCATGTACCAGTCTAAAAGTGTTGGTGTCAGCACCAAACCCTAAGGCCAACCTGGCGTTTAAGGCCGACTGCAGGCGGGAAGCCCAAAAAGCATCGTCAATGGCGGAATCGGTGAATGTCAGCACACGCACAGCTATTGAACCCATCTGGAAATGTCCTGTAGCCACGATGTCGCCTTCTGCCGTGACAACATGTACAACGTCGCCCTCTTCCAGACTATCATCAACACGCTGTATGGCTCCGGAGAACACCCAGGGATGGAATCGGCGAAGACTCTCGTCCTTTCCTTTCTTCAGGTAGATTTGTTTCATAACTCTTTTTGATCCTCAACTTCTATCAATTCGTAGTCACCAGTCTGTTTCAGCCGCTCCAATTCACAATAAAGCTGTATGCAAGCCCACGCATCGGTAGCAGCATAGATTTTCTGCTTGTCGTTCAACACATCACGCTCCCAATTGCTCAGCTGGTCGGTCTTGCTGATGCGTTTACCAAAGAGATTGGCGAAAAGCTTCTGCAGGCTCATGTCCTCTATACCGAATTCCTTGGCCTGCTGCTGAATGTCGACAAATGTACCCAGTTTGAAATCACCCAAATGATGCAGGCTGTTTACATCGTCATGCCACGACAATCCCACTTTCAAAACATTCTTATCCTCTAACAGTTTCACTAAGCCCGGGGTAAGTCCTGTGTGGTTAAGTCTGAAGAGAAAACAGATATCGGGTGTAGCCACCTGCAGCAGCGATACCTTATACATCTTACCACGTTTGAATGAAGGACGCGTCTCGGTATCAAATCCAAGAATAGGCTGCTGCAGCAGAAAATCTACTGCACGGTCAGCCTCAGTCTTCGACAGAACCACATAGATTCGCCCAGGAAAAGTGGCACGGGGAAGCGATGGAATAAGCTGCTTGTCGTACTTGTTATAGATGGTTTTCATCTTGAATTACCTCTTTTGGGGTACAAAGGTACAAAATAATTCATAATTCAGCAAAATATTTATGAATAATGAATTACCGATTATGAATTATTTTGTACCTTTGCAGCAGATTTGATGAAAAGTTTGAGAAATACCTGATATGGCAAGAAATAAAAAAAAGAAAGCGAAAGTGCGCTCTGGAGAACGGCAATCCTTCTCCATTACAGAGGCTCTGGGAATGGGATCCATCCTGCACAACGAAAGGCTGAATTTCTTTTTCGGCCTGTTGCTGATGGGAGTGGCGATTTATCTGGCATTGTCGTTTGTGTCATTCTTCACCACAGGCGCCGCTGACCAAAGCCTGATAGAAAAGCTCAACGATGGCGAGTTGCTCAATGAGAAGCATATCTTTGCCAACTCTTGTGGTTCCTTTGGTGCCTACACAGCCCATTTCTTCGTAAAAAAATGCTTTGGACTGGCCTCATTCCTTATTCCGGCTTTCATGCTGCTGCTTGGGCTGAAACTCATGGGGGCCTACAGCAAAATCTGCTTGACCAAATGGTTCCTGTGCCTCATGATCCTCATGATATGGGCATCTGTTACAATGGCGAAATTCCTGACGCCTTTCTTTATCGACTCCCACTTCAACCCTGGAGGCGACCATGGGCTATATATCTGCCAAGTCATTGAAAACGTCCTCGGGGCACCTGGCCTTACCGCCATACTGGCACTGACGGCGATCGCATTTCTCACCTATCTCAGCGCTGAAACCATCTATGTCATTCGTAAGATACTGAATCCAAGTAAGATATTTGATCGGGTGAAGTTCAAGGTGACCAATAATGACCCCACTGAACCACTTGAAAGCTATGAGAACCAGATAGTGGAAGACCCTTACACCTTTGACAATCCCCAGACGCAGACCGTAGAATTCCCTGAAGAAGGTCAGCCTATTGCCGACGACGGTTACAGCAGGTATACAGCGGACATCATCAGCAAACCTGGCAAAGACAGCAAAAAGGCTGATGAAATGGATAATTTCGAGGTAGAAATGGCCCAGGGCGATGAGACTGCAGAAGGCAAGGGTGCACTGGTACAAGTGGGCGACAAGGAACTGGAGCCCTATGACCCCAAGCGTGAGCTTGAGAACTATCACTACCCCACCCTCGACCTGCTGAAGAAATATGAAGATGACGGTAAGCCCTACATAGACATGGAGGAGCAGACTGCCAATAAAAACCGTATCGTAGAGGTACTTCGTAACTTCGGCATCGAGATCAGTAGCATCAAAGCCACCGTAGGCCCCACCATCACCCTCTATGAGATAACTCCCGCCCAAGGCGTGCGCATTTCCAAGATACGTAACCTTGAAGATGATATCGCTTTGAGCCTCAAGGCGCTCGGCATTCGTATCATTGCCCCAATACCCGGAAAGGGTACCATCGGTATTGAAGTGCCTAACGCTAAGGCTAGCATCGTCTCGATGGAGTCTATTCTGAACTCAAAGAAGTTCCAGGAGACAAAAATGGAGCTGCCCTGTGCTATGGGTAAGACCATCACCAATGAAGTGTTTATGTTCGACCTTACCAAGGCACCTCATCTGCTTGTGGCTGGTGCTACGGGACAGGGAAAATCCGTCGGACTGAATGCCATCCTTACCTCTTTATTATATAAGAAGCATCCAGCAGAACTAAAAATTGTGCTTGTAGACCCCAAGATGGTGGAATTCTCCATCTATAAGAACATCGACAAGCACTTTCTGGCCGCCCTGCCCGAAGAAGCCGAGTCGCCCATTATCACCGACACATCCAAGGTGGTACGTACACTCAATTCGCTCTGTGTAGAGATGGATACCCGCTATGAACTGCTGATGGCTGCCGGAGAGCGCAACATCAAGGACTACAACAAGAAATTCATTGAGCGCAAACTCAACCCGGAAAAAGGACATAAGTACATGCCTTACATTGTGGTTGTTATTGACGAGTACGGTGACCTCATCATGACTGCCGGAAAGGAAATCGAGCTGCCTATTGCACGCATTGCTCAGAAGGCACGCGCCGTTGGCATCCACATGATCATTGCCACCCAGCGCCCCACGGCAAATATCATAACCGGTACCATTAAGGCAAACTTCCCTGCCCGTATAGCCTTCAAGGTGTCACAGGGCATTGACTCAAAGACTATTCTCGACCGCATGGGCGCCAATCAGCTCATCGGACGTGGTGACATGCTGTATCTTCAAGGCAATGATCCTATTCGTGTACAGTGCGCCTTCGTAGATACTCCCGAGGTAGTCGACATCAACAATTTCATATCCGCGCAACAAGGTTACTCGGAACCCTTCGAACTGCCAGAGCCCAAGATAGACGATGCAGACGGAGGTGGCAACAGCAGCGACGTAGACCTGTCACACCTTGACCCAATGTTCGAGGACGCAGCCCGGCTCATTGTCATGTCACAGTCGGGTAGCACCAGCCTTATCCAGCGTAAATACTCCATCGGCTATAACCGAGCAGGCCGACTCATGGACCAGCTGGAAAAAGCAGGTGTCGTAGGTGCAGCCCACGGCTCCAAACCACGTGAAGTGCTCATTCAAGACGAGGTAAGCCTCGACAGCCTTTTAAATTCACTTAGACAAAGATGAAAAAGACAGTATTATCACTCACACTCCTCTTGGCTTTCACCGTCAACCTGATGGCACAGACTCCACGTCAGGTACTTGACAAAGCTGCCAAGACTGTTACTTCAGACAGCGGTGTCAAAGCCGACTTCAAACTGACCAATAGCGTCGGATCTACGAGTGGCACCATTGCCATCAAGGGAGCAAAGTTCCATGCCACTACCCCACAAGCCATTGTGTGGTACGATGGAAAGACTCAGTGGACCTATGTAAAGAACAACGATGAGGTGAATGTCACAACACCCACCGCTGCACAACAGCAGGCCATCAACCCCTATACCTTCATCCACTTGTATAGGCAAGGATACAAAATGACGATGAACAAAACTGCCAGTGCCTTCACCGTACATCTCACGGCACAGGAAGCTAGCCGCAAGATACAGGAACTTTTTATCACTGTCGACAAGAAATCATATCACCCAACCCAGGTAAAGATGCTGCAAGGGAAGAAGTGGACTACTTTCGACATCTCTGGTATTAAGAAACAGCAGATAGCCGATGCCACCTTCCGCTTCAACCAGAAAGATTTCCCATCTGCAGAAGTCATAGACCTGAGATAAAACCTCCTTCTTACAACAAATAGCCATATTTATGTATTGACCCGAAGCAGAAAAGAGGGTAAAAACACTAAAAAACGAAGCTGGCGAAAAGAAAAACCAGAAAAAATTTGGCTGTTTACGGAAAAATGTCTACCTTTGCACCCGCTTAGAGAAAAGGATGCACCCGTAGCTCAGTTGGTAGAGCACCTGACTCTTAATCAGGGTGTCCAGGGTTCGAGCCCCTGCGGGTGTACAAAGGTCAAAAAGAGGAAATGCATCTACCCTCTCTTTTTGTACAGGAAAAACGAAGGATGCACCCGTAGCTCAGTTGGTAGAGCACCTGACTCTTAATCAGGGTGTCCAGGGTTCGAGCCCCTGCGGGTGTACTAAAGGGGTCAAAAGACTGTTTGAAGGGAACGCCGATATGGCTCAGTTGGTAGAGCAACGCATTCGTAATGCGTGGGTCCCCGGTTCGAGTCCGGGTATCGGCTCATAAAGCTTAAGAATAAAAAGTATCTCAACTATATTTTCTTTTGCGGAATTAGCACATCGGTAGTGCACGGGCTTCCCAAGCCTGGGAGGCGGGTTCGATTCCCGTATTCCGCTCTGAAATGAGCCGCATATTATCTTTGAATGCGGCTCTCTTTTTATCCATACCACTCCCCATTCTGTCTATAAACTTCGTTCTACGGCTCTCCTATTCGGAAAAAACAATTATTTAATTCTAGCTTCCCATCCCATGAAAGGATGTAACCCATTGGCGATGAATGCGTCGCCACTCAATAACTCACTTGTCGGAACGACCTGCGGATAGAAGGTATGGCGCAGCAAACGGCCAGAAAGGCCAGAAGCTACAAGCCCAGGGCATCGCCCTAGGTTTTCATGTGGTGTGTGGCAGCGCCCTGTAAGGGTAAAATAGCCAACGTTTCAGCAATTGGCTTTTGCCCCTTCAGGGCGATGGTTACCACGCCTGTTTTCCCAGGGCTCGCCCTGGGAAAACACCTGCTGGCTCCTTCATGGCTTTTCTGGCTTGGCATTCTCACGGCCTGTCCCAGTGATAGCCTCGGAAAAATGCCGTTTGTTTTTGCGTTCAGGCGAGGAGATTTTGCGTATAGGCAAAAGGTGTTTTGCGTATACGCGCAAGGTGTTTTGCGTATAGGCAAAAGCGTTTTTGCCACCACCTTTCTCCCGTTTTCATTGGACCTTGCACCAACGTAGCCCCGTTCTCTCACCCCTGAAACCCGGCTGAGGCTGTTATAAGGGTGGGAAAGTTTAGGTGTTTTAGTTTAAGGAAGTATTTGAAAGTCTCAGTGAAGAACCTGAACACCTTTGGAGCGCTCATAAAAAGGTTGAACAATCGTGAAGCGCATTCCCTTTTTTACATCGGACGTTTCTCTCGCTTGAATCATGCCACTCTCTTGCCAGAATCATGCCACTCTCTTACTTGGATCATGCCACTCTCTTGCTTGGATCATGCCACTCTCTTACTTGGATCATGCCACTCTCTTGCCAGAATCATGCCACTCTCTTGTTAGAATCATGCCACTCTCTTGCTTGATTCATGCCACTCTCTTGCTTGAATCATGCCACTCTCTTACTTGGATCATGCCACTCTCTTGCTGGGATCATGCCACTCTCTTGCTTGGATCTAAGTCTTAGATTGCTTGAAGAGAAACGCTCTGCCTGACTGAGTAAGTACTGTTGCAAGACGAATCCAATCGACCTTGCCCAAATCGCTGAACTGCAGCCTGTTCTCGCGTATTCAAACGCAAGGATACCGCAAGGCAATTGCATCGGAAAAACTACGCTGTTTCTTATGGAGAACGAAGTTCTTTACTAGCGGCTAGTAAAGAACTTCCGAAACTTGAGCCAATTATATTTGGTTTTTCGATCACTTATTTGTACCTTTGCAGGCAAAAAGGAAAAAAGGAAGAGAGAAAATGGCAGAGACAAGCAATAGTATTCTACAGAAACTCGACGGTCTGGAAGCCCGTTTTGAGGAGGTGTCGACGCTGATTACCGATCCGAATGTGATAGGTGACCAGCAGCGATTTGTGAAACTGACAAAGGAATACAAGGATTTGAGTGACATCATGGATGCCCGTAAGCGTTACATAGCTTGCCTTAATGGCATCAAGGAGGCTAAGGACATACTTGCCAACGAGGACGATGCTGAGATGAAAGAGATGGCCCGCGAGGAACTGGCCATGAATGAGGAGTTACAACCAAAGTTGGAAGAGGAAATCAAGATTGCCCTCATACCCAAAGACCCCGAAGACGCCAAGAACGTACAAATGGAAATACGTGCCGGTACTGGAGGCGACGAGGCATGCCTGTTCGCTGGTGACCTTTTCAAGATGTACAAGAGTTTCTGTGACTCAAAGGGTTGGCAGGTGTCTATCACTAGTGTCAGTGAAGGTGCTGTGGGAGGTTATAAGGAGATTGATTTCGCAGTATCAGGAGCTGATGTATACGGCACGCTGAAATATGAGTCAGGTGTTCACCGTGTACAGCGCGTTCCCGCCACAGAGACCCAAGGACGTATGCACACCTCTGCTGCAACAGTAGCCGTGCTACCTGAAGCCGACAAATTCGAAGTCCATGTTAACGAAGGCGAGATCAAATGGGATACCTTCCGCAGCTCAGGAGCCGGTGGACAGAATGTGAATAAAGTGGAATCAGGTGTCCGCCTGCGCTACATGTGGAAGAACCCGAATACGGGTGAGACTGAGGAGATTCTAATTGAGTGTACAGAGACACGTGATCAGCCTAAGAACAAAGAGCGTGCCCTATCGCGCCTATATACCTTTATATATGATAAGGAGCACCAGAAATATATGGACGACATCGCCAGCCGCCGCAAAAGCCTAGTATCGACAGGAGACCGTTCTGCAAAAATCCGGACCTACAACTTCCCGCAGGGACGAGTAACCGACCATCGTATCGGCTATACCACCCATGATTTACAGGGATTCCTGAGTGGAGACATTCAGGCGATGATCGATGCGCTCACTGTGGCAGAAAACGCAGAAAGAATGAAAGAAAGCGAATTGTAAATCAACAAGACGATGAGCAAGTTTTTTGATCCGCTGAAGGGAAAGATGAAAAAGGAACATCTGCTTCTTAACATTCTGGGCGGATTATGCGTTTTCTTTAGTTTCTATGCTGCTCAGGCAGGATATAGCATCTGGGCCTGCTTAGCTTTCGCTGTTGCATGGTATTTCCTCGTATATTTTGTTTATCTGACATATAAATATTTCAAGAATAATGACAAGAAATGAATTAATCGAGCAGATCCGCCAGAAGCAGAGTTTCCTCTGCGTGGGACTTGATACAGACATCAACAAGATTCCCCAATGTATTATTGACGAGGCGAAGTCAGTGGATGGTGAAGATTATGTTTTCCGCGCCCTCTGCGAGTTCAATGCTCTCATTATCGATGCGACTGCTCCCTATTGTGTGGCATACAAACCAAACTTGGCTTTCTACGAGGCTTATGGGGTTAACGGCATTCTGGCTTTCGAGGCTACTATCGACTACCTGAAAGAAGAATACCCCAACCACTTCATCATCGCTGATGCAAAGCGTGGTGATATCGGCAACACCTCGAAGATGTATGCCAAGACGTTCTTCGAGGAATATGACGTTGATGCCCTGACAGTTGCCCCCTATATGGGCGAAGACAGTGTCACCCCATTCCTCGGCTATGACAACAAATGGGTCATTCTTCTGGCATTGACATCGAACAAAGGCTCTCATGATTTCCAGTTGACCGAGGACATACAAGGTGAACGTCTCTTTGAGAAAGTTCTTAAAACCTCCCAACAGTGGGGCAACGACGAGAACATGATGTATGTTGTCGGTGCTACTCAGGGACAGATGTTTGAGGATATTCGTAAATTGGCTCCAACACATTTCCTACTTGTACCAGGAGTCGGTGCTCAGGGCGGTTCCTTACAGGAAGTGTGCAAATACGGAATCAACCAAGACTGTGGCTTACTGGTGAACTCCTCTCGCGGCATCATCTACGCATCCGACGGACAAGACTTTGCTGAAGTGGCTGGTCAAAAGGCCCATGAACTCCAACAGCAAATGGCAGAAGAACTGAGAAAAGCAGGCATTATCTAAAACAGAGGTGAACGAAGCAAAAATCATCAACGACCCGGTCTTCGGTTTTATCAGAATACCACGCGGACTACTCTACAATATTGTAGAGCACCCTTTGTTCCAACGATTGAATCGTATCAACCAATTGGGGCTGGCCTCTGTAGTTTATCCTGGTGCCCGACATACACGTTTCCAGCACTCTCTAGGCGCATTCCACTTAGCCAGTGAGGCTCTGTTGACGCTGCAACAGAAAGGACTTTTTATTTTCGACTCAGAAGTGGAAGCGGTGGAGGCTGCCATCCTGATGCATGACATAGGTCACGGTCCTTTCTCGCACGTACTTGAGAATACGCTTATCAAGGATATCTCACACGAGGACATATCACTCTTGATGATGGAACAGATAAACCGCGACTTTGACAACCAATTGAACCTTGCCATCTCCATCTTCAAGGGAGACTATCCGAAGAATTTCCTTCACCAACTCATCTCATCCCAGCTGGACATGGATAGGTTGGACTATCTTAGACGTGACTCTTTCTATACAGGAGTAACAGAAGGAAACATTGGCTCAGCACGTATCATCAAGATGCTTAACGTGGTAAATGATTCTCTTGTAGTTGAACAGAAAGGTATTTACTCGCTAGAAAATTATCTCACCACACGTCGTCTGATGTACTGGCAAGTATACTTACACCGCACATGTGTAGCCTATGAGAAAGTGTTGGTAAACATGTTAACGCGAGCCAAGGACCTGACTCGACAAGGTTGTAAACTGTTTGCCTCGCCTGCACTCAGTTACTTTCTTGAGAACGAAGTGGACGCCAGCATTTTCAACACCCATCCCGAGGCGCTCAGCTACTATGAAGAGCTTGATGACAGCGACATCTGGAGCGCCATGAAGGCTTGGAAGCACTCAGACGACAAGATTTTATCTACACTGGCTACAGACATGCTGGATCGCCACATCTTTAAGGTGGAGGTACACGAAGAACCTGTAAGTGAGGAATATATCCAAGAACTACAGGAGCATATAGCCCAAAAGATGAGCATTCCTATTGAGGATACACACTACTTGATGAGTTTGAACACCATACAGAAAGACATGTACAACGTTGATGATGACAGCATAGCCATTCTTCACAAAGATGGAACCGTCCGTGACATTTCTGAGGTGTCTGAATTGCTAAATGTTCAGTTACTTTCTAAAAAAATAAGAAAATATTACCTCTGTTATCAGCGTTTTGGATAATTTTTGTTATCTTTGCCACGAAAAAACAGAAAGCTTTGTTATCAGTATGGAGTTTACAGCCAAACAGATTGCTGAATTAATCGGCGGAAGAGTGGAAGGCAACGAACAGGCTGCCGTTCACACGTTCTCAAAAATTGAAGAAGGCGTAGAGGGTGCAATTTCGTTTCTCTCGAACCCCAAATACACTCATTACCTGTACGATACACAATCAAGCATCGTACTTGTAAACGAAGACGTTGTGCTGGAAAAACCCGTCAAGACAACGCTCATTCGCGTAAAAAATGCTTACGAAAGCGTGGCAAAACTTCTTCAGATCTATGAATCGATGAAGCCCAAGAAGACAGGTATCGACCCGTTGGCCTTTGTCTCGTCAAAAGCCACTATTGGCAAGGATGTCTATATCGGTGCTTTCGTATGCATAGGCGACGGAGTCGTTATTGGTGACAATACCATGATTTATCCCCATGCTTTCGTTGGTGACGATGTCAAAATAGGGACTGGCTGTATCATTTATCCCAATGTTACTATTTATCATGGTTGTCAGATAGGCAATAATGTCACTGTTCACGCCGGCAGTGTCATTGGAGCTGACGGATTCGGTTTCGCCCCTACACAAGAGGGCTACGAAAAGATTCCGCAGATAGGTATCGTTGTGATAGAGGACAACGTGGAGATTGGTGCCAACACCTGTATTGACCGCTCCACCATGGGACAAACCATCATCCGAAAAGGCGTGAAATTGGACAATCTGGTTCAGATAGCCCACAACTGCGAGGTGGGAGAAAATACAGTTATGTCGGCTCAGGTGGGACTGGCCGGAAGTTCGAAAGTAGGCCAATGGTGCATGTTCGGCGGTCAGGTAGGATTGGCTGGCCATCTCACAGTTGGCGACAGGACTTTCCTTGGTGGTCAGAGCGGGGTGAACAGCAACATCAAAGGCGATGTTCAACTCATCGGATCGCCTGTTATGGATCCCAAGTCTTTTTTCAAATGTCAGGTTGTATTCCGCAAGCTCCCCGACATGTATCGTGAACTGAATGAACTGAAGAAAGAAATAGAAGAACTCAAGAAAAAATAGATTATTTTTTATGATGAAGCAAAAGACACTCAAGGGCAGCTTTTCGCTCTGCGGCAAAGGCTTGCACACAGGACTGAGCCTCACTGTGACATTTAACCCTGCACCTGAGAATCATGGTTACAAGATACAACGCATTGATCTGGAGGGCATGCCCATTATTGATGCCATTGCCGAAAACGTGATTGACACCCAGCGTGGCACAGTACTTGGACGGAGCGACGGTTTTCGTGTAAGCACTGTGGAACACGGACTATCAGCCCTTTATGCACTCGGGGTCGACAACTGTCTGATTCAGGTGAATGGTCCTGAGTTCCCCATCCTTGATGGTTCAGCCATCCAATATGTGGAGAAGATTAAGGAAATAGGCATTGAGGAGCAGAATACTCCAAAGGACTATTACATCATCCGCAAGAAAATAGAGGTGAAAGATGAACAGAACGGATCTACCATCACCATCCTGCCCGATGAGGAGTTTTCAATAACAGCCATGTGCTCGTTTGAGTCGAAGTTCATCAACTCGCAGTTTGCCACCCTCGACCATCCACAGGATTACGCCAAGGAGATCGCTCCTGCACGTACCTTTGTCTTTGTGCGCGACATAGAGCCACTGTTACAGGCTAACCTCATTAAGGGTGGCGACTTGGACAATGCCATTGTGATGTATGAACGGCAGACCTCCCAAGAACGCCTCGACATGCTGGCAGACATGCTGCATGTCGAGCATCGTGATGCCACTGAGTTAGGATACATTCAACACAAGCCGCTGGTATGGGAAAACGAGTGCACTCGCCATAAGCTACTCGACATCATCGGAGATATGGCTCTCATCGGCAAACCTATTAAGGGACGCATCATTGCAACCCGCCCAGGCCACACCATCAACAACAAGTTCGCACGACAGATGCGCAAGGAGATACGCAAGCACGAAATTCAGGCGCCCATCTATGACCCAAATGAGGAACCAATCATGGATGTCAACCGTATTCGTCAACTGCTTCCCCACCGTTATCCCATGCAGCTGGTGGATAAAGTTATCTCTCTTGGAGCCACCAGTATTGTAGGTGTGAAAAACATCACTGCCAACGAGCCTTATTTCCAAGGACACTTCCCTGAGGAGCCCGTCATGCCAGGCGTGCTGCAAATAGAGGCAATGGCACAATGTGGTGGTCTGCTTGTACTGAACACCTTGGAGGAACCAGAACGCTGGTCTACATATTTCATGAAGATTGACGGTGTGAAATTCCGCCAGAAGGTTGTTCCTGGTGACACTCTTCTGTTCAAGGTTGACCTCCTCGCACCCGTCCGCCATGGTGTATCATCGATGAAGGGATATATCTTCGTTGGAGACCAAGTGGTATGCGAGGCTACGTTTACAGCTCAGATAGTAAAAAACAAATAAATCTCATTCCACGTTAATTCGCAAATCCATAATTCCGTAAATCCGAGACATGAACAAAATACATCCTCTGGCCGTCATTGATCCTGAGGCCCAATTAGGCGACAACAATGAGATTGGTCCCTTTTGCGTGATTGACAAAAACGTAGTTATTGGCGACAACAACAAGTTTCTCAACAGTGTAACTATTCATTTCGGTGCACGCATCGGTAATGGTAATGAGTTCTTTCCTGGAGCCAGTATTTCAACCAAGCCTCAAGACCTGAAGTTCAAGGGAGAGGACACTACCTGCGAAATCGGAGACAACAATTCCATCCGAGAGAACGTCACCATCAGTCGAGGTACAGCCTCTAAGGGCAAAACCATTATTGGCAACGGCAATCTTTTGATGGAGAACATGCACGTGGCTCATGACTGTGTCATCGGTAACGGATGTATTATTGGCAACTCCACGAAGTTTGCAGGAGAAGTCATAGTAGAAGACTTTGCCATTATCTCTGCCACTTGTCTGTTCCACCAGTTCATACGCATTGGGAGTTACGTAATGTTCCAGGGTGGTAGCCGTACCAGTCAGGACATCCCTCCATTTGTCATAGCTGGCAAGGAACCTGTCCGTTATGCAGGTGTGAATCTAATTGGCTTGCGTCGTCGAGGTTTTCCAAATGAAACTATCGAGGCCATTCACGATGCCTACCGTATTATCTATGCCCAAGGCGTACTGAAGGACGGAATTGCTGAGGCACGTGCCAAATATCCGGATTCGAAAGAGGTAGAATATATCTGCTCTTTCATTGAAAATTCCAAACGAGGAATCATCCGTTAGGTTTTGGAGGCAGGTGTTGGGTGATGAAGAAGAAACTGATCGTCATTACAGGCCCTACCGCTGTCGGAAAGACGGAACTATGCTTAAGCATAGCACAGGAGATGGGTATCCCCATCATCAACGCAGACTCACGACAGTTGTTCCGAGAACTCAAAATCGGTACTGCCTCTCCTACCCCTGAACAGCTCCAGATAGTGAAGCATTATTTTGTAGGTACACTGAGCATTGACGACTATTATAGTGCCTCAATATATGAGCAGGAGGTAATGATACTGCTTGATAAGCTGTTCCAGAAAAACGATTACGCGCTGCTATCAGGTGGTTCAATGATGTACATAGACGCTGTTTGCAATGGCATTGATGACATCCCTACCATAGACGACAACACCCGCATAGAGATGAAACGACGACTGGAAGAGGAAGGATTGGAGGCTCTGGTCGAGGAATTGAAGAGGCTGGATCCAGAACATTATAAAATAGTTGACCGTCAAAATCCACGCCGCGTGATTCATGCCTTGGAAATCTGCCACATGACAGGAAAGACTTACACTTCTTTCCGAAAGGCGGAAAAGAAGCAAAGACCGTTCAATATTATAAAGATCGGCTTGAACCGCAAACGTGAAGAACTCTACCAGCGCATTAATCTCCGTGTGGACAAGATGATGAATGAGGGGTTGGAGGAAGAAGCACGTAGAATGTATAAGTATAAAGGAGTAAATGCCTTAAATACTGTAGGATATAAAGAACTGTTCGATTACTTTGAAGGCCGATGGCCATTGGAAGAAGCTGTTGAACGCATCAAGGGGAACACCCGACGCTATGCCCGAAAGCAGCTCACATGGTTTAAACGTGATGAAGAGATGCATTGGTTCCACCCCGACAATCGTACGGCCATCATGAAACATATTTACAACACATGAGTAACGAAGAAGAAAAACGCGGACTGATGGGCCGCATCTGGAAATCTTTCTGGAAAACCGTTAAGAAAACAGGTCATTGGTATGCATGGCTCTATAAGGGTAAGCCATGGTATGTGAAGATTCTCGCTGCCATTCTTACTCTCATTTTTCTATTCTTCCTCTACTTGGGAGCTGTGGACAACAATTTCCTATGGCTCTTTGGTAAGTCACCATCCATGCAGACCATCAAGAACAAAAGGCCCTCACAGGCCTCGGAAATCTATAGTTCAGACAATGAGCAGATTGGCAAATTCTTCAGTGAGAACCGTACTCCCGTAAAGTACGAGGAGGTAAGCCCCGTCTTCTGGCATGCGCTCATTGACACCGAGGACGAGAGATTCTATTCCCACCATGGCATCGACTATACGGCATTCATTGCTGCTCTGAAAGACTATCTGCTACATAACGATGCCCGCGGTGCTTCGACCATCACTCAGCAGTTGGCAAAGAACCTGTTCCGTACTCGTTCTGAATACTCCACAGGACTATTAGGCAATATCCCTGGGTTGAAAATGCTCATCATGAAAAGTAAGGAGTGGATTACTGCCTATAAATTGGAGTACTTCTTCACTAAGGAGGAGATTCTCACTCAATATGCCAATACTGTAGACTTCGGTTCTAATGCCTTTGGAATCAAGACGGCTGCAAAAACCTACTTCGGTATCACACCAAAGGAACTGACTGCAGAACAGTCTGCTGTTCTTGTAGGGATGCTAAAAGCCACAACCTATTACAATCCACGCATTAATCCTGACAATGCCTTGAAACGTCGTAACGTAGTGCTGGCCAACATGCTCGAACACGGAGACATCACGCAGGAAGCCTTTGATTCTCTGAAGACGACAGACATTCACCTGGACTACAGCGTAGAGAACGCCTACGACGGACAAGCCAACTATTTCCGTGAAGCAGTGGCAAACTATCTGAAAGACTGGTGTCGGGACAATGGCTACGACCTTTACACCGATGGTCTGAAAATCTACACCACACTTGATACACGTATGCAGAAATATGCAGAAGCAGCTGCCATCAAGCAGATGCGTCAGGTGCAGCGTAACTTCAATAGCCATTGGGGCACTACCAACCCTTGGCAGGATGAACGTCATCAAGAGATACGCAACTTCATAGAGGATATTGCTAAACGTCAGCCCTACTACAAGCAACTTCTTCAGAAGTTCCCCACTGAACCCGACTCTATCCTTTTCTACCTGAACAAACCTCATAAGGTGAAGCTCTTCGATTACGAAAACGGCTTTATCGAGAAAGAGATATCCACCATGGACTCTATTCGCTATATGGTGCGTTTCATGCACTGCGGTTTCGTAGCGATGGAGCCTAATACTGGTCATGTCAAGGCGTGGGTGGGTGACATTGACTTCAAATCATGGAAGTATGACAAGGTGACTGCCATGCGTCAACCCGGCTCTACCTTCAAGCTCTTTGTCTATACTGAGGCTATGAACCAAGGTATAACACCTTGTGACCGCCGCCGCGACTCCTACTTTGCGATGAAAGCATGGGATCCTGCCAAGAAGAAGGAGACCACCTGGGCCCCCACCAATGCCAATGGCTATTTCACTGGCGACTCCATGACCCTGAAGAAAGCCTTTGCCCAGAGTGTCAACTCCGTTGCTGTGAAGCTCGGGCAGGAGGTGGGTATCCCCAACATTGTTCGTACAGCACATGCCATGGGAATCAACAGCAAACTTGACCCCACGCCCTCCCTGGCTTTGGGATCCAGCGATGTCACACTCCTGGAATTGGTCAACGGCTACTCGACTGCCATCAACGATGGTAAAGCCCACGAGGCCATTCTTGTCACACGCATCCTAGACCGCGACGGGAAGGAAATATATACTGCCCCCACTACTCAGCGTCAGGCTATCCCCTATCGCAGCGCTTTCTTTGTACAGCAACTGCTGATGGGAGGACTACGAGAACGTGGAGCTACTTCCATGAGTCTATGGGGGTATGTAGGCAAATATACCGACACGGAGTTTGGAGGCAAGACAGGTACTTCCAACAATCACTCCGATGCTTGGTTCGTAGGTGTATCACCCAAGCTGGTGTGCGGTGCATGGGTAGGAGGCGAATACCGCAGCATTCATTTCCGTACAGGCGCATTAGGACAAGGTTCCCGGACTGCACTCCCAATTTGTGGTTACTTCCTCGACTCTGTTCTAGGCGACCCTAAATACAAACACTATCATGCCAAGTTTGAAAAGCCCAAAGATGATAGCATCTCGGACGACATGTACATGAGCTGCCAGTACAGCTATGAGCCTGTCGATTCTGATTCCATAGCCACCGACAGCCTTGTCATTCGCGAAATTGACGTACAAATGGGTGTTGATGAAAATGGCAACCCTGTTGTCCGTCACAACCAGCCTGAACCAATCGATGTGTTCCCCAACGACGTGGGGACTGACAACGGCAACAATGGTGAAGCCACTGAACCCAAGAAAAAGAAGGCACAGCCCGAATACGAAGAAGTCTATTTCTAATATTTTTAGTTGAGTGTCAAGTGGCTCATCTACCATGCGCTGAGTGATGTGTGTTAGGTATGGAACTGGATTTAGACAACAAAGAATGGCAGGATGCTCTGCAGATTGTAAACTACACTCGCCGTTCACTTTTCCTCACGGGAAAAGCGGGTACCGGCAAGAGTACGTTCTTACGTTATGTAGCTGACAACACCAAGAAATCACATGTTATACTAGCACCCACCGGTATTGCTGCCATCAATGCCGGTGGCTCTACTCTTCACAGTTTTTTCCGTCTTCCCTTCCATCCGCTACTGCCTAATGACACCCGATATGACCGTCGCCACATCAAGGATACGCTCAAATATACCAGTGCCCAACGCAAGCTCATCCGTGAGGTCGAGTTAATCATCATCGATGAGATTTCCATGGTACGTGCTGACATCATCGATTTCATCGACAAAGTACTACGTACCTACACACGTAGCTATGAGCCCTTTGGAGGAAAGCAGTTGCTGCTTGTTGGCGACATCTACCAATTAGAGCCCGTACTGCGTGAAGAAGACCGCCAGCTTCTTCAGCCTTTCTACCCTTCCGCTTATTTTTTCAATGCCAAGGTGTGGCAACAGATGCCTATTGTCTCTATTGAACTGACGAGAGTGTATCGCCAGACAGATGATCGTTTTATCGGCATATTAGACCGCATTCGCAACAATACCGCTACAGCCTTCGACCTCGCAGCTCTCAACGCAAGAGTATCCCCTCATACAGAACACGCTTCTGGCGAGTCAGCTGGTAATCCTTCAGAATCTCTTAAGATTACTCTTGCCGCTCGTCGTGACGTAGTCGATTATACAAATGAGCAACGCTTAGCAGCCCTTGACGGACTACCTACCACTTTTACTGGAGTCATTCAGGGAGAGTTCCCAGAATCATCACTGCCCACTCCTATTGAACTACAAATTAAGCCTGGTGCGCAGGTTATCTTCATCAAAAACGATAAAGAGAAACGATGGGTCAATGGCACACTTGGCACCATTATTGCCATTGATGAAGAAATGGGCGTCATCAGTATCCATAGCGACAATGGACTCGATTTTGACGTAGAAAGGGAGGTATGGGAAAACATGCGCTATACCTTCAACGAGAAAGAACAGAAGATAGAAGAACAGCTCTTGGGCACCTATACACAGTTCCCCATCCGTCTGGCCTGGGCCATCACCGTCCACAAAAGCCAGGGACTCACCTTCTCTCAGGTAGCCATCGACTTCACGGGCGGTGTCTTTGCAGGAGGTCAGGCTTACGTTGCACTCTCCCGCTGCCGTTCCTTGGAAGGTATCACCTTGAAAGAGCCGCTGCGCCAAAGCGACATCTTCGTACGCGCTGAGGTTGTGCAGTTTGCCCAGCGTTACAATAACCCTCAGCTCATCGGGCAAGCCATGCAAGAAGGACGTGCTGACCGTGAATACCACGATGCCATCATAGCCTTCAACCAAGGTCGTTTCGACCTATTCCTGTCTTCCTTCTTCCGAGCCATCCACAGTAGGTATGATATTGAGAAACCTGTTGCACAGCGATACATACGTCGCAAACTCAACATCATCAACAGTCAGCGCCAGGAAATAGAACAGCTCAAAGAGGAGAAACGGCAAAAGGAAGAGATACTCAAGCGCCTGGCTGCCGAGTATACCATTCTGGGACGAGAGTGCGAACAGGAGCACATGAAAGATGCAGCCATCCGCAACTACGAGAAAGCTCTTGAACTCTACCCTGATGCCAGTGATGCACGGCGAAGGCTCAAAAAACTGAAAAAGAGATAATAATCTTTTAATTCGTTCATCATTTCATGAGAATAGTTGTACCTTTGCATCCAAAATGAGAAAGCAATGCTAAAACATTTATATATTAGGAATTTCACACTGATCGATGTGCTCGATATCGATCTCCATGAAGGTTTTTCAGTTATTACCGGTGAGACAGGAGCCGGCAAGAGCATTATCTTGGGAGCCATCGGCCTGTTGTTGGGACAGAGAGCCGATGGGAAGACCATCAAAACAGGTGCAGACAAATGTGTCATCGAAGCACTGTTCGACCTTAGCCGTTATCACTTGGAACCGTTCTTCAAGGATAATGAGATTGAATACGATGCTCACGACACTATCGTACGACGTGAACTGTCGTCATCGGGTAAGAGCCGTGCTTTCATCAACGACACACCTGTTTCCCTTTCGTTGCTCAAAGAGCTAGGCGAGCAGCTGGTCGACATCCATTCCCAGCACCAGAACCTTCTGCTGCAGAAACAGGACTTCCAACTCGGTGTCATCGATGTCATTGCCAATGACGAACAGCAGTTAACTGCCTATCGACAATGTTACGACAAAATGCTCGATACCAGCAGACGTCTGGCTATCATGAGCAACGATATCGAGCAGAACCGCCAGAGAGCCGATTTCCTGCAGTTCCAGTATGAGGAACTGACTGCAGCCAATCTAGTTGAGGGGGAACTGGAGGAGTTGGAACAGAAAAGTGCCACAATGACCCATTCCGAGGACATCAAAAGCGCACTTTATACGGCAGACAATGCCCTAACAGCCGAAGGTCAAGGCATAGTGGGACAACTACGAACAGCCTCCACTGCACTGAAAAGCATATCCAAGGTGTATCCTGATGCAGAAGAACTATCCCAGCGCATGGAGTCCTGCTACATAGAACTGAAAGACATGGCACAGGAGGTAGGGGCACGACTGGACAACGTAGACTTCGACCCTGCCGAACTCGACACCATCAACAACCGTCTGGACCGTCTCTATGATTTGCAAAAGAAATATCATGCAGATACCATCGATGGCCTGATAAGCCAGAGAGACGAGCTGAAGAAGAAATTAGCTGCTATAGAGAACAGCGATGAAGCCTTAGAGGCGTTACAGAAGGAATTGAAGTCGCATCAGGCAGCTTGCCAGGAACTCGCTTCAGAGCTGACTCGGCTGCGCACTCATGCTGCAGAAACCGTTGAAAAGGAGATGCTAAAGAAACTGGTTCCTTTAGGCATGCCCCATGTAAGATTCAACGTCAAAATGGAACCCGTAGAACTTAACAGCAACGGACACGACAAGGTTTCGTTCCTATTCTCCGCCAACACCTCCACCCCACTCCTGCCAATAGCCCAGGTAGCTTCCGGAGGCGAGATAGCACGTGTGATGCTCTCACTGAAAGCCATGATCAGCGGTGTGGTGAAGCTCCCCACCATCATCTTCGACGAGATAGACACTGGCGTCAGTGGAAAGATTGCCGAGCAGATGGCTTGCATGATGCAGGACATGGGCAGCCATGGACGACAGGTAATCAGCATTACGCACCTTCCCCAGATTGCAGCCTTGGGTATTGCCCACTACAAAGTATCCAAACAAGAAACCGCACAAGGAACAATCAGTCTGATGGAGGAACTGACTCCTGAGCAGCGCATCACAGAAATAGCCCAAATGCTCAGCGGAAGCAACATATCAGAGGCCGCTATACAGAATGCCAGACAACTGCTAAGAATTTAAGATAATAAACAAGAAAATCATGACCATGCAAAGAAAATTCCTGATAGGTATATTCATCAGTATCTTTTGTTTTTCATTGAGCCCATTAAGTGCACAGCCATGGGTGAAGAAAGCAGCGAAGTCTGTATTCACCGTAAAGACTTTTAATGCCGATGGCACGCTGTTGGGCAGTGCCAACGGTTTCTATATCGGTTCAAATGGCGAATCCGTCAGTAACTATGCACCGTTCAAGGGTGCTGCCACTGCCGTGGTGATAGATGCCAGCGGCAAGGAAATGCCTGTGACAGCCATCCTTGGAGGCGACGAGACCTATGACGTTATCAAGTTCCAAGTTGATAGTAAGAAAACCACTCCCCTCACGGTCAGCACTTCCAACGCCACCACTGGCACCAACGCCTGGATGCTACCCTATCACGAGATGAAGAACGCCATAGGCGGAACCATCCGTAAGACAGAGACATTCCGCGACAGCTATGAATATCTCACCCTGGCGCTTTCAGCACCAGACAACTGTGCTGGCAGCCCTCTGTTCAATGATGCGGGCGAGTTGATAGGTATCATGCAGCAGGCATGGCATCAGGACGACACGCTGAGCTATGCCGTGTGTGCACGTTATGCCGACTCTCTTCACATCAGCGGACTCAGCATTAATGATCCTGCCCTTCGCGCCATCGGCATCAAGAAAGCATTGCCCAACGAACTGAGCCAAGCCTTGCTGACACTCTATGTTGCAGGAGCCTCACTCGACTCAATAGCATACGATGCCCTGATAGAGGACTTCATCGTGCAGTACCCTGATGCACCTGACGGCTACCAGTACCGTGCTCAACGTGAGGTCGATGTCCATCAGTTCGAAAAGGCAGCACACGACATGGAACAGTCCATCAAGGTGGCAGAGAAGAAAGATGAGGCCCACTTCACCTACTCGAAACTGATTTTCCAAAAGGAAATCTATATGAGCGACACTCCTTTCGACGGATGGTCGCTCGACAAAGCCTTGGCCGAGGCTCAGGAAGCCTCGCGCATCAATCCTATGGCCATTTACCGCCACCATGAAGCCACCATCCTCTATGCACAGAAGAAGTACAGCGAAGCCTATCAGGTTTACACAACCCTCTTCAACTCCGAGATACGTAGTGCCAGCATTTTCTATGAGGCCTCACGCTGTCAGGAGATGCTTCGCGACACTACCGCCCAGCTTTCGCTGCTTGACTCATGTATTGCCACCTTCAACCGTCCTTACCTGAAGGAAGCTGCCCCCTACCTCTTCGCCCGTTCACAGGTACGGGCAAACGCAAAAAGATATCGTGATGCAGTAAACGATTTGAACGACTACGAAAGCCTCATGCAAACCTCGGTGAATGCCAATTTCTATTATCTTCGCCATCAGGCAGAAATAGGAGGACGGCTCTTCCAGCAAGCACTCAACGACATTGATCGTGCCATTCAGATGGAGCCCGACAACACCTACTACATGGCAGAACGTGCATCATTACAGGTACGCGTTGGACTATTGGAAGAAGCTATGGAAACAGCCCGCGAAATTATCAAGCTGGATCCACAATCGTCCGATGGTTATCTTTTCCTTGGCTTGGCACAATGTCTGAAAGGACAGAAGGCCGAAGGAGTCAAAAACCTGCAGAAAGCCAAAGAGTTGGGTGACCCGCAAGCCGATGGACTAATTGAGAAATACAAATAATGATGCGACAGTATCATACTAAAGGTACGATGGTATCATACTAAAGGTACGATGGTATGACTTGAAATAGGTTATAGTGTCGGAAACTGGAGGAAAAAGCAGGCATTAAAACCGAATTGGTCATTTGCGTTATGATGAAAACAGTCTTTATTTTGGAACAGATGTCCTGTTGCTTTGAGTGCGCAATGGGGTTCCATTGTAATCGAAAAGCGGCGGGACAGATGACAAAAAGAAAGCTCGTCAGCGCATAACAGCCTAATGACCGGTTTGGGTTAAAGAAAAGAGTATGGCTTGGAAACTGAAATACCGATGTAAAGAATGTGGATATGAAGCTGAAATATACGAGGGGCGCGGCCTCTTTCGGCAGCAGATTATCCCAATGAGTTGTCCTGAATGCATGACCATCCAGAATATTGTTGTTGGTGGTATCATTGCTGACGTGGCACCATCATACAGAAGCGAGGTGGGCAGACTATGTCTGAACTGTGGAAGTGATAACATCAGAATCTGGAACAAGAAAACCTGCCCGAAGTGCCAAGGAGAAATGGAACCAACTGGAGAAAAGGAATTCTGGACGTAATAAAAGATGTGAAGCCCTGTGCTTATCGGATGTCCTGCCTTTTAAGCATTTCGTCCACAGTGATGTCCTTATGTGACTGCATAAACCGATTGACCATTCGGACATAAGGCGAATTGAATACATTCTGGCTCATGGAACGATTCACTACCCACTGGATCTTCCCCATGTGCATATCACGCTCTGTCTGACGTATCTCACCGTCATTTGGCATAGGATAAAGAGACAGCAGGTAAAATCCCAGACAGTCGGGAACAATGTACTTACGTGTCATCATACGTCGTTGCTCCTCGGTATATCCATAGTCCTCGCGCAAATAGAGGGGATAGTCGGCTCCTAGGTATTTGTCAAGCGAAATACCTAACATCCCGTTACCAACAACAACGCTTTGGTCTAAAGACCCGATCTGGGCATATATCTGAGGAGCCACAACGTTGGGTAAGAGACTCCGCAGACGATTGAACGATTCTGTTAATTGTATGTTGATATCATCCATGTCGGCATATTGCTGCTCAGCATCTGAGATGATGGTCTGAAGCGTAGAGTCCTGATAGAAATTCAGGAATTTCACATTAATCTCAGGTTCATTAACCCTGCCTATCTTGAGCATGTCTTCAATCAAAGTACGCGTCTGTTGGGGGTATCCTGTATTCATCTGCTGCAAGGCGGAAAAATCACCTGTAGTCAGATAAAGACTCTCAATACGGTCATAACGTTCAATAAACACTCCTTCCTCGGCTGCTTCATCCGAGGTCTTCAGCTTCCATTCGCATCCCATGCACAGTAGCAATATCAAGAATAGTGTTATGTATAACTTATGCACCTGATCAAATCATCCAAAGGGGCAACCCCTTTTTGTTAAAATACGCTGCAAAATTACTAAAAAATATTTTGAAAACCAAATTTTAACCTAAAAAAGATAAAAAGAAATTGAATTTTACCCATATTATGCTACATTTTTGTGAAAAGAGACTAAGAAATCGAAGAAATATGAGTATCTTTGAATCCAAAAACAGAATAATAACCATTTATTACAACAAATCATGAGATTCTTTATTTCTATTTCGATGATTGTCATCAGCACAATCACCTTCGCACAGCAAACAATGACGATTAACGTCAGCAATCCGTCCAATAGTCCACGTACAGATCAGCCTGTTGTCATACCTCTTCAGCAGCATAACAATATTCATTCCGCACTCGTCACGGTTTCTTCCACCGGACAGGAGATTCCCTGCCAGTTGGACGATCTGGACCAGGATGAAGTCTTTGATGAATTGTGTTTCTTAGTCAATCTGGATAAAAAGGAGAAGAACAAATACACTGTTACCTTATTTGAAGAAGGAAAACCGCGAGAGTATAATGCTCGAGTATATGCGGAGATGTTGATGCGCAATGACAAGGTAAAGGAGAAGAACCGTCACAACAACTATATTGAGAGTATCACCGCACGAGGTGATTGTGCATATTCTTATAATCTGCAGCATCACCATGGCGTTGATTTCGAAAGTGAACTTAATGGCATACGCATATATTTTGACAATAGGCAGACACTTGACCTGTATGGTAAGTTCAAAAAACGTCTGGAATTAAAAGAGACACAGTTCTATACTTCTGAAGAACAAAAGAAACAAGGATATGGAGATGATGTGCTTTGGGTAGGACAGACCTTTGGTCTTGGGGCTTTCCGTGGGTGGAATGGAAAAGAACCTACACTGATCGATCCTGTTCGTTCAAGAACTCAACGAATCATCAGCTATGGACCATTGAGGACGATTGTTGAGGTCATTGACCGCGGATGGGAAGCTCCCTTCCCCGGCAAGGCAACTACTCAGCCCCTCCATATGACACAGAGATACATCCAATATGCAGGCCATAGAGATACCGACGTGGAAATAATTTTCAATCGCAATGTTAATCAGTACCAGTTCTCCACTGGTATCATCAACGTGAAGAATTCCCAAGAGTTTAGTGACAAGAAAGGATTGCGAGCTTGCTGGGGGACAGACTATCCTTCGACCGACACAATCAACTGGAAAAGGGAAACCGTTGGCTTGGCTATCTGTATTCCACAAAAGCACATCATCAGCGAGGAACCTGCCAATAAAGACAATTATGCTTTTGTTGTTGGAACCCAGCAGAACAAGATATGTTATAAAATCACGTATTCATCTGCGAATGAGGAGTTTGGATATCATTCGGCTAACGAATGGTTTAACTTCCTAAAAGAATGGAAAAAAGAAATCGAGACCCCTATCAGAATTGACATATTACATTAAAGGGGGCTTCTGCAGTTAAGTTGATGATTTTTGTTCTTTATGGCGTTCTTTTGATTTCCGACAATAAAAAAAGGAAAAAGATAAAAAAGTTAGAGGAAACGATGGGGTAATCGATAGATTTTTATTACCTTTGCGGTCTATTATTAATAAATTGATAACATTATAAAATATTTCATTAATGGCTGAAGCAAAAAAGATGAAGACCGCTTTGGTATCGGTCTTCCACAAGGATGGCCTCGACGAACTGCTGAAAAAGCTCAACGAGGAGGGAGTAAAGTTCCTGTCTACTGGTGGTACGCAGGCTTTTATTGAATCACTGGGCTATGAATGCCAGAAGGTAGAGGACGTGACAACCTACCCCTCTATTCTGGGTGGCCGTGTGAAGACACTGCATCCAAAAGTGTTTGGAGGCATTTTGGGACGCCGCGACAATGAGGGTGACCGTGAGCAGATGTGCAAGTACGAGATTCCCGAGATTGACCTGGTTATTGTAGACCTCTACCCATTTGAACAGACAGTCGCCAGTGGTGCTTCTGAGGCAGACATCATCGAGAAAATCGATATTGGCGGCATTTCGCTTATCCGTGCCGGTGCCAAGAATTTCAAGGATGTAGTTATTGTCCCGTCAAAAGCTGAGTACCCCGTGTTGCTTGACATTCTGCAGAAGCAGGGAGCAGAGACCACCTTGGAGCAGCGCCGTATGTTTGCTACAAAAGCCTTTGGTGTAAGCTCACACTACGACACGGCTATTCACAATTGGTTCGTGAAAGAGTAAGCCCTAATGACCAAATAATAAAGGAAAGGTAATAGTTTAATAAGGTAAAGAAAAGAAAGATGGGATTTTTCAGTTTTGTCCATGAGATAGCCATGGACCTTGGCACTGCCAACACGATTATCATCAGCGATGACAAAATTGTCGTGGACGAGCCTTCCGTCGTTGCCTTGGATCGCCGCACCGACAAGATGATTGCCGTGGGCAACGAGGCAAAGTTGATGTATGAAAAGACACACGACAACATACGCACCATACGTCCATTGAGAGACGGTGTGATAGCCGACTTCTCTGCCTGCGAGCAGATGATGCGCGGACTCATCAAGATGGTCCATGCAGGAAACAGGCTCTTCTCGCCTTCACTGAGAATGGTTATTGGCGTTCCTTCTGGTTCTACGGAAGTTGAGTTGCGTGCTGTACGTGACTCCGCCGAGCATGCTGACGGCCGTGATGTATACTTGCTGTTCGAGCCCATGGCTGCAGCAATAGGTATAGGTATCGACGTGGAAGCACCTGAGGGAAACATGATTGTCGATATTGGTGGTGGAACCACCGAAATTGCCGTGATCTCACTGGGTGGTATCGTGGCCAACAACAGCATTAAGGTGGCTGGCGACGACCTGACTTCCGACATTCAGGAATACATGTCACGCCAGCACAACGTTAAGGTGTCTGAGCGTATGGCAGAGCGCATTAAGATCAGTGTCGGTTCTGCCCTGACCGATCTGGGTGATGAAGCTCCTGAGGATTATATCGTTCACGGTCCTAACCGTATTACGGCTCTGCCCATGGAGGTTCCCGTATGCTATCAGGAGATAGCCCACTGCCTTGACAAGACCGTGGCCCGCATTGAGACCGCCGTTCTTTCTGCACTGGAGAATACACCCCCCGAGCTGTATGCTGACATCGTAAAGAATGGTATCTACCTGACGGGTGGCGGTGCCCTGCTGCGTGGTCTGGACAAACGTCTGACCGACAAGATCAACATCCCCTTCATCGTTGCCGAAGATCCGTTGCACTGCGTGGCAAAGGGTGCTGGCATTGCCCTGAAGAACGTTGACCGCTTCTCGTTCCTGATGCGATAAATAATAAGAGAACAAGACAAGATAAGAAGAAGTGTGAGATAAGGTCAGATGAGAAACCTGATAGCATTTCTGGCTAAGTATTACCACTGGCTGCTTTTCCTATTATTGGAAGTAGCCAGTGCCGTACTTTTATTCCGTTTCAACAGCTATCAGGGCAGTGCATGGTTCACCTCGGCCAACTATTTGGCAGGCAAGGTGTACGAGCAGGAGGCAGCCGTCACACAGTTCTTCTCACTCACAACGGTCAACGAAGAACTATCGCTGAGGAACATCTACCTGGAACGCCAGTTAAGTCAGTTACGCCGCCTTTACGCCGAAGCCACCAAAGACTCATCGACAGAACGCAAAGAGCAGCAAATGCTTCAGCAATACAAGGTGATACCTGCCAAAGTGGTTTCGAACACCATCAACCGTCCGGACAATCTCATCACCATAGACAAAGGCTTGAAGGATGGAGTGGAGAAAGATATGGGTGTCATCTGTGGCAATGGTGTCGTTGGCGTGGTCTATCTCACAAGCGATCACTACGCTGTATTGATACCCGTTCTCAACGCCATGGCCTCTCGCATCAGCTGCGCCATCCGCAATCGTGGATATTTCGGCTACCTGCATTGGGATGGCGGTGATCCGTCCATAGCCTATTTGGAAGACATACCACGTCATGCGAAGTTCAAACGGGGCGAATGGGTAGAGACAAGTGGCTATTCGTCCATCTTCCCCCCAGGCGTTCTGGTAGGAAAGATTGGTACTGTATATAACTCGCGCGACGGATTGTCTTATCGTCTGAAGATTCATCTGTCTACCGATTTCAGCAACCTACGTGATGTTTTTGTCATCAGCGATTACACATTTAAGGAACGCGTGGAACTGCAGTCAGCAGCCATCGACTCGATGAAGGTTAAGAGTAATTGAGGAGTCCTCAGGCAGATGGTTTGTATTTGGTAACGATTATCTGAAACAGATGTAAGAATATGGCAATTAATACTCTGAAACGGATTGTAGCATTTGTGGTGCTGTGCCTGGCCCAGGCGCTGATCTTGAACCATATCCACCTTTTCGGCATTGCAACTCCCCTGCTCTTCATCTATTTGGCCATTGTCTTTCCACGTAATTACCCTAAGTGGGCCATCTTGCTGTGGTGTTTCTTCATGGGACTGTTTATTGACATGTTCTCCAATACACCAGGCGTGGCCAGCTGTTCGCTGACACTCATCGGTGCCATTCAGCCTTACCTGTTGGAACCCTTCGTACCGCGTGACTCCGTAGAGAATCTGGAATGTTCGGTTCGGACACTGGGTTGGGGAAAGTTCTCAGTCTTCGCTCTCATCCTGACTTTCATCTTCTGCCTCGTATTCTTCTCACTAGAGATGTTCTCTTTCTTCAATTGGCAGTACTGGCTGCTCTGCATCGGAGGAAGCACAGCACTCACGCTGATTCTGATTCTGGGCTTAGAGAACTTCAGAAAGTAAGACATGCGGGCGTTCTGTCCATAGCATTATTGATATCGGGAAATGAAGAACTACAGCTTTGAGTATAGGAAATTTGTCATTGGTGGGATAGCCATCTTCATCGTGGTGGTCTACATCATCAGGCTTTTCATACTCCAGATTTCCAGCGACGACTATAAGAAGAGTGCACAGTCCAATGCTTTTCTCAAGCGTATTGAGTTTCCTTCCCGAGGTGTCATCACCGACCGCAACGGCAAACTGATGGTCTATAATCAGCCAGCCTATGACATCATGGTCATCATGAACGAGGTGAAAGGACGCCTGGACACACTGGAATTCTGCCAGACCTTGGGTATCACTCGCGAGGAGTTCGATCAGCGCATGGCTACCATTAAGGACATCTCCCGTAACCCTGGCTACTCCAAATTCACCCAACAGCTCTTTATGAGCCAGCTCTCGGACAAAGATTTCAGTATCTTCCAAGAGAAAATGTTTCGTTTCCCTGGCTTTTATGTTCAACGGCGCAGTATCCGTCAATATACTTATCCCTATGCAGCTCATATCCTGGGCGACGTAGCCGAGGTGTCTCGCTCTGACATTGAACAGGATGACTACTACCAGCCGGGCGACTACATCGGCAAGCAGGGCATTGAGCGTTCCTACGAAAAACAGTTGCGTGGTGAAAAAGGGGTACAAATACTTCTGCGTGATGCCCATGGACGTGTACAGGGCAGTTATCAGAACGGTGCCTTGGACCAGCTCCCCAAGCCAGGCAAGAATCTCACACTGAGCATTGATCTGAAACTGCAGGAACTGGGCGAAAGACTGATGGAGGGAAAGATTGGTAGCATAGTAGCCATCGAACCATCCACGGGCGAGGTACTCTGCATGGTTTCCTCACCCAGCTATGATCCTCGCCAGATGACTGGGCGTCAGCGATCGAAGAATCACACTCTGTTGGCAGCAAACCCGGAAAAGCCCCTCTTGAATCGCAGCATCATGGGACTCTATCCTCCTGGCTCCACCTTCAAGACCTCTCAAGGACTGACCTTCCTCAGCGAGGGCATCATCACACCTACTACTCCCTTCCCCTGCTCTCACGGCTTCAACTTCAAGGGGCTTCATGTGGGCTGTCACGGTCACGCTGCTCCCTTGCCCCTGGTTCCGGCTCTTAGCACGTCGTGCAACGGTTTCTTCTGCTGGGGACTATACCACATGATTGGTGCAAAGTCTAAGTATGGTTCCGTACAGAACGCCATGAACACCTGGAGGGACTATATGGTCAGCATGGGATTTGGCTATAAACTCGGCATCGATCTGCCCGGCGAGAAGAGGGGACTGATACCCAACGCCCAATTCTATGACAACGCCTACAAAGGATCATGGAACGGACTCACCATCATCTCCATTTCCATCGGTCAGGGTGAAGTGCTGCTTACGCCCTTACAGATAGCCAACCTCGGAGCTACCATCGCCAACCGCGGCTACTACTACGTGCCTCACGTTGTGCGTAAAGTGCAGGGGGAACCCCTCGACACACTCTTTACCAGGAAACATCAGACCATGGCTTCCCACAAATCCTATGAATATGTTGTGCAAGGCATGCGGTCCTCTGCACTTGGCGGCACCTGCCACGACTTGTCACGCTACGACTTCGAAGCCTGCGGCAAGACAGGTACAGCCCAGAACAAAGGTCATGACCACTCTGTATTTATGGGCTTCGCACCTATGAACAATCCCAAGATAGCTGTGGCTGTCTATGTGGAAAACGGTGGATGGGGTGCCACCTATGGCGTACCCATCGGAGGACTTATCATGGAACAATATATCAAAGGAAAACTGTCTGAAGCCTCACAAAGACGGGCTGAGGAATTCCAGCATAAACACATCAGTTATGGCTCAAGCGAAAGATAAGCATCCCAGCGTACTACGCTCTATTGATTATTTCACCATCATTGTCTACATCCTGCTGCTCGCCATGGGATGGATGAGCGTATGCGGTGCCAGCTATACTTATGGCGATTCCGACATTTTCTCTCTCTCCACACGTTCGGGCATGCAGATCATCTGGATAGGCACCTCACTCATTCTGGGGCTCGTCCTGCTGTTACTCGACGACAGAGCCTATGATATGTTCGCGTACATTATATATATAATACTACTCTTACTGCTCTTCGCCACCATTTTCAATCCCCACACCATCAAGGGGTCGCGTTCATGGCTGGTCTTAGGTCCTCTGAGATTGCAACCGGCAGAGTTTGCGAAGTTTGCCACGTCACTGGCACTAGCCAAGGCCATGAGCATCTACGAATTCGATATCAGTAAGTGGAAGCATTTCGGCATAGCCCTGGCCATCATCTTCATCCCAATGACCTTCATCGTGCTGCAGCGCGAGACAGGATCGGCACTGGTCTATTTGTCATTCTTCCTCATGTTCTATCGTGAAGGCATGCCTGGCAGCATCCTTTTTACGGCCGTGGCAGCGGTGCTCTATTTCGTCATCGGTATCCGCTATGCCGACACCCCCCTGCCCGATATGCCTGCCTCTGTGGGAAAATTCACAGTCCTGATGCTCATTCAGTTGTTCTCCTGCTGCATGGTGTGGATATACTGCCGCGAACGTCAGGAAGCCCTCAAACTACTGTTATTCACCATGGGAGGTTCTCTTATTGCCTTTGTCTTCTCTTATTACGTCATTCCTTTTGATATTACCTGGGTACAGATTGTACTCACCGTAGTTCTCATTGGATATCTGCTATGGCAGGCATTGGGTACCCGCCTCCGCAACTATATGTGGATAGCTGTCTTTGCACTGGGCTCCATTCTGTTCTTCAATTTGGCAGACTATGGTCTGAACCATGTGCTTCAACCACACCAGCGCACCCGTATCAATGTGCTGCTTGGACTGGAAGAAGACCTCAAGGGTGCGGGTTATAACGTACATCAGAGCGAGATTGCCATCGGTTCTGGTGGTTTGCGTGGTAAGGGGTTCCTCAATGGCACACAGACCAAACTGAAATATGTACCTGAGCAAGATACAGACTTCATTTTCTGTACGGTTGGCGAAGAGGAAGGCTTTATGGGAAGTGCCGGTGTGCTGCTGCTTTTCCTGACACTTATCCTGCGGCTCATCTACCTGGCCGAACGACAACCCTATGCTTTCGGGCGTATCTATGGTTACTGCGTGCTCAGCATCTTCCTCTTCCATGTGTTCATCAATGTTGGAATGGTGCTGGGGCTTACTCCTGTCATCGGCATTCCCCTACCCTTCTTCAGCTACGGCGGTTCCTCGCTTTGGGGTTTCACACTGTTGCTCTTTATCTTCCTGCGTATTGACGCAAGCCGCAACCTAGTGAGAACCTGACAGCTGCTTAATCACACTGTAAGCAGTAAACAGTCCTGACTCACCAGCCTTGCTCAAGTCAGCAATGGCTGCCTCTGTGTGTTTCTTCTCTGCATGCACCAACCCTCTGTTGTAGTAGGCCTCAGCCAAGTCGGGATCCAATTCGATGGCTCGGTTATAGTCCTCCATGGCACGATCATAGTCCTTCCGCTGCACATGTATATTTCCCCTGTTATAATACAAGTATGCATTCTGTGGACTCAGACGGATGGCATCGGACAGGTCGCTCAACACGTTGGCACGCTTCATATCCACATTCGTCCCCTGAGCCGACTGGAAGTCGTTCACCTTTGACTGGCACACGGCACGCTGCCAGAATGCCAGCATCTGTGTACTGTCTATCTGCAGGCACGTGCCCAGGTCATCAATGGCACGATCGAAGTTCTGAATGGCCGAGAATGCCACTGCGCGTAACAATAACTGACGGCCAACGACAGGTAGTTCCTTGGTGGTATCAATATGATAGGACAGCGTATCAAGATATGCAAAATAGAACTTTGACTTGCCCTCAGTCAACTGGACTGGGGTAGCAGTAACATAGAGAGGACGGTCGCCGGAAACCTGATTGAACGCCTCTACCTGACGGTCGAACAGCTGTGCTGTCTTTACCTCACTGCGTGTCTCCTCGAACGACAGCTCATACATGGGCATGTAGGCCATGTCAGCCTTTCGGTTCTGAACACGTCCACGGTAGCTGTTCTTGTATTCATGCTCTACTTCCTCCTTGTCAGCCACCACCAGCTGGTTGTATTTCTCAGGATCATCATCATCACTGCGTTTACGCATCTGCCGTTTGGTAAGCCTTGGCTGCTTACCGTTGTAACGCTTGTCTAACTGTGCTTTCAGGATGCGGAATTCATCGGCCTCGGCCTGGCGTGTCATACCCAATCTGCGATAGCAGCGGGCACGATACTGCAACCCCGTCCAGAAATTCGGATATTGTTCTATCACCTTCGAGTAGTCCTCGATGGCACCGCGTACGTTACCTGTCTGGTCACGCAGCAAACCACGGTTGAAAAGAGCCATGAGATTATCAGGCTCCAGACGCAGCACAAAGTCGAAGTCTTCTATACCACGGTTGTCATCACCCACCTGCGCCCTCAGCAGACCACGGTTATAGTGCCCCAGGAAGTTATTGGGATCCAGGTCCAAAGCCGTGTCATAGTCGGCCATGGCTCCACGCAGGTTGTTCTGGTTGTAACGTGCCAAAGCACGGTTGATGTAGTTTCCCGCGTGCTTAGGCAGCAAGTGGGTAGCCTTGTCCAGCTGTTTCTCGGCCTCCTTCCATTTCTGGCGAGAAAGACTGATGATACTCCTTGCCGCCCACGTATTGCCATCATAGGGATCGATATCAAGGCTTTTGTCCAGCGACTTCACCGCCTGGGTCGTGTCCTTCTGCAACAGATATACCTCCGCCTGCATCATATATCCCTTGGCATATCCACTCCACCGGGTGAGCATCGTATCCAGCTCGGCCAGTGCCTGGGTATAGTTACTGTCGTTGATATGGCAGAGCACACGATTGTGCCACAGTCCCTGGTTCATGGGCTCATACTTCAGCGCACGGCTGTAGTCACCCACAGCATCAGAGAACTTACGCTGCTGAATACGCGTCAGTCCACGCAACTCATAGATGCTCACTACATAGGGATTACGCTGAAGCGCCTCAGTGCAATCATGCTCTGCTCCTGCAAAGTCGTCCAGATAATACTTGGCAACGCCACGGTAGAACCACGGCTCATAAAGATAAGGCTTCGAAGAGATAGCCTGATTAAAATACTGAATAGAGAGCACATAGTCCTCGTAATAGAGGGCCAGGCGTCCCATAGTTATCAGCTGGTCAGTACGGAACTGCGCAAAGGAAGTGAGGAATGAGAACTGGGATATGAGAAAAACAATCAGTATGTACACCCTGTGGAAAGAGTATACCCTCTGATTATCTCCTGTCTTCAGACTGATCATCTTGCTCATCATTCATCTCTCATCTCTCATTTATCCCGAATCGGTCATTAGCGTTATGATGAAAACAGCCTTCATTTTGGAACAGATATCCTGCTGGCTTACAGTGCGCAATGGGGTTCCATTGTAATCGAAAAGCGGTGGGGCAGATGCCCAAAAGGAAGCTTGTCAGCGCATAACAGCCTAATGACCTATTTGGGTTTATCTTTCATTTCATAATAGCCTTCGTCTTGTAACTGCAACGATAGCGACCCTGCATCAGAGAACGCAGTTTGCTCTTTATGAGTTGCTTGCGCAGTGGAGAGATGCGGTCAATAAACATGTGACCCTCCAAATGGTCGAACTCATGCTGCATGACACGAGCCAGATAGCCCTCCACCCACTCGTCGTGAGGCTGCATCTGTTCGTCGAGCCACTTCACATGAATGCGTGTAGGCCTCTCCACCTTCTCATGGATGGCGGGCAGCGACAGGCATCCCTCCTCGCTGGTATCGGTCTGGCTGTCATCAAACTCCACGATGTGGGCATTGATGAACACCTTACGGAACCCCTTGTATTCAGGCAGGTCCTCGCTCAACACGTCAAGGTCGATGACCACCACACGGATGGACTTGCCTATCTGGGGTGCTGCCAATCCTATACCGTCCGACTCTGCCAGCGTCTCCCACATATCGGCTATCAACTGTTGCAACCCAGGATAGTCCTGGGGTATGTCCTCGGCAACCTTACGCAACACGGGTTGCCCATAAATATAAATAGGTAGAATCATCTTTATTATTACAAACTAAAGCCCTTCATCCTGCGCGACTCCATATAGTTCTGCAAAATAATGGTGGCACTGATCTCATCTACCAGCGCCTTGTCCCTTCGTGCCTTCTTCTTCAGACCGCCGTCAATCATTGCCTGATGAGCCAGCACCGAAGTGAACCGCTCGTCATAATATTCTATCGGCACCTGAGGCACAGCCTTCCGCCACCGGTTGACAAACTGCTGCACACGAGCCAGGTTCTCACTCGGCTCACCATTGGGCTGACGGGGCTCGCCAATGACAATACGCTCTACCGGCTCACGGGCTATATACTGCTGCAGATACTCAAAGAGCTCTGACGTAGAGACAGTCGCCAACCCTCCGGCTATCAGCTGCAGAGGGTCGGTGACTGCCAGTCCGGTACGTTTCTTACCGTAGTCTACAGAAAGAATCCGCGCCAATCCTTTTCTTACTCGTTATAGAGCAGCCATGCATCAGCCTTCGGGTTGAACTGTGAACCACGGATGCTGTTGCGGCTATTCACGGCATCGGCCTTGTTATCGAAGGTTGTTGCCACCACGCGGAACAGGCCACGCTCCTCGTTCTTCACAATCTGGGCATCGTAGCCGCTGTCGCGCAGCTGCTGGCACAGCCCTTGAGCGTTGCTCTGTAGGCTGAATGCACCAACCACCACACTGTAAGCCTTCAGACCGCTTCCGTCAACAACAGTCACCTTCTCCCTGCGGACGGTAGCATTGTCCACATTCTCTGTCACACGAGTCTGCGTAGCAGGCTGCGTAGCTACGGGAGTCACGGTCTGCACGGGTTCCTGATTCACACGCTGTTGGGCTTCCTGAGACTTGGCCTTCTCGTATGCCTTCTTATAGGCACTCTCGCTGCTCTTACAACTAGTGAAAGCCAATGCCAGGCTCAGTCCTGCACAAATAACAAAATACTTCTTCATTTTAAATCTTGTTTTTAATTAAATTAGATTATTTCTTTCAAAGTTCCATAAACACAGAGCAAAATTACAAAATAATGATGAAAAACGCACCAAAAAGGTGCATAAACTTTGTTAAATGCAGAAAATACGCCCGTTTTAACAAAAAATCGCAGTCTTTTTTGCCCTTCTTCACGAAACTTTCTGTAAATTTGCACAACAAACAACGTTTAACTATCAAAACAATATGAACGAAATGAAAAGTATAGGTTACATCGGAGCATTCCTCGGCGGAGCTATCGCCGGAGCTGCACTCGGCATTCTGATGGCCCCTGAGAAGGGTCAGGAAACACGCGTGAAGATTACTGACGCAGTAGAAGACTTCTTGAAGAAGCACAACATCAAGCTCAGCCGTAAGGAAGTGGGCGACCTGGTTGACGACATCCAGGATGCTGCTGAGGAGGAATAGTCTTCCATGCTGATTGAGGTGAGTATTTAGAAGCAAGGAGCCATGCTGTCGAATGACAAGAATGTAGAAACCATTGCACAACTCATAGAGGTGCTCAAGCACTATGTCGGGCTTCAGGCAGAATATGTGAAGCTCGATGTCATTGAGAAGGTTGTGCGCCTGCTCACGGCTACAGCCCTGGCAGTGGTCTTTTTCCTCATTCTTGTGGCTGCAGTCATGTACATCTCCTTTGCCAGCGCCTTCTGGCTCGGACAGCACATCGGCATGGCTCCTGCCTTCGTTATCGTAGGTTTCTTCCACCTCATCCTGTTCCTCGTCTTCTTCCTCTTCCGCAAACCTTGGATAGAGAAACCGCTCGTGAAATTCCTTGCAAACCTCCTCATGAGCAAATAACATTACGTCAACGCTTATCACTCCTACAGACAATGGCTTCACTACCCGTTCAGACCCCTACCCCCGCCTATCACACCCTGGAAGATATCCGCCTGCGTAAGGAACAGCTTTACGACGAACTGCAGCACGACAGCCAGCAGTTCTCAACACTATGGGGACAAGTCTTCAAAAGCCGGGAAAACTCTTCCCGCAGTGAGTTCATTGGCAGCGTGGTGGCCAACAGTGTTACCGCAGTAGACCTTTTCCTCCTGTTTCGTAAACTGATGAAGACCTACGGCAAGGTCTTCAAGAAAGGGAAGAAAAAGAAGTAACTATCATTTCACCATTTTCAGGATGGTCTTGGCATCCTCATCGCCTTCGGCTGCTTCCTTGCGGATGTCGGCCAGTATGTCCTTTCCACCCTTAGGATTGTTCACGGCTTTACGGAGCCACTGGCGGGCTTTCTTCTCATCGGCAGCAATGCCCTTGCCCTTCAGATAGCTCTTGCCAAGGGCGTACTGAGCTTCAGCATTGTCCTGGCGGGCAGCCTTGATGAACAGCTCAACCGCCTTCTTACGGTCTTTCTTCACCCCCTCACCGTTCTTATAGCACTTACCAAGTTCGTACTGGGCCTTGTGATAGTCCTGAGCAGCCGACTTCCTGTACCACTCCACGGCCTTCTCATCGTTCTCTTCCAACCCACGGCCTTTATCGTAGCAACGTCCCAGCCGGTACTGAGCCTTCTTATGTCCCTTCTCGGCTGCCTGCCTCAGCTTGGGCACGGCTTCCTTGTATTTCTCGGCATCATAGAGCGCCTTCCCTTGCTCATAGAGCTTGTCTGCACTCTGCGCACTGACCGTCACACCCATCAGCAGTGCCAGCAACGTAAACATCAATTTCCTCATAGATAAAGACTGTTTTTTATGTTTTCGTTGCAAAATTACGAATAATTTTTGTACTTTTGCACGCCAAAACAGTTAAATATGAATAAAGTAGGAAAATACGAGTTCTTGGCCGAGCCGTTCCATTGTGATTTCACGAAACGGCTGTTCATGGGCCACCTGGGTAACCACATGCTCAATGCGGCTGATTTTCACTCCACAGACCGCGGATTCGGCATGAAATACCTCATGACCATCCAACGCTCGTGGGTGCTCTCACGGTTGGCCATTGAGATGGAGGAGATGCCGCTGATGAATACGCGGTTCAACGTAGAGACATGGGTGGAGAGCGCCATGCGTTATTTCACCTCCAGAAACTTCGCTGTCGTAGACAAGGAAAACGGAAAGGTTTATGGCTACGGACGTAGCATCTGGGCAATGATTGACACAGAGACACGCCAACCTACTGACATTCTCGCCATCGACAACGGTGCCATCAACCAGTGGATAGAAAAGGAGAAGCCTTGCCCCATCGACAAGGGCGGACGTGTAAAGATGTCCGACGATGCCAGGCTCGTACGCACCATTGACACCTATTATAATGATGTAGATATCAACGGCCACATCAATTCCGTGAAATACATAGAGCATGTGCTCGACCTGTGGCCACAGGAGTGGTACCGTGAGTATAGCATCCGCCGCTTCGAGATAGCCTACGTGGCTGAAGCCCATGCCGGAGACAAGCTGAGTTTCTACAGGGAGGAGTCGACCACCTCTGACGGACAGCCCGCCTTCTGCATCCGCATCAGCAAAAACGGCAGCACCGAGTGCTGCCGCTGCAAGATTGTCTTCAGATAATCATTGTCCGTTATTCTTCAAGTCCTTTGCCCGACATGAGGAGTTCCACGAGGGGACGATCCTTGTAGGTATGGCGCTGCTGGTCCCAGAATCCGAAGTCAGCATCATAGCACCAAGTGGTCCAGGCAATATTGAACTCGTCAAACACGGTCAGCATGTCGCGATACCAGTTGTAGGCCAGCTCACGGTCTACAGTCTCATACACACCCCACTCGCCGCAGAACAGCTGCAGGTCGTATTTCTTGGCAGCCTCAATGGCATCCTTGAACTGTTCACGAATCATATTGATGTCCCACACCTGCTCTGTATACGGCTTCAAGTCAGCCTTGATGGCCTCGGGTGCTGCATCATAGTCTTCTTTCGACACCAGCACTCCAGGATAGTTCACCTTGCCCTTATACTGTCCTAAGGGTGTCCACCATGCGCCATAGTGCGTCAGGATCATCGGGTTGTAGTAATGGAAGGAGAGGATGATGTTCTTGTCGCCCTCGGGCACCTTCAGGAATTTCATGGTCTCATGACCCTGCCAGCGGTTTGAGCCGATGACCAGGGTGCGCTGTGGTTCACGCTCACGAAGTGCTTTGTGGACCTTGGCTACCAGCTGGTTCCATTGCTCGTGTTCATCAGCTACGGGTTCGTTCATAAACTCATAGGCCACCCAGTCACAGCTGTAGTCCTTCAGGGCATCAGACAGCTGATACCACAGGTTGATGAGGTCCTGCTGGGCTTTCTCCGAGGTGAAAAGCGTGTTGGCCGACTTGTCGCCTTCGTTGACAGCATTGAAATAGTGAGAGCGGATGATGTGCAGGTCGACGATGGCACGGAGGTTGTGCTTACGAGCCAGGTCCAGGGCATTGGTCAGCAAGTCCCATGCCTCAGGCAGCTTATTCCCTTGCTCGTCCCAGAACTGCACCTCGTCAATAGGTATACGCACGAAGTCAAAGCCCAGCTCCTCCAGACGTGCGAAGTCATCTTCCTGGATATGCAGCCTGCGGGCCTCGCCGCGCTGCTCCGACTGTGAGAGCCAGTGGCTGACATTGGTGCCACGCTTGATACGGAAGTTATTCACTTGTCCTGCCTGGTTCTGATCCTGGTTCTGGTTCTTGTTCTGACAAGACATTGTTACAAACAGTGCCGCAATGAAGACGGCCATCATGATCACGTTCTTTTTCATAGTTCCACAAGTTTTGTTGCAAAGTTACAAATAATAATTAAAACCAGAAACAATTCGGGCGGAAACTTGAATATTTTCAATGTTTCCGTCCGAAATAACACTCTTGAAGGGACTCTTCCCTCACTTCATCACGACACAAGGCTTTCCATTCTCCCGAATCGGTCATTAGCGTTATGATGAAAACAGCCTTCATTTTGGAACAGATGTGCTGATGGCTTACATTGCGCAATGGGGTTCCATTGTAATCGAAAAGCGGCGGGACAGATGGCCAAAAGCCCATTGTCGGAACTGCGTGGCACGGATAGAGTTGACACGATAGCCTACGCTGATAACGGCATCGAGGTTGTAGAACTGAGTTTGATATGTTTTACCATCCGAAGCAGTATGTGCAAATTTTGCACATACTTCACTTTCATTTAACTCTTCTGAATCAAAGATGTTCCTTAAATGCTTAGTTACAACACTCCGATCACAGTCGAACAGCATACCCATCGTTTTCTGGGTACACCAAACTGTCTTGTCCTTATAAAAGACTTCTACGCCTTGTTCCTTTCCTTCTATTGACAATATCACTCGAGTGGTACCGCTGTAGCACTTTTGTGGTACCATGTGGAGCAGTTTAGTGGTACCGCTCGTAGCGGTGGTGTGGTACCAGTACCCACTAAGCGATATTAGCGTTGTCAAGAGGTGCCCCCACACCGTGGTTGCGTAATGTGATTTTACCATGGTTGCGGGAGCACCTGATATCGGCATTAGAGTTTCTTCCTGTTCTCTCTCATAGACTGCCCTTCGAGCCTGATGAGGTGCGATGAGTGTTGGATGCGGTCGAGTATGGCATCTGCGACAGTTGTCTGTCCGATGTATTCATACCACTTGTCGTACGGCAGCTGCGAGGTTATGATGACGGACTTCTTCTCGTACCTGTCATCCAGTAGCGTCAGCAGGGCCAGTCTTGTGTTCTCGTCGATGGGGTGCAAGGCAAAGTCGTCAAGGATGATCAAGTCGTTCTTGTTGAGCTTCTCCAGAAACTCCTCCGTGATGCCCTGCGTGATGGCACTCTTGAGTTGGTGCACGAAGTGGTTCATGCCCAGATAGAGCACCTTCATTCCGAGCCTGCAAGCCTGATGTCCTATTGCACAGGCAAGGAACGTCTTTCCGCAGCCTGTCTTGGCAATAATAAGCAGGTTCTCGCCTCGCCGGATAAAGCCACAGTCGGCTACAGCCTCGAGCGTCTCCTTCGTGAGGTTCCTGGCCACACCGCATTTCACGTCCTCGATGAGCGGTTTGCAGAAGAGCTTTGCCCTTTTGAGCAGGCGTGCAGTCTTCTTGTCGTCGCGATGGCGGGTCTCCGTCTCAACGAGTTTGGTAAGTACGGTCTCCATGCTTGGCCGCATCTGTACCGGCGTAAGGAGCAGATCACCTGCTGCCTCGGCCATACCGTAAAGCTTCAGCTTCTCAAACTGAGTCACTATAAGGTCACTGTTCATCATCCACATCCTTTCCTACCTGCGGGATGGACGTATATGCCGATGCGCCCCTCACGTCATCGTTATAAGGTGTGCGTGAGATGACCTCGCCGCCGTCGGCCTCGATATCCCTGTTGTTCTTCAGCATATTGGCCAAGACCTTGTAGCCTGCCACTCCCGACTCTTCACGGAGGATGGCACAGGCATGTTCAAGACGCGCACGGCCGTACTTCCTGCCGAGTGACAGGATGCCGTTGCACTTGCCATAAGCCTGCTGAGGGAAGTTGGTGCGGTGGAGGATGTCCTCGATGGCCCATTTCACTGATGCACCGATTCTCTCACCCCAGCCAATAAGCGTGGCGGCATTGACCTCCTTGGTGCGCTCGTATGCCTTGTGGGCATCCGGCATATGCTGCGGCTCCGTAGAGTAGCCGTATGGCACAAGGCTGCGGCGATGGGTGCAGACCAGCTGGCCTGCGACATACACCTCGACGTACTCCACGTCCCACATGACCTTCACTGTCTGTCCGACATATTTGTATGGAACACTGTACATGTGACGCTCAGGCCCCACGCAGACATGGTAGGTGCTCGACAGTTTCACCTCCTTGCGCAGACGGAAGCGGTACATGCTGTCAGGCAGGGGAAGCATCTCCGGCTTCTCGTACATCTCGAAGATGTCACGGCGCGTGCTGCCCTTGTACGGCAGGCAGCAATACTCCTCCAGTAGCTCCCAGATACGCTGGTTGAGTGCGTCAAGGCTGTAAAACTCCTCGCCCTCTATACGGGCATAGATGTACTGATAGAGCTGGTTGACCGCCCCCTCGACAGGGCCTTTGTCCCTCGGCTTGCGCACACGGCAGGCAAACGGCTCAATGCCGTAGTAGAGCGCCCATTCCACGTTGGCGGCAGCGTAAGTCAGGCTGTAGCGGTCGGACTTAGTCACCCACTGCTTCATGTTGTCGCTCTTGGCCACACGTGGAATCGCACCCATAAACTCCAGACCCTTGTTCAGCCCGTGGAAGAACCACTCCGTCGTGGCATTTGGAAGCGCCATCATGAAGGGAAGGTTGCTGTAGGGCATCACGCAGACAAGCACCACTAGCTTCTGCTTTTCCCTGGTGCCGTAGTCTGTCAGCCATAGCGGGTCTCCGGCAAAGTCTATCTGCCACTCCTTGCCTGGCTCATGCTGGTTGTGGTAGGAGTAGTCGTTTCTCTCACGGTACTCGCCAACATGCTTCTTGAACTGCGTGTAGCCATAGCCCTTCGGGCACTCCTTCGCGTAGTAGTCCTCATAGACATACTTCAGATGGGCGTGCCTGCGGCTGAGACGCTTCAGGATCTCAGGCATCATCCTGTCAAGCTCCGCCTTGCGGTCGTCCTCCCTGGGAGGTGCCTGCTCGACAGGCATAAAGATTGTTTGGAACTCGTCATCAGGAAGCATGAGCAGCTCCCCGATGGCCCTACCACTCTCGTCGGCCCGCTTCTTCACGGACGACACCAGACGCTTGCTGCACCTGACCTCTGCACAGATCTTGTTCTGAGACAGACCGTCACCCAGCAATTGCAGGATTTGTTTGGTACGTAACATAAATCTACTTGTTACTGGTTAGTAATGTGAATTAACTCAGGCATTGCTGCCACAGCCACAATATAACCTGTCGTCAAGTCTGTGCTATGTCGGTACCAAAAGAGTGATACAAAGGCGGTACCAATGGAGTGATTTGAATGGTACCATGAAAGTGATATGAATGAGGACAGATAATAACAAAAGGGAAAAAGAAAATGTCTGGTACCAGTGGTACCATAGATGCGCTACGAGAAATATATCCACGCTCAGCAGCGGTACCATGACAGCGCTACAGGCGGTACCCGATGAGCGATATTATCACTTCTATCTGGAAAATCAGGAACTCAGCTGTGCTATTTCTTATTTCTCTCTTTTTTGCTATATTTATCTTTTCGATTACAAATGTACTATTTTTTATTCACATATTCTTGCTTATAACCATTATTTACATCAGACATCAGCCATCAGATGTCACTCACCCGTCCCTATGGCATTTCAATAATTGCTCCTAACATACCTCATTATATTTAATACGTTGGCAAATTTAAACTGATGTTGTCTCAATTCGTGGCACAAGTTCGAGAATTAAGCCCCATTTTTCTGTGGTTCATACATCTGAGCTGCCTCTAAATGCATATTATAGATCTCATCTGCCAGCCATTGTGGCGAAAGCACCTTTACCTGACTAGCCCGGCTCAGGAAGTGGGCACTCAGATCTATGGTTGGTCTCATGTAGAGTTCAAAGTCTGCGAAATTCTCACCCCTTCCAATCTCCCGCTGGCTGTGGTGGATAGGCAGGTCTCTGATGTAGAAACGTTCATAGCCAAATGCTCTGATGACGATTCTTTCTGCAGGAGTACCGTCACCAACCAGTACACCATAGCATTCATTAAAATATTCCTGGGCGTCAAAGTCTGGATCTATTTTGAACTTGATGTCAGTCATCGACATCTCCAGAATCCTGTCAAACGAGAATACACCGAAGTAGTCAGACTCAGGCTTCTCTTCAGTAGCATCACGGTGGAAGTGCCCCAGAATATACCAGCGTTGTTTCAACAGCTTGATGCAATAAGGCTCAAACACCAGATGATTGGGCTTGTCAGTACCGTATTTCCTGTAGTCAACGGCAATTCTGACGCTTTTCTTCATGGCTTCAATCACCATCTTCAGATATTCGCCCTCGTATGGCACCTCTTCCAGCAGGATCCTGTTTTGCAGCGACATACTCTCACTGACCACGTTGCTCACTGATAGTGTTGACAGCATCCAGTTCTGTACACTGTCCTCCCTGAGCACATAGTCATTACCGATGTAGTACTCCTAACCGTTCTGGCGGTCGCAGTCAATGTAGATGCCAAAAATGTCCTCTATGGCATCCTTATGGCGGGCAAAGGTAGAACGAGCCAGTTCTATGCCCTCACTCATATCCGACTGCAGCCACTTCTCATTAATTTCCGCAAACGTAATCCTCCGAGCCTTGCGAATGGTGTTCACAAGCCAGATGTACTCCTTGAACTTTGCCGGTATCTTCATGTTGCTTCAATTAATTTTAAATGACCAATATTTTACCCCATATCATCCATAACCATATTACAGAATTCTTCAGCTTTATCAGACTGGAATACTTTTGCGCCAAGATCTTTCAATTTTTCGTAATTGGCCAAAGTTCTACTTTGGCCAATAATGAATACATATAATATATTGTCGTTATCAATATATTCCCTGAAATAATTCAGAGATTCTTGCAAATTTCCCAACTCACCGTCAGTAATGATAATCGTAACGATTTCATTCTTAGATTTATCTATTGTGTTTCGAATGGCAGATATCGGGAAAGTTGTACCACCTTGGCCATTTACTAATAACTGATTTCTAACGTCTTCATAGTCATTTGTCCAATTTAAATTTACTCCGACCCTCTCACTGAATTCTATCAAAGCTATTTTACCTTGAATTTTTTCGAAGTAAGATATTATGCCATATGCAGCCAAAACAGCTTGATGCATATTACTCGACTCATCAAGGACGTTTTTCATACTACCTGAAGTATCCAAAACAAGCAATAAATCCCTATTCCTTTTTTCAACCCCATTAATATCATTTGTGGTTTTTTCCCATTTTTTTGTTGTGATTCCTGGAAGTATCTTAGGTGATGTCTGAAATGATAACATTATATCTAAGGTACCAATAGGGTCACCTATCCTCCATGTTGAAGGAAATGTGTACTGTTCTTTATTTCCTGAATTTATATACTCTTCAATAGGTATGATATTAGCACCTTGGATAGAAAACCAGAGCTTATATTTTTCTGATTCGTTTAGGAACTTTATACCAGCGGCAGAAAGAACATCAGCAAACTCTTGAACATCAGTTTCTCCTGCTAATGCCGTTATTGCTTCTTTTATTTTATCAGGGTCTGCAAAGACAAAGGCACTACCATTCTCATCTCCATCTTTAGGCTTGGCAGGACTTATATTATAGCCACCCTGTTGAGATTGACCACTTTGTTGAGATTGACCACTTTGTTGAAATTGACCGCCCTGTTGAGATTGACCGCCCTGCTGTCCTTCATTATGTGGTGACAATTTATCTTTGATATAAAGGTTAAAAAAAGTACGGGCATATTCTCTTGTTTTGATTAAGAATGATGCTTTATCCTCTATGCCATTGACTTTAAACTTTTCTGCCAATTCATGAACGATTGCTAACAACTCTTGATCAGTCTCATTTATTTCAAGACTAGTTTCCCACAATGCCTCTTTTGTAAGAAACATTAATTTGCTATGACGAGGGCAATCTTTGATGTTTGCTCCTTTTTTGATCCAATTAATTTCGCTTATAAGTGTGTTTTGTGGATTCCTAAAATAGTTTTTTGTATCTACAATTATATCTGCGGCTTGATTAGATATTGAGCCACAAGCATGCTGAATATCAATTCCCAAATGAGAAAATTCTTTTCTATAGACATCTATAATACATTTAAGCATACGCAGATGAGTTATGACATCAAAAGGGCAACACATATAATGTTCTATTTCGTGCCTTGTCAGCACTTTTACCTCATCTTCAAATTCTTTGAAACTAATAGGTAACTTGCCAAAATTTAAATGTATCTGCCACGTATCATCTATCATTATATAATATTGACCTGTTATATAATCAGCATCATCTGGCATAAGAATCTTTATTTGAGGCATGGGTATGCCAAGAGTGTTATGATATTCACTCTCATATACAGATTCGATTGCATGTATGGCTATGTCTTTATAGATTTCTATGTTAGCAGTCATGACTACTTAAGTATTGAAAGATTTCATCGTTTTCATCTCCTTCATACACGAAATTATAGGAATCACGTGCAAATCGTACACTCAAAGTGCATTCATCTTTTGTGATGTCCATTATAGGATAATCGTGGTTCTTCAAAAGACCTAATTCTTCAAAATTAGGTGCAAATACTCGAATTGAAGAAAGAATTTTTGCATTATCTTTTACGCTTTTTTCTGAAAGCGTAAACTTAGATTTTCGCATTTTCATTGCTTTCAACCTATTATCAATCTTAGCAGACAGATATTGTCTGTTGGGAATGTCATATGCGAATGCCATCTCTTCCTTCATTGATTTCAACTCGTCTTTGTCAGCACAAGTATCAATTTTTTTATTATAATCTATAATTCTGCCATAAACAGGCAGGTACTTGTCTCTGAGTAATGGCAGTATTTCAACTTGAAGGATCAAGGAATTATAAGTAGTGCTGCCCGCTTCTGTGAGAAAAGCATCAAATTCAGTTTGTGATAGCTTTCCGGTCTTAACTTCATCAAACTTTGTTAACAGATGCTTTACACCATCAAACTCTTTCTTAATTAAATTAATGAGTGTACGTGTTCCGTTAAGATCTATGTTTGTAATAAAATCATTTAGATGTTTTTTACTACTCTCATCTTTCCAAGCTTCAGTCAAAGACAAAGTGAATTTTTTACTCAATACAGTTCTATGCCATATCATGTATGGAGCTAAAATCATAATGTGTTCTGTGGTAACTTGGGGAGCGCCAAGGAACCAGGCAAGAGCTTTGCCATATCGATATAAGTCCTCTTTTACACGTACGCTTAAAGGTTGTTTAATCTTATTGCAAACCTTCTCTTCTCCCTTCATTCGACAGTTTTCACAAAGATTTTTATCGACTGATAAAGTGTCATTTGATTCTTTGGAAGCGCGCATGCATAAACGATATGATGCAATTAAATAGTTTATGAAAAGTTCAGCTTCTGGTGTATATGATATGGACTTAATATCCTTTTGGACTTCCAGCAAGTCAACATTTGGTAGATATTCCTCCAATTTGGCACGACTATTTTTGTCTCTTTTCCCAATAGTGCTAAAGCTGTCATAATCAGGCATTGTGATAGGTAATGCTAAAGCAAATCTATCTTTGAAAGGAAGTGACAATTCTTCGTTCGCGTTGTCCTTTGGATTTAGAGTGGCATAAAGCGTAAATGGAGGTACAATTCTACTCTCGTCTTGATACTTTACACTTCCTTCTGCTAAAAGTGATAAAAGAATATTCTGAGCATATGGAGAAAGACGGTTAATCTCGTCTATGATTTTCCATCCAGAGTCAACAAAGGTGTTCCAAATAACATCAATTTTACCATATTTGTTGAGTGGTTTGTTGTTGGTTATTTGTGCAAAATCTAAACATCCAAGAATCTTCTCCTCTGTAAGTTGAGGATGTCCTCTTAGAATACAATCTTCGATTTTTTCTTTTGACAAATGATAGAATATTTGACCTAGATATTTAGCAAGCGTAGTTTTGCCACCACCATGTCCACCATATAGCATCATAGTTCCTCGATCTACAAGTGCATTAATTACGGCAAGAGTTTCAACCAAATACACTTTACGCCCTTTGAGTTTATCTGAACAAAAAGCTGCACCTGGAAGTTCCTCATTATGGACATAAAGACTTTCATTTCTCAGTCTGTCCAAGGATCTTACTATATCAATATTATTCATACTTGTTAGAATGTTTTTGTAAACGAAAGTGTTATTAGGCCCTTCTCAAGCAAATCTTGGATTTTTTGATAATCAAAAGTTGTGCTATCAAAAGTTGTATTGTCGCCAAAACTATTAATCCATTCAATCTGTTCTTCCATTTGGGACTGTTTGAGAATGTTCATAAATGTATCTTTGGCTTTAGTCATGTCTGACAATGTTTCATAAATTGTTGCATTGTCTTTTGACATAGCAAGTAATAGTGTTCCATCTTTATCTAATGATTCATAACCACTTTTTATATTCGGCAGGAACTTGTTTCTAGAGTTTTCCGAGTAAAGACTATCGAACTGACTTTGCAAATTGTCCTGTTTGGCTACAAGCTTTTCTAACATAGAGCGTTTTGCTGCATATTGCTTGTAAAAGTCTTCAATATGCTGCTTAATTTTCACTCTTGTGTTACTCTCTAAAGTCCTCAACTCTTCTATCGATGAATGGCATTTTTTGATAGTAGATGCAACTTTATCAAGTGGTGCAGACTTTAGTGTTGGTAGAACATTTCCGGTTCTGACATTGCGATATGTCAAATGAAGAAAATCTAATTCTGGCTTCTTCTCATAATCAGACCAATCATTATTATCAATATCTAATTCCTCTTCCTCATAGAATGCTTTGATATCATTGTATTTGTCTTGTAGCGGAGTCCAAGTCTTGTCAATGTAATCGTCCAAAACACGTGCTACATCTCCTTTTGTTATAAACATTTCTTTGTCAAATCTTGAAAACAAATATTTTAGATCTTCGTCTTCCGATTTGGCAATGCCTGTTTTCACCAAAATTGATATGCACTTCTTTATGGAAGTTATTCTATTTTGAGCTCTTACCCACAATTTTAGATTTTTTTCAGTATCATCAATATCTTTAAGGCTCTGTCCTTCAGCAATTGCGTTGTTAATAATAGGCGCATAAAAAGAAATGGTTATCTCTTTCTTTTGCTCGTCATCATACAATTCATCGATAGATGTATATGATAGCTCAGGAAGACTAGAGAGACCTTCATATTCTTCCTTTAGATTGTCAAGAAAAGCGTCTATGCTATTAGCAAATAATTCGGAGTTGTTTAAGAACTTCGATATTACGGACTTCTGCTCGGATTGGAATTTTGTAACCAATGTTTTAAAGATATGTTTCTCTTCTTTTTCATTAGGAAGAGAATCAATTGCTACTAAAATGTCGTCAATTTTTGAACTATAGTTTTCGTAATCCTTGATGAGAAAAGCACGGAGTTTATCTGCATTGGTCTCGTTCTTTGAGTTATCTTTAATCCACTCAATAAACTTATCCAATCCAGGAGCGGCTATCTTTTCATAGATCTTATCAAAAAGTTCAACAAGTTTGTTCATGAACTTTTCATACTCCTTTTCGGATGCAATGGATTCCATATGAGTGGACAAGTCTTCCAGCTCATCTTTCCAATCTTGTTTAGAAAGCTCGTCTTTTAATGCTTTTGCATATTGCTTTCTGCTCTTTAACTTAAGAGCTTCTTCATACCTATTTTTTATCTTTGACTTATCCATTATTGTCTTCAAATTTTAAGAGGTTGCTAATCTGAGATTTAAGCTCGTTATAATCATCTGCTAAGACCTTACAATCCTTGCACAGATTCAAAACCGATTCTAGTCTGGTTTTAATATCTGTTGATGACAGAAGGACACGTGACAGATAAGTTGTAAATACAGACACATCGTTAGCCTTTAGTGTTTCTTTTTTGACAGGATTCAACTTTGTTGTAAAAACATTTTTTGTCTCATCCTTATGATACTTTAAGGAGTTACGCGTATTGTTCCAGCAATAATCTTCATTGTATCCCTTAAATCCATTTTTGGAGGCATCAGGAGATTTCATATTAATTAGTTTTGCTGCAAGCTTATCCTCATAGATTTCATTAATAGGTGACTGATATGTCCGATTTATAGTCTGCTGAAAACTATTTAATGAATTTTTTACTGTTATCGTTTGCGAAGAAAGAATCTTTACAGAATCAACTATGTCTTCGAGACGACTATAAATAGATTTGACAATACAAAGAGCTGCTACACTTTCTGTTTCTTCTTTAAGTACCCGATTGCAATCCTCAAAGAGTCTGCCTACTTCTTGGAGTTTTTGTAAATATCCAAAGAATGGTTGACTGTCATTTTCGCGCTGTGGTTTTTGAGCATATAGCAGAGTTAGCACTTCATTTATAGAGTTAGTAAGGGTAGCACGAATCTCATTTAATTCCGCTCCCTTTGTAGTAATACTGTTGATTAATGATTCTTTTAAACTGTTAATATCCATTTTTGAAACATACTGGGAAAAGTAAAGTAGTTTCATGAGCATTTCTGCTTTAGGACAGTTATACTTTAATTTATCGCTATACGTTCCAATCCAATGGTTCTCAAATGAATCATTCATGAAAGAATACAGATCCTCGAAACCTGTCGCAGTTGTTTCGGTTACCATAGCATTTGCAAACAAAAGGAGATTTTGTATAAACTTATCATCAACTTTAAATTTTTCAAAGATTTCCTTTAGTTCTTCAGAATCAGATAGTGCTGTCTTTAACTGATCGAAATGCAGAGTCTGAAGGACTTTATCCTCACTCGGAGAAAGATATAGACCTCCAGTTTGTGTTCCTACTTTCTTAAGCAACTCTAGTAAAGAGTTATGGCACGTATTTGATTTACTAGCCTTTTCCATTACATAAAGTAAGGAAATACATTTACTGCGGGGGTCAGCTACTTTTCCGTCAACTACTTTCGTGAAATCACAAGGTATGTTATCTTCGTAATCAGACGCATTGCAGATTGCTTTAGCTAATGCGTCTTCAAAAACTTCTTGTGACTTTAACCTAACAGCTTTTAAAATAGCATTGTCACCTTCACAGACTAATTTCTCATAATGTTCAATAGTCCTTCTAATTTCTTTTTGTGGAGTCCAGCTACTATCTTTTATTTTTGTAATGACATCACGCACCTCATATGTCATGCCGTTAGGCGAGTATAAATCACCACATGCACAGCCTGCTATAACAATTTTGGCTACAGAGTCGATGAAATCTTGAATTTGACGTCCAAAATTGAATTTATAGTCATCAAATAGTTCAAATACAAGTTTCTTGTACTTGGCAATTGGTAAAAGTACGTCTCCATCCTTCGTTATTTTATTCTTAAGAGCTTCTATCTTCTCACTTTCTTGAAGATATACAACATGAAGCGTTTTTTTCGCTTTCTGATGCAGGTCAATCTTTACGCTGTTTATATATTTCTCAAGGCATACCAAATACGCATTTTGTTTTTCTTCCTCAAGATTTGGTACAAACACTATCATCTGATCGTCATATGAATCTGTAAGCAAAACAGTTTTTTGGAAGTCAATCATTTCCAATTTCTGTTCAAGTGACATACCACGATATCTGAGTATTGGAGAGCCTATAGGTTGCTCAAATATTTCTCGTAATGCGCGAAGAGAAAATTGAATAAAGAAAACTTCGCCTTTACTCTTATTAGCTTTGAATCCATCAAATAAGTTACTTAATTCTGGGAAGTCATCTGCTATTTGTTCTTCGTCTTTTGAATGCTCAACATGTTTAATACAGTCAAGCAAGAAGTCTCTTACTTCTTTTATAGCAGGAGCTTCACCATCTTCATATTGGCTAACAAAGTCATAAGTTAATTCTAACAATGGAATTAAGAATGAGTCCGCAAGAGCTTCTTCTGCATACTTGTATGGACTATTGAATGCTATTTCGCCTTCTTTGTTTGCACAAGCATCAAGAATATATGAAAAATACTTGTTAAGATGAGTATAATAATTAATATTCAAATACTTTGCATCTGAATTTTTGCACTTATCTAAAAAGAGAGATAAATCGTCCTTAATAGCAGGACACAATACCGTTTCTACATTTATGGTTTCATCTGAACAGAAAAAGCTTTTCGCATCATTTTCATCTTTGAATGCATCAATATAATCTTTTTCCATCGTAAGTTTACGCGGCTCAAAATTGAGCAACAAGTCCTTTACAATAGGAAACAAATGGCTGTCAATTGTTTCAAAATACGATGTTTTGAGATACGTAACTTCTTCGCCACCTTCGTCAATAGGCTCGTTAAAAATACTCTGAGTAACAAACTCAGAAGACTTATATCCACTCAGCATGTCATACTTTACATTATCGTGAAGTTTTTGAACATGCCCAGGACGACAACGAGACATCCACCAAATGAAATTAACATATCCATTTGCACATCCCTCCATAAATCTTCTTTTTAGAAGTGAAGACGCGGGGAATGGAATAGGAATTGTTTTAAGACGACGATTTGCTGCTGTTTCACTATCAGTATCACTACCTTTATCTTTTGCTACTTCATATCCTGACGCAGGACCATTTCCGATTACTAACTGGAAAGGGTGGGTCTGTACAATCTGATCAAAAAGCTCACGAAGAATACCGCCTCCAGAAGAAGCAACTATTTTCTTTAATTCATAGAATTTTGACTCAAACTCATCAACAAGTAATACGGGAACATTTCCTGAAGAGATTGCTGAAGATATTATATCTTTATTGAACACAACATCCTTAAAAGGGTTTTCTTCCTTCTCGTCAAATACGACATCCACAGATTCAAAATCCTTTAGATAGTCAGTTAATGACACGTTTACATTTTCATCACCGCTTTGAAATTCCGGGAAATCAACATTGTACACTTCATCATAGTTGTCAGATATAAGAAGTGTAATTTGCTCGTCAATCATTTTCTTTAAAATCAAACTCAGACGGTTATTTTCAACTTTTCCAGAATCATTTGCTTTGGCTTCTTTCTTAACTTCATCGACAATTTTAGCCAAAGGCATATATAATGCAGGTGTCTTAAGAACTTCCCAACAATAGTGAAAAATATAATATAAGGTATTTGTTTTTCCTATGCCAAATGCTCCTTGTAACATAATTGGTTGGATATTACCATTCTCGCAACATCCTTCACGCAGATCCTTTTCTACTGTTTCACGTAGATGCTTGTGCTCATTGCTCAAGTCTATCCACTTCGTTTTTTTAATAAGAGGAATATAAGCCATGACTTTTATTTTAATCTTATTGTTATCTTTTTTGATGTTAGAGGACTCTCAATATCATATAAACCTTTTTTGAGACCACTATATACAATACGCTCGTCATTTGAACGATAGTCGAATGCCTTTCCGTTACTTGATAGTTTTACGTCAACTTTTGGAATGATAGTAAGAATGTACTCATTGTTTTTCTTCCGCACTTCAATATGAAATGGCACATCGACAGAATCAATCTCTATACAGTCATTATCTGTTAGTATATTACCCGAACGTGCTGCCATTGCATATTCTGCATGACCTGTAAGAGGAATTAATGTCGGAGATTGTACATTCAATTTAGGCATATGAATAGTGCGCACTTTAGAATCGCTCATAAAATCAACCGAGAATGAGAAATAATCAGCACGTTCCATTTCATTCGTATAAGCGATGATTGACTGGTTAAGGAACCTTGCGTTAGAGATTTCAATCTCACGGAATGTTTGTTGATCTTTAGATAGTTCCTCACTTGATTCATGAATTTCGCAACAGTAGTCACCAACATATTTATCCAATATTTCGGTAAGCAGTGGTTGCTCATTCCATGTTTCTACGATGAAAGGGAAGCCTACCAACGCGGCATTATCACATATTAGTTCATTCGAAGATGCCATATCAACAAACGGTGATAATGGACAAACACGAACAAATGATATTTCTTCGCTTAATTCTTCTGGCTCAGAAATAAGCAATACTATCATTTTGTGTTTACTTGTTTGAATCTCACCTTCGAAATCTACATATTGACTCTTTACTGTCCAAATCTGGTTTCTTCTATATTTAGGAAGAATCCTTAAGTTTGGACAAGATCTATTGAATGATGCAAAAATATTATTAATATACTGTACATCATTTTCATTTACTGATATGTTGACATCTGAAGTGGCTTCATCTACGCTACTACTCAGAAACTTATTTATAACATTCATAATTACCAAGTTTTGTCATATGAATAATACTTCTATTTTGACAAATCGTCCAAAGAATTTGCAAGACTTTTTAAAAAAGCAACGCCATCATCTTCATTATCAGGCATATATGTTGCAAAAATTTTCTTCTTGAATTCATCGATTTTGTTATGTATTGTACTCTTAGGAATATTATACTTGTCAGAAAGCTCAGATAATGACACTTTGCCAGAATCTTGAAATATATACTCCAAATAAATACGTGAATCAACAGGAGAAACACCTTGAAGTATTTCTTTAATTTCACTATCGTATTTTGATTCTTGTTGGTTGTCAAATACTACTTCCTGCTCAGTGTCAACACTTGAAATACTTATTTGATCCAAAAGGCTAAATACTGCATTGGCTAAAGAATCAATCAACACGTATCCATCTGCTGACATAAGTATGTCTTCTATTGCTAATTTTACAATAGGCTTAAATTGCTTTGTATTTTCTGTTATCGGATAGTGAGCCATATACCTTATGGTTTCTGCCAAATCAGATATCCATTTATCGTTAGAAGCATATTCGCCAATAATATAGTCTTGCCCTAAATTTGAGGTTATTGTGTAGTCCTCTTTGCATATAGCATTGACTAATTCTTTGCACTTTTGAAAGCTAATTCCAGTTTTTTGTTGTTCTTCTTTGATCCTATTAGATACAAATGACACTAACATCTGTGTGAAATAGTATGAAAGATACTCATATGGAACTTTATCAATGTACTTTAGTTTCTCATTTGAAATAATCCATTCAAAGAACTGCTGTGACAATTCAAGATAATCGTCCTCATTCCAATTAGAATCATTATTGCTCGATACAATAATATTCTTTTGCCACTGGTAGCGTCTAACCATGGTTGCTATAGAACCAACGATGCTAGTATATCCTTTCTGGGTCAAACGGCCAGAAAGTAAATCTAATATATATTCTTCCTTAAACATTGATTCCTAAACTAAATTTGATTTGCAATTTTAAATCCTCTATTTGCTCGCTACTAAGAGTGTCAATACCATTCCAACCTCTTTGAAGATTGTATAGGTCTTTAGAATTGTACGTCATCCTCAATTTAATAAGAAAATGAGAATATGGACATTCAGGGTCGCTTGGGTCTATTTTGACCCTGTATACACTGGTACCTTTATTATAATCTTTTGATGTGCCAGGGATTAACCAGCATTTTTTATTCTCATCATAAACTCGCCCAATAACTGACGGATGAATGTCTTCCTTGTCTTTGTTATGGGCAAAAGAATTATTCCAAATCCCATTTGGAGCGCCCCAAATTGAACCGATTTCTGGAGAATAGATATCTCGCAATATATTCTTCCAATTGGAATTCTTTAAGTCTATCATTATATTGTATTCAATTAATAATCATTATTTAGAAGTTAGAATCTTCTGCCGCTATTGGCATCTGCATATCTTCCTCATCTAGTTTCGGGTATGGGAAGGTTTTTGCCCCGTGATCTTGCAGCCAGATATGATTCAGAGTGAAAGCGATAGAGTCTAATGTATCTTCACGCTTATCTGGCTTCAGTTCACATTCCCACACGGTGATGCAGTGCCAACCCATGCTGGCTAGTGCTCGCTGTTCTTCGCGATCACGCACCTTATTCCTGCAAATCTTTTCAATCCAGAAGTCACGATTGGTGTTAGGTATCTTGCAGCACTCTGAATTTTCAAGCTTTTGTATATCAACCATGTGACCATGCCAGAAACAACCATTTACAAAAATGCATGTACGGTACTTGCGAAGTACTAAGTCCGGATGACCTGGTAGGCGTTTATGATTCAGCCTGTATCTGAATCCACGTTTCCACAGTCCACCGCGCACAATCACCTCCGGCTTCGTGTCCTTCGACCGGATGGCAGCCATATTCTGATGGCGTTGTTGTGCAGTGAGTCTGTCCATATTCTTTTCTTTTATTCCATTGCATCTGGACTGTCATATAATTCCATTGCTGCTAGAGCTTCGTCATCATTACTGAATTCCGAATCCTCCTCGAAGATTTTTTCTACCTCTTCAGACACACGAACTTGTTCGCTTGCCAAAGCAAGAACTTCACTGTTCTCAATCTGCTCAATTTCCACCTTCTGCTTCTCAGGAGTGAATGAGCCAACCTTACAAGATTAAATTCTATGTCTCATATTATTTCATTTTAGGGTTTCTATTAGTTCCTTTAACGAACAGCATACACGGGTAAACAGCTTGTACATCAGCTCTGGCTCTTGCCTTTTAGGAATGTATGCAATGGTTATCTTACCTTTGCCAGCAAACCATCCTGCTTCAGTATGAGCACTTCTGCCGCAAGGTAATACCAATACGCAAGTATCACAAGCCTCCATTGCTTCAATGTCATTGTGGAACTGACGTTCAGCTTTGGGGTGTTGCAGCATATCACAATACTGCTGTGGACTCCACTCCATATAGTCCTCGCTCACACTTCTCCACTTAAATCCAGGATCACCAGATGGAGGATTGCGGAAGTCATATACAGGTACACCACTTGGAGACTGTTGAAGGTGAGCAGCCCAACTCTCTGGATAGCCAAAGATTGGACTTCTTTTTCTCTACCAATATCACTTTTAAGCGATTTAGATCTTTGTTAGCAGCCATATCTTACTATTATATAATCGCTACAAAGTTAAACATTATATTTGACATAACAACTAAAAACCTAAATAATTTGAGAAATTTAATGAATCGAGTTCATTTTACGGGTAAGATATAACAAAAAAGGATTGACAGCTTTATTACTGCCAGTCCCCTGTGACTTTTGGTTCATGGTTAAAGGCAACTATTGGTTAATGGTTCATGGTTAAGGGTTAAGGGTGACTTTTGGTTCATGGGTAATGGTGACTTTTGGTTCATGGGTAAAGGCAACTATTGGTTAATGGTTCATGGTTCATGGTTAAGGGTTAAGGGTGACTTTTGGTTCATGGGTAATGGTGACTTTTGGTTAAGGGGTAAAGGTGACTTTTGGTTAAGGGTTAAGGGTGAGAGGGATCGCGATGCGATAGAGTATCATACATTATGGATTTCAAAGAGATAGTCTTAACGAAGTGTCCGGATAGTTTCTTTGCGTCGTTCAGATAGTCTCTATACCCCCTAAGGGATTATCTCAATGAGGTGTTCAGATAATCTTAACGACTCGTTCAGATAGTCTCAATGAACCAAAGGTGACATGGTGTCGTATGGTGCGCTTTCCGGGTGCAAAGGTACAACATCAGGTGAGGTGTCTGACCCTCTTTGGTCAATAGTCACACAGATCTCACAGATCTCACTGATTGATTAAACGAACACGAGATTTGTCGAAGACCCATGAGTGCTCGCAGTAATTACTCGAATTACACTCTAAAGTCACACAGATCTCACAGGTTCCCATTCCCTTGAGGGGAGGGGTTAGGGGTGAGGCTGTTCCCATAGATGGTATAGATCTGTGTGAGTCTATAGGCAGTTTCTGGGTCTTTGGCGAAACGCACATCTGGGCAACAACGTCCTGACAGAAGTCGGAGTCGTAGGCAACGACCACTAGCTGGAGGTACGGGCTCGTGCTGCTTGGATCCCGAAAGGAGGGTGTCAGTATGTCTTTTTGTCTCGTCATCGGTCGCGCGTGTTATTTTTTGTCTTTTAAACCCTAAATCCCGAATATAACCATGATAATATGGTTAAATATCTATAAATATTTGTTATTCAGTAGCTTTTATTTGATGATATTCGAATAAATATGGTTATATTTGCACCCAATAAAGTGCATTTATGGCTCAAACACGTTACAACATC
>JAEEGH010000971.1_pt1 | contig 86935 bp, 65 predicted proteins | sample 9134181 | NCBI WGS metagenome assembly JAEEGH01 (sample SAMN16246544, study PRJNA631951) | gut metagenome | biome: gut microbiome; feature: rumen; material: DP-attached | host: Bos | place: Iran: Karaj | collected 2018-10 | reverse complement strand
AGATGAAAGAAAAGGGTTTAGCTGATGCGAAAGAATATGACTATGCCCCCGTTGACCTGGGCGATGCCATCGAGAACTACAAGCAGATTCTCGACATCACTGGCGACGTGGCTGCCAATATCATCGAGCCAAACTCTGAGAGTGTCGACCTGGAAGGTCCACACCTCGAGAATGGTCGTATGATCTACGCCTCTAAGACTTACGAGAACCTTGATGCCACCCGTAAGGCTGGTCTGTGGGGTGTATCAATGCCTCGCCGTTACGGCGGCTTGAACCTGCCTAACGCTGTGTTCTCAATGCTCTCTGAGATGATTTCGGCTGCTGATGCCGGTTTCCAGAACATCTGGAGCCTGCAGAGCTGTATCGACACGCTGTATGAGTTCGGTAGCGAGGAGCAGCGTCAGAAGTACATCCCACGCGTTTGCGCTGGTGAGGGAATGTCTATGGACCTGACCGAGCCTGATGCTGGTTCCGACCTGCAGCGCGTGATGCTGAAGGCTACCTTCGACGAGAAGGAGAACTGCTGGCGTCTGAACGGTGTGAAGCGCTTCATCACCAACGGCGACTCTGACATCCACCTCGTGCTGGCTCGTTCTGAGGAGGGCACCAAGGACGGACGTGGTTTGTCGATGTTCATCTACGACAAGCGCCAGGGCGGTGTTGACGTACGTCACATCGAGCACAAACTCGGTATCCACGGCTCACCTACCTGTGAGCTCACCTATAAGAACGCTAAGGCAGAACTCTGCGGTAGCACTCGTCTGGGTCTGATCAAGTATGTGATGGCTCTGATGAACGGTGCCCGTCTGGGTATCGCAGCACAGAGTGTAGGTGTAGAGCAGGAGGCATACAACGAGGGTCTGGCATACGCTAAGGAGCGCCAGCAGTTTGGTGACAAGATCATCAACTTCCCCGCTGTTTACGATATGCTTTCTCGCATGAAGGCTAAGCTTGATGCTGGTCGTTCTCTCTTGTATGAAACTGCATGTTATGTAGACATCTACAAGTGCCTCGAGGATATCGAGCGCGATCGCAAGTTGGAGCCCGAGGAGAAGCAGGAACTGAAGAAGTACCAGCGTCTGGCCGATGCCTTCACGCCGCTGGCCAAGGGTATGAACTCTGAGTACGCCAACCAGAACGCTTACGATGCTATCAGCATCCACGGTGGTTCAGGTTTCATCATGGAGTACAAGAGCCAGCGTCTGTTCCGCGACGCACGTATCTTCTCTATCTATGAGGGTACCACTCAGCTGCAGGTTGTAGCTGCTATCCGCTACATTACCAACGGCACTATGCTGGCTAATATCAAGGAGATGCTGGCAGGTCTCGAGGTTAGCGACAGCTTGAAGAACCTGAAGGCTCGCGTAGAGAAGCTCGTTCCTGTTTACGAGGAGGCTCTCGCCAATGTGAAGGCTCTGGAGAATCAGGACGCTCAGGACTTCCTGGCTCGCCGTCTGTACGACATGACTGCCGAACTGGTCATGAGCCTGCTCATCCTGCGCGACGCTACCAAGGCTCCTGAGCTCTTCGAGAAGAGCGCCAATGTCTACGTTCGCATGACTGAGGAGGATGTTCTCGGCAAGAGTGCTTACATCAAGGCATTCCAGGTAGAGGACTTGGCTAATTTCAAGGCTGCTGAAGAATAAAGGATTCGTTCTATAGTGTTATTTCGCCACTGCCGTAACAACGGTGGTGGCGATTGTCGTAAATGACGCAGAACTGACCAGGGGCTACGCCGTGGATAGGTTGTGCGGCATGGACGAGGTAGTTATTGTCGTCTAAAGACTCCAGAGTGGCAGGGATGAATTCTGGGGTGTGGCGGATTTTCAGTGTGACGTCCGTTGGCGGCAATTGGCCATTGATGCTGTGGAACGCCATAATTGGGAAGTTCTGCTTGTAGGCCGTCTCAGGGTCGTAGCCATGGGATACATAGATAATGTTCTGTAGGATGTCCTTCTTCACAACAAACCAGGGCCCCCCACCCAGTCCCATGCCCTTGCGCTGTCCGATGGTGTGGAACCAGTGGCCCTTGTGGTGACCAATAATCTTGCCTGTCTCCAGTTCTACAACGTCGCCAGGCAATTCGCCCAGATAGCGGCGCAGGTAGTCGTTGTAGTTTATCTTGCCCAAAAAGCAGATGCCTTGTGAGTCTTTGCGCTTGGCGTTGATCAGATGCTCACGTTCAGCAATCTCGCGTACCTCGTCCTTCATCATGTGACCAATGGGGAAGAGGGCTTTCTCCAGCTGCCAGTCATAGATCTGTGCAAGGAAGTCGGTCTGGTCCTTTACGGGGTCGGGGCTGGTGCAAAGCCACTTGAGTGTTGAATGTTGAGTGTTGGATTCCACATTTTCTTCTTCCGTCGTGGCATAGTGACCTGTGGCAATGAGGTCGTAGTCGTGTCCGCGTTTCTCGTGAAAGGCACCGAACTTGATGAGTCGGTTGCACATCACGTCGGGGTTAGGGGTTAGTCCCGCGCGTACTTTATCCATTGTGTACTGCGTCACTTGGTCCCAATATTCCCGATGACAGTCGATGATTTCTAACTTGCAACCATACTTGTGGCTGACAGATGTAGCCATCTCCAAATCTTCCTCAGAAGAGCAGTCCCACTCCTCTTCCTCCTCCGGACCTATCTTGATATAGAAGCAGTCGGGTTGTAGTCCCTGACGAACCAACTCGTAGAGCACTACGCTAGAGTCAACACCACCTGAGAGCAGCACAGCGATACGCTTGTTTTCCAATTCCTTGATATTCATGACTGCAAAGGTACGAATAAAATGGAAATAAATTTGGTTTTTCGCGCGATTTTTTGTAATTTTGCAGACGTGAAACTGTATTCAGACCAAGCATTAGCAAAGATACTCGATAAAGAGATGTTCCATCTGATAGGCGACGTGGCCGATGGGATGGGCGTGGAATGCTATGTTGTTGGTGGTTTTGTGCGGGATATTTTCCTGGAAAGGCCGTCAAACGACATCGATGTGGTTGTTGTGGGCAGTGGCATCGAGGTTGCCAAGGCCCTGAAAGGTAGTTTGGGCAAGAAGGCACACCTCTCTGTGTTCAAGAATTTTGGAACAGCCCAAGTGAAAATGGGTGATGAGGAGATCGAGTTCGTTGGTGCCCGCAGGGAAAGCTACAGCCACGACTCGCGCAAGCCCATTGTTGAGGATGGTACACTTGAGGACGACCAGAACCGACGCGACTTCACCATCAATGCAATGGCTATCTGTCTGAATAAGAAACGTTTCGGTGAACTGGTGGACCCCTTCAACGGCATTGCCGACCTGGAGGATGGCATCATTGCCACACCGCTGGATCCTGAGGTGACGTTCTCTGACGATCCGTTGCGCATGATGCGCTGCATCCGCTTTGCCACTCAGTTGAATTTCCAGATAGAGGACGAAACATTCGACGCCCTCAGCCGCATGGCCGAGCGCATCAAGATAGTCAGTGGTGAGCGCATCGAGGTGGAGCTGAACAAGATAATGATGGCTCCTATACCCAGCAAGGGCTTTGTAGATTTGCAGCGTTGTGGTCTGCTGAATATCATTCTGCCAGAGCTGTCAGCCTTGGATATTGTAGAACAGAGGAATGGACGTGCCCACAAGAACAATTTCTACCATACGCTGGCTGTACTCGATAATGTTGCTCGCCAGTCGGACAACCTGTGGCTTCGCTGGGGCGCACTGCTCCACGACATCGGTAAAACCAAGTCGAAACGCTGGGATGCGGCTGTCGGCTGGACGTTCCACAACCACAACCTGATAGGTGCCCGCCAGGTGCCCAACATCTTCCGAAGACTGAAGTTGCCGATGGGTTCTGAGATGAAGTACGTACAGAAGATGGTTGACCTGCATATGCGTCCACAAGTGATTGCTGATGAGGAGGTTACTGACTCTGCTGTGCGCCGTCTTCTCAACGATGCAGGCGACGACATCGACGACTTGATGGTACTCTGCGAAGCCGATATCACCAGCAAAAACGAAGTGAAGAAGAAGATGTTCCTGGAGAACTTTCGCATGGTGCGCGAAAAGCTGGCAGACCTCAAGGAGAAAGACTATAAACGCCTGTTGCAACCCGTCATCGACGGTAATGAGATTATGGAGATGTTCCATCTGCAGCCTTCGCGTGAGGTGGGCGTGCTGAAACAGTATCTGAAAGACGCTGTTCTGGACAACCGCGTGGAGAACGAGCGCGAGCCTCTGATGCAGTTGCTGTTGGAGAAAGCTAAACAGATGGGGCTGAAAACAAACTAAACTTTGTTAAAATTGCTGTAGAATCCTATATCAATGATATAGAATAGGATTTTTTTTGCTACTTTTGCATCTTGAAAACTAAACAGTGTATTTAAGTTTTCACAGAGAAAGAAAATTATTCGAATAATATTAATAAAAGTATGGAAATGAAGAAAATTGTAACGATTGCAGCCATTGCTGCAACGCTTGTTTCGTGTAGTGGCGGCGGTGGCCGTCCCACTTTTGGCGACAACGAGTATCCAGTTGTGACGGTAGGTACCTCGCAGGCAGACATGCAGACCACCTATCCCGCCTCTATCAAGGGTGTGCAGGACGTGGAAATTCGTCCGAAGGTTCAGGGCTTTCTGACCCAGATTAACGTCAAGGAAGGACAGACTGTCAGCGCTGGTCAGGTGCTGTTTGTCATTGATAACGAGACCTATCAGGCTCAGGTGCGTCAGGCTCAGGCCGCTGTCAACGCTGCCCAGCAGCAGGTTAATACCGCCAAGCTAACCTATACCAATGCCCAGCAGTTGCACGCCAAGAAGGTCATTGGAGACTACGAGTTGCAGACCTCTCAGAATACTTTTGAGTCTGCCCAGGCTTCATTGGCCCAGGCCCAGGCTTCGTTGGCTTCTGCCAAGGAGATGCTGAGCTACTGCTATGTGAAGTCGCCCGCATCGGGTGTCGTTGGTACGCTGCCCTTCAAGAAAGGTGCCTTGGTTAGCGCTTCTAACGTCTTGACGACCGTTTCAAACATCTCGTCTATGGAGGCTTATTTCTCTGTGACGGAGAAAGAGGCTATGGTCATCTCTCAGAAGGGTCTTGCTTCGCTGCCTTCCGTTAAGTTGCAGTTGGCCGATGGTAGCATCTATGGCAGCGAGGGTACCATCAGTAAAATGAGCGGTGTTATCGATGCCGCTACGGGTTCTGTACAACTGATTGCCTCTTTCGCTAATCCTGAGAAGATACTCAAGAGTGGTGCTACTGGAACCATTATCATCCCGCGTGTCAGCTCTAACGTCATCATTGTTCCGCTGAGCTGTGTCTCTGAGGTGCAGAACAAGAAGTTCGTCTACACGCTTACTAAAGATAATAAGGTGAAGTACACCGAAATTCAGGTCGACCCGCACAACGACGGCAACAACTATGTCGTTACTGGTGGTCTGAAGGCTGGTGACAAGTATGTGACCAATGGTATCACCAAGTTGAACGACGGCATGGAGATTGTACCCATCACCCCTGAGCGCTATCAGCAGAAGATCTCCGAGCAGGCAAAGGCTATGTCTGCTGGTGACATCGTAGGTGCAATGAAGAAATAAATTGTAAATTGTCAAATAGTAAATTGTAAATTGTCAAATAGTAAATTAATATGACTTTTACGAATTTTATCAAACGCCCGGTATTGTCAACGGTGATTTCTATCCTCATCGTCCTGCTGGGTTTCATCGGCCTGGTATCGCTGCCTATTGAGCAGTACCCTAACATCGCACCACCTACAGTAGCGGTGTGGACCAGCTATCCTGGTGCCGATGCAGAGACCGTAAAGAACTCGGTCATCACACCGTTGGAGGAGAGTATCAATGGTGTGGAAGGTATGGATTATATCTCGTCTACCGCTGGTGCCGGTTCTGCACAGATCAGTGTGCTGTTCCGCCAGGGTATGAACCCCGATATGTGTGCCGTTAACGTACAGAACCGCGTACAGCAGGCTCAAGCTCTGTTGCCTGCCGAGGTAACGCGTATTGGTGTGACGGTGCAGAAGCGTCAGACTTCTCAGGTCATCATGTTCACGCTGACCTCTGACGGTCGCTACGATGACGAGTTCCTGACGAACTATAACAACATTAACATCATCCCAGCCATCAAGCGTATCCAAGGTGTCGGTGACGTGCAGTCGCCAGGTCTGAAGACCTACTCTATGCGTATCTGGCTGAAGCCGGACGTGATGAAGCAGTATAAGCTGATGCCAAGTGACATCAGTGCTGTGCTGGCTGAGCAGAACATCGAGGCCGCTCCTGGTTCTTTCGGCGAACAGTCTAATGTGGCTTACGAGTATTCTATGCGCTATACCGGTCGACTGAAGACTGCCGAAGAGTTTGGCAATATCATCATCTCCAGCGATGCCAGCGGACAGACGCTGAAGCTAAAGGATGTGGCCAAGATTGAACTCGGTGGTCAGCAGTACTCGGTATCGATGAAGAACAACAACCTGCCTTCTGTGCTGGGTATGGTACAGCAGATTGCTGGTTCTAACGCTAACGATATTGCCAAGCAGGTGAAGGCCGAACTGGAAGAGCAGGCTAAGCTCTTCCCGCCGGGCATGATTTATAAGATTAACTATGACGTGACAGAGTTCCTGTACGCCTCTATCGAGGAGGTAGTCTTCACGCTGGTGTTCACCCTTATCCTAGTGTTCATCGTAATTTACGTGTTCCTGCAGGACTGGCGCTCTACGCTCATCCCGCTGATTGCGGTGCCTGTGTCGCTGATTGGTACGTTCTTCTTCCTGAGCGTGATGGGATTCTCTATCAACCTGCTGACGCTCAGCGCCTTGCTGCTGGCTATTGCCATTGTGGTGGACGATGCCATCGTGGTTGTTGAGGCTGTTCACGCCAAGCTGGACCAGGGCTATAAGTCGGCACTGACGGCATCTATCGACGCCATGAACGAGATTTCAGGCGCTATCATCTCTATTACGCTGGTGATGGCTTCAGTGTTCGTTCCTGTGTCGTTCATCGGTGGTACGACGGGTTCGTTCTATCGTGAGTTCGGTGTGACGATGGCTGTCAGCATCTTCATCTCGGCACTGAACGCCTTGACACTGTCGCCTGCTCTGTGTGCTATCTTCCTGAAGCCGCACGATGCCGAGGGACATGCCAAGAAGATGTCGCTCGTTGACCGCTTCCATACGTCCTTCAATACTTCCTACGAGAAACTTTTAGGAAGCTATAAGGGTAGGGTAGAGAAACTGGTGCGTAAGCCGCTTGCTGTGCTTTCTACCGTTATTCTCGGTATTGTGTCAATGGTAGTACTGATGTTTACCACCAAGACAGGTCTGGTACCTGACGAGGATACAGGAACACTATTCTGTACTATCTCCATGCCTCCTGCTACCTCTGTAGAACGTACCAAGCAGGTGGTCAGTCAGGTGGATAGTATCCTGGCTGCTGACCCGGCCATCCAGAACCGTGAGCAGATTCAGGGTTATAACTTCATTGCCGGTTCTGGTTCAGACCAGGCTACGTTCATCATTAAGTTGAAGCCTTTCTCTGAGCGCCAGCATGGATTCTTCTGGAAACTCAGCGGACTGTGGCAGGGCGATGGTATCTACCGCTTCTTCCTCGACCCGCAGAGCGCAACGGGTGTCGTTGCTCAGATATTTATCAAGACAGCCCATATCAAGGATGCACAGATCCTGGCCTTCGCACCGCCTATGATTCCTGGCTTCTCTGCCAACAGTGGTGTATCGCTGGTGATGCAGGACCGTACGGGTGGTTCGCTGGACAAGTTCTTTGGCATCGTCAAGGACTATCTGGCTGAGTTGAACAAGCGTCCTGAGTTCCAGACAGCCCAGACCTCTTACAACCCGAACTATCCGCAGTACATGCTGTACATGGATGTAGCCAAGTGTAAGCAGGCAGGTGTGTCACCCTCTACGGTTCTCTCAACCTTGCAGGGATACTATGGTGGTATGTATGCTTCAAACTTCAACGCCTACGGTAAACTGTACCGTGTCATGATACAGGGCTTGCCGGAGACCCGCATGACACCAGAGTCGTTGAACAGTATCTATGTGCGTACTCCGGGAGGCATGTCACCCGTTCAGGAGTTCTGCCGTATGGAGCGTGTCTATGGTCCCAGCAACATCAACCGTTTCAATCTGTTTACGTCTATCAACGTGACGGCAACAGTGGCCAACGGCTATTCTACTGGTGAGGCTATCAAGGCCGCCCAGGAAGTTGCTGCCGAGATGCTGCCGCAGGGTTACACCTACGACTATCAGGGTCTGACACGTGAGGAGGCTAAGGCTACCAACTCTACGGCGCTCATCTTCTTGCTGTGCTTCATCTTCATCTACCTGATTCTGTCAGCACAGTATGAGTCATACATCCTGCCGTTGTCAGTAGTGCTCTCTGTACCTTTCGGTCTGGCAGGCTGTTTCCTCTTCACGATACTCTTTGGCCACGCCAACGATATCTACATGCAGATCTCGCTGATTATGCTGATTGGTCTGTTGGCTAAGAACGCCATCCTTATCGTACAGTTCGCTTTGGAGCGCCGTCGTCTGGGTATGGCTATCTCATGGGCTGCCGTGCTGGGTGCCGCTGCCCGTCTGCGTCCTATCTTGATGACCTCTCTGGCTATGGTTGTCGGTCTGTTGCCTATGATGTTCGCCTCTGGCGTCGGCAAGAATGGTAACCAGACGCTGGGTGCTGCTGCCGTTGGCGGTATGTTGATAGGTACCTTGTTGCAGGTACTGGTAGTGCCTGGTCTCTTCGTGATCTTCCAGAGCTTGCAGGAGAAGATCTCTCCGATGAAGTTCGAGGATGAGGAGTGTGCCGACGTGGCCAGTGAGATTTCGCAGTATGCACACCATCCAGTAGATTACGAATTAGAGAAATAAGATATGAAGAAGTTAATGATATTCTTTTCCGCTACCCTGCTCATGAGCAGTTGCGGACTATACAATAAGTACGAGCGCCCTGATAACGTACAGACTCAGGGGCTTGTACGTGATGTGGTGAGCGACGGTGATACTTTGGCTGTGGCTCCACAAGATACGGCTTCGTTTGGCAATCTGCCGTGGCGTAGCGTATTTACTGACCCACAGTTGCAGGCGCTTATCGAACAGGGCCTGCAGAAGAATGCCAACCTGCAGAATGCCGTGCTGACGGTGCAGATGTATGAATCTATGCTGAAAGCCTCGAAGCTGGCCTTCCTGCCTGCTATCCAGATTGGCTCTTCCAGTCCGATGGGTTCTATCTCTACGCTCTATACTGACCCGTCAGTAACGACAAAAGCATACTCTATTCCAGTATCAGCCAGTTGGACACTTGATCTCTTTGGCAATATTTTGTCGCAGAAGCGTTCAACACAGATGAAGCTACTGGGCATGAAGGACTACCAGATGGCTGTTCGCGCACAGATTATCAGCGGTATAGCTAACGCATACTATACACTGCTGATGCTCGACAAGCAGCTGGCTATCGTCACCGAGATGGGTGATATGTCTAAGGAGACATGGGAAATGATGCAGCAGCAGTTTACTCTCGGTCGTGTACGCTCTACCAGCGTACAGAGTGCTGAGGCTGCCTATCTGTCTACTCAGGCACAGGCTAACGACTTCCGTCGTCAGATTCGCTCTACAGAGAATGCCCTCTGCCTGCTTATCGGACAGGCTGGTCAGCAGATTTCTCGCTCTACGCTGGAGGCTCAGTCACTGCCGACCGAGTTCTCTACGGGTGTTGGTGTAGCTCTGTTGCAGAACCGTCCTGACGTGCACAATGCTGAGATGCAGTTGGCTGCTTGTTTCCACGATGTACAGACAGCTCGTTCACAGTTCTATCCCAACATCACTGTTGGCGCATCTGCAGCATTTACTAACAGTAATGGGGCTTTGACGCCTGGAAAGTGGCTCACTACCTTGTTTGGTAATCTCACTCAGCCTATTTTCATGCGTGGTGCACTGACTGCTAACTTGAAAGTATCGAAGATTAAGTACGAGCAGGCCTTCAATACTTGGCAGAACAGCATTCTGCAGGCAGGCAATGAGGTGTCTAATGCACTGACAGGATATAAGTACTATGACGATAACTCCAAGTTGGAGAGTCAGCGTGTAGAGATACTTACCAAGAATGTGGAGGATACTCGTGCTCTTTATGAGAGCAAGGGCTCCAGCTATCTGGAGGTACTCACCGCTCAGACCCAGTTGCTCTCTGCCCAGCTATCTAAGGTCACCGACGACTTCTACAAGATGCAGTCAGTCGTAAGTCTCTATACGGCACTTGGTGGAGGTGGGAAATAAAAACAGGCTGTTGGCTGTTGGCATTTAGCATCGCCAATAGTCAATAGCTAATAGCTAACAGCATAAATAATTAGTTATGGCAAGTGAAATAAGCCCTAAAGCTGAGGTATCGCCTAAGGCGAAAATCGGCGATAACGTAAAGATATTCCCCTTTGCATATATCGAAGACGATGTTGAGATTGGTGATGGCTGTATCATCTTCCCCTTTGTCAGCATCTGCTCTGGCACCCGCATGGGTAAGAGAAACAAGGTACATCAGGGCGCTGTTATCGGTGCCCTGCCACAGGACTTCGAGTTCCGTGGTGAAAAGTCGGAGTGTATCATCGGTGACGGCAATGTCATCCGTGAGAATGTCGTCATCAACCGTGCCACCCATACTGGTGGACAGACAGTGATTGGTAATGAGAACGTGCTGATGGAGGGTGCTCACATCTCGCATGATACCAAGGTGGGCAACTGCTGTGTCTTTGGCTACGGTACAAAGATTGCCGGCGACTGCATCATTGAAGACCATGCTATATTCTCGTCCAGCGTCATTGAGAATGCTAAGACGCGTGTGGGAGAGGGCGCAATGATTCAGGCAGGTACGACGTTCTCACAGGATGTCCCTCCCTATATCATCGTCAGCAAGAAGGGTACATATGGTGGCGTGAACGTTACCGTAGGTCGTCAGCAGGGTGTCGATGAGAAGGTGCTGAAGCACATCGCCAATGCTTACCGTCTGGTATTCAATGGCAATGGCTCACTTCTCGATGCTATCATCCAGATTGAGGAGCAGGTACCGCCAGGCAGGGAGATTGACCATATCGTGGAATTCCTGAAGACCACCGAGATTGGTATCCTCTCGAAAACGATTCACTAGGAACGCTTAGTAACTGGCCGTGCAAGGTATGCCGGCTGCTATCACACGGTCGCGAATGGCATCAAGCTGTTCGCGACTGGCTTTTTCCAGACCTTTAGCCGGTGTCTCTCGGTCAATGGTATAGACCATTACCTGTTGGGGTTTGATGGCCTTGACGACGTCTAACCAAGGAGTGACAAATTCTTCGCCTGTATTATTCACGCTTTCGCCATTGTTGCTTCCCCTCATAAACATGGTCTGAATAATAATATGTCCATTGAAGGCTTTCATCCGTTCAATGATAGCATTGACATCATAGGCACCAGTGGGTCGGTCCACCTTATTAATATAGGCGGGGTCTATGGTATCAAGTTTCAGAATGTTGTCATCGACACGCAACAGGGCATCGTGCACCTCTGGGCGGTGTATCATGGTGGAGTTGCTGAGTACGCATACCTTAGCCTTGGGACAGTACTGGTCGCGCAGACGAATGGTATCGTCGATAATCTTCGCAAAATGGGGGTGGCTGGTTGGCTCACCGTTGCCAGCAAAGGTCAGCACGTCAGGCAGTTGCTTGTCGGCAACCATCTTCTGCAACTGTTCTTCCAACTTCTGCGCTACCAACTCGCGTGAGGGTCTGGGCAGAGTAGGGCGGTGGTCTTTATTGAAACCACACTCGCAGTAGATGCAGTCGAAGGTGCACACCTTGCCATCTGCAGGTTGCAGGTTGATACCCAGCGAGATGCCTAACCGACGGCTATGAATGGGCCCGAAAATGGGCGATGGATAAATAACTGTACTCATAATGGCTGCAAAATTACAAATAATTCATAAATGATGATGCGTATTTCCAATTTATTTTGTAATTTTGCACGAAATTAGGTGTATTACGTCTAAAAAGATATGAGCAAGAAACGAAAGAAGGCCCGCAGCCGTAGAGGTTTGCAGGTTGTTACTTTATGTATAAGCACTACTATGGTGCTCCTTTTGTTGGGTATGGTGGTGTTCTTTGTACTGTCGGCACGTAACCTGTCAGCACATATGAAGGAGAACCTCACCATGACCATTATGTTGAAAGACTCGGTGACAGTGAACGATGCGCACTTGTTCTGTCGCGACTTGTACCATCGCCCCTATTCCCACGAGATTGACTATATCAGTAAGGAACAGGCACAGCGTGAACAGGTCAAAGAACTGGGTAGTGACCCCTCGGAGTTCCTGGGTTTCAATCCATTCCCTGCTACGTTGGAGATTCGTCTGAAAGCTGACTATGCTTGTCGCGACTCGTTGAACTGGATTGTCAAGGAACTGAAGAAGGACGAGCGCGTCAGTGACTTGGCGTATATGGAGGACCTGATGGACAAGGTGAATGTTAACATCAGTCGCGTGAGCATCGTCTTGCTGGTGTTGGCAATCCTGTTGACCTTCGTTTCGTTCTCACTGATAAGCAATACGGTGCGATTGAGCGTCTATGCCAACCGTTTTGTTATACACACCATGAAACTGGTGGGTGCCTCGTGGGGCTTCATTCGTAAGCCTTTCCTCAAGCAGGCAATCATTGTAGGCATCATTGCTGCCATCCTGGCTTGTATGGTATTGGGTGCTGGCGTGTATGGCCTTTATCTCACCCAGCCGGGCGTATCTGAGATTGTCACCTGGGAGGTGTTGGCACTGACGGGTGCTGCAGTCCTGTTGTTTGGCATCATTATTACTGCCCTCTGTGCCTGGTTGGCTGTCAATAAGTTCCTGCGTATGAAGGCTCAGGAGTTGTATAAAATTTAACTTCATAATAACGTGAAAACGATATAACGACAATAAAAGATGGAGAAAAGAGATTTCGCTTTTGATAAAGTCAACTACATCCTGTTGGCTGTAGGAATGGCAGTCGTAGTCTTGGGTTTTCTGCTGATGAGTGGTAGTGGCTCTACGGAGACTGCCTACGACCCCGATATTTTCAGTGCCCGTCGCATCAAGGTGGCCCCACTGGTGTGCTTGGCTGGTTTTGTTTCTATGATTTATGCGGTGGTACGCCGTCCTAAAGACTAAGCTATGGAGTGGTTTGAAGCATTGATACTGGGTATTATCCAGGGACTGACAGAGTATCTGCCAGTCAGCAGCAGTGGCCATCTGGCAATTGGTCAGGCGCTGTTTGGTATGGAGAATGGTGAGGAGAACCTGATGTTCACCGTTGCTGTGCATGTCGCTACGGTACTGTCGACGCTGGTTATTCTGTGGAGCGAGATAGACTGGATACTGAAGGGATTGTTTAAATGCGAGCTTAATGCAGAGACAAAATATGTACTGAACATCATCGTGTCGATGATTCCCGTAGGTATCGTGGGAGTTTTCTTTAAAGACTATGTCGAGGAGATTTTTGGTTCAGGACTGCTGGTGGTAGGTTTCTGTCTGCTCATCACCGCTTCCTTGCTCATCTTCTCCTACTATGCCAAGCCGCGTCAGAAGGAGCATATCTCTATGAAGGATGCTTTCATCATTGGTTTGGCACAGGCTGTTGCTGTACTGCCAGGTGTGTCCCGTTCAGGAAGTACCATTGCTACGGGTCTGCTGTTGGGTAACAAGAAGGAGTCGTTGGCTCAGTTCTCGTTCCTGATGGTCATTCCTCCCATCCTTGGTGAGGCGCTGCTTGACATACTGAAAATGACGAAAGGCGAGAATGTGATGGGCTCTATCGAGGCAATGCCTCTAATGGCTGGTTTTGTGGCCGCCTTTCTGTCTGGTTGTGTGGCTTGCAAATGGATGATTAACATCGTCAAGAAAGGTAAACTCATCTACTTCGGTATCTATTGTGCCATTGTAGGTGTAGTTACAATCATCTGCAACCTGCTGTAAATAGTGAATTGTAAATCATCAAATAGTAAATTGTCAAGGTGAACTTCACGGCAGGCGAATATATCTATATCAACAAACCGTATCGCATGACATCGTTCGGTGCGCTGGCTTACGTGCGCACGCGTGTGTCTAGAAAGGTAGGAGTCAAGCGTGTGAAGACTGGACACGCAGGTACCCTCGACCCACTTGCGACAGGTGTGCTGATACTTTGTACAGGCAAGAAGACCAAAGAGATAGAGAGTTTGCAGCTTCACGACAAAGAGTATACCGCTACGTTGCAATTGGGAGCGACAACTCCCAGCTACGATATGGAACACGAAGTGGACGCAACCTATCCTACTTCGCATATCACTCGTGAACTGATAAATACTGTGCTTGCCAATTTTGTTGGTGACATCCAGCAGGTTCCACCCCAGTATTCGGCTTGTAAGATAGGCGGAGACCGTGCCTACGAGCTGATGCGCAAGGGTAAGGAAGTAGAACTGGCTGCTAAGACCGTGCACATCGATTCCATCGATGTGATAGATTTCAACCCCACGACCATGCGGCTAAGCATCCGTGTGGTGTGTGGCAAAGGAACCTATATCCGTTCACTGGCCCGTGACATTGGACAGGCGCTGAACAGTGGTGCATATCTGACAGCACTCTGCCGTACTCGTGTAGGAAGTGTTCGTATTGAGAACTGTATCACTATCGATGACTTTCCTAAGTGGCTGGAAAATATAGAAATAGAAAAATAAATAGTAAACCGTCAAATAGTAAATTACATAGATGAAACTATCACAATTTAGATTCAAACTGCCCGAAGATCAGATTGCTTTGGAGCCTCCTCACAAAGTGTTTGAGAATGAAGATGGTACCGTGGAGAAAGTGTATCATCGTGACGAGTGCCGCTTGATGGTGGTACATCGTAAGAGTGAGAAGGTCGACATGTTTGAGAAGGATGCAGATGGTAACGATACTGCCAACTTCCTGACCTTCAAGAATATCATCGACTACTTTGATGAGGGTGATGTCTTTGTGTTTAACGATACGAAGGTGTTCCCTGCCCGTCTCTTTGGCACGAAGGAGAAAACCGATGCAAAGATTGAGGTCTTCCTGTTGCGTGAACTCAATGAGGAGCTGCGCTTGTGGGATGTGTTGGTAGAGCCTGCCCGCAAGATACGTATTGGTAATAAGCTGTTCTTTGACGAGGAAGGTCCTATGGTCGCTGAGGTTATCGACAATACTACCAGCCGCGGTCGTACGCTGCGTTTCCTCTATGACTGTCCGCACGATGAGTTCAAGCAGGAACTGTTTGCGCTGGGTTCGGCACCGCTGCCACGCTATATTGTTGACAAGCGTCCTGCTACACTTGATGATATGGAGAACTTCCAGACCATTTATGCCAAGCATGAAGGTGCAGTCACAGCTCCTGCTTCTGGTCTGCATTTCAGCCGTGAGCTGATGAAGCGCTTGGAGATTCGTGGTATCAACTTCTCGTATGTTACAGTACACTGTGGACTGGGCTGCTTCGATCCTATTGAGGTGGAAGATCTTACCAAGCACAAGATGAGTTCAGAACAGATGATGGTGACAACAGAGGCTTGTGAGGTGGTTAACAAGGCCAAGAACGAGGGACGCCATGTCTGTGCAGTGGGTATCAGCACCATGCGTGCTACTGAGACAGCTGTAGGTACCGATGGTATGCTGAAGGAGTTCAATGGGTGGACGAATAAGTTCATCTTCCCACCATACGACTTCGGACTGGCAGATGCGATGATTACCAACTTCTATCATTCTGAGTCGACGATGGTAATGGCTACTGCTGCCTTCGGAGGGTATGATTTGGTAATGAAAGCCTATGATATGGCTGTGGATAACGGCTATCAGTTTGGCTGCTACGGTGACGCAATGTTAATCGTTGATGATTAATCATCAGGTATATCTCGGCTTGGGTTCCAACCTTGGTGACAAGGTGTGGAATCTGAGCGAGGCTATTCGAATGATTGGTGAACGGGTAGGGCGGGTGATTCGCCAGTCATCGTTCATCAAGACAGAGCCGTGGGGATTCCAGTCGAATAACAGTTTCCTTAATGCTGTCATCCTCTGTGAGACAGATAAGGCAGCACGCGAGGTACTCCAGCTCACTCAACAGATAGAGCGTGATATGGGTCGTCGACAGAAAAGTGTGTCTGTCGGTTATATTGACAGAACAATAGACATCGACATTCTGCTCTACGATGACCTCACCGTTGATGAGCCCGATTTGAAGATACCGCATCCGTTGATGCATCAACGTGACTTCGTGATGCGTCCGCTGGAGGAAATTCTGGCGACAACTTAGACAACTGAAACAACATCATTTTACTAATCTATAAAAACAAACGAATATGAGAAAACTAATCTTAACATTTATTACCGCTTTCGTAGCGATTAGTGGTTTTTCCGCAGACAAGGCTGGCAATCCCTATGCCAAGTACACAGAGAAGTTACCTTTCTCGATGTCGGAGGTAATAGCTCCTGTTATTCCAGACAATCAGGTGAATATTAAGGACTTTGGAGGCGTCGGTGACGGTATCACACTGAATACCGAGGCTTTTGCAAAAGCAATCGACGCCCTGTCACAGAAGGGCGGTGGCAAACTTATAGTTCCCCAAGGTGTATGGCACACTGGTCCTATCGTGTTGAAGAGTCATATCAACCTGCACCTCAATGCTGGTGCTGTTATCCTCTTTGCTGCCGATGAGACGCTGTATCCATTTATCAATACATCTTTCGAGGGCTTGGACACCCGTCGCTGTCAGTCACCGCTGAGTGCCAATGGTGCTACAGACATCGCTATTACGGGCAAGGGCGTCATTGACGGTAATGGTCAGTATTGGCGTCCTGTGAAGAAGGCTAAGGTAACGGAGGCTCATTGGAAATCATTGCTCGCTATCCCTGGCAGTCAGGAGATGAAACCCGGTTACTGGGTGCCGTCGGAAGGCTATGCTAAGGGTGAACAGGGGGCTAATATGAATGTACCCAATGCTAAGACGGAAGCAGAGTGGAACGCCATCAAGCGTTTCGTGCGTCCGGTAATGGTGTCGCTGGTGAAATGTAAGAATGTTCATTTGAAAGGTGTTATCTTCCAGAATTCTCCTGCATGGAACCTTCATCCGCTGATGTGTGAGAATGTTATCATCGAAGAAGTGTTGGTGCGCAACCCTAGCTATGCACAGAATGGCGATGCACTCGACCTGGAGTCTTGCAAGAATGCGCTGATTATCAACTCACGTTTTGATGCAGGTGACGATGGTATCTGTATCAAGAGTGGTAAGGATGCTGATGGTCGTCGTCGTGGCATCCCCTGTGAGAATGTGGTTGTCAAGGGTTGCACGGTCTTTGCCGGTCATGGTGGTTTCGTGGTTGGCTCAGAGATGAGTGGTGGTGTGAAGAACATCCTTGTTGACCAGTGTCAGTTCTTGGGAACAGATGTCGGTTTGCGCTTCAAATCGACACGAGGCCGTGGTGGTATCGTAGAGAAGATTTATATCAAGAATATCTCTATGACGGATATCAAGACGGATGCTATCACCTTTAATATGTATTATGGTGGAAAGTCGGTAGCAGAGATGTTGGCAGATGGTGATAATCCTGACAACGTAACAAAGGTGCCTGTTACTGAGGAGACACCGATTTTCCGTCATATCGATATCAAGAATATCATTTGTAATGGTGCAGGACGTGCTATGGAGTTCAATGGTCTACCTGAGATGCCTATTGATGACATCTCACTGAATGACATCACAATCCTCGCCAAGAAAGACGCAGTCTTCACCAACTGCAAAAATATCAAGAAGAAAAACGTGAATATCACGATTCAGAAGTAAAACAATAAAGCCTCGCAACGGCGAGGCTTTATAATTGCTACAACTGTTCGATTACTTACGCAGACCGAGAGCCTTGATAAGTGCACGATAGCGGTTGATGTCCTTGTTGTAGAGGTACTTCAGCAACTTACGACGACGACCTACGAGCTTTGTCAGTGAACGAGCGGTGCCGAAGTCCTTGTGGTTCTTCTTCAGGTGCTCAGTGAGGTGCTGAATACGATAGGTGAACAGGGCTACCTGGCTCTCTACAGAACCGGTATCCTTAGCGTCCTTGCCATACTGGCCGAAAATCTCGGCCTTCTTAGCTTGATCTAAATACATTGTTTTGTTTGTGATTAAATGTTTGCAATAACATCTTTCAGACGCATCAGCCTGCCTAATCACAGGGCGGTTTACGTCGTCAAATGCTCCGGATTTTCCGAAATGCGGGTGCAAAGGTACAACTTTTTTGCAAAACCAACAAATATTTCGAAGAAAATGTGTATCTTTGCACCCGAAATTACGTAGTTTTATTATGCAGGATATCAGAAATATTGCGATTATCGCGCATGTAGACCACGGCAAGACGACGCTCGTGGACAAGATGATGCTGGCTGGTAACCTGTTCCGTGAGGGACAGAACCTGTCGAGTCAGGTGTTGGATGCTAATGACTTGGAGCGCGAACGAGGCATCACGATTCTTTCAAAGAATGTTAGTATTAACTGGAAAGGAACAAAGATTAATATCATCGATACTCCGGGGCACTCTGATTTCGGTGGCGAGGTAGAGCGTGTGCTCAACATGGCTGATGGCTGTCTGCTGTTGGTTGACGCTTTCGAGGGACCGATGCCCCAGACGCGCTTTGTGCTGCAGAAGGCTTTGCAGATTGGTTTAAAGCCTATCGTTGTGGTCAACAAAGTAGATAAGCCTAACTGCCGTCCAGAAGAGGTTTACGAAATGGTCTTCGACCTTATGTTCTCTCTGAATGCTACAGAGGATCAGCTCGACTTCCCTGTAGTCTATGGTTCTGCCAAGAATGGATGGATGGGTGAGGATTATAATAAACCCACCACTGATATCACTTATCTGTTGGATAAGATTATTGAGGTTATCCCAGCTCCCAAACAGATTGAGGGTACACCCCAAATGTTGATTACCTCTCTGGACTACAGCTCTTATACGGGGCGTATTGCTGTGGGCCGTGTTCATCGTGGCCAGCTGAAAGATGGCATGCAGGTGACAATCGCCCATCGTGATGGTTCGATGGAGAAGACGAAAATCAAGGAGCTGCACACTTTCGATGGTATGGGACATAGCCGTATTGATCAGGTTGACTGCGGTGACATCTGTGCTGTTATCGGTTTGGAGAAGTTTGAGATTGGTGACACCATCTGTGACTTGGAGAATCCTGAGCCCTTGCCACCTATTGCAATCGACGAACCTACCATGTCGATGCTATTCCAGATCAACGACTCGCCATTCTTCGGTAAGGAAGGTAAGTTCGTGACCTCCCGTCATATCAACGACCGTTTGGAGAAAGAGTTGGAGAAGAACCTCGCCCTTCATGTCGAGCAGTTTGAGGATTCCACTGATAAGTGGATTGTCTCTGGTCGTGGTGTGCTTCACCTCTCTGTGCTTATTGAGACCATGCGTCGCGAGGGCTATGAGTTGCAGGTCGGACAGCCTCAGGTTATCTATAAGGAGATTAACGGTCAGAAATGTGAACCTATCGAGGAACTCACCATCAATGTTCCTGAGGAGTTTGCTTCGAAGATGATTGATATGGTGACACGTCGTAAGGGTGAAATGACATCGATGGAGAGTCAGGGCGACCGTACTAATATTGAGTTTGATATTCCTTCACGTGGTATTATCGGTCTGCGTACCAATGTGCTGACAGCTTCTCAGGGTGAAGCTATCATGGCTCACCGTTTCAAGGAGTATCAGCCCTATAAGGGTGAGATAGAGCGCCGTGTTAACGGTTCGATGATTGCCCTCGAAACAGGCAATGCCTTTGCCTATGCTATTGACAAGCTGCAGGACCGTGGTAAGTTTTTCATCGACCCAGGTGAGGATGTCTATATGGGTCAGGTTGTAGGTGAACACGTTCATGACAACGACCTTGTCATCAACGTCTGCAAAGCTAAACAGCTCACCAATGTCCGTGCTTCGGGCACTGACGATAAGGCTCGTATCATTCCGAAGGTGGTCATGTCACTGGAGGAATGTCTGGAGTATATCAAAGAAGACGAACTCGTTGAGGTTACGCCAAAGTCCATGCGTATGCGCAAGATTATTCTTGACCACGACCAACGAAAGAAGGCCAACAAAAATTAAATAGTAATCCCTCGTCAATGGCGAGGGATTTTTTTGTTAGGCATCTGCGAAGATTCTACCGTCTCCAAGTGTAATCTGGAGTTTGGTGTACTCGCAATGAAAATCGTTCTGTAGACGATCGAGATAGCGGGCGCTCTCCCATTTGCACATGGGTAGGTCGTGAAGCAGGTAGTTGCCGCAGGCCTCAGGCTCGGTGGCAGGCACCTTGTCCTGTGTGAGAATCCACTGCAGACACTTAATGGTTAGACGGCGCATGTCCTGGACACTGTATGTCCCTGTCATGACGATATACATGCCCGTGAGACAGCCCATGGGACCTACGTAGACGACATCGTCCTTCGCCTTGCTGTTGCGGAACCAGGTGGCCATGAGGTGTTCAAGGCTATGCATGGCAGCGGGAGCCACTGCGGGTTCCTTGTTGGGCTCAGTGATACGCAGGTCGAAGGTGGTAAAGCCTTTGTCTTCGCGTGAGACATAGATTCCCGGCTTCAGATGGGTGTGGTCGATGGTAAAGCTTTGTATGACTTCCATATTCTAAACAAGTTAAAGGGATTCTACGAAAGTCTTGGTAATCTGGAAGGAGTGCTCGGCGATGGTGTCCCAGAAATTGTGATATTGTGAAGCGTCAGTGTCGCGCAGGGGAATATCACTGATAACACGGAACGAGATAAATGGTACCTTGTTGATATAGCAGGTCTGGGCAATGGCACACGACTCCATATCGACTGCCTTGGCCTCAGGGAAGTGATTAATGATTTCGCGCATTTTCTCCTTAGAGTCCACAAACCAGTCGCCCGTAACAATCAGACCTGGTTTGGCGCCTGTCTTGAGGGCTTTCTGCAGCATGTCTGCGTCGGGCTTGAAACGTGCGGGCAGACCTTGTACCTGACCATAGACGGTGCTGTCGTCAATGGCTCTTCCGCAGTAGACGTCATGGTAGCACAATTCGCTGCTGACCACCACGTCCTGGACGTTGATGTCATCTCCATTACCACCAGCACACCCGCTGCTGATGATGCAGTCGGGGTGGAACTCGTTAATCATGCGTTGAGCACCTAAGGCTGCATTGACCTTACCGATGCCACACTTTTGTACCAATACGTTACCGTCATTGAACAACTGTTGCAACTGGTGCAATTCCTTGTCCATAGCTACAATAATACCTATTTTCATATGTTTTATACGTTTTGCGCACAAAGTTACGAAAAAAAATCGTAACTTTGCACGCAAAATGAGAGAAAACATGAAAAATTGGAAGCTGTGGCTGCCCGACGTGGTGGTCGTCTTGTTGTTTGTAGTGATATCATTTGCCTACTTCTTCCCCGCTGACATCGAGGGACGTGTGCTCTATCGTCACGACTCATCTGCAGGACGTGGAGCAGGACAGGAGATTTTGGAATACCAACAGCGTACAGGTGAGCGCACCCGTTGGACGAATGCTTTGTTCGGGGGTATGCCAACCTATCAGATGTCACCTTCGTATCATAGCACGTCGCTATTGTCAAAGGTTGAGACCGTCTATCATCTGGGGCTCCCCGAGAACGTATGGTATGTCTTCGTCTATTTGCTAGGTTTCTATATTCTGCTGCGTGCCTTCGACTTCCGTGTCTATCTGGCAGCCTTGGGAGCTGTCATCTGGGCGTTCAGCAGCTATTTCTTTATCATCATTGCTGCCGGACATATCTGGAAAGTGATGGCATTGGCCTACCTGCCCCCAATGATTGCTGGTGTTGTATTGGCCTATCGTGGTAAATACCTGTGGGGTTTGCTGGTAACGGCGCTTTTTGCTGCTTTAGAGGTGTTGGCGAACCATGTACAGATGACCTACTACTATCTGTTTATTATCCTGGCTATGGTCATTGCCTTCTGTATTGATGGACTACGCGAGAAACAGTATCAGCACCTCATGAAGGCGACAGCTGCCTGTCTGGTAGGTGCTGCTATCGGTGTCTGTATCAATATATCTAATCTCTACCATACATGGCAGTATGGTCAGGAGTCGATGCGTGGTAAAAGTGAACTGGTGAAGCAGAATAGTGCCAACCAGACCAGTAGTGGCCTGGACCGCGATTATATCACACAGTGGAGCTATGGCATCGATGAGACATGGACATTGCTGGTGCCGAATGCGAAGGGTGGTGCCAGTGTACCATTGTCGCTGAATAAGACGGCCATGAAGCATGCCGACGAATACTATACGGGTATCTACCAGCAGTTAGGTCAATATTGGGGAAACCAACCTATGACTGCAGGCCCCGTGTATGTTGGTGCTTTTGTGCTCATGCTCTTCGTACTGGGTCTGTTCATTGTGAAAGGTCCGATGAAATGGATGTTGTTGGCTGTAACCATCTTGTCAATCCTTCTCTCATGGGGTCGTAACTTCATGCCTTTTACGGACTTCTTCCTAGACTACATCCCGATGTATGCGAAGTTCCGTACGGTGGCATCCATCCTCGTCATTGCAGAATTCACCATTCCTTTGCTGGCGATGCTGGCACTGAAGCGGATTATCGATGAACCAGAATTGTTAAAAGTTAAGGCGAAATGGCTATATGCGTCCTTTGCCTTGACGGGAGGCGCTTGTCTGCTGTTTGCCCTGATGCCTCATACCTTCTTCCCCGACTTCATCAGCTATAACGAGATGCAGGCCATGAAGCAGATTCCTGCTGATCAGTTGACACCCCTGGTGAACAACCTGACGGAGATGCGTGTAGCGGTATTCACTGCCGACTGTTGGCGCTCGTTCTGGGTTATCGTCATAGGTACGGCTTGTCTGTTGCTCTATCGTTACCGCAAGATGAAGGCTCAGTGGATGATAGCAGCGCTTACCTTGCTCTGCCTTATTGACATGTGGCAAATCAACAAGCGTTACCTCAACGATGAGATGTTTGTGTCGAAAACTGTTCGTGAGGAACCAGTTCCGAAATCTACCGCAATTGACCATATCTTGCAGGATAAATCACTCGACTACCGTGTGCTCAATTTGGCCACATCGACATTCAACGAAAACGAGACGAGCTATTACCTGAAGAGTATCGGTGGTTATCATGCTGCTAAGTTGCGTCGCTATCAGGAACTCGTTGATGCTCATATCTCGCCAGAGATGAACCGCGTCTTCAAGGCTGTCAGTGAAGCTGCTGGCGATATGACACAAATCAATGGCGACAGCATCTATCCCGTATTGAACATGCTCAATACCAAATACTTTATCTTGCCATTGCAGGGTGGACAGACGGTGCCTCTCGCCAATCCCTATACTTATGGTAATGCGTGGTTTGTGGACCGTATCCACTATGTCAGCAATGCCAATGAGGAACTAGACATGGTTGGTCGCCTGCCATTGCGCCATGAGGCTGTAGCTGACAAGAAGTTCGAAGAGCAGTTAGGACAGGCTGTCTTGCAGGATACACTGAGTCGTGTGACGATAACCGCCTATGAACCCAACCAACTGACCTATGAGGTGAACTCTGGAAAGGGTGGAGTTGTGGTATTCTCAGAGATATACTATCCTGGTTGGACGGCTACCGTTGATGGCGAGGAACAGCCTTTAGGCCGTGTCAACTATGTGTTGCGTGCCTTGCAGGTGAAGCCTGGCAAACACGAAGTGGTGCTTAGCTTCTTCCCCAAGAGCATTGACCGTACGGAGACCATTGCCTATACAGCCTATGGTTTGTTGCTGCTTATTCTATTGGCACTGGCATGGACAGCATATCGTCGTCATCGTCGTCAGCAGACTCCTCAGGATTAAGACGGAAACGAACGTATGCCTGATGGCCATACCATGTCACAACGCCAAAGCAGCAAAGTACCAAAAGGAAAGATACGTTGATGCTGGGTACACCCAATAGGGTGATGCCGCTGTTGACAATAGCCATCTGGAGTAGTGGGAACACTGAACCGCCCATGATGGCCATAATCAGGCCGGCACTGCCTACTTTGATATGGTCCCCTACGCCTTCTACGGAGAGTCCGAAGATGGTGGGGAACATCAGCGACATACAACCACTTACAATTACCAGACAGTACAGACCGTTACGGTCGGTAAAAAGTATGGTACCAATGATAGCCACCATTGCGACAACACCTGCAAAAGCTAGCATTCTGCTGGCACTGAACCAACGCATCAGCCATGTTGAACATATACGTCCGATGGCGAAGAACAGTAGCGACAGGAAAGTGAATTTCTGTACTTCCTGAATGCAGACCTGTTCTGTCATGCCTTCAGCAGTAAAGATTCGGGTGGCATATTGGATAATAAACGTCCAGCACATCAACTCAGCACCAACATAGCAGAACTCGGCAATGACACCATTGCGGTAGTTTTTGTTGGCCACTAATAGTTTGATGCGGTCTCGCAGGTTGCGAGAAACACGGATACCTGCGGGTTCAGGGATTTTTACAATCATGACCAAGGCAAGCAGTGCTATCACGATGATACCCATTACGATGTAAGGCTGTATGATTATACCCAGGTCGTGGTCTTTGATGGCATTGAACTGTTGCGTGGGCATAGACATGCGATGTTGGGCATCAATAGGACTCATTTTTGAGAAAACCTCACTGGCTAGCAGCCAACCGCCCAAGTTTCCTAGGGCATTGAAAGTCTGGGAAGCGTTGATACGGAGAATGCCATAACGTTTGTCTCCCAAACAATAGACGTAAGGGTTACAACAGGTCTGTAGGAATGATAGTCCGCAAGTCATGATGAAATATGCAGATAGGAAGGGGTAGTAGCTGCCAATCCATCGGGAGGGCACAAAGGCCACCGTACCGAAGGCAAAGAGTATCAGACCGGCTACGATACCCCATTTGTAACTGTATTTCTGGATGAGCAGTGCTGCAGGAATAGCTACACAGAAGTATCCCAGATGGTAGAATACTGATACCAGGGATGCTTCACCGGCAGTGATACGGAATACTTTGGAGAAGGAACCCATCATTGGTGTCGTCACATTACTGGCCACACCCCATATGGCAAAGCAGATGGTGATGAGCCACCACGCCGTCAACTGCCCCTTGTCATTAATATGTAAAAACCTGTGTCCTTGTGTAGTTGTTTCCATAGTTTTCGTTTTATGGTGGCAAAGATACAAAATAATATTTGTTTTTTCATAATCTATGCCATTCTTTTTTGCATAGTTGATATAAAATATGTATCTTTGCAGCGTAATAGTTCTCTTTAAGAATGAAAAAGAGCTGGAAATTTTGGCATTGGGACCATGTTGGGGTCTGTCTGATGACAGCGCTGCTGGCATCAGTCATTGGACTGGTGTCTGTTAATCTTTCCATGTTCAATCCAGTAGAGCAGGCTTTCGAGAACTTTCATATGACGGATGTCTACTATGAGATGAGTCGTAGCGAGAATATCGAACTAAACAATGATATTGTGATGGTCGATATGGTAGAATTGCGTGACCGAGGTGAGATAGGACAGGTTATCCAGCAGATTAACATGTGCCATCCTCGTGTGCTGGCTGTCGATTTGCTGTTCTATAAAGAAGGTGACGATGTGATGGCAAATGCTGTCTTGTTGGGTGCTATCGATGAGGCTGAGGAACCTATTGTCTTCTCTAGTAAGCTTGTTGATTATAATCCCGAAAAAAACAGTTTCGATACGCTGATACCATCGTTTTTTGCACCTATGGGGGACTACACTTTTGCCTATGGTAATGTATTGCAAGACCATGAAGGTGGCATCGTTCGCGAATATACGCTGTCTCAGAAACTGCAAGGAAAACCGATGTACTCATTGGCCTACCAAACAGCCTGTATCTATATGGGAGAAAATCCCCATGAGCAGGATGTCAATGAGCGACTGATCGTTTATGGTGACACAGATTTCCCTGTTATCAACTTCAGAGATGTAAAGAAGTATGCTAATCTGTTGAATGACAAGATTGTCTTGCTGGGAACATTCTCCAACGAGGAAGATGCCCACTTTACACCGATGGGTAAGATGCCGGGCATGAAGCTTCAGGCATACTCCATGTTGTCATATATTCAGAACCGTAATATCCAAGACATGCCAGACTGGTTCAGCATTCTGTTGGCCTTTGTGCTGTGTTATATCTCCTCATGGGTAAACTACTGGATTCCCCGCCTATGGCCTAAGGTAGACAGCTACATAATCAGTACCTACTACTTTTTGATAGCAGCCTTGTTGGTTTGGGTGGCATTCCTGAGTTTCATGCACCTGCAATACAATATCAAACTGCTATATCCTTTGGTGGGTATCGCCCTCATTGAGACGGCGCGTCCACTCTATGAGGATAGCATCCGCCTGATTTATAATAAGTGGCATTGGAGAATATTCAAAAATTCAATATATCTAGAAGAGGAAGAGTAGATAATCATTTTAAACGATGTAGACTATGAGAAAAAGAGTATATGGATTATTGCTGATGAGCTTGATGACGCTCATGTCAATGGCACAGACTGCTCAGGAACTGCTTAGCGAGGCCCAGACCAAATATGAGGCTGGTCAGATGGAGGCAGCCCTCGAACTCTATACGCAGGCAGCTAACAAGGGACTCGCCGAGGCGCAGTTCCAGTTGGGTAAGATGTATTATATGGGGGAGAGCGGAGCGAAAGACTATAGCTCTGCAGCCATGTGGTTCAAACGTGCTGCCCGCCAGCGCCATGCCAAGGCAGAGTATGGATTGGCCACATGTTATATGAACGGCGATGGTCTGCCTGTCAACTACGACCAGGCACTGATGTATATGAAGGCATCGGCATTGCGTGGCTACGTACCTGCACAGCGTAAGCTTGCTGAACTCTACCAGAAGGGTGTCCTTGTCGAGGCTGATAGTGTGGAGGCTAAACGCTGGCACGATATGTCTGACGGCAAAGATGTGACCCTTGTTCCTGAAATCGAACGACCCACGAAGATTATTGCCAAGGCACCTGTAGTTCCCGCAGTTCCTGCAGCTCCTGCAGCCCCAGCAGTCTCTCCGTCTGTCTCCGTTACCACAACTCCTGCCGTTTCTTCGACAGGCTCTGTTGACGCTGACCAGCCTGTTGGTTACTCTGCTACCATCCTTCCCCCTTCTGAACGTCCTGACAGCCTCGTGAAGCTCATGGACCTCGTCAAGCTCTCTCGTACTGAGCAGCTCGACTCCCTGAATCAGGCGCTGATGGATAGCCTTACGACTTCTGGCATTCTCAACAAACGAATGGTTGCGACCATTGACTCGATGATGATTGCCGACAGCTTGGAGGTAGTACGTCTGGAGAGACTTCGCCAACTGAAGTTGCAGGTGGCTCAGCAGGCCCAGCGCAAGAAGTCGCTGGTGGTACTCCCCAAGGAGTCGGAAATCCAGCGTAACTTACCACCTTCCGCATCTACCCATTGGGATGTTCCCTTGGAGGCTTTGACCCTCAAACAAGATGGTAGCGAAGTCCCCTCGCCAGCGCCTACGCCTGATGCTCCTCAGGCAGGCGATGCCTCCGATGTGGCCGCTGTCGCTTCTCCCGAAGCATCAGCAGCAGGAAACACCCAAGATAAAATCGAGGAAGAGATGAACCAGACGAATGGTGCCCCTGTGGTGCGTATTCTCTATCCAGAAGACCAGTCGCTCTTCCATACCGATGTCATCAAACTGAAATACCAGCTGTTGGCACAGGGGCTGGAGAGTTCTACCAAGATTTCCGTTATGGTCGATGGTGTTCGCCAGCCTGATTCACGTGCCGTCAAACAGGCCGATATGATTGAGGTCGATGTGCCTAACCGCGACTGTACCATCATGCTTTTCGCACAGAATGAGAAAGGTAACAGCATTCCTGCCGCTATCCGCCTCATTCGTGAGAATGTCTCCGAGGTCGACCTTCCACGTCTCTTTGCTGTGGTTGTTGGCGTAGGTGACTATAAGGATGAGAAACTCCTCCCGTTGAAGATGACTGTCAAGGATGCCAACGACTTTGCCAATGTGCTGCGCTCAAAGAAAGGACATCCTTTCACAGAAGTAGAGGTGAAGTTACTCTGCGACCAGGAAGCCACACGTGGTGATATCTTCGAAGCCATGGAATGGATGGGTCAGGAGGCACGTCCCAACGATCTCTGTATGTTCTTCTTCGCAGGTCACGGCTATCGTGACGAGCGTGACCGCTTCTTCTTCATGCCCTATGGAGGTAATACCAAACGTACCTACGAGTGCTTCAGCGCTACCGACTTCAAGGATGCTGCCGAGAAGATTAATTCCAAATTTGTAGTCTTTGCTGATGCCTGCTACTCTGCAGGTCTTCTGGAAGGCAACCGCTCTGCTGCTGCCGAACACTTCGTTGAGCAGTTGCGTCGTTCCAAGAATGGTATGGTGTTCTATGCTTCCAGTGCTGGCGATACGAAGTCGAAGGAGGATCCTACGTGGGGTAATGGCGCTTTCACCAAGGCATTGGTTGAGGCTTTCAATGGCGCTGCCCGTAAGGAGGGTGACGAGGGACTGTCCACTCGTGCGCTCGATTCCTATCTCTATGAGGCTGTCCGTAAGACGACAGATTACAAGCAGACACCAGTATTTATGAATCCTGGCGGTGTTGAACATTTTAATATCTTTACCTATGAAAAATAGAATTATCCTGCTGTTGTTGGCACTCATGCCCCTCACTCTGGCTGCCCAGTCCTATACAGTCTATTCTGTTGTGGGCTCTGCCCGCTGGCATAATGGCAAGACCATGGTGCCGTTGAAGGCTCGTAAAGTGGTTTCTACACAGACGAAGTTGCAGATAGGGGAGGAGAGTGCCGTAACGGTTATCGATGAGAAGAATGCGAAGATGTATTCCTTCACGTCTCCTGGTACCCATACCGTTGCCGACCTCATCAAAAATCTTCATGGCAAGTCGAAGAATCTCTCCAAGCAGTATCTCAGCTATGTCGTCAAACAGCTGTTCTCTGATGATAGTGAGAAGATGTCGCACCCAAGTTCCTACATGCAGGCAACGGCTACGGCCTATCGTTCCACATCCAACGACTCCCTGCTCCTCAATCAGTTGGGAAATTTGCTGGGTGCCACTACTCCCACATCCTCAACTGCAGGCTCCATCGAGTCCCTGCTCATCGAACCTGCCACCTCTGTTTCTACCGACTACGATATCCAGTTCGATCTCGTTGATTGCACTACGGGTCTGCCTCTCGACGAACATATCCAACCCAACACCAGCTGCTACCTGCGTGTCTATAACCGCACACCAGAACTGTTGTATGTGAACTTGATGGATATCGACCGCCAAGGCAATAAGTATCTTGTACTGCCTATGGATGCTGCTGCCACCTGTGCCCACTTGCTGGTACCAGCCATGAGTACGGTGTCATTCAAGGCAGAGCCGTTTATCTTTGGTGACGAACCATCTGAAGAGACCCTCCTACTGATGGCTGTCCGTGAACCAGTCGATTTCAGCATCGTCATGGATACCATGAAGACGGGTGGACAAAGCACGATGCGTGTGGGACTCAACCGCCGTTTTTTTAAGGTGAAATAATGGAGTTTCGTACACAGGTAACTATCGAAAACCCCTCTTTCTGTATAGAGCCCTGTGAAGAGATGCTCTTCGTGGGTTCTTGCTTTGCCGACGCCATCGGACAGCGTTTCCGTCAGGAGGCTTTTCCTGTCGTTGTCAATCCCTTTGGCGTGATGTATAATCCCGCAAGCATTCTCCACACTCTCCAGCGTCTGTACACCACGAATCCTGCTGTTCCTCTGACGCCTCCTCGTGTCGCCTTTTTTACCCTTGGCACCAACCACGTCTATCGCCTTAAGGAGACTGGCGAGATTGTTGACAACTGTGAGAAACGGCCTGCAGCCCTCTTTCAGGAGGAAGGACTCACTGTCGACCAGTGCGCCGACTACCTTCGTCAGTCGATTGCGCTCCTCCGCGAAACGAACCCCGCCATTCAGATGGTCCTCACCGTTAGCCCCATCCGCTATCGCAAATACGGATACCACGAGAGCCAGCTGTCTAAGGCCACTCTCCTCCTCGCCGCTCAGCAGGTTGTTACCACTACTCCCGCAGGAGAAACTGCGGGCTCCGTTTCCTACTTCCCTGCCTATGAAATCGTGATGGACGAGCTCCGCGACTATCGCTTCTATGCTGCCGACATGCTTCATCCTTCCGACCAGGCTGTGGAGTATATCTGGGAGCGCTTCGTCGATACTTACTTCTCGCAGACGGCCAAGGATTTCCTTGCTGAGTGGCGGCCACTCAAACAGGCGCTGGCCCACAAGCCCTTTCATGCCGATTCCCCTGAATATCGCGCCTTCCATGAACAGACCATGACGAAGGTTGCTGAACTAAAAAAGAAATATCCTCATTTAGCATTATGAATTACACAATAGAAAAGATTACTACGCTCATCGGAGCGCGACGTATCGGCACTGCCGACGCAACTATAGGCTGGCTGCTTACTGACAGCCGTTCACTTTGTTTTCCTGAAGAGACATTGTTCTTTGCTTTGAAAACCACCCGCAACGATGGTCATCGTTATATCGATGATCTCTATCGTCGTGGCGTCCGCAACTTCGTCGTTGCCACTGCACCCGCCGCATCTCCTGCGGGCTCTTACAAGGACGCCAACTTCCTGGTCGTTCCTTCTCCCCTTGCTGCTCTCCAGCGCCTGGCAGAGCGTCATCGTGATGAGTTCGACATCCCCATCGTGGGTATTACGGGTTCTAATGGTAAGACGATGGTCAAGGAATGGCTCAACCAATTGCTCTCTCCTTCGATGACTGTGACGCGTTCCCCCAAGAGCTATAACTCGCAGATAGGTGTTCCCCTCTCTGTCTGGCTGCTCAACGAGCAGACACAGGTGGGACTCTTTGAGGCAGGCATCAGTCAGCCTGACGAGATGCCATCTTTGGCAGACATTATCCAACCCACCATTGGCTTGCTCACCTCTTTAGGTCCTGCCCATCAGGAGAACTTCCGCTCCTTGGAGGAAAAGTGTATGGAGAAGATGGAGCTGTTCCAAAGTGCAAAGGTTCTTGCCTACAATAGCGATGACGATATCATCAGTCGCTGCATTCGTCGTTCAGGTTTCAAGGGCGAAAAGATTGGGTGGAGTCGTGAGAACATCTCCGCTCCCCTCTATATCGAAAAGGTCTCTCTCACTTCTGACCCCTCACCCCTCACCTCTATATCTTATATATATAAAGGTACGCGTGCGAGCTACAGCCTTCCTTTCTTCGACGAGGCGTCGTTGCAGTGTTCCTTTGCCTGTGCGGCTGTGGCGCTCCACTTAGGTCTCACTCCTGACCAGCTGGCAGAGCGCATGGCTCGTCTCGAACCTGTTGCTATGCGTCTGGAGGTAAAGGAAGGACAGCATGGCTGTATTCTCATCAATGACTCGTATAATAGCGACATCAACTCCTTGGACATTGCCCTCGACTTCATGGCGCGCAGAACGCAGTCCAAGGGTGGGGTACTCATCCTCTCTGACATCTTCCAGAGTGGGTTGTCCGACTATGAACTCTACTGCAAGGTCAACAGCCTCTGCATGGAGCGTGGCATCAGTCACCTGCTGGCAGTAGGCTCACATATTAGTGGTCAGAAAGGAGTCTTCACGCTTCCTGCGCAGCACTTCTTCACCACCACCGACCAGTTGCTTGCCAGCGATGTGTTCCGCTCGCTGCACGACGAGGTGATTCTTATCAAGGGTGCCCGTCCTTTCGGCTTCGACCGCATCACGGAACTGTTGGAGCAGAAGGTCCACGAGACCATCCTCGAGGTTAATCTCAATGCCGTTGTCGACAACCTCAACTACTACCGTTCCTTCCTGAAACCTGAGACCAAGCTGGTCTGCATGGTCAAGGCCGATGCCTATGGTGCTGGTGCCGTAGAGGTTGCCAAGACTCTTCAGGACCATCGCGTCGACTATCTCGCCGTTGCCGTTGCTGACGAGGGTGTTACCCTTCGCCATAACGGTATCACGCAGAATATCATGATTATGAATCCTGAGATGACGGCCTTCAAGACCATGTTCGACTACGACCTGGAGCCTGAGGTCTATTCTTTCCGTCTGATGGATGCTCTCATCCATGCCGCTGAGCAACAGGGTATTACGGGCTGGCCCGTCCATATTAAGCTCGATACGGGTATGCACCGCCTGGGCTTTGACCCAGAGAAGGATATCGACGAGGTTATCCGCCGTCTCAAGGGTCAGAATGCCATCATCCCACGCTCCGTCTTCTCCCACTTCGTAGGCTCTGACAGCGATGACTTCGACAATTTCTCTGCCATGCAATTCGAGAAGTTCGACAAGGCCAGCCGTCAGTTGCAGGAGGCCTTCAGTCACAAGATTCTCCGTCACATGGACAACAGCGCAGCCATCGAGCACTTCCCTGAGCGTCAGATGGATATGTGTCGCCTTGGCCTTGGCCTCTATGGTGTGGATCCTCGCGACAATCGCATGCTGCATACCGTCTCAACGCTTAAGACCACCATCCTCCAGCTGCGCCACGTTCCCAAGGAGGAGACAGTGGGTTACAGCCGTAAGGGTGTCCTGACGCGCGACAGTCTCATAGCTGCCATTCCTATCGGCTATGCTGATGGTCTGAACCGTCACCTCGGACGTGGTGCAGGCTATTGCTTGGTCAATGGTCAGAAGGCACCCTATGTGGGTAACATCTGTATGGATGTGGCGATGATTGACGTGACGGATATCCCTGATGTGCATGAGGGCGACATGGTGGAAATCTTTGGTGAACACCTGCCTATCACCGTTCTTTCCGATGTGCTCGACACCATTCCCTATGAGGTGATGACCAGTGTCAGCAATCGCGTCAAGAAGGTCTATTTCCAGGACTAATAGGCCCTATTCGTTTCCTCTGAAAACGTTTTAGTAAGAAAAAACAACGAAAGATACACGTCTTTCGCTGTTTTTTTATTAACTTTGCAGTCGAATAGGCTAAAACAAACAAAATTATCGATAATTATTGATCCATGGAACAAGTATTCAGCTATATTATTAGCTTAGGAGCCAGCGTCATGATGCCGATTCTCTTCACGATTATCGGCCTGTGCATTGGCATGAAATTTGGTAAGTCTCTCAAGTCCGGCCTCTATGTCGGTGTGGGTTTCGTAGGTTTGGGCATCGTTACGGCCCTGCTCACCAACAACTTCGGTTCTCCGCTGTCGGAGATCTCACGACTCTACGACCTCCAGCTTGGCGTCTTCGACATGGGATGGCCTGCTGCCGCTGCTGTGGCGTATAACACGGCTGTCGGAGCCCTTATCATTCCTATCTGTCTGGGTGTCAACTTCCTGTTGCTCGTCACAGGTTGTACGCGCACAGTAAACATCGACCTCTGGAACTACTGGCATTTTGCCTTCATCGGTGCTGTGGCTTACTTCGTTATGGACCAGTCGCTGGCATGGGGCTACTTCGCCGCCATCGTGTGTTACATCATCACCCTGGTGATGGCCGACCTGACAGCAGACAAGTTTCAGGGCTACTACGAAGATATGGACGGCATCTCCATTCCACAGCCGTTCTGCCAGAGTTTCACACCCTTTGCCATCGTCATCAACTGGCTCCTGGACAAGATTCCTGGTTTCTCTAAGCTCGACATCGATGCCGATGGTCTGAAGCGTAAGTTCGGCGTTCTGGGCGAACCCATCGTGCTGGGTGTCATCGTGGGTGCCTTGATAGGTGCCGTTGCCCAGCTCGACATCAAGAAGGTACTCTTCCTGGGTGTCACCATGGGTGCCGTCATGGAACTCATCCCCCGCATCACCAAGCTCTTCATCGATGGTCTGAAACCCATCGCTGAGAAGACGCAGGAGGTGGTGAAGCGCAAGTTCAATGGCAAGAAGGTGTATATCGGCATGTCGCCAGCCTTGGTCATTGGTCATCCTACCACCCTCGTCGCCTCGCTCATCCTCATACCCGTGGCCTTGCTGCTGGCCGTTGTCCTGCCAGGCAACGAGTTCCTGCCACTGGCCTCTCTGGCGGGTATGTTCTATATCTATGTCATGATTCTGCCCTATACCAAGGGTAACGTGGTGAAGACGCTCATTATCGGACTCGTCGCCGTGGGCATTGGCCTGTGGTTTGTCACCGACATGGCTCCTGCCTTCACGCAGGCTGCCCAGACGGTTTATGCCCAGACCAGCGACCCTGCTGCCAAGATTCCCGAAGGTTTCCAGGCTGGTGCCCTCGACTTTGCCTCGTCGCTCTTCAGCTGGGTCATCTACAAGTGCGTGGCCTACCTGCAGTGGATTGGAGCCGCTGTCCTGACATTAATTACGGTGGCAATGGTGGTCTATAACCGCCTCCGCATCGCCAAGGAGAATAAGGCCCAATAACCTCACATCCTCGAAACATCGAAACATCGAAACATCGAAATATCGAAATATCGAAACACCGAAACATCGAAACAAAATAAAATATGAAAAAAACATTTCTTTTTTTACTGCTTATGAGCAATTTACTTCCCACCTCCGCTCAGGAGGCCGACCGTGTTGTCGGTGACCAGCACATTAGTTTCCAGACCGCTTGCCATCCCCAGGATGTGAAAGGCTACGACACGAAGACCCTTCGTGAGCGCTTCGTCATGGAGAAGGTCATGGAGGCTGACAAGATTAACCTGACCTACAGCCACTACGACCGCTTCATCTTCGGTGGTGCCATGCCTGTCACCAAGACCCTGAAGCTGGAGAACTTCTGGGAGCTGGGTCTCGATGTCGATAAGAGCATCAAGGAGAAGTATTTCCTCTACAACCGTGAGATAGGTATTGTCAACTGTGGCCTTGGCGAAGGCGTTGTCATCGTCGATGGCAAGGAGTATCCCCTCCAGCCCAAGGAAGCCCTGTACGTTGGTCGTGGCCATTTGGGCAAGGACAAGAAGGGCAACTCCCTCGACTGCAACAAAGAGGTGCTCTTCCGCTCTAAGGATGCCAGCAACCCCGCTAAGTTCTACCTCAACAGCGCTACAGCCCACCAGCATTTCAAGACCCAGTGGATTACCCTCGATGGTCGTAAGGGCTCGCTGAAGGCTGCCGTCTGGGGGCCTGTAGGTTCTCTGGAGGAGTGCAACAACCGCACCGTCTATAAGCTCATCGTCAACGACGTGCTCGAGGAAGGTCCCTGCCAGTTGCAGCTCGGTCTGACACAGCTGAATCCTGGCGCTGCGTGGAACACCATGCCTCCTCACACCCATGGTCGTCGCATCGAGGCTTACTACTATTTCAACCTCCCTCAGGAGCAGACCATCGCCCACATCATGGGTGAGCCTCAGGAGTCGCGCGTCGTCTGGCTTCACAACGAACAGGCTATCATGTCGCCCGAGTGGTCCATGCACGCTGCTGCCGGCACCTACTACTACACCTTCATCTGGGGCATGGCAGGCGAGAACCTCTACTATAACGACAAGGACAACATCCCCGTCATCGATATCAAGTAAAAAAGTATAAATATTATGAGCGCAGTACAAACTACCAAGATGTCCAATTTCCGTTGGGTCATCTGTGCGTTGCTCTTCCTGGCAACCACCATCAACTACATGGACCGTCAGGTTCTGTCATTAACTTGGAAGGACTTCATTTCCCCCGAGTTCCACTGGACCGACTCTCACTACGGTAACATCACCGCCGTGTTCTCTATCTTCTATGCCATTGCCAACCTCTTCGCAGGTAAGTTCATCGACTGGATGGGCACGAAGAAGGGCTACCTCGTTGCCATCTTCGTATGGTCACTCGGTGCCTGCTTGCATGCCGGTTGCGGCTGGGCAGCCATGCAGTGGGGCGGCTACAGCTCCATCGCCGAGCTGGGAAAGCTCACCGGTGACGCTGCCGTGATGCTGGCCACCATCTCGATGTATATGTTCCTGGCTTGCCGCATGGTGCTCGCCTTGGGTGAGGCCGGCAACTTCCCCGCAGCCATCAAGGTGACGGCCGAGTACTTCCCCAAGAAGGACCGTGCCTTCTCTACCTCTATCTTCAACAGTGGTGCCTCGGTAGGTGCTCTCGCTGCTCCTGCCACCATCCCCCTCTTGGCTCGTGCCTGGGGTTGGGAGATGGCCTTTATCATCATCGGTGTGCTCGGCTTCGTCTGGATGGGCCTGTGGATGTGGCTTTACGAGAAGCCCCACAAGAGCAAGTATGTGAACCAGGCTGAGCTCAACTACATCGAGCAGGACAACGACATCGCCGACGTGCAGGAAAAGAAGGAGCCGGTGGAAGAGAAGACCATTTCGTTCTGGAAGTGCTTCACCTTTAAGCAGACCTGGTCGTTCATCGTCGGCAAGTTCATGACCGATGGTGTTTGGTGGTTCTTCCTTTTCTGGGCTCCCGCCTACTTCAGCGATCAGTATGGCTACACGAGTGACTCGGGCATGGGCATCGCGCTCATCTTCACACTCTATGCTATCGTCACCTTCCTCAGCATCGGCGGCGGTTATTTGCCTACCTATTTCGTTGAGAAGAAGGGCATGAATCCCTATCTGGGTCGCATGCGCGCCATGCTCATCTTCGCCTGCTTCCCCCTGCTGGGTCTCTTTGCACAGCCCCTTGGCGCCTACAGCGCCTGGTGGCCAGCCATTCTGATTGGTCTGCTGGGTGCCGGACACCAGGCTTGGAGTGCCAACCTCTTCTCGACCATTGGTGACATGTTCCCCAAGTCAACCATCGGCACCATCACGGGTATCGGCTCCATGGCTGGCGGACTGGGCTCGTTTGCCATCAACAAGGGCTCTGGTAACTTCTTCGACTGGGCAGCCGCTCAGGGCGCTAACTTCCAGTTCTTCGGCTTTGAGGGTAAGCCTGCTGCCTACATGATTGTGTTCTGCATCTGTGCCGTTGCCTACCTCATCGGCTGGTGCATCATGAAGGCCCTCGTACCCAAGTACAAGCCCGTCGTTGCTGAAGAGTAAGCGTACAACAAATACTAACATGAAATGGACTCAGATTGACCTCTGAGTCCTTTCTGTTTAAGTATCCTGTGTTCTACGGACTATAAGGACTTGAAGGACTATTTTTGCTCCCCATTACAATTTTTCCGGGAGAATGTGTGGGGGTTACGGGAAAAAGTCGTAACTTTGCCGCTGTAATTACTAAACGTTAGAAGATTATGAGCATCGACACTTACAAACTGACCAGCATGGAGGAACCTACCGATGAGGTGCTCTCGCAACTGATGCGCGAGGCCGCAGAGGAGGCTGCACAGAAAAGAGCTGAAGCCACAGCACAGTTCTTTAACCAGCTGAAGAGCGACGCACAAAAGATTGAAGCCGCATGGTAAAGGAGAATCATAAGCCCGTACTCATCGTGATTGCCGGCCCCAACGGTTCGGGCAAAACCACGATTACCTCGAAGATATTGCGTCACGAGTGGCTCGAAGGGGCTGTTTACGTGAACCCTGATCAGGTGGCGCAGGATCGCTTTGGCGACTGGAACTCGCCAGAGGCCGTGCTTCAGGCCGCCCAATATTGTGAGGAGCAACGCGAGGCGTGCTTACGAAACCAGCAGAGCCTAATTTTCGGGAATGGGCATTAACCATATTGAAATAATTTTCTAACGACTAAATAACGAGGCGCAGAGTGACGAAGGCTCTGCGCTTTTTTTTGCTCCCCATTACAATTTTTTTCGAAGAATGTGCAAGGGGTACGGGAAAAATGTGTAACTTTGCAAGCAGAATAAAAATATTGAGTTATGGAAGTAAAGAAAACAAAAGAGCAGGCTCTTGATTTCATAAAAGCTGCTGTGCAGCACAAGCAAGAGTGGAAGAAGGAACTCGAGGCCGAGTTCAAGGGTAAGGACGTCAACGTGGTGTTCCTATGATTAAGCTGTCGCTCGAACGCATCAACGCCAAATCACCCTACGAGGTCCGCGAGGCAGGCGGTGGCTACGAATTCCGTACGGAAGGCGGCATACTCTACCGTATCCGCTTCTTGGCAGAGAATCCAATCGGTGGTTGTGATACCTATCAGTTCGCTATCTCCAAAATCGACAACATCCGCTCGCCACACGATCCGAATATTAGCGCCATCACGTTCATTATCCTTGATGAATTCTTCACAGAGTATGAGGACGTGTTGCTCTACTACTGCGATTCTGCCGACCATCGCGAGGCTGGTCGCAACCGACTATTTATACGTTGGTTCGAGAAGGCCGCCAACCCTAACCGCTTTACCATTCGCACTACGCATGCCACCCTTGAGGGACAGGAACTTTACGTAGCCATCATCGTTGAGAACCGCAATCGATTTTTAAAGGCTGTCACTGACGAGTTTGACAGTACTGTCGCAGCTTTGTCCGACAAACCATAGTTCATCCGAAGAAATATAAAGGCGCAGAGTGATGAAGGCTCTGCGCTTTTTTTTGCTCCCCATTACAATTTTTTTGGAAGAATGTGTGGGGGGTACGGGAAAAATGTGTAACTTTGCACGCTGTAAGCATACGAAATAAGATAATTGACGCCTTAACCGGCAGGGTGACTATGAAGAAAAAGGGTGACATAACATTGTTTAACGCGAATAATTTGCCTTCGGCGAAGCAGCTCACGCTCGGCCAATTGCAAGCGAGCTTGCTTGGCTCTCGCTTAACCGCTGCTTTGGCCATGTCAAATAATTCGTTAACTCACTCACTCACTCACTCACTCACTCACTATACTTCTATAGAGGCTAAAAAGACATTGAGCGACGACACTTGTGTCGGCGCGCGATGGCAATATACGGCTTGCTCTGCACGAATGCAGGGCAAGCCGCTGTGTTTCTGTACCCCAACGAGACAAATAAAGTTAAACCATTAAACATAAACAATTAAAAAGAAAATGAGAACGACAAGACAGAAATTCAATCTCATCCTCACCCTCGCCGCGATGCTCACGATGACGCAGACGGCGTGGGCTGTGACAGTAGAAGAGACTGTGACGTGGCCTATGGATGGCACGGGTGTTTCCGGTAACATTGTAAGCAACGGAACTGGCAATAGTCTGGTGTTGAAATATGAATCATGGTTTGGCCATACAGCGGCGAAGTTCACGTCCATAAATGGTATAGACGGCAATTATTTGGTGACATCAGACAAGCAACAGGAGATTAGTTTTCCAGACATAACGGGCACGGTTGTCAAGGTTGAAGTTAAAGGCTTCTGCTTTAATAATAGCGGGTTAAACCTATATGCTGGCACGAGCATGAACAATCTGCTTAATAAAAGTACAGGAGGAACTGCCTATCCGTCATGGGATGAGAATGGTCAATATAATGGCGACGTCACCTATACTGGCAGCATCAATGTATCATCGTCGTCACCGTTGAAACTGATGTTCAGGGCTGCGTCTTCGATACCGAGTTATCAGTTGTTCATGTTTAAGAACGGTTCCATATCCGTAACCTATCAGAAAGAGGTGGCTCCCGACCCACAGCACTCGTTCTCGACACCATCGGTCAGCGGCAATACGCTGACGGTCACCTGCACCAACAATGCTGCCAATCACGAGTGCAATCTCACCAACCGCCAAGCTACGCTGACGTTGAGTGTGGAAGACAGCGAAACCCTTACTTTTTCACAACATCCCGCCTCACTTAATTTGGGAGAGTTCAACGACTTGACGAATCTGAAAGCCACCAGCGGCAATATCACCTATACGAACAAAACAACTGGTGTGTCCTATATGTCTGCGGGATTTGTCACAAATCAAGGCTCTTATACTGCCAGCGTCGACGTTACCGTCAACAGCACAGTCTACACGCTAACCAAGGATTTCAAACTCATAGACGGATTCAAGGTCAACAACAGCTACTCGCAGTTCAGCGTCAACCCGGCTTCGGCTTTGGAGGGCGAAGCGATAACCATCACCTATACGCAGCAGATGGACGAGAGCCTTGAAGGGCTGACCCTGACGGGCGCAACGTCAGGCAACAGCATCGCCTACACGCAAAGCGGCAACACCTACACGTTCAACATGCCCGCCGAGGACGTTAACATCAGCGTCACGTTCACATATCCGCTGAATGAAGACAACATCACACAGAGCGGCGACATCTACACCATCAAGACCGCTGAAGGTTGGGACTACTTCTGCCGACGCATGGAGGTGGATGCTGATTTGAACGGCTTCAGCGGCAAGACCGTGATGCTGGGTGACAACATCACCGTGACAACGATGGCGGGTAGCGGAAAATACCCGTTCAAAGGAACGTTCGACGGCGACGGCCATACGCTGACCTTCAACTATACTGCCGATATGCCTAATTGCGCTCCTTTCTGCACCACTAACGGTGCCACCATCCGCAACCTGCACGCAATGGGACAGATTGAGGGCGGCATTTGGCACTACATGGGCGGTCTGGTAGGCTCTGCCAACGGCAAACTCACCATTGAGAACTGTCGCGTCAGCACCCAAATCAGCAGCACCATCAACGGTGAAGCGGAGCACGGCGGATTCGTGGGTCTCCTGAGTTCGCAATACAACCAATGCCACATCACGGGCTGCGTGTTCGACGGACTCATCTACAACCCCAACACCTGGAACCAGACCTACGGCTGCGGTGGATTTGTCGGTGCTATGTCGCAGTATGCGTATGTTGACCTCACTGACTGCCTCTTCCTGCACGGCCAGTACGACAACAATGGCAACAAGTGCGAACTCTACTGGGGATATGACAACGACAGGAACAGCACCTTCTTCCACCGTAGCAACGGCTACGGCGAGGGTAAATTGACCAACTGCTTCTACGTCGGCACACGCGGCTTGAAGCAAGGCTCGCCCGCTGTGGAATCGGCCGACGCTCCCGACAATTTCGCCCACTTCGGCGACCCGACAACCGACCACGGCTTCCTGAAGGTCTATGGTCACACCATGGTCTTCGACGGCAAGTACTATACGCCGACATACGGCGACCTGGTGGAGACGTACAGCTACAGCGGGGAGAAGAGCTACATCATCGAGTACGATGACATGCCGCTCGGCATCAAGGATGTCAAGACGAAACAGAGGACAAATTACCTGCGTTACAACCGTCCGTTCACCAGAGACCAGGCCGTGACCATCATGCTGCCGTTCGACTTCACGAAGAACGATATCAGGCGGGGTGAATATGACAACATTTCGGAGGGAAAGTTCTACGAGTTCGCAGGCATAAACGGCTCAACACCCGTCATGGAAGATGCCAACGAGGTGACCGAGATGAAGGCCAACACGCCGTATCTCTTCATGCCTGGCGAGGACGCTAAATACCTCTACTTCACTAATGGGGACGACTACTACCAAGGCTTCGATATCTTCACTGAGGGCAACGGCGGCGGCACGAAGGTGACCGAGTATGAAGGTTTTGAGCTGCGTGGCACTTATACTGAAAAAGTATGGGAAGAGAACGATCCAGAGATTGGAAAGGCATACGTCTATAATGCTAATGGTGAACTGGTACCTGTAGCTGCAGGAACAAGGATTCGCCCAACGGAGTGCTACATCATTCAGACGGCGTGGGCGACGGACAAAACGCTTTCGGGCAGCGAGAGCTACACCGCACAGAACGGTGACGTGCTGACGGGCTCGACATCGGGCACGGTGACGATTGCCGCAGATGCAAAGATTACGCTTAGCGATGTGACCATCACCGGTGGCATCGTCTGCGCAGGTACAGCGGAGATTACCCTTGTCGGCACGAACAGTGTGACGGGTGCATCCAACAAAGCAGGTATTCAGGTTGGTGGTTCGGGCACTAAGCTCACCATCAAGGGCAACGGCTCGCTGACAGCAAATGGCGGCAACCAATCCGCAGGCATCGGTCTGAGCCGTGCTTGGAACCCAGCCAATGACGTTATCGGCGGTGATATTCTCATCGAGGGCGGAAACATCACGGCAAACGGCAGCGTCAATGGTCAGTGGGGCGCAGGCATCGGCACGGGCGTTATCTATGGTGACGGCAGCGCAAAGACCGCACGAATCGGCAATATCACCATCAAGGGTGGCTCGGTTAAGGCAACAGGCGGCTCGGAAGCTAACGGAATCGGAACTGGATATACCTACGGCGGCTGCACCAACACCATCGGCACGGTGACCATTTACGTCGGCATCGACAAGGTGGATGCATCGAGCATCAGGGACTTCGGCAGCGTGGTATATAAGCACGACGAGACCGACGTGACCGCTAACAAGTCTGACTACTTCACCATCACCGAGGACGGCAACCGCCGTGTTATTGAACCGAAGGATGATACCGACTACACCATTACCATTGCCAATGGCATCGAGCACGGTACGTTGACGGGTGCTGCTACGGCTAAGTATACGGAGAAGGTGACGATAACTGCCACGCCAGCTCTCGGATACAGATTCAGCCGCCTTGTTGTAAAGGACGCTCAGAACAACGACGTGGCTTCCACGGGCAACAGCTTCTTCATGCCCAAGAGCAATGTAACGGTAAGTGCAGTGTTTGAGCAAGGCACTCACGGCACGACGGAGTTTGCGTGGGGATATTATCTAGGTAGTTATGTGACGGAGGCCACCATCTACGACGGTGTGACAACGGTAGAACTTCAGCAGGGCAAAAAATACTTTATTGGTAAAGATTATCAAGAGGGCCCCGAACCGGGAAAGGGGTTTTACGAAAATGAATTCCGTCCGGATGAAGACCCGTATGCAAGAGGCAGAGACATTCCGTATTCAGGCGGAACGGGTTCATTTATGGGGGGCGGCTACGGCGAATTCACGCTTAATGGCGATGCTGGCTACTACGACATTACAATGACCGATGTCGGCAACGGCAAGTGGAATGTATCTATTCTGAAAACCGCCGGTCAGATGGATGTCGTGCCCGACCAGACCTACACAGGCAGCGCCATTACTCCAGAGCCGACAGTCATCGCCGGCTCGCTCAACCTCACCAAAGGCACGGACTATGTATATTCCTACGAGAACAATGAAAATGTCGGCACGGCTAAGGTAATAGCCAGCTTCCTGGGCACCTATGCATGGCTGGGCAATGTGGAGAAGGAGTTCACCATCCTGCCATCGACCGTCATAGTCAATGTGACGGGCAACGGCACGGTGACATACAACGACAAGAGCGCGGCAAGCGGAGAGACGTTTGGCGTTGCGGCTGAGAAGGGTACTGATGTTACGCTGACCCTTGCACCTGAGAGTGGCTATGCCGTAAGCATAGCATACGGATATACTAATAACAGTGGTACGACTGCGAGCGGGCTCAAATTGCCCATCAACGGTACTACCGCCACACTCACCGTGCCCAACGACCTGAAGGACGGCACGTACGTCACCATGACCGTTTCCTTCGTTTCTGCCCTTGCTGGCGGTGCTGACGAGGCTTCGGCAGTGGCACTGACGGACGCTACGGTGACTGACCTCGGCGGAGGATGGTATAAGGTGGATAGCGACATCTCCTTCGACCACACACTCAACCTCCTTGGCGATACTCATCTCATCATTGCCGACGGCAAGACGATGACCGTCAACACCGCTTCCAATCGTGGTATCTACAGTGATTACACACTCTTCGTCAGCGGCGAGGGAACGCTTAGCGTCACGACTACTGGCAATTATGGTATAGCCGTCTGTGTCGGCAACTATGTGCAGACTGGCGCCACGGTCACGGCAAGCGGATCATATGGAATTCGCTGCACGGATGATTTCATTGCCTTCAACTTCACCAATGATTTCACCTTCAGCGGTGGCCAACTTACTGCGACAGGAAACAGTGGGGGCATTTGGGCGGATAATGACATCACCCTCAGTTGCACCAATGCCACCGACTTCATACAGGCCAGCAGTTACAGCTCAGGATATGGCGCCGTGAAGATAGCCGAAGGCAAGACGCTTGTTGATGACTACGGGGTAATCTGGAGCGGGGCGCTCTATAATAATCAAATACATGACATCAACGACAGAACGCTGAAACCATTAGATTACACTGGCGTGACACTGACGAAGGAATACTATAACGTCTCCGCCACATTCGACGGCACATCGGAGACGACGGTGAGCATCCCTGTGGATGTCAATGTAACTAGCGTGATCTACAACCGCACATTTACCGAGGGCAAGCCATCCACTGTGATGTTGCCGTTCAACAAAGCTGTCAGCGACATCAGCGGTGGTACGTTCTATACCTTCGGTGGTATGAAGAAAGAAAATGACAAGTGGGTGGCAACGATGAATGAGGTGACAGGCTTCATTGAGGCCAACACACCGTATCTGGTGATGCCTGCAGGTACATCCCTCACCTTCAGCGGTGGTGCAACACTCAATACCACTTGTGACGGTCAGACTGCTGAGTACGATGGTTTTGAGCTGCGTGGCACCTATACAGAAAAAGTATGGGAAGAGAACGATCCGGAGATTGGAAAGGCATACGTCTATAATGCTAATGGTGAACTGGTACCTGTAGCTGCAGGAACAAGGATTCGCCCCACGGAGTGCTACATCATTCAGACGAAAAAGCGATTGGACGGCAAAGACATTACCGTAAGCATTCCGGCAATGGAATGGACGGGCACTGAGGTAGCCTTCGACGCTAGCACCGTGAAGGTATGGGACGGCACGACGCTGCTGACCCAGACGACCGACTACACCGTGACAGCCCCGACCGGCACGCTGCAGAATACGGGCGACTACCCAGTAACCATCACGGGAGCAGGCGAATACATTGGCACGAAAGAAGCGATGTTTACCATCAAGGGAGCGCCGATAACGATTAAAAACGAAGCCAACGAGGACGTTCAGTCGGTGGATAACGCCTACACCATTACTACCGACCAGCGAGGTGGCGCGACGCTGACACTGGTGACGCCAGAGCCCACCACACCAGAGACTCCTCCGACCATCGTAACCGTTGATATTCCGACGCCGGTAGTGGTGGACCACGTGGATTTGGACCGCATATTCGAGGCTGGCAAGGCTTGTACACTGTATCTGCCGTTTAGCATCGGTGTCGACAAATTGGCTGGCGGTACGTTCAACACGTTTGTAGGTGTGAACACGGCAGTGACGCCTTGGGAAGTGCAGTACTCAGAGGTAAAGACGGGGACCATCGAGGCGAACACGCCGTATATCTTCATACCAGACGGATCGAACGGCGGAAAGATTGTGGTGAACAACGGCAAGGATAAGATAAGTGTCTGCACGGCTAATCAGCACACGACGGAAAATGGCCAGTGGGACTTCATCGGCACCTATGAGCGCATCAAGTGGACGCACAATACGAGTGATCCTGAGTACACCGCAGCCCGTGAGGCAGAAATCGGCAGCATCTATGGCTTTGCCGCCGAGGAGAAGAGCGGCGCTACCGTCGGCCAGTTTGTGAAGGTGGGCAACAACGTGTTTATCAACCCGATGCGTGCCTATCTGAAATACTCGGAAGCCCCAGCCCCAGCCCGTAGCATGGACGGCAATGCCGCAACGACGGAACTGCCGTCGAGCATGAAGGTAGTGATTGTGGCAGAAACCACGGGAATCAGCGACGCTACGCGTCTAAATGATAACGTAAAACTGATAAATGATAATGAGGCTGGCGCGTGGTATAGCCTTGATGGTCGCAAGCTCCAGGGTAAGCCAACCACGAAAGGAATGTATATCCATAACGGCAGAAAGGAGGTAGTGAAATGAAAAAAGAATATATAGCTCCTCAGATTGAGGTTTACCGTCTGCAAGTACAGGGCCAACTGCTGCAATATAGCGGTAATTATAACAATGGTGGCCTCGGTGCCCGCAAATTCGACGGCGGCTGGGAGGACGAAGACTGGGATAAATAATATGCCGGAGTTTCTATCAGATATGAGCACAGCGGAACTGGTCACATCGGTGGTGCTGGTCATTTACGGCGTGTGCATCCTGGTGTTGTTTATAAAAACGCTTAAAAATCCCAAAGGATGAACAGGACAAAAAACGAAAGTGAGATATGAACATGTCGAACCATAGTGATACGTATCGTCGGAAACGGTCATACGTATCATTGAGGGCAATCATACGTATGATTCGAGCAAATCATACGTATCATCAGAGCAAATCATACGTATGATTCCGAAAGGGCATACGTATGACGCTATAAAAACTCAAAATTAATAACTAAAAAACAATTGGAACTATGATTAGTCTGATTAAGAAAAAGGGTATCAACCCGCAGGACAAGTCCACGCTCTACTTCCCGCAGTGGACTCGAGTGTCAACCGTGAACGAGACGCAGCTGGCGAAGCGCATGGCGCGCGGCTCGACGTTCTCGGTGGGTGAAATCAACGGTGTGATGTCTGACTTCCCGCAGTCAATCATCGACGAGCTGCTGAACGGCAACGCGGTGAAGATTGACGGCCTGGGCACGTTCAAGCTGAAGGTGAGCGGCAAGAGCCAGAAGGAGAAGAAGGACGTGACATCGGCCGGTGCGAAAATCAGCGTGGTGTTTGAACCGGCGGCCGAGCTGAACAGCCGACTGAACGACGAGAAGGAGTTCCGCTTCGTGGAGGTGCCCACGGCCGAGGGCCAGCAGGATGCTGACGAGGGCGGCGAGACGCCCAGTGGTGGCGACAACGGCGGCGGTACTGGCACGGTTACCCCTGGAGGTGGCGGTGACAACCCCGGCGGAGATGATGACGATGCCGGGGATACCAATTAAGTATTTTGTCTAAGGAATTTAGGAATTTAGGAATTTTTTCGCCAGCCATTCCTTGGTTCTCACACCTAAAGGTATGAGTGTGGCGCTGCAATCCTTAATTCCTTAGAATAAAAAAAGAAGCCTCGCCAAACGGCGGGGCTTCTTGCTAAAATAAATAGTGATTTGTTTTGCTGTCTGCCTGTTTTTCACTATCTTTGCAGACAAATGCTACCAACATGAAACAAAGAATGATGAGAGTATGCCTTGTTGTCGCCCTGCAGTTGCTGTTGGTGAATGTACAGGGACAGTCGGACTCATTGAAGGTGAATCAGCTGAACTTTGGCCTGAACTATCGACTGCATGGAGAGATGGTAAGGGGTGGACTGCCTGTCGACCCTGATGTGGAAAGTGAGGATAAGTCGAACTTCCTGCAGGGACGTATGCGCCTGACGGTCGGCTACCAGCGTCCTGGCATTGAGGCCTATGCGGTCGTTCAGAATAGTAATGTGTGGGGTTCCAGTGGCGACCAAGCGCTTAACCTTTATGAGGGTTGGGTCAAGATGACGGCTAAGAATGGGCTCTTCGCGCAGATTGGTCGCATAGCCCTGGCTTATGACGATGAACGCATTATCGGTACCAACGACTTTGCGATGGCCTCTCTGTCGCACGACGTTCTGCGCGTGGGCTATGAAGGACACGGTCACAAGGTTCATGCCATTCTGGGCTATAACCAGAATGCGAAGAACGTCTATAGGAACACTTATTACGATGAGGGCTCGCAGGACTATAAGTCGATGCAAACCATGTGGTATCACTACGATGTCCCCAAGTTCCCGTTAGGAGTATCGTTGCTTTTCATGAACGTAGGATTGCAGGCCGGCGAGATAGGGGTGGCCTACAATCCGCCTTCGACAGAGAACCAGCAGATGTTTGGTGGCTACGTGAATTATCATCCCAAGCATCTGACGTTGGAGGCTTCGTACTATAAACAGACGGGTAAGTGTGTGGACCCTGTCAGTAAGTTGGCAGGAAAGATAGACGCCTGGATGGCCAGCATGAAGGCGACCGTCACACCTTGCAGCAGCTATGGTTTCACGGTGGGCTATGACTATCTGAGCGGCGACGATTATGTGCCCGTCATCTATGGTGGTAAGTTAGGGTTGCCCAACCATCCGGTAGAAAAGGGTTTTAATCCCCTGTACGGTTCGCGCACGATGTTCTATGGCATCATGGACTATTTCTACGAGCGGGCCTATATTAACGGCTTTACGCCTGGTCTGCAGAATGCCTTTGTCGGAGCCTTCGGCAAGCCCGTCGCCAAACTGGATTGTGGCATTACCTATCACTATTTCGCTGTGGCGACAGAGCTGCACGACCTGAACAGCACGCTGGGGCACAGCATCGACGTGCAGGCGGGTTACCGCTTCTCAAAGTACGTATCGCTGTCGGCAGGCTACACCCTGATGCTGGGCACAGAGACCATGGACAGGCTGAAACAGGGAAACAATAGCAAGACGGCCCATTGGGGATGGTTCTCGCTGACTGTTTCGCCAAGCCTGTTTTCGACAAGATTCTGAATGCACAAAGTACAAAAAATTACTGAAATGGGAAACAATTTGCTAAATTTAATGGTGAAAGTTGTCTGAAAGTGGAAACTTCTTTGTACCTTTGCACTCGATAAACGTTTATTGAGAATATGACAGAAACAAAAGTGACGCTGGTGGAGCGCCTGGCTCATCGTATGGCAGCTGCCAGCCAGCACACAGAGAACCCGTTGACTGACGTGCAGGTTCAGCAATTGTTGGACAAGATGTTTGCTGCACTGACCCCTGACGAAGAAGAGTTGGTGACGATGGTGGCCGACGCTGCCGTCAAGGAGGTGTTGCAGAACCAGCGCCCGGAAGTGACGGAGGTGCGCCCCAAGGAGCTGGAGTGCGACGTGGTGCGTTTCCAGAACAACAAGGACAAGTGGGTGGCCCTGGTGGGTCTGCTCAACGGCTATCCCTACGAGATCTTTACGGGTCTGCAAGACGACGAGGAGGGCATCCTGCTGCCGAAGTCGGTGACCAAGGGAAAGATTATCAAGCAGGTGAACAGCGACGGCACGAAGCGCTACGACTTCCAGTTTGAGAACACGCGTGGCTACAAGATTACCGTGGAGGGACTGTCGGAGAAGTTTAATCCGGAGTACTGGAACTACGCCAAGCTGATCAGCGGCGTGTTGCGCTACCGCATGCCCATAGAGCACGTCATCAAGCTGGTGTCCTCGCTGCAGCTGCAGTCGGAGAGCATCAATACGTGGAAGAACGGTGTGGAGCGTGCCCTGAAGAAATATACGGGCGACGGTGCCGAGGCAACAGACAATGAAGATAACGCAGAGCAGCATCCTACTGCATGACATGCGCTTCTACGCCTACCACGGCGTGATGGAGCAGGAGCGACGCGTGGGTGGTGAATACCTGGTGTCGCTGCAGGTGGAGGCTGACCTTAGCGGGGCCGTGATTAGCGATTCGGTCGCTGATACCGTCAACTATGCGGAGCTCTACGACGTGGTAAGACGCGAGATGGCCCAGCCCTCGCAGCTGCTGGAGCACGTGGCGGGTAGGATAGGGCAGCGCGTGCTGGACGACTTTCCGCAGGTGACGGCGCTGACAGTCCGCGTGACGAAGTGTAATCCACCCATGGGTGCCGACAGCAAGGGTGCGAGCGTGGAGATATGCGCGCTGCGCGCTAGTGAATAGAGAATAGTGAATAGAGAAGAGTGAAGAGAGAAGAGTGAAAAGATTATACGTATATATATTAATGATGTGTGTGGCAGTGAGCGTTGTTGCTGCCAACAAACGTTTTACGCTGGTCATCGATGCCGGACATGGCGGAAACGATGCTGGTGCGGTGGGTAAGATTACCAAGGAGAAGACCATCAACCTGAACGTGGCACTGGCCTTCGGCAGACTGGTGGAGCAGAACTGTCCGGACGTGAAGGTGGTGTACACCCGTAAGACCGATGTCTTCATCCCCCTGCACACCCGTGCCGACATTGCCAACAAGAACAAGGCCGACCTGTTCATCTCCATCCATACCAATGCCCTGCCCAAGGGACACATCTCCAGGGGTCTGGAGACCTATACGCTAGGTATGCACCGTGCTGCCGACAACCTTGCCGTCGCTAAGCGAGAGAACGAGGTAATCCTCTATGAGAAGGACTATAAGCAGCGCTACCAGGGCTTCGACCCCAACTCGTCGGAAAGCTATATCATGTTTGAGTTCATGCAGGACCACAACATGGCACAGAGCGTGGAACTGGCGAAGTTTGTACAGCGTCGCACGTGTGCTGCCGCCAATCGTCAGAACAAGGGCGTGAAGCAGGCAGGATTCCTGGTGCTGAGAGAGACGTCGATGCCCAGTTGTCTGATAGAACTGGGATTCATCTCTACGCCCGACGAGGAGCGTTTCCTGAATTCTAACAGTGGTGTCAGCCAGTTGGGTTATGGCATCTATCAGGCCTTTGTGGACTATAAGCGCAAGTACGATACCAATGTCAGCGTACCTTACAAGGCTGAACCCAAACCGAAGGAAGAGGTGCAGATTCCTGCCGTTGTTCCTGAGCCTGTGAAGCAGGAAGTGAAGGAGGAACCGAAGAAGGAAAGCAAGAAGGACAAGAAGCGCAAGAAGAAGGAGGCTGAAAAGCAGAAAGAGGCTGAGCAGAAGCAGGATACGGTGGTAGCGGAACAGCCTGCCGTCGTTGCTGAAAAACCTGCTGTTGTGGAACAGCCTGTAGCAGTACCTGAAGAGAAACCTGTGGAGAAACCAGTGGAGAAGCCTGTTGAGAAACCCGTTGAGAAGCCTGCGGCACCTGTCGCTCAGCCTGTGAAGTCTGCTGAGAAACCTGCAACGGTGACTTCTTCAGCCCCCGTCTTCAAGGTACAGATCTTGGCCAGTGGTTCGAAGCTACCTCTCTCGTCGCCCCAGTTCAAAGGCCAGACGGGCATTGATAGCTATGAGGAAGGTGGCCTGTATAAGTTTACGGTTGGCGCCTCTACAGACTATAATGAGATTTACCAGCTACGCAAGTCGCTGCTGGCGAAGTTCCCTGAGGCCTTCATCATCGCCTTCAAGAACGGGCAGAAGACGGATGTGCGTCAGGCGATAGCAGAATTTAAGAGTAAAAAGACGAAAAAGTAAATAACAACAGATATGAAATTTACAAAGGAAATCAAGATAGCACTGGTGTCGATATTCGGTATCGTCGTGCTGTTCTTCGGACTGCAGTTCCTGAAGGGACTGAGTGTCTTCTCAAGCGACAATGCGATGTATGTGGCCTTCTCGGACGCTACGGGCCTGGCGGTGTCGTCGCCTGTCTATGCCAACGGCTATCGTGTGGGTGTGGTGAAGTCACTTGACTACAACTACGATCCTCATGGCAAGATTGTTGCTGAGATTGGTCTGAACAAGGAGATGCGTGTACCTGTGGGCTCGCATGCCGAGTTGGCCAGCGACCTGTTGGGTAATATCAAGATTAACCTGGTGCTCTCTGACGACCCCATACACATGATAGGTGTCGGCGACACCATCAGTGGAGATATGGAACAGGGTATCATGAGTAAGGTGGGCGAGATAATGCCCGTCATCATGAATATCGCTCCCAAACTGGACAGCATCATGAGTAGCCTGAACCTGCTGCTCTCTGACCCTGCCCTGCGCAATACCCTGCACAACGTAGAGGGAATGACGAACAACCTGAATGCGACCAGTCAGGAACTGAAGACGTTGTCGGCTTCGCTGAACCGCGAGGTGCCCACCATGATGAACAAGGCCAACGGGGTGCTGGACAATACCCAGCAGCTGACGCATAACCTGTCGCAAATCGATGTGGCTGCGATGAATGCCAAGGTGAACCAGACGCTGGCAAACGTGGAGCAGATGACACAGAAACTGAACAGCAACGAGGGTACGCTGGGACTGCTGATGCGCGACCAGACACTCTATAACAACCTGACAGCCACAGCTGCCAGTGCCGATTCGCTGTTGACAGATTTGAAGGCTCATCCGAAGCGCTACGTACACTTCTCGATTTTTGGGAAAAAGGACAAGTAAAAAAGTTTGCAATTTTTAATTTGTCTAAATAGTAAAGGCGCTGTAAGATTTTCGACTCCATCGTTGGAAGTGCTTGATATTTCAATCGTTTAGCGTTCTCATTACACGATGCGTGTACACCCTTTAAACGATGCGCATGCATGCGCTAAAACGCTGAAAAACAAAGAGATGCATTTATGCAAGTCCGTTGGTAGATAAAAAAATCTTAAAATGCACTTAACGGTCGAAATATGAGCAATTTACAGATATTGTCCTCGTGAAGTATAAAAAATACGGATTTGGAGGATTGAAAAAAAATTGCGACCTTTGCATCCGAAAACAACAATAACCAGAGACTACAAATCGTCTTTTAGTTAAGCTTAAAAAAACAGTAACGCCGCATGGTAAATAATCCAAAGGCGCTTTGGGACAACTGCCTTAGTCTGATTAAGGACAACGTCACGGAGCAGCAATACAAGACATGGTTCGCGCCCATCGTGTTCGAGAAATACGATGAGGAACGCCAGTCTGTGCTCGTACAGGTACCTAGTATGTACGTGTATGAGTATTTGGAGCAGTACTATGTGAACTTGCTGAGCAAGGTGCTGACGCGTTGCTTCGGACAGAAGGTCCAGCTGAACTATCGTGTCGTCACTGACAAGCAGCACCGCATCAATACGGTGGTGGAGGGTGAGGAGCCTACCAGCGTAGAACCCGCTCCCGCTACAAACCGTGGTAATAAGGCCCCCACGACGCTGGACGTTGTGGAGCGTGACCTGAATCCGCAGTTGGATATCCACAAAACCTTCCATAACTATATTGAGGGCGACAGCAACAAACTGCCACGTACTGTGGGTTTGTCGATTGCTGAGCATCCAGGAAAAACGACGTTCAATCCCTTCTTCGTCTATGGTCCGTCAGGCTGTGGTAAGACCCACCTGATCAACGCCATTGGTGTGCGTTGCAAGGAGATGTACCACCATAAGCGTGTGCTGTATGTGTCGGCCCGTCTCTTCCAGGTGCAGTTTACCGATGCCAGCAGGAAGAATACCGTCAATGACTTCATTAACTTCTATCAGAGCATTGATGTGCTGATTGTCGACGACGTACAGGAGTGGGCAACAGCTGAGAAGACAGTGGCTACGTTCTTCCACATCTTCGATCACCTGTCGCGTCTGGGCAAGCAGATTATCCTGGCCAGTGATCGTCCGCCAGTAGACTTGGGATGGTTGCCAGAGCGTATGCTGACCCGTTTCTCGTCAGGTCTGATAGCAGAATTGGAGAAACCTAATGTGCAGTTGTGCATTGATATCCTTAATGCGAAGTGTCGTCGTGATGGTCTGAAGATTCCTGCTGATGTCATCCAGTTTATTGCTGAGACGGCCAACGGCTCTGTCCGTGATTTGGAGGGTGTCATCAACTCGCTGCTGACCTATTCGATAGTCTATAATACGAATGTGGATATGCGACTGGCAGAGCGTGTGGTGAAGCGTGCTGTGAAGATTGACAACAAACCGCTGACAGTTGACGACATTCTGGAGAAGGTCTGCAACCACTACAATGTGCAGCAGCAGAGCGTGTTCAGCAAGAGTCGCAGGCGTGACTTTGTGATGGTGCGTCAGGTATCGATGTATCTGGCCCAGAAATATACCAAGATGCCGGCATCACGCATTGGTCAGCTCATTGGCGGTCGTGATCACTCGACAGTCATCCATAGCTGTTCGACAGTGGAACAGCGCCTGAAGGTCGACAAGGAATTCTCTGCCGAAGTCACAAGCATCGAAAACTCTTTTAAACTGAAGAAATAAAAAAAAAGTAAGGAAGCGCAATTCCTTACTTTTTTGTTTCGATATTTCGATATTCCGATATTTCGAAATCTCGATGTTTCGATGTCTCGAAGTTTCGATGTTCTGTCTTACAGGTTGTTCTTCTCGATATCCTTGAAGTACTTGTAGGTAGCAACCTTCAGCTCGTCAGTAGCAGGCTCGTCAGCAACGATGATGCCATGCTGGTGCATCTGCAGGGCTGAGATAGTCCACTCGTGGGTAACAGCACCCTCGACGGCAGCCTTCAGGGCACGTGCCTTGTGGTGGCCGTTGACGAGAATCATCACTTCCTTGGCATCCATCACAGTACCTACACCAACGGTGAGGGCCAGCTTGGGAACCTTGTTGACGTCGTTGTCGAAGAAACGGCTGTTGGCAATAATCGTATCTGTGGTTAGTGTCTTCACACGGGTGCGGCTGGTCAGTGAGCTGTAAGGCTCGTTGAAGGCGATGTGTCCGTCAGGACCGATACCACCAATGAACAGGTCGATACCGCCTGCTTCCTTGATCATCTCCTCATAGTGTGCGCACTCAGCAGCCAGATCCTTGGCATTGCCGTTGAGGATGTGGATGTTCTCCTTGGGGCAATCGATGTGGTTGAACAGGTTGCGGGCCATGAAAGAGTGGTAGCTCTCGGGGTGCTCCTCAGGCAGACCTACATACTCGTCCATGTTGAACGTCAGCACGTTCTTGAACGATACGCGTCCTTCCTTGTTGGCTTTCACCAGACAAGCATACATTCCTTCAGGTGACGAACCTGTGGGAAGACCCAATACAAATGGTTTTTCTTTGGTAGGCTGGAAGGCATTGATACACTCAATGACATGTTCTGCAGCCCATTGCGACATCTTCTGATAGTCGGGTTCAATAATTAGTCTCATAAGTGTGAAAAATATAAAGTTTTTTGTCTTATCGGTTGCAAAGGTAAGAAATAATTCATAATTATTAATGAATAATTCATATTTTTTTTTTAACTTTGCACCGATTATGAAGGAATTTGTTATATCTGAAGCTAAAGCCGAGACTGCTGTACTCGTAGGACTGATAACACAGCAGCAGGATGAGGCGAAGACAAAAGAATATCTGGACGAGCTGGAATTCCTGGCCGACACCGCTGGAGCTGTCACTGTGAAGCGTTTTACGCAGAAGGTGCAGGGCCCCAGTCAGGTGACGTATGTCGGCAAGGGTAAGCTCGAAGAGATTAAGCAATATATCAAGCAGCAAGAAGATGCCTATTACGACTGGCTCGATGCAGGGTCGCCTGAGCCCGAAGAGGGTAGGGAGGCTCCGCAACCTGTGGGTATGGTCATCTTCGACGATGAACTTTCTGCCAAGCAGATACGAAATATCGAGAATGAGTTGAAGGTGAAGATATTAGACCGTACCTCATTGATTCTCGACATCTTTGCCATGCGTGCCCAGACTGCTGAGGCCAAGACGCAGGTGGAGCTGGCACAGTACCGCTATATGCTGCCCCGTCTGCAACGCTTGTGGACCCACCTGGAACGCCAGGGCGGTGGCTCTGGTAGCGGTGGCGGAAAGGGCTCCGTGGGTCTTCGTGGTCCTGGTGAGACGCAGTTGGAGATGGACCAGCGTATTATCCGTCAGCGTATCTCGCTGTTGAAAGAGCGTCTGGTTGAGATTGACAAGCAGAAGACTACCCAGCGAAAGAATCGTGGCCGCCTGATTCGTGTGGCTCTGGTGGGTTACACCAATGTCGGCAAGTCGACGATGATGAACCTGCTGGCCAAGAGTGATGTCTTTGCAGAGAACAAACTCTTTGCGACGCTGGATACCACTGTCAGAAAGATGACTATCGACAATCTGCCCTTCTTGTTGGCAGATACTGTCGGTTTCATCCGTAAGCTGCCCTCCGACCTTGTGGAGTCGTTTAAGTCAACGCTTGACGAGGTGCGTGAGGCCGACCTGCTGGTGCATGTGGTGGATATCTCGCATCCCGATTTTGAGGAACAGATTCGTGTGGTGGAGGAAACCCTGAAAGATTTGGGTTGTGCCGAGAAACCCGCCATGCTGGTGTTCAACAAGATTGATGCCTACTCATGGGTTGAGAAAGAGGCCGACGACCTGACTCCTTTGACGAAGGAGAATCTGACGCTTGACGACCTGAAGCAGACATGGATGGCACGTACTGGTGAGAACCAGCACTATTTGGAGTGTCTGTTTATCTCTGCCAAACAGAAAGAGAATATCGATATGTTGCGCGAAATCCTCTATAAGCGTGTTCGTGAACTGCATGTGCAGAAATATCCGTATAACGACTTCCTGTATCAGATAGAAGAATAATGAACCAAACACAATAAGATTATGAGAGACTACAGATTTTTGAATGATGATGAGATTCAAGTACTGGAAAACAATAGTTGTTGGGCTGAAGACTGGCAGCGCGTAAAGGTTGCTGAGGAGTTTTCTCCCTATAACTTCCATCGTGTCATCTTCTACGGTGACATCCGACTGGGTGTCTTCGAGAAGCAGGTGGAAGTATCGAAAGGCTTTGTAAAACATTCTGGTATTAACGATGCTACCCTGCGCAACGTCACGGTGGGTGACAACTGTCTCATCGAGAAGATTGGTAACTTCATCAACAACTATACTATTGGCAGCGACTGCTATATCTCGAACATCTCCACGATGGAGACCACTGAGGGCGCTTCTTTTGGTGAGGGCCATCTTATCAGTGTACTCAACGAGATGGGCGATGGTAACGTGGTGCTTTTCCACGACCTGAACTCACAGCTGGCCGCCTTTATGGTAAAGTATTTCAAGGACAAACAGCTGAAAGACAGTCTGTCGCGTCTGATTAATGAGGAGATTCGCTTCACACAACCAGAGCGCGGTACCATCGGCAATGGTGTGAAGATTATCAACTCTAAGGAGATTACCAATACCGTTATCAAGGAAGATTGTGAAATCAATGGTGCTGCCCGTCTGAGTGACTGTACCATCCTCTCGTCGAAAGACGACTCCGTATTTATTGGTACGGGCGTTATCTGTGAGAACAGTATTATCTCGAACGGTTGTTCCATCACCAATTCTGTAAAGATGCAGGACTGCTTTGTCGGTGAGGCTTGTCAGATTACCAATGGCTTCACTGCTGAGGCCAGCGTGTTCTTTGCCAACAGCTATATGGCCAATGGTGAGGCATGTGCTGCCTTCTGCGGTCCCTTCTCTGCCTCGCACCACAAGAGTTCGTTGTTGATTGGTGGTGAGTTCTCGTTCTACAATGCTGGTTCGAACACCAACTTCTCGAACCACGCCTACAAGATGGGTCCCATGCACTATGGTGTCTTGGAGCGTGGTACGAAGACGGCTTCTGGTGCCTATGTGCTGATGCCTGCGAAGATTGGTGCGTTCAGTGTCTGCTTCGGTAAGCTGATGAACCATCCTGACATGCGCTGTCTGCCCTTTGCCTATCTGATGGCTTATGGCGAGACGATGTATATCGTGCCAGGTCGTAACATTACCACGGTGGGTCTCTACCGTGATATCAAGAAGTGGCCGAAGCGCGACAAGCGTGCAGCTTCGAGCCGTAAGAGCATTATCAACTTTGACTGGTTGTCACCATTTACTGTCGGTGAGATTGTCGAGGGTAAGAAGATTCTGGAGAACCTGCGTCAGGCCGGCGGCAACAATGTGTCGTCGTACAACTTCCAGGAGTATATCATCAATGCGTCATCGCTGAAGAAGGGTATTAAGTACTACGATATTGCCCTCCGCATCTATATGGGTGCCGTGCTGAAGCGTGCTGTCAAGGAACAATGGCTTGGTAAGCCCGAAGGTGAGATTGGTCTGGGACAATGGAACGACCTCTCTGGTCTGTTGTTGCCTGCCAGCGAGGAGGAACGTCTCCTTGAGGACATCAAGAATGGTACTATCGAGAGCATCCGCGAGGTTTTGGCACGTTTCAACGACATCAACGAGCACTATCGCGAATATCAGTGGACGTGGACCTATCAGTTGATTCTCGACTACTACGGTCTCGACGAACTCAATGACGCTGCCATCCAACGCATCCGTGAGGACTATGTCAAGGCCCGTCGTGCATGGATTGCCGAGATTCGCAAGGATGCCGAGAAGGAGTTTGCTATGGGTGATGTTGAGCAGGATGTCTTTGATGACTTTATCTCAAAATTGGATCACGAAATAGATTATGAAGATTAAAAAGAATTGTCTGTTGGCTATCAGCTGTTGTCTGTTGGCCATCGGTGTACAGGCTAAGGATTACAAGTATGTAACGGTGTCTGGAGATATGATGCAGACACGTATTTATACACTCGACAATGGGTTGAGAGTTTATCTGAGCGTAAACCCAGAGAAACCACGTATACAGACTTACATAGCCGTGCGTACAGGTTCGAAGAACGACCCTGCAGAGACTACAGGACTGGCTCACTATCTGGAGCACCTGATGTTTAAGGGTACTAAGCTGTTTGGTGTTACAAACCCTGTGGCAGAGAAGCCTTTGCTCGACGAGATAGAGCAGCGCTATGAGGCTTATCGCAAGCTGACCGATCCTGCCGCTCGTAAGCAAGCCTATCATGAAATTGACTCTGTTTCTCAGGTGGCTGCCAAGTATTTCATCCCCAACGAGTACGACAAGCTGATGGCTGCCATCGGTGCTGAGGGTACTAACGCTTACACTTCGAACGATGTGACTTGCTATACAGAGGATATCCCATCGAACGAGATTGATAACTGGGCTAAGATTCAGGCCGACCGTTTCCAGAATATGGTGATTCGTGGCTTCCACACTGAGCTGGAGGCTGTGTATGAGGAGTATAACATCGGTCTGACCAGCGACAGTCGCAAGTTGTTTGCTGCGCTGTGTAAGATGCTGTGGCCTAACCATCCTTATGGCACACAGACCACCATCGGTACTCAGGAGCACCTGAAGAATCCTTCGATAACAAACATCAAGAACTACTTCAACAAGTGGTATCGCCCAAACAACGTGGCCATCTGTATGGCTGGCGACCTGGATCCTGACAAGACCATCGCTATCATCGACAAGTATTTCAGCAGTTGGAAACCAGGTGCTGACGTAAAGCAGCCTACTTTTGCACCACTGCCCGCATTAACTGCTCCTAAGGATACCACAGTTATCGGACAGGAGGCTGAGCAAGTATGGATGGCTTGGCGTGCTAAGCAGGCCAACAGCCTACAGGCTGACACTCTGAATTTGTTGTCGAGCGTGCTGAGCAATGGACGTGCAGGATTGTTCGACCTTGACCTGAACCAGACCATGAAGGTACAAAGAGCGGGAGCCGGTGCTGAGCTGATGCGTGACCATGGTGGTTTCTTGTTGATTGGTGCACCCAAGCAGGGCCAGAGCCTGGAAGAGGTTCGTAGCCTAATGTTGGCTGAGATAGATAAACTGAAAAAGGGCGACTTCCCTGACAACTTGCTGCCTAGCATCATTAACAACTACAAGCGCAATCGCTATCAGACGCTGGAGAGCAACGAGGGACGAGCCGATATGTTTGTAGACGCCTTTATCAATGAGGTGGACTGGAAACAGGAGGTTGAGAGCATCGACCGTGTGTCGAAGATTACCAAGCAGGATATTGTGACATTTGCCAACAAGTTCTTTACCAATGGTTATGTAACAGTATTCAAGAAGCAGGGTGTGGACTCTCTGCAGAAGAAGATAGACAAGCCTGCTATTACGCCCATCCCCACCAACCGCGACATGATGAGTCAGTTTGTGAAGGATATCCAGAATGCGAAGGTGGAGCCTATCCAGCCTAAGTTTGTAGACTTTAAGAAGGATATGACAATGGCTAAGACCAAGAAGGGACTGCCACTGAAATATGTAAAGAACACAGAGAACGGTCTGTTCCAACTGAACCTGCATTATGAGTTTGGTCGCAAGGCTGACAACCGCTACGACGTGGCAACAGACTATATCGACTATCTGGGCACTGACAAGTATACTGCTGCAGAGTTGAAGCAGAAGTTTTATGAGCTGGGCTGCGACTTCTATGTGGGCGAGGGTAGCGATGAAATCAACGTTCGCCTGATGGGTCTGAGCGAGAACATGCAGGCTGCCCTGGCACTGGGCGAGGAACTGCTGCAGAATGCCAAGGTGGACAAGGAGGCCTACAACGAAATGGTGGGTCAGATTCTGAAGCGTCGTGATGATGCCAAGAAAAATCAGCGTGGCTACTTCAACTGGCTGTATAACTATGGTGTGTTTGGCAAGCGCAACTTCAGTAGAGACATCATGACTGAGGAGCAGCTGAAGAACACCAACCCACAGGTGTTTGTTGACCTGCTGAAGAATCTGAGCAGCTATGAGCACAGCGTGGAGTATTATGGACCTATGACCGTGAAGGAGGTTTCTGACATTGTGACCAAAACGCATAAGATGCCAAAGAAGCTGCTGCCTGTGCCACAGAACAAGGAGTACGAGCGCCAGCAGACACCTACCAACGAGGTATGGATTGCACCATTCGATGCTAAGAATATCTACATGCGAATGTATCACGATGAGCATCGCGACTGGAATATCGATGAGGCTGCTGTAGTTAGTGTATTCAACGAGTACTTTGGTGGTGGCATGAATGGTATCGTGTTCCAGGAGATGCGTGAGGCACGTGGTCTGGCTTATAATGCCGCCGCCTACTATGGACGTCCTGACAAGAAGAGTGGCAAGGAAAGCTATATGACTCATATCATCACTCAGAACGACAAGATGATGGATTGTATCAATCACTTCCATAAGATTCTGAACGAGATGCCAGCCAGTGAGACTGCATTCAAGATTGCTAAGGATGCACTGACCAAGCAGTTGGCCAGCCTGCGTACCACCAAGATGAGCATCATCAATAAGTGGAACGCTATGAAGGAGCTGGGTCTGGACTACGATCTGAACCAGAAGATTTATCAGGATCTGGACAAGGTGACGTTGCAGGATATGGTGAACTTCGAGAAGAAGCAGATGGCTAACAAGACCTATCGCTACATCATATTGGGCGATGAGAAGGAACTCGACATGGAATCACTTGGTAAGATTGGTCCCATCCGTCGCTTGACTACAGAAGAAATCTTTGGATATTAATAACTAACAAATACAGACAACTAATATGGCAAATCCAGTAGCATTCAAGTATGCCCCCATGTTTCAGGTGGGCGAGGACAAGACGGAGTACCGCTTGTTGAGTAAGGAAGGCGTGACAACGTCAGAGTTTGAAGGTAAGCAAATCGTAAAGGTCTCTAAGGAGGCCCTGACGCTCTTGGCCCAGCAGGCCTTCCACGATGTGGAGTTCATGCTGCGTCGCGAACATAACCTCCAGGTGGCAAAGATCCTGAATGATCCCGAGGCCTCAGAGAACGACAAGTATGTGGCCCTGCAGTTCTTGCGCAATGCCGAGGTAGCAGCCCGTGGCATTCTGCCTTTCTGTCAGGATACGGGTACGGCTATTATCCACGGTGAGAAAGGTCAGCAGATTTGGACCGGTTTCGAGGACGAAGAGGCACTGAGCCTGGGTGTGTTCAACACCTTCACGCAGGACAACCTGCGCTACTCGCAGAACGCTCCGCTGAATATGTACGACGAAGTGAACACCCGTTGCAACCTGCCTGCACAGATTGACATTGAGGCAACAGAGGGTGCTGAGTATAAGTTCGTCATGGTTGCGAAGGGTGGTGGTTCTGCCAACAAGACCTACTTCTACCCAATGACAAAGGCTACTATCCAGAACGAGGGAACCCTGATTCCTTTCCTCGTTGAGAAGATGAAGTCGTTGGGTACAGCTGCATGTCCGCCTTACCACATCGCATTCGTCATTGGTGGTACTTCTGCTGAGAAGAACCTGCTGACCGTGAAGTTGGCTTCGATTAAGTTCTACGATGGTCTGCCTACAACGGGTGATGAGACGGGTCGTGCTTTCCGTGATGTCGACCTCGAGGAGAAACTCCTCAAAGAGGCTCATAAGATTGGCCTCGGTGCTCAGTTTGGTGGTAAGTATCTGGCACATGATATTCGCGTCATCCGTCTGCCACGTCATGGTGCAAGTTGTCCGATTGGTATGGGTGTCTCTTGCTCTGCAGATAGAAACATCAAGGCGAAGATCAATGCGGACGGTATCTGGTTGGAGAAGATGGACTCGAACCCCTCAGAACTCATTCCTGCTGAGTATGCTAAGGCTGGCGAAGGCACCAACACTATCACCATCGACCTGAATGAGGGTATCGATGCTGTTCGTAAGGAACTCAGCAAGTATCCTGTCTCTACCCGTGTCAACCTGAAAGGTACTATCATCGTGGCACGTGACATCGCTCACGCCAAGCTGAAGGCTCGTCTCGATGCTGGCGAGGGATTGCCCGATTATTTCAAGAAGTACCCTGTACTCTATGCCGGTCCTGCCAAGACACCAGAGGGATATCCCTGTGGTTCGATGGGCCCAACGACGGCCAATCGTATGGATCCATACGTTGATGAGTTCCAGACCAATGGTGCATCGCTCGTGATGATAGCCAAAGGTAACCGGTCAGACGTTGTCACCGAGGCTTGTAAGAAGCATGGTGGCTTCTATCTGGGTTCTATTGGCGGCGTGGCTGCCGTACTTTCTCAGAGTAGCATCAAGAGCATTGAGTGCGTAGAATACCCAGAACTGGGCATGGAGGCAGTGTGGAAGATTGATGTTGAGAACTTCCCCGCATTCATTCTGGTTGATGATAAGGGTAATGACTTCTTCAAGACCCTGAAGCCTTGGACACCATGCGCAAAGTAATCATCATACTATTGACAGCCTTGTTCCCCCTGTGCATGAACGCACAGGAGGAATTGAAGGTTGTTCGAGGCGGTTGCTTGCCTGACGGTTCTGACGCAATGGCTGTGGGACATCGGGCAGCGCAGAGGAGACTTCCCGCTGTTCAGAATGTCTGGGACCCAGAACGAACCTATCGACAACTGGTGATTTTGATAGAGTTCGCAGATACTGAATTTAGCTATACGGACAATGCACACGCTTTCTATGAAAGTGTGTTCAACGAGCCTGGTTTCAATGGCGACAATGGTCCTGGCTGCATGGCCGACTACTATCGTGCCCAGTCGTATGGACAGTGTAACCTGCAGTTCGATATCTATGGCCCGTACAAGACCAGTGGTAAGGCACAGCCCTACGACAGCCCTACCAGCGACACTAAAAACTATGGTAAGGGGACACTTGTAGAAGCTACGAACATGATGTTGGAAGCGAATCCGGATATCGACCTCTCCGTATATGACTGGGATGGCAACAAATCTATCGAGCAGGTTATCTATGTCTTTGCAGGTGTGCCAGGCAATATTAATAGTAGTAAGTGTTATGGTCACATTTGGCCCAATACGAGTTCATTCTCTACCATAACAACTGCTGCAGGCTATAAGATATCGAACTATACCTGTAGTGGTGAACTGTGGCCTACCAGTGCACCCCGTTCCTGTGGCATTGGTACGATATGTCATGAGTTCACGCATTCGCTTGGACTGCCTGACATCTACCCAACGTCTAGCAATGCCGGCTATTCTGTCTGTGATGAGTGGGATCTGATGGATGGTGGTAATTTTACGAACTATGGCTGGTGTCCACCAAACTATACTCCGTTGGAGAAGATGCTGCTGGGCTGGCTGACACCCATCGACCTCACAGAACCTACAACCATTACCGATTTGAAACCCTCCTCAGAGAGCGGTGAGGTTTACCGTATCATGCATTCCGACTCGGAATGGTTGTTGTTGGAGAATCGTCAGCAGAGCGGTTGGGACCTGGGTGCACCAGGCAAGGGATTGGTTATCTATCACGTCAACTATGATGGCTCTGTTTGGAGTGGCAATTCAGTGAATAATGACAAGACGAAACGTCGCTTCTACCTTGTTCCTGCCGATAACAAGGACTACGATACATGGGATGCAGAGATAGCAGGAAAGAGCCCCTATGCAAAAAGTCCTCGACTGAACAATCGCCATCTCAGTACATCCCCCTATCCGTATATGGCAGATGGTGAGGTGTTAAACAATGAGCTGACCGATACATCCACTCCTGCTGCTGCCATGTACTATCCGGAGGGTGCGCTGCTTGGCAAGCCCATTACCAATATCCAGATGTCGGCAGAGGGTCTCGTCTCCTTCGACTTCATGGGTGGCAATCCCTCGGGTATCAAGGAGATTCAAGTTTCAGGTTTCAGGATTCAGGAGTGTTACGATCTACAAGGTCGTCGTGTTGACAATCCTCAGCAGGGTAATCTCTATATTGTACGAACCCCACAAGGAATACGTAAACAACTCTATCAATGAACACTTGTCGCCACATACTATGTCTTATGCTGCTACTGACCGTCAGTCTATTGTCAGTGGCAGAAGACAGTATTCGTTTGCGTGGCTGTCGTAGGGGTACACCCCGTCCACAGAGCATGGCGTTGACTCGTGGCGCTTCTGGTGGTCAATCAAGACTGGCTGGTGGTGACTTTTATCATGGAGACAGGCGTCAATTGACTGTGCTAGTGTCATTCAACGACTGTGCGTTCAAAGGCGACGAGGCTGCCACTATTCAACAGTGGAATAAGATACTTAACACTGAGAATCTGATGGAAGAACCTTTCAAGGGATCTGTCCACGACTACTTCTTAGCTCAGAGCTATGGAGATTTCAATGTGACCTTCGACCTGCAGTATGTCATACTCGGTGAGAGTTATATAAAGTACCGTAGTTGGGACAAGGGCTATGGGGATGCAGATGATGATGACGAGAACTCGCAGTATCTGATAGAGGACATCATGGAGGTGCTCAAGACGCGTGACATTGATTGGAGCCTGTACGATTGGAACGGCGATGGCTTTATCAACCAGTTGCTCATCGTTTATGCCGGAAAGGGTATGAACGATGGTGGCGGAAGTAATTCCATCTGGCCGCACCAATGGTGGATGAGTGAACACTTAAAGGATCGCCAACAGGGAGTCTATTGCGACCCCATTCCAGTCAATGATGACAGCAAGCAGTATCTCGTGGACTGCTATTGTGCTTTGGCGGAGCTGACTGGCAAAAACGACTATGGTTCCTTTGGTACCATCTGCCATGAGTATAGCCACTGTTTCGGACTGCCCGATTTCTACTATGGTAGTACTAAAGTTGTCGGCGATTGGGACCTGATGGATTATGGCAACTACAATGGTGACGGCTATTGTCCTCCAGGTTATTCTGCCCATGAGCGTTGGTTAATGGGGTGGCTGACACCCACTGAACTGACTGAGAACACCACTATCACCAACATGCCGCAACTCAGCGAACAGCCAGTTGCTTATCTCGTCCGTAACGACGGGTGGGAGAATGAGTACTACTTCATAGAAAACCGCCAGCAGACAGGGTGGGACACCAGTATTCCTGGCCATGGCGTTGTGGTGTTCCATATCGATTTCGAACCTTCTGTGTGGACAAGTACAACGGTTACGCCTAATAGTTCGTCTTATAAGCGTTATAACATATTCCCTGCTAATAACAAGACGAGTTCGTCTTACCAGAAAGGCTGGGCCTATCCTTATAATGGAAAAAATCTATTGACCAACGAGTCGTCACCTGCCGCCACGTTGAACCATATAAATACAGACGATAGTAAACTGATGAACAAACCCGTGACGAACATCGCTATCACTGCAGGTTTGGCATCATTTGACTTCTCTGTGACAACAACAGGAATCTCGGAGAAGATAATTCCTCATAACAGTCATTTACTTTACCGTTTTGGTCCACTTGATATCATTCGAGATGCCAATGGGACTATCCGCAAAGTTATAAACAAGTAGCCAAGTAGTCTGGCTTTCCATATTATGACACTTTTTGGGGGTGTCATAACGGTAGTTTGGTCGTCCCAACGGTAGATTCCATTGGGAGCTCCGTCGGAAACCATCGGTTCCTAAAGGAGAAACCAGTGGTTTCCGACGGAGAAACCAGTGGTTCCAAGCATAGAGACCATCAGTTTCTGCCATAGAGACGCCCTGCGCTGAATTTATATCCTATAATTGCAAAATTCATATTATTTGCTATTTTGCAACTATATTATTTAATAAAGGTTTGTTTCGCATCGATTATTTTTGTATCTTTGCCCCATAATCCATTAACTAAAACGGTAAATTATTATGAAGAAACGTTTACTTATTATGTGTACACTCGTTACTTCTGCAATGAGTGTTTGGGCTGATAACATTACATTCAGCCCCCTGCAGTACGAAACTTTGCCCAACATGCAAGTATCGCGTCGTGGTCATGTCTGCTTTGCTACGGCCAGTGGCGACATTGTCGCAGTCGGTGGACACACCACCAATTTCAATCTGACAACGACTGCCGAGCGCCTGCACGACGGCGTATGGGAGTCTATCAGCATCAACAACCCGCATGATGGTGCAGCCTGTGTCACGCTCCCAGACGGGCGTGTGCTTGTTGCTGGCGGTTTCTCATCGAGAATCGGTGTCGGACAGAGTACAGTATGCGATATCTACGACCCTGCTACCAATAGCTTCTCTTCCACTGGCAATATGCAGACCCAGCGTGCCTTCTGCAACGGTATTGCCATAGGCGATGGCAACAACGTGTTGATGAGTGGTAACTGGTATGCGAGCGATGCAACTTTCGAGCTGTGGGACGGCAATTCATGGACTTCATTCGGGAATAAGGAGGTAGAGCTGAACAACCCGTTCCTGGTCAATGCAGGCAATGGCATCGTCTATGTGTTCGGTTGCAGGAATCCATATGGCAGCCTTGTAGCCGTGACAGTATGGCGTGTGGACACCAACAACAAAACCGCAGAGACTGTGGCTGACACTGGTCTTGAGGAATACGAACTCGTGCATGGTGACTATTTCTTCTCCGATACACCTGACGGTGATATCCTGCTTCTTGGCAAGAAGGATGATAAAGTCCATTTGTTGAGTTTCAGTGCCGCCACTGCCAAGGTAACGGAGAAGGCAGTGCTGCCTGCTACTACTCCCAGCGGCAAATTCGTGATAAACTACTCGCCAGGTATCCTGGTTAACAAGTCTCGTAAGGAGGCTTATATCGTCGGTGGCTATCGGACGGAGGACGGCAACCACTCGCTCAACGTCATCAACTACAACCTGGAGACTGGCTATATGTATGCTTTCGACGGCGGTCCCTTCCCAGGTGCGCTTTACTGGGGTACATGGGTATTGCAGCCCACTACCGGTAACCTCATCTTCACGGGTGGCAGCAAGAGCGACAACTTCGATCCCGTTACCACGACCATCAGCGTGAAGCCTTACTTGGAGCAGACAACACCGGAGTCCGACCTGCTGGTGTACGAATACAACGAGACTGACAAGACGGCTACCGTCGTCCAACGACAGGTATGGGCGCAGCTCGATGAGTATCATGGCACCATGGTCAACAGCTATTATGGCGACATCATCATTCCTGAGAAGGTCAACGGATACACCGTGACAGCTATCGCTGACTATGCGTTCTGGAAAGATTATGAACTGGGCATCTCGTCAATTGTCATTCCTAAGACCGTCAAGAAGATTGGCAACTTTGCTTTCCTCTACTGTAATCTGCTGAGAGAACTCACCATTCCTTCTACGGTGGAGTATATCGGCGAACAGATTATCGCTGGTAGCGGGGTCAGAGAACTTACTGTTGAGGATAGCGACCAACCACTGACGGCCTGCGTAGCCGCTAACAGCATCTCCCCATTGTCTGATGGCGAGCAATGCACTAAGGTCTATGTGGGGCGCAACATCGAATTGACAAATCCAAACTTCACTCCTGAATACGGTCCATTTACCTGGGCAGGCGTAATTACCGACCTAACCTATGGTCCGCTGGTGACAAGACTCCACAATTACGAGTGTTGGTCGGCAGGGGCACTCCAGCGTGTCACCTTCCTGACTGACAAGGTGACTGTACTCCCGGAAAATGCTTTCGGTAGCTGCAGCAATCTGGTAAGCATCCAACTGCCTTCGAAACTGGAGAGAATAGAAACATGCGGTATCTTCGGTAGTCAAAAGCTGAAGAGCATCACCCTGCCTGCAACGCTCCGCTACCTCGGTCAGCAAGGCTTGGACAATTCTGCTTTGGAAACAATCTACATACAGGCCACGACACCTCCCGCTACAGAGGAAGGATGCTCATATTTTGAATCACAAGTTTTGGAAAGCTGCAAGCTCTATGTTCCTACAGGTTCGCTGGAGGCTTATCAGAACGCACTCATTTGGAAGGACTTCCAGCATATCATCGGAATGGATTATACTGGCATCAACGCTGTCAGTGTGTCAACAAAGGCAAACGTCATTCATTCCCTTGATGGTCGTCGTGTAGAAAATCCGGCCAAGGGTATTTATATCATGAACGGCAAGAAGGTTGTGATTAAGTAAGATGGAAGATACGTTCTACATTGGAGGTGGTCTGGCGACAGATCACCTCTTCTGTTACTCCATAAGCCTCAGCCAGTCGCGTTATGACGTGGCGGATATAGGCCGACTCGTTGCGCTTGCCTCGCTGGGGAACAGGAGCCATGTAGGGAGCGTCGGTCTCTAAGACGATGCGGTCGAGGGGTACGCAGGCGTGGAGTACTTCGGGAAGGTGTGATTTCTTGAAGGTAAGTACACCACCTATACCTAAGACAAAGCGGTCGAATTCCAGAAGTTGACGCGCCTCCTGTTCGTTGCCAGTGAAGCAATGAAATACACCACCTGACAGGTCCTTCGCATATTTCTTTAATATGGCTACCATTTCGTTTTGTGCCTTTCTGCAATGAATCATCAAGGGAAGTTGCAGTTCCACGGCCCACTTCACCTGTTCTTCGAAAGCCTCCAATTGCTCCTGTTCGAATTCACGACTCCAATAGTAGTCGAGACCGACCTCGCCAATGGCAATGCATTCGCTAATTGATAGTTGATGATTGATAATGGATAATTGCTCGCGCCAGTCAGCTTTGACTTCTTCTGGGTGCAGCCCGAGCATGGGGAGGCAGTAACCAGGATACTGGGCACAGACATCGAGGACGGTTTTACAAGAGGCGGCATCGATAGCAGGCAGGAAAATCTGTGTACAGCCTGCCTCACGGGCACGCTGTACGACGGCATCGCGGTCCTGTGCGAATTCTTCGCCATCAAGGTGGCAGTGGGTGTCGATGTAATTCATTGACTTTCTTGACGGGGAAATCGTCGAGCACAAGTTATTTGTTGCGGTGGAGCAGCTCGTCCATATAGGCACGGAGTTGTGTCTTGCGTTCTTCAGGAACGTTGACCTGGTTGAGCGTCTGACTGGCTTGTTCGAAGTAGTAGTTGATTTTCTCCTCACAGAGCTGGCGGATACCAATCTCGTCATACAGACGAGTAACCTCAGCCACCTTTACTTCGCGATTGAAGGTCTTGGCGTTAATCCATCGTGTCAGTTCGGCGCGCTGTTTGTTGTTGGCGCGGTTAAAGGCATTGATGAGCATATAGGTCTTCTTGTTGCTGGTGATGTCACCACCGATGGCCTTGCCGAAGACGGCAGGGTCGCCATAGACATCGAGCAAGTCGTCTTGCAGCTGGAAAGCCAGTCCAATCTGTTCGCCCAAACGATACATGCGGTTAGCGTCTTCTTGAGGAGCGTTGGCTAATAGGGCACCCATTTTTAGGGCACAAGCCAACAGAACGCTAGTTTTCAGACGTATCATCTCAATATATTCGTCTTCAGTGACGTCGTTGCGTGTCTCGAAGTCCATATCGTACTCCTGGCCTTCGCCAATCTCCAGAGCTGTCTCGGTAAAGAGGTTGAGCACGGAAGGCAATTTGTCAGCAGGTACCTGCTGCATGCGCTGATAGGCCAGTACGAGCATGGAGTCACCAGAGAGAATAGCTTTGTTCGCGTCCCAACGACGGTGAACGGTCTCATGACCGCGACGCATGTCGGCCTGATCCATCAGATCGTCGTGAAGGAGCGTGTAGTTGTGATAAGTTTCCAGTCCTACGGCAGGCATTAGGATGCTTTCTGGGTCTTCTTTCCAGAGATTGTAACCCATCAGTGCCAACACGGGACGGATACGCTTTCCACCAATAGATAATACGTACTCAACGGGTTCGTACAGCGACTTGGGTTTTCTTTCATAGGGCAGTTGGCCTAAGTAGTCATTTACCAACTTCAGGATTTCATTGCTAGTCTTCATCGTATATGTTTTTTACCTTTTAACTTTCTTAGCTCTTAAAGTTTGAATACTATCGGTATCTGCACCTTTGTGCGACAGGGTTTGTCGTGGTAGATACCTGGTTGCCAGTTGGGCATCATTCGCAGTACACGAAGCGCCTCGCGGTCACACTCTGGCGATAGTGACTGGGTAATCTGGATACCTGTGATGCTACCATCCGTCTCAACGTAGAACACTGCAACTACTTTACCTTGTGTTTTGCGGTTCTTGGCAAGGGTGGGGTAGCGCAGGTTACGGGTGAGCCATTTCAGGAACTCCACAGCACCACCAGGATATTGCGGAAGGTCTTCTACAACGTGGAAGTTCAGTGGGTTCTGGGGGTCAACCTCCAATGGTGCCAGAGCCTTGTCCTCCTGCTCCTGTTCCAATTCCTTTAGCAGCTGTTCATCGTCGTTGGCAATCTCTTCCTCATTTGCTTCCACCTCTACATCATCGTCCACGATGTTCAGTTGCTCACCTTTTTCCGAGGGCTGTTTCTCTTCCAGTTGTGTGATAATTTCTTCGTTCGACATGGGAACCAGATCCGTTTCGTGCATCAGGTCGGTGAGGTCAATGGGGTCGATACCATCGTCCGTCCATGCTGCCGCATTCCACTCCAATGCCACATAGCATACGGCTAAAACAAGGATGAGTCCCAGGAGAAATCCCGTGGCTCTGCGCTGTTCCATATCGGCCTGTGGTGTCTTCTTGATTTCCATATCGAGTGCAAAGGTAGTGCAAACCAAGCAAAATACAAAACAAAAAACGCTTTTTTGTTTTTATTGTCAACTGAAATTTGTACCTTTGCAACGATTTAGCAAAAAACGATAGGATGAAACGACTGATAATAATCCTCTTTGTGGGACTGTTGACACTGGCTGCGCAAGGTCAGATGGTTAATCCCGTGCATTTTTCTTCACAGCTGAAGATGTTAAAAGGCGGTGAGGGTGAGATCGTCTTCAGTGCTACGATTGACGACGGTTGGCATGTCTATTCCACAGATATGGGTAATGACGGTCCCATCTCAGCTACTTTCAATGCGGTGAAGATGGAGGGCGTGGAGACCGTTGGCAGGCTGACACCACGTGGAGAAGTCATCAAGCAGTATGACAAGATGTTCGGCATGGAATTGCGCTTCTTTGAGAAAAAAGCACAGTTCGTGCAGCGTGTCCGTTTCACCCAGCAGAAATACGTCATCGATTGTTTCTTGGAATATGGCGCGTGCAACGACGAGATGTGTCTGCCACCGACGGAAGTTGCGTTCAAGGCTGAGGGAGTTTGTAAGGAGTTAAAGGAAGATAAGAAAAAAGTCGAGGAGGAGGTTACACCCCCTGTAGCCCCCAAACCGGAGAAACCGGTGGATACGGTCGCTGTAATGGAAGTTCCTGTTGGCGAAGATTCTGTGACGATAGCAGGATTAGAGGAACAGAAATCCGTGGCTGTGCCGATGGTGGAAGAAAAAGTTACTGACCATTCGTTACTCTACATCCTGCTGATGGGCTTTGTGGGAGGTCTGCTAGCTGTGCTGATGCCTTGCATCTGGCCTATTATCCCCATGACGGTGAGCTTCTTCCTAAAGCGTGCAAAGAGTGACAGAAAGAAAGGACTGCACGATGCGCTGACTTATGGGCTGAGCATCGTGGTGATATACTTGGCACTGGGACTGCTGGTCACCCTGCTCTTCGGCTCTGATACGCTGAACGCCATGTCTACCAATGCGGTATTCAACATATTCCTATTTCTATTGCTTGTGGTCTTCGCCCTGTCGTTCTTCGGATGGTTTGAAATCAAGCTGCCCAGTCGCTGGGCTAATGCCGTAGACGATAAGGCCATGTCGACCAGTGGCTATATCAGCATCTTCCTGATGGCTTTCACGTTGGTGCTGGTATCGTTCTCTTGTACGGCACCCATCATTGGACTGCTGTTGGTAGAGACAGCCACTACTGGCAACTGGCTGGCACCCGCCGTTGGTATGCTGGGCTTTGCCGTAGCACTGGCACTGCCCTTTACGCTCTTCGCTCTGTTCCCCTCATGGCTGCAACAGGCGCCGAAGTCAGGCTCGTGGATGAACACGCTGAAGGTGGTGTTGGGATTCATCGAGCTGGCCTTTGCCTTGAAATTTCTGAGCGTAGCCGACCTGGCATATGGTTGGCATATCCTTGACCGTGAGGTGTTCCTCTCGCTGTGGATTGTCATCTTCGGTCTGTTGGGCGCCTATCTCTGTGGCTGGCTAAAGTTCCAGACAGACGAGATAGGTGGTGAGTTGAATAAACCCATGCCTGTCGCCTGCATCATGGGCGGACTGGTTTCGCTGGCCTTTGCTGTCTATATGATTCCTGGCTTGTGGGGCGCTCCGTGTAAGGCCGTCAGTGCTTTCACACCACCTATGTTCACTCAAGACTTCAATATGAATAGCAAGGTGGTGGAAGCCCGTTACAACGACTTCGACGAGGCGTTGGCTGCTGCCCGTCGTGAGAACAAACCGATACTGGTAGACTTTACAGGTTTTGGCTGTGTAAACTGCCGTAAGATGGAAGCTGCCGTGTGGACAGACCCGCAGGTGGCCGATATGTTGATAAACGACTATATCCTTGTTTCTCTGTATGTCGACGACAAGACACCTTTGGCAGAACCCATCGAGGTGGCTGACGGTCAGGATGGTATTCGCACACTGCGTACCATCGGTGCCAAATGGAGCGAGCTGCAGCGTAGCCGTTTCGGTACCAATGCTCAGCCTTACTATGTCATCCTCGACAGCGAGGGTAAGCAACTTGCTCCAGGTCGTGGCTATGACGAGGATGTGGCTGCTTTCGTGAAATTCCTAAAACAACCAAACTACTAATGATATGATAACGAAGAAATTATTGGCTATGTGCTTTTGGCTGTTAGCTTTTGGCTTGACAGCCTCGGCGCAGCCTCGACAGGAGGTGCTGCTCAGCGACGGATGGCAGTTCTCACGCGACAAACAGCAGTGGGAGACAGTACGCATTCCTCACGACTGGGCCATTGCGGGACCGTTCGACAAGAAATGGGACCTGCAGAAAGTGGCCATCACTCAGAATGGTGAGAAGGAGGCTACGGAGAAGAGTGGCCGCTCTGGTGCCCTTCCCTGGATTGGCGAGGGACACTACAAGCGAACGCTGACCATTCCAGAAGGTTTCAGTGGACATGCTGAACTGCTGTTCGATGGTGCGATGTCGGAACCTACAGTCTTTGTAAATGGTCAGAAGGCGGGCTATTGGGCCTATGGCTACAATACCTTCCGTGTGGATGTCACCCCGTTTGTGAAGCCTGGCGACAACCTGTTGGAGGTAGACCTGCAGAACAAGGAAGAGAGTTCGCGCTGGTATCCTGGTGCAGGTATCTATCGTCCAGTAACGCTCATTCTCACACCTGAGGAGACCCGCATTGACGACTGGGGACTGACCACCACGACGATACTGAATTGGAAAACTGTCAAGGGCGAGAATCTCAGCAGATTTGCTGTTGAGGTGCCTGTCATTAATCCTGCTGGCAAGGGTAAACCTATCGTTGCGATGAGACTCGTTGGTCCTGACGGCGAGCAGATAACCAGTAGTGCATTACCGTTGCAGGGCAACAAGGCCTATGGCGCCTTCATGGCTCGTCAGTTCAAACTGTGGACGCCTGAGACACCATATTTATATAAGTTGCATGTGACTCTCTATGACGGCAAACCCGACAAGAGCCGCAAGATTTACGATGACTTCGGCAAAGTCATTGATCAGAAGACGTTTACGGTAGGTATCCGTACTGTCCGCGTATCGAAAGAGAAAGGTTTTGAACTGAATGGCGTGACACGCAAGATTAAGGGTGTTTGTCTGCACCACGACCTTGGTCCCTTGGGTGCTGCTGTCAATAAAGCAGCTTTGATTCGTCAGATTAAGATGATGAAAGCGATGGGGTGTGATGCCATTCGTACCTCGCATAATATGCCCAGTCAGATGCAGATGGACATCTGCGACTCGCTGGGAATGATGGTGATGGCAGAGTCATTCGACATGTGGATATATCCTAAGTGCAAGAACGGCTATGCTCGCTTCTTTCAGGAGTGGGCAGAGAAAGATATCACCAACCTCGTGAAGGCAAACCGTAATCACCCCAGCATCGTGATGTGGTCTATCGGCAACGAGATTCCTGAGCAGTGGAGTGAGGAGGGGCGCTTGTGGGCAATACGTCTGCAGGCACTCTGTAACACATTGGACCCTACGCGTCCTGTGACACAGGGCTTGGACAATCCCGATGGTGCCATCAATGGTGGCGTGGCACAGGCGATGAACATTCCTGGTTTCAACTATCGTCTGCACAAATATGCTGACGGCATCAAGCGGCTGCCACAAGGTTTCCTGTTGGGTAGTGAGACAACATCAACCGTTTCGTCGCGTGGTGTGTACCATTTTCCTGCAGAGCCGAACAATAATGACAAAAAGTTCTCGTACTCAAAAAACTATAATCCCAATGCTATCAACGGCACTGATGGGCAGTGCTCTGGCTACGACCTGGATTATTGTCCGTGGTCGAACCTGCCTGACGATGACTGGTGTTGGCAGGAGGACTACAAGTGGGTGATTGGTGAGTTCGTATGGACGGGCTATGACTACTTGGGTGAGCCGTCACCGTATGATGAATACTGGCCCTCGCGTAGCAGTTACTTCGGCATCTGTGACTTAGCAGGACTGCCCAAGGACCGCTACTTCCTCTATCGTTCGCATTGGAACACGAAGGAACACACTATCCACCTGTTGCCGCATTGGACTTGGGGTAAGGAAAGGATAGGGGAGGTGACGCCCGTCTATTGCTATACCGACTATCCCACTGCCGAGCTCTTTGTCAACGGCAAGAGTCAGGGCAAGATAACGAAGAATCCTGCTGAGCGACTGGATCGCTTCCGTCTGCGCTGGAACGCAGTGAAGTATGAGCCAGGCGAGGTGAAGGTAGTTGTCTATGATGCCAATGGTCAGAAGGCTGGCGAGAAGAGCATGCGTACGGCTGGCAAACCCGCCCAGTTGAAACTCGATGTGTGGACACAACATGACGACAATGTCGTGCTCAATGCTGATGGCGACGACCTCGCCTTTGTCACAGTATCGCTGACAGATAAGCAGGGCACGCTGATTCCCGATGCTGATGACCAGCTGGACTTTGAGGTGACGGGTGCTGGCAGCTTTGAGGCTGTATGTAATGGTGATGCTACCTCGCTGGAGTCGTTTAAGCAACCTACGATGAAACTGTTCCACGGACAACTCGTCGTGGTGGTGCGTAGTGCTCAGCTGGCTGGCAACCTAACGCTCACCGTCAAGGACAAACAGCGCAAACTAACAAAGAAAGTAACAATAAACGTGAAACAATATACAATTAAATCATTATGAAACCAACATTATTTCTTTTAGCAGCAGGCATGGGCAGCCGTTATGGCGGTCTGAAGCAGCTCGACGGTCTGGGACCCAACGGTGAGACGATTATGGACTATAGTATCTACGACGCTATTCAGGCAGGATTCGGCAAGATTGTATGGGTTATCCGCAAGGATTTCGAGGAGCAGTTCCGTACCCAGATTCTCTCTAAGTACGAGGGTAAAGTGCAGTGTGAACTGTGCTTCCAGGCCCTCGACGCACTGCCCGCAGGTTTCTCAGTTCCTGAGGGTCGTCAGAAGCCTTGGGGTACGAACCACGCTGTGCTGATGGGTAAGGACATCATCAAGGAGCCGTTCTGCGTTATCAACTGCGATGACTTCTATGGCCGTGACTGCTTCATGCAGATTGGTAAGTTCCTGAGCAATTTGCCCGAAGGTTCTAAGAATAAATATGCGATGGTTGGCTTCCGCGTATGTAATACACTTAGCGAGAACGGTGCTGTGGCTCGTGGTGTCTGTGCTTACAACGACCAGCGTCATCTGACGGATGTCGTAGAGCGTACGGAGATTCTTCGCAAGGACGGTAGCATTCAGTTCAAGGACGAGCAGGGCGACTGGCAGGTGCTTGACGAGAATGCACCTGTTTCGATGAACGTCTGGGGCTTCACTCCCGACTACTTCGAATACAGCGAGGAGTATTTCAAGGAGTTCCTCTCTGACCCGAAGAATATGGAGAACCTGAAGGCTGAGTTCTTTATCCCCTTGATGGTTAACAAACTCATCACCGAGGGTACGGCAACCTGCGAGGTGCTTGACACCACCTCGAAGTGGTTTGGCGTGACTTATGCTGCCGACCGCGATGCTACTGTAGCACGTATCCAGCAGTTGGTGGACGAGGGCGTTTATCCCAACAAGCTTTTTTAATTGACAATTGAGAATTGATAATTAATGCTCGATAACATTATGACTGAAGGGGAGTGCAGCACGCTGCGCTCCCTCCTTGACAATAGCAATATGCCTGTGTTGTGTTGCCATCAGAATGCTGATGGCGACGCACTGGGTGCTGTGCTAGCTATGGGCGAGGTGCTGCGCCTGCTGGGTAAGGAACCGTTGATGGTGGTTCCCGACCAGTATCCAGACTACTTGCAGTGGTTGCCTAATAGCGAGAAGATTGTGCGCTACGACAAGCGTCGCGACTATGTAGACATGGTGTTGAAAATGGCGGATCTTATTATCTGTCTGGATTTCAATACGTTGGCACGTACTGACGAGATGGAAGCTGTGCTTGGCAGTTCCCCTGCCAAGAAGGTGTTGATAGACCACCACCTGAATCCAGACGTCGATGCTGTTGTCAAAGTGTCGCAACCTGGTGCGTCGTCAACCTGCGAGTTGGTGTTCCGTGTGGTGTGGCAGTTGGGACTCTTCGAGCAGCTGGGTAAGCATTTCGCCATTCCAGTCTATTGCGGCATGATGACCGATACGGGTGGTTTCACATATAACTCTACCGATTGCGATATCTACTACATCATTTCGCAACTGTTGACCAAGCGTATCGATAAGGATAAGATATATCGCAACGTCTATCACAACTACTCAGAGCACCGCCTTCGTATGGTGGGACATGTGCTCTGCAATTGTCTAGTCGTTGACGAAGAACGTCATGCAGCGTTCTATACCCTGAATCGTGAAGACCAGAAGCGCTTTCACTTTGTCAAGGGCGATGCTGAGGGTCTGGTCAATATGCCGCTGCAAATCAAAGGCTTGAAGCTGAGCATTTCCCTGCGCGAGGATACCGAGAAGCAGATGATATGGGTTTCGCTGCGCTCTGTCGACGATTTCCCCTGCAACGAGGTTGCTGCCCGTTTCTTCAATGGTGGTGGACACCTCAATGCTTCTGGTGGCAAGTTGCAGTGCACCCTACCTGAGGCTGTCGACATCGTCAAGCAGGCCTTCATCGCCTTTGAAGACCGTTTGAAATAAATATTAAGTGGTAAAAAGTGTTATTTCTTTGGTATTTTGCTTGCTTATTCGTACCTTTGCACGGAAATTTGTAATAGTGCACAACAGATGAAGAAATATTCCTATATCATTGCTCTGCTGATGGCCGTTGTAGTACTTGCCAGTTGCGAGAACTATGAAACCTATTCGGACATGAAGAAGAAGGAGAAGGATGCCATTGAGCAGTTTATTGCAGACAGTTGTATTCAGGTGATTGACCAGGCTACCTTCGAGGCACAGGGCTGTACGACCAATTTGGAAAGCAACCAGTATGTGAAATTCACTCGCAATGGTGTCTACATGCAGATTGTGCGTGGAGGCTGTGGCGATGTGCTGGAAGAAGATAAGGCAGTGAATATTCTGTGTCGTTTTATGGAGCAGAATATCAAGACGCGCGAAGTTATAGTTCGTAACGACGTACATGCCTCGCTATCTTCCTTGGGATCGGGCATCGACGTTTCGCAATACCTTGACAAGATGAGTACGAAGCGTACGGGAACGACCATTACGGCCTCGTTCATTTCGGGTATGATGTATCGTTATCACGGTAGTGCATCGGTTCCTGGTGGCTGGCTCGTACCGTTGACCTACGTGAAGATAGGACGTCCGGAGAATCCTGGCGAGGAGACTGCCAAGGTTCGCCTTATTGTTCCCCATTCGCAGGGTACTGCTGATGCTTCGTCTAGTGTGACGCCGTATTATTACGAAATTACTTATCAGAGAGAGAGATAAAAGAACCAATATGACACTGATTAAATCTATTTCCGGCATCCGCGGAACTATTGGCGGACGCACGGGTGACACACTGAATCCGCTGGATATCGTTAAGTTTACAACTGCATACGCTACGTTCATTCCTCGTAAAACGGGTAGGATAGTAGTTGGTCGTGACGGACGTCTTTCTGGTCACATGGTACGCGACGTGGTCTGTGGTACCCTTGTGGGCATGGGCTTCGACGTGTTGGACATCGGCTATGCCTCAACACCGACTACCGAGTTGGCTGTTCGCATGAGTGGTGCTGATGGTGGTATCATCATCACCGCCTCGCACAATCCTCGTCAGTGGAATGCCCTGAAACTGTTGAATAGCGAGGGCGAGTTCCTGACAGCTGCCGACGGCGCTGAGGTGCTGGCAATTGCTGAGAAGGAAGACTTCCAGTATGCTGAGGTCGATAATCTTGGACATGTCACCATTGACGACTCGTTCGATGATCGTCATGTACAGGCTGTTCTCGACCTGAAGCTGGTGGACGTGGAAGCTATCAAGAAGGCAGGTTTCAAGGTGTGTGTGGATAGCATCAACTCTGTTGGTGGACTTATCCTGCCCAAACTGCTTGATAAGCTGGGCGTCAGCTATAAGTTCTTGAATGGTGAGGTGACTGGCGACTTTGCCCACAACCCAGAGCCCTTGGAGAAGAACCTGCAGGGCATCATGGACGAGATGAAGACAGGAAAGTATGATCTGGGTATCGTTGTTGACCCTGATGTAGACCGTCTGGCTTTCATCTGCGAGGATGGTAAGATGTTTGGTGAGGAATATACGTTGGTCAGCGTGGCCGATTACGTGTTGTCTCAGACCGTCGGCAATACCGTCAGCAACCTCTCTTCAACACGTGCTCTTCGCGACGTGACGGAGAAGCATGGTGGTACGTATGCCGCTGCTGCCGTTGGTGAGGTGAACGTTACCACTAAGATGAAAGAGGTTAATGCCGTCATCGGTGGTGAGGGCAATGGTGGTGTTATCTATCCTGAGAGCCACTATGGTCGTGACGCTTTGGTGGGTATCGCCCTGTTCCTGACGTCGTTGGCCAAGAAGGGCTGTACGGTCAGTGAACTCCGCAAGACCTTCCCTGAGTATCAGATTGCCAAGAACCGCATTGACCTCACTCCTGAAACTGATGTAGATGCTATCCTCGTCAAGGTCAAGGAGATGTTTGCTCAAGATAACTCTGCACAGGTTAACGACATCGATGGTGTGAAGATTGACTTTGCCGACCGTTGGGTACACCTGCGTAAGTCGAACACCGAACCTATCATCCGCGTCTATAGCGAAGCACAGACCATGGAAATGGCTGATGAGCTGGGTAAGAAGTTGATGCAGGTAGTCTATGACATGCAGTAATAATCGTTTGAGACATATATAAAAAGAATAGGTGAGAGCAATCTCACCTATTTCTTTTTGTTATCTTCTTTGGAAATTTACTTTTCGCGATTCTCAGCGTCGATGGCCTTGATCTTCTCACGCACCAGCTGCACCTCGTCCTTCAGCTTCTGTACCTTACGGTTCATCTCGTCGATGAGGCTGTTACCCTTCTTCGAAGAAGCATTGAGGAAGCCAAGGTTGTTCTCGTAGGTCTGCACCTCCTGCTTCAGCTGCTCATACTGGCGCATCAGACGGGCACGCTCGTTGTCCAGCGCGTTCTCGCCACGCTCAGCAACCTGTTTGATAGTATCCTTGAACTTCGACAGACGACGCTTGGCAACGCTGATATTCAATTCCTTATAGAGTTTGTCGAGTACGGCATGATACTCCTCGTAGAGTTTGTCCTTCTCCTTGAAGGGTACGTGACCAACAGCCTGATATTGCTCAACGAGCTGCTGTACTTTCTCCTGCAGGCCATCGCCAGCTTCTTCAGCAGCAGCCTTCAGCTGTTCAATGATGCTGCGTTTCTTCTCCAGGTTCTCACGCTCGTCGCTACGGGTATTGGCACCAGCGGCATTGCGAGCCTCGAAGAACTTGTTGCAGGCACCGAGGAACTCTTCCCATAGCTGGTCACCCAACTTCTTGGGAACCATACCGATAGTCTTCCACTCCTTCTGCAGGTTGATGAGCTTGTCGCCCGTCGACTTCCAATCGGTAGAGTCTTGCAGGGCCTTGGCCTTTTCGATGAGTGCACGCTTCTTATCGGCATTCTCCTTGAAGGTGTCCTTCAGATTACGGAAGTGTTCAGCCTTACGACCGAAGAAGTCGTCGCAGGCTGCACGGAAACGCTCGAAAATCTTCACGTTCATCTTCTGTGGTGCAAAACCGATGGTTTTCCATTCGGCCTGCAACTCAATAATCTCCTTGGTATGACGCTCCCAGTCGCCACTGCCCTTGTTCTCCTCGGCAGCTATGGCCTCGACCTTCTCGCAGAGGGCAGTCTTCTTGGCCAGATTTTCTTCCTCCTTGGCACGCAAGTCTTCGAAATGCTGCTGGTGGCGCTTGTTGATGACTGTCGAGGCAGCCTTGAAGCGATTCCATATCTCTTCGCGCAGTTCGCGGGCTACAGGACCCGTCTCGCGATATTCCTGATGCAGTTTCTGTAACTGGTGGAAGGCGCTGATGACATCCGTCTCGTCAGCCAGCTTCTCTGCTGCCTCACAAAGCTTGGTCTTGGCCTCCAGATTCTTCTTGAAGTCATATTCGCGGGCTTCGCTATTCAATTTCAGCAAGTCGTAGAACTGCTCCACATACAACTGGTAGTTGCGCCACAGTTCATTGGCCTTCTCAGCGGGAACGTTCTTGATTTCCTTCCATTCGTCCTGCAGTGCCTTGAATTCCTTGTACGACTTGTTGGCCTCTTCAGGCGAGGTAATCATCGTCTTTATCTTTTCGATGATAGCCAGCTTCTTCTCCAGGTTGTCCTGCTTCTCTTGCTCCTGCTCGCGGAACAGCTTCTGGCGCTTCTCCTTGATAACACCCATTTCAGCCTTGAAAGCCTCCTCGTCGGGGTCTGGCGTAATCTGGTATTGCTCAGGATCGCCACCGCCATCAATATATTCCTTGAGGGCTGCTTCGCGCTCGGCAATGTGTAACTTGTAGAAAACAGTCTTCAGGTAGTCTACCTCGTCTTTCTGAGGAGCCTCCTCGTTATGAGCTATCTCACGTACGCGCTCCAGGACTTCTTTCTTGGAGTCATACTGCTTCCGTTCGATAACCTCTGCTTCTTCAGCAACCTCTACACTTTCAGCAACCTGTGCTTCTTCGGCAATCTCTGCGCTTTCAGCGTTTTCAGTGTTTTCTACTACGTCTTGTTCAACGTTTTGTTCTGCAACCTGCTCTTCTGTGAGAGCCTTTTCTTGAGAGTCCATCATCATAAATTTTAGTGAATGATACGGTTAGTGTACACAAAATTAGGCTTCAAAATTAGTAAATAATTCTGAAACTACCTAATTTTTTTCCAAAAAAGTTCATTAAATGAGTCTTTTGCGCCTGAAAAGGAACCAGGAAGCCACCGAAATGAGCACGGAAATGAGTATGGCGATGATAAAACCGATGGGGCTCGACTCCATGCCGTTGACCAGATTCATACCGAAGAACGAGGCTACCAGCGTGGGCAACATGAGAATGATGGTCACACTTGTCAGCGTACGCATGATGGTGTTCATGTTGTTGTTGATAATCGACTGGTAGGTATCCATCGTCGACTCCAGAATGTTCGAATAGATGCTCGTTGTCTCACGGGCCTGTGTCATCTCGATGTTGACGTCTTCGATGAGGTCGGCGTCCAATTCGTCAATCTGCAGCTTGAACTTCAACTTCGACAGCAGTACCTCGTTACCACGAATGGAGGTGTTGAAGTACGTCAGCGAGTCTTGCAGGCGTGACAGTCCTATCAGACTCTCGTTATTCACCTCGCGGTCCAGATTGCGCTTGGCCTTGTCGATGAGCATGCTGATCTGTTTCAGTCGCTTCAGGTACCATACGGCACTCGACAGGAACAGACGGAAAATCATGTCCACATGGTCGGTGAAGCCCACACCACGCTTCTGCTGGTACGATACGAAGTCAATCATCATGTTTGTTTCATAGTAGCAGACAGTGATGGTGACATCGCGCTTGTGGATGATACCCAAGGGTACCGTCGTATATGGCGTGCGCGAGCGTACCTCTTTAACATAAGGGATACGCAGGATGATGAGCATCCAGCCGTCATCATATTCATAACGTGCACGCTCGTCAGTATCGCTGATGTCCGACATGAAGTAGTCGGGAATATTGAACTTCTCCTCCAGCATCTGCTGGTCTTCCTCTGTTGGACACGTCACCTGTATCCAACAATTAGACTGCCACTCCTTGAGTTGGCTGAGTCCACCTTGGGTGTTCCAATAGGTCTTCATTGTGCTAATCCTTCAATTAATTGACAATTGATAGTGACAATTGATAATTCTCGCGGCAAAGGGATTAGCGGCTTTGCCTGCTATCCCCCGCCTTACTTGTTACAAGTATCCGCCGGGTAATCGTCCATAATTTTTGTTGTTTTATTTGTTTGACGCTGCAAAGGTAAAAAAAAAACGTAGATTTGCCAAACAAATCCACGTTTTTTATATTTGCCTTTTGTTTTTTTACTTCTCAGGCACGTCCTCGAGGGTCTTCTTCAGCAGTTCCCAGAAGGGTGCAACTGTTTCGATGAGCGCACGCTCAGTAGTGGTGTGGGGCGACTTCATCGTAGGTCCGAGGCTGACAACGTCCAGCCTGGGATACTTGCCCAAAATGACGGAGCACTCCAGTCCTGCATGGTCTACCTGGATGATGCCGTCCTTGCCAAACAGCTCCTTGTACTCTTTTAATAAGAGGTGTAGGATTTCGCTGTCGGGGTTGGGATCCCAGCCACCATAGCTTCCTGCGGTCTCTACCTTCATGCCTGCCATCGAGAAGCAGCTCTCCAGCATGGTCACCACGTAGTCCTTCATGTCCTCACGGCTACTGCGTGCCAGAATCTTGATGCTTGCCTTGCCCTCACCGATGTTAATGATGGCGAGGTTCGACGAGGTCTCTACTACGCTGGGGTAGGCGGGAATGAAGCGGATAACACCGTCGTGACAGGCGAAGATGGCATCCACCAGATTGTCCTGAATCTCTACGGGCACTTCCTTGGCGGGTGTTGCCACTTCCTCAACGAGCACCTCGATGCCCTGTGGCTCTATCAGCTTGAACTCGTCGTTGAAAGTTTCCTGCCAGTCATTGGCTATCTCCTTCAGTGCAGCGATATTCTCTTTGGGCAATGTCAGCACAGCCTCTGCCTTGAACGGAATGGCGTTGCGCATGTTGCCACCGTTCCAGCTGGCTAGACGAGCCTCCGTCTCTGCGATGGCTTCGCGGACTACCTGTACCAGCAACTTGTTGGCATTGCCACGCCCTTCGTTGATTTCCAGTCCTGAGTGACCACCGCGCAGATTCTTCACTGTTACTTTCACGGCAGCATCCTCAGCGTCGGTGTCCACCTCCTGATAGTCCAGCGTAGCGGTAACATCAATGCCACCAGCACTTCCAATGACGAACTTACCCCAATGCTCGGAGTCCAGGTTCATCAGGATGTCACCCTGCAGCTCGCCCTCAGGCAGTTCGTTGGCACCAAACATACCCGTCTCTTCGTCACGCGTTATTAGGGCGTCGATCGGGCCGTGCTTCAAGGTCTTGTCCTCCATGATGGCCATGATGGCAGCAACGCCTAGACCATTGTCGGCACCCAGCGTAGTTCCCTTGGCCTTCACCCACTCGCCATCAATCCATGGTTCTATGGGGTCTGTCTCGAAGTTATGTGTTGACTCTGGCGTCTTCTGCGGCACCATGTCCATGTGGGCCTGCAGGATGATGCCCTTCTTGTTCTCCATGCCTGGTGTGGCGGGCTTGCGGAAGTGGATATTTCCTGCAGGGTCTTTCACAGCATATACGCCAGCCTGCTTACCGAAGTCGAGCAGGAACTGTTGGATTTTCTCTAAGTGTCCACTGGGACGTGGCACCTGTGTCAGTGCGTAGAAGTTCTTCCAGATGCACTGTGGATTTAGGTTCTTAATCTCTGACATAATGTTGATATTTTAAAGGTTTGATTTAACTTTCGTGAAGTTTAGCGCCAGCCATGCGTAGATGCCGAGGGCAACGACGAGCATGGTCTGGACGGTGTGGACGATGAGAACGAAGTAGAGGGCGTGCTCGTCCTGCACACCATAGAGTATAAGCATGGTCTTGACGGCAAAGTGCCAGGGACCTGCACCGTTAGGGGTGGGCACGATCACAGCGATGGAGCCGACGATGAAGGTTACCAGCGCACAGCCTAGTCCAAGGTCGGCAGTGAAATCGAAGCAGAAGAACGTCAGATAGTAGTGCAGGAAGTAGCTGAGCCAGATGCCAAGGGTGAAGAAGGTAAAGAGAGGAATGTTCTTGACGTCCTTCAACGAGATGATACCTTGCCAGATGCCGCTGAGCGTTGCGCGTACCTTATCATATATAGAAAGTTTGTACAACAGGAAGTGGAGCAGGATGAGCATGGCGACGCCACAGATGGCTACGACGAGGTAGCCTGCCCACGAGAATCCGTAGAGGATGTCGTGGAGATTAGTGCCCGTCTTGCGGAAGAAGGTGCCGAAGGTACTCATCTCCAGCAGGATGACGATAGCGGTGATGCTCATAACAAGTAGGGAATCAATGGCTCGCTCGGTGACGACGGTGCCCAAAGCCTTGGGGAACGATACGTCGTCGTAGCGCTTCAAGACACCACAGCGTGTGAACTCTCCCACACGGGGAATGACCAGCGAAGCGGCATAGCTGAGGAAGACGCTGTGGATGCTGGTGGACATGCGAGGGTGCTCACCTACGGGCTCCAGCGTCTGGCGCCAGCGCCAGCCTCGGAACATCTGGGCCAGTATGCCGAAGGGGAACGACAAGAGCATCCACGTCCAGTCCATCTCGTCGGTCATGACGTGGCGAATCTGCTGCCAGTCCTCGCCGCGATACATCCAGTAGAGTATCGCTGCGCCCAGTACCAAGGGCATCAGAACCTTTATTATTACGCTGCTTGTCTTCATTGCGCTTGCAAATTTACAAATTATTTTTGATATACGTCAATGAAAGCGGCAAATTGTTGACGGACGTCAAATAAAACGCTGTTTTTGTCAGAAAACGCTCATAAAGTGATACAACATTTGCAGAAAGTTCGTAACTTTGCATCGTCAAAAGGAAAATAATAGGTACCTCAGTGAGGTAAAAAAGAAAGTTTTTAGGATTAACAATTTAAAGATTAAGAAAGGGTAACGATTATGATTTTAACAATGATTTCACTGGCCGTTGAGGCCGCCGCAGCCCTCGAGGCTATGTACATTTGCAAACACGCAAATGCTTTAATTAAGTAAGTAAAGAAAATTTGAGAGTAATAGAACGGGAGAACCGCAGGCTTTTAAAGGTCTGCGGTTCTTTCTGCTTTATTAATCTCTTAAACTTTTAAACTCCTTAAACTCTTTATGGAATAACCTTTGGTTCGGGTACTTCCTCGCCACGACAGAAGCGGTGGAGAATCTGACGATCGTCGCCCACATAGATGAAGCGCTCTAAGCGATGGAGTAGGGAGTACTCTGCAGGATAGAGCACACTGTCGTCGATGACCAGTGCGTCGAACTCGTAGCCAGGCTCGAAGCTGCCCACCTTGCCAAAGAACGAACCTGCCGACTTGGTGGCAATCCAGAAGATTTCGGGCAGCGTGAGGAACGCTTTGCTCTTGTCCTGCTGGTAGTGCATCTTGCTGACCTGAATGGCATAGACCAGCATGCGGAACATGTTCAGGTCGTGACCACCACTGATGTCGCTGCCTAGACCGATGGGCAGGCCCTCGTCGAGGAATGTGCGAACGGGTGCCAGACCTGATGACAGATTGAAGTTCGACGTCGGACAATGGGCCACCATCACCTTGTTCTTCTTCATCAGTTCCAGTTCGCTGCCATTGGTCCACACGCAGTGCGCCATGATGGTAGGCGTCTGTCCGAAGAGTCCGTAGCGATTGTAGGCGTCGCCATAGCTGGTGCTCTCCTTCTCCAGTTCTGCCACCCAGGCTATCTCGGAGGTATTCTCCGACAAGTGCGACTGGACGGGCAGACGATAGGTCGTGGCCAGTTGACCACAGGCCTTGAGCAGTTCTGGTGTACAGGACGGTACGAAACGTGGTGTGATAATCGGACGGACCAGGGCGCCAGGCTTGTTGAACTCGGCTATCAGCATCTGGTTGCCCTCAACGGCAGCCTCTACATCTTCGCAAAGGGCATCAGGACAGTTGCGGTTCATGGCTACCTTACCCACCAAGGCGCCCATGCCAGCCTCCTGATAGAGTTTCATGAGCACACGGGTGCTGTCAGTATGTACCGTGCCGAAGACGACGCTACGCATGGTGCCAAACAACCACTGGGTATGCAGGAAACGACGATACATGCGCTCAGCATAGTGGACATCGGCATACTTCGACTCCTCAGGGAAGGTGTAGTTCTGCAGCCACGGAAGCAGTTCCAGGTCCATAGCCACACCTTGGTTGTGTACCTGTGGGGCGTGGACGTGCATATCGTTCATGGCAGGAATGAGCAACTTGTCACCGAAATCGATGACCTCAGCACCTTCGCATCCCAAGTCCTTCAGATTGCTTGCCACACCAGCGACGATACCGTTTTCTACTGCGATATAGCCATTCTCGAAGACCTCGAAACGGTCCTTCTCTTTCGTAAAGAGAATATGTGCTTTATATACCTTTTTCATAGCGTATAGTATTTGATAGGTTAGTTATTGACTGCAAAGATAATAAAAAAATCGGGAAATGCTATGGTTATTTCGATTTTTTTCGTACTTTTGCAAGTAGTTAATCAAATCAAGAAGTATATGGAAAACATGAAAGGACACATCGTTGATGTGGTTCGCCGCGAGATTTACGACGGCGAACTGGTAATTGAGGGCGAGAAAATCGTCGAGGTAAGACGCTGTAAGTTGCCCGCCAGTGAGAAGTCATGGTCCTATATCATGCCAGGTTTTATCGATGCTCACGTACACATCGAGAGTAGTATGATGGTGCCCCACAAGTTTGCACGCATCGCTGTC